>WNFX01007516.1_pt1 | contig 10218 bp, 7 predicted proteins | sample 5400111 | NCBI WGS metagenome assembly WNFX01 (sample SAMN13153363, study PRJNA577476) | soil metagenome | isolation source: 40 cm soil or saprolite under grassland replicate 1 | place: USA:California | collected 2016-06-15 | reverse complement strand
CGAAACACGCGGTGTTCCGCTTGTCGCGCGGCCACCGCCTGATCGTGCAACCCCGGATGACGGGCTCGCTGGTGGTGTACGACCGCGCCCTCACCCGCGACGAGGCCAAGTACGCGGTGCTCACCTGCACCATCGACGACGGCCGCCTGCTGGTCTACCGCGACGTGCGGCGCCTTGGCACGCTGTGGCTGCTCGACGAACGGGGCTGGGGCGACTACACCCGCCGCATCGGTCCCGAGCCGCTCGAAGAGACGTTCACGCCGTTCGTGTTCGCCGAGCGGCTCAAAGGCACGCGGGCGGCGATCAAGAAGGCGATCATGGACCAGCGCCGCGTCGCCGGCGTCGGCAATATCTACGCGAACGAAGCGCTGTTCGAAGCGGGGATCGATCCGTCGAAGGCCACGAACAAGCTGTCCCTCGACGAGTTCGCCCGCCTGCACGCCGCGGTGACCGGCGTGCTCGACCGGGCCGTGCGATCGTCGGGGACGACGGTGCGCGACTACCGCACCGGCACGGGCGAGGAAGGCCGATTCCAGTTCGAGCTGAAGGTGTACGGCCGCGGCGGCGAGCCCTGCGTGACATGCGGAAAGAAGCTCGTCACGACGCACACGATCGACCTCCGGGCGACGACGTTCTGCTCGAAGTGCCAGCGCTAGCCGCCGACCGAGGCTGGACCACGCACCTGATGATTCGGTATTAGAATATCCCACCCGCCGGGTCTGCCTGCCCTTGAGCAATGAAGCAAGGCGACGCCAGAGCCGTATATAGGACCGGAATGTCGTAGTCGCGGGGACCAGATCGTCGTAGGGGTATGAGGTGCCGAAATAGTTCACGGATTCCTGACAGCCGGGGGGCTCCTCCCGGCGCGACCCTATTCGGTTAATTTTCGGGCCATATGAAACTCTCCGAAACGTCCATTCGACGCCCGGTGCTGGCCAGCATGTTCTCGGCTGCCCTCGTGCTCTTCGGCGTCATCGGGTACACCCGGCTGTCGGTGCGCGAGCTCCCTGACATCGATCCTCCGATCATCTCGGTCTCGACCACCCTGCCCGGGGCCAACGCGCAGGTCGTGGAAACCGCGGTGACCGATGTGCTCGAAGAGGAGCTGTCCACGATCCAGGGACTGCGCACCTTGTCGAGCTCCTCGTCGGAGGAGAACAGCCAAATCACCCTCGAGTTCAACCTCGACCGGCCCGTCGACGTGGCCGCGCAGGACGTGCGCGACAAGGTGTCGCGCGTGCGCGGGCGTCTCCCGGTCGACGTACTCGAGCCCGTGATCGCGAAGCAGTCGGCCGACGCGCAGCCGTTCTTCTGGCTGGCGCTCAGCAGCGACAACTACGACCTGATGCAGCTCTCCGATGTCGCCGATCGGCTGGTGAAGGCGCGGCTCCAGAGCCTCGCGGGCGTCGGCAGCGCCGGCATTTTCGGGGAGCGGCGCTACTCGATGCGGGTCTGGGTGAAGCCCGACGCGCTGTCGGCGCGCGGCCTCACCGTGCAGGACGTCGAGAACGCGATCGTCTCGCGCAACGTCGAAATCCCCGCGGGCCGGATCGAATCGACCCGGCGGGAGTTCTCGGTTCGCTCGCTGGGCGAACTCAAGACCCCGCGGGAATTCGGCGAGTTGGCCGTGGCCAGCCAGGGCACGCAGCTCGTGAAGCTCAAGGACGTCGCCCGGGTCGAGCTCGGGCCGGAGGATGATCGTTCGATCTTCCGCTACAACGGGTCTCCGGCGGTCGCGATCGGCGTGGTCCGGCAGTCCAAAGCCAACCTCCTCGACGTCGCGCGCAACATCCGCGAAGCGCTGCCCAGCATCCAGCAGACGCTGCCGCCTGGGGTGAAGCTCCAGACTGCCTGGGATGGGTCGGTGTTCGTCACGCACTCGATCAACGATGCACGACTCACGTTGCTCATCGCGGCCATCCTGGTCGTGTTGATCATCTTCGTGTTCTTGCGAAACGTCCGCGCCACGATCATCCCGGGGCTCGCGATTCCGGCGTCGATCGTCGCGACGTTCGCGATCATGTATTTCCTCGGCTTCTCGATCAACAACTTCACGCTGCTCGCGCTAACCATCGCGATCGGTATCGTGGTGGACGACGCGATCATCGTGCTGGAGAACGCCTTCCGGCACCAGGAGGAGCTGCACGAAGCGCCGGAGCAGGCCGCAATGAACGGCACCAATGAGATCGGCTTCGCGGTGATCGCGACCACGATCGCGCTGGTCGCGGTATTCACGCCGTTGGGATTTCTGCGTGGAACCGCGGGCCGGCTCCTCAGCGAGTTCGGCATCGCAGTGGCCGGCGCCGTGGTCATCTCGGGGTTCGTGGCGCTCACGCTGACCCCGATGCTCTGCGCCAAGATCCTCCGCATGTCGCACTCGCATGGCGAGCTGTTCCAGATGTTCGACCGCGGCTTCAACGCGCTGGCGGAGCGCTACGCCGGGCTGCTCAGGCGCGCGGTCGACCATCGCGCCGTGGTCCTTGGCGGGACGTTGGTGGTGGTGGCCTTGTCGGTGTTCGTATTCCTTATGTTCCCGCCAACTCGCCTGCAGAACGAGCTGATCCCCGACGACGATCGTGGCTTCTTCCTCGTTGTTGTGCGTGGTCCGGAGGGTGCGTCGCTCCCATACACCGATGGCTACGTGCGACAGGTCGAGCAAATCATCGGTAAGACCCCCGACGTCAACGGGTACTTCACGATCGTCGGCGGCTTCGCCGGAGGGGTGAACAGCGGGTTCATCGGCGTCATCCTCAAGGACTTTGGCGAGCGCCATACGACCGTCCAGCAAATGATCGGCGGGCTGTTCCCCCAGCTCATGGGCATTTCCGGCGTCCTGGCGTTCCCGTACGCTCCTGGAGCGATCGGCTTTTCGCAACCGATCCAGTACGTGGTGCAGAATCCGGATTTCGCGAAGCTCGCGGAAATCATGGGCCCGTTCGTGGGTCGCGCCTCGCAGGTCAAAGGCCTCGCGAACGTGCAGACCGATCTCTTCGTGAACAAGCCGGAGCTGCGGGTCACGTTCGATCGCGATCGCGCCGAAGATTTGGGCGTTCCGGTACGCGACGTCGCGTCGGCGCTTCAGACGTTCCTCGGCGGCCGCCGGGTCAGCACGTTCACGCGCAACGACAAACTGTACTACGTCATGGTCCAGCTCGATCACAAGGATCGCGAGACGCCGAGCGACATGCGGGGGATCTACTTGCGCGGCAAGAGCGGGCAGCTGGTCCAGCTCGACGCCTTGGCCAACGTCCAGGAAGGCGTGGGCGCGCGGCAGATCAACCACTTCAATCGCGTGCCAGCCTTCACGCTGTCGGCGTCGCTCCTGCCGGGGTTGGCACAGGGCGAAGCGCTCGACTCGCTCGATGGGGTGGCGCGCCAGGTGTTGCCGCCCGGAAGCACGACAGCCCTCGCGGGCGAGTCCCGTGAGTTCCGCGAGAGTGCTGGCGCCTTGTACTTCGCATTCGGCGTCGCGCTGCTCGTCGTGTTCATGGTGCTGGCATCACAGTTCGAGTCGCTGGTGCACCCCTGGACCGTGCTGCTGGCGGTGCCGCTCGCCATCACCGGCGCACTCGCGACGCTGAAGTTGGCGGCGATTCTGCACCGGTCGGGAGCGACGATCAACCTGTACAGCGAGATCGGCATGATCTTGCTGATCGGCTTGGTGAGCAAGAACTCGATTCTACTGGTCGAGTACACCAACCAGCTGAAGGCGCGCGGGCTCGACACCGTCTCGGCCGTGCTCGAGGCCGGTCGCATTCGGCTGCGGCCGATTCTCATGACATCGGTGGCGACGATCATGGGCGCGGTCCCGGTCGCGTGGGGAGTGGGGGCGGGCTCCGCGGCCCGGAAACCTCTCGGATACGCGATCGTCGGGGGCGTGTTCTTCTCGACGGCGCTGACGCTGTTCGTCGTACCCGTCGCCTACATCCTGCTGGACCGCTTGACGGCGCGAAAGCCGAGCGGCGTGCGGGTGACGCAACCCGTGGAGGCGGACTGATGCTCGCCCTTGTCGCGCTGCTCCAGTTGCAAGCGGCGGCCATCACGCCGTACCCGGACGATTCGCTCCCGACGGTGACCCTGGCCGAGGCGTTGCGGCGCGCCACCGGGCTCGACCCCAATTACGTCGCGGCGGTGGGCCAGGTGGACAACGCGGAGTGGGCGCGCCGCAGTGCCTTCGCCGTCCTCATCCTGCCGTCCATCACCCTCGGCACGGACGTCGCGTGGCAGAATCCCAAGACCATCTTCTTTGCCGCGTGTACCAGCTTCACCAGCTGTCCCCAGGCGCCACGTCAAGTGACGTCGCAAGTGACGGCCAGCTACGACGTCTTCCTGGGCGGGCGCAAATTCTCGGAACTGTCGCGCTCCGGGGCCGCGCTGGACGCGGCCCAGGCGAACGAGGTGGCCGCACGGTTCACGACGGCGCAGCGCACCGAGTCCACCTACTACGCGGTTCTCGCCGGTGCCGAATTGCTGCGCGTGGCGGGCGAGCGGCTCCAGCGTGCCGAGCAACAGCTGGCCGTCGCGCGGGCGCGTGTCGTCTCAGGGGCGGCGGTGCAAACCGACTCGCTCCAGCTCCGACTGGAGCTGACCAAGGCGCGCGTGGGCCGACTCGTGCGGGCGGCCGCGCTGCGCGTCGCGCGACTCGAGCTGGGACGACGCGTGGGGACGCCGGGACCGGCGGACGCGGCGCCGCTCGATACCGCACCGGCACCGGAGCTGCCCCTCGCGTTGACTGACGCAATCAACGAGGCCGTCACACAGGGGCCACTGTACCGCGTGGCACGAGCGAACGAACGAGCGGCAGGGGCGGCGTTCCGCGCCAGGCTCGGAGAGTACGTCCCGAAAGCAACGTTGAGCTTCAACGCGCTCGCCGGCGACACGCTGTTCTTTCCGAAGCTCGTCACGCGGTCATCGTTCACCCTCAGCGTTTCGTTCCCCCTGTGGGACAACGGGCAGCGCGAGGTTCGTCTCAGTCAGGCACGGGTGGACCACGACGTCGCGCGCGCGCGGAGCCAGGACATGGTTCGCGCGGTGCGGCGTGACGTGACCGCCGCCTATGACGGCTACGAGACCGCCCGCGCCGCCGCCCAGCAGGCCGCCGAGGGGTTGCGCGTGGCGCGCGAGAACTTCCGCGTCCAGCAAAGTCGTTACCGGGCGGGCGCGACCACGATTCTCGATTTGCTGACAGCGCAGTCCGACCTGGACGACGCCGATGCCGTCCTGGTCCAGGCGCGATACGCCACCCGTCTGGCGCTGGCGGGGCTCGAGAATATCCTCGGCCGGCGGCTCTTTCCCGAACAGGAACAGCGGTGATCGGACATGATCAAGACACGTGAAGGGTTCTGGGTAGTCGCGGCACTCGCGATCGCAGCGGGCGCCTGCAAGAAGGGCAAGGCCGGCGGTCCGGATCCCGCAGGTGGTGGTGGGGGGGGCGCACCGATGGGCATGCCGGTGGAAGTCGTCGTCGCTCGCACGGACACCGTGCGCGACGAGATCAGCGCGACGGGTCAGATCGAAGCCGTGCAGTCGATCGACCTGCGCCCCGAAGTCGACGGGCGCATCGTCGAAATCCTGATCCGGGAGGGACAGGAGGTCGACCAGGGGACGCCGCTCTTCAAGGTGGACGATGCCCAGCTCAAGGCACAGGTCGCACAGCTCGAGGCGCAGCGCGATCTGGCGCAGCAGGCGCTGGCGCGCGCCAAGGACCTGGCGCAGCAAAACGCCTCGTCGACGGCCGATCTGGAGAAAGCCGAGGCCGAAGCGCGCGGCGCGCAGGCCCAGTACGACCTGCAGCGCATCCGGCTCGAGCGCACCACCGTGCGGGCGCCGTTCGCCGGCGTAGTGGGACAGCGCTACGTCAGCCTCGGCGACTACGTCACGAACAGCACGAAGCTCGCGTCGTTACACACCGTGAACCCGCAACGGGCAGCGTTCCAGGTGCCCGAGCGGTTCGCGCACGAGCTGCGGCCCGGCCAACGCGTGTCGTTCCGCGTGGCCGCCATCGCCGGGCGTGACTTCACGGGCGAGGTGGACTTCGTGGACCCCGTGGTGCAGCTCCCCGGTCGCACGATCTTGGTGAAGGCACGGGTCCCCAATGGCGCGCGGCTGCTGCAGCCGGGGATGTTCATCGAGGCCCGGCTCGTCACTGCCGTGCGTCCCCAGGCGGTGGTCGTCCCCGAAGACGCGGTGGTGCCCGCCGAGGGCTCGAGCGTCGTCTGGGTCGTGGCCGCGGGTAAGGCGGATCGCCGCAAGGTGAGCCTCGGCGTCCGGACCCCGGGGTTCGTCGAGGTCACGGACGGCGTGAAGGCAGGCGAGCAGGTGGTGACGGGCGGCCTGGCGATGCTCGCGCCCGGCGCGCCGGTCATGCCCCGCGTCGTGGAGCGGAAACCGCCGACGGCGACCAGCCAGCCCTGAGCGGAGTCAGCCCAGCGGGACCAACCGCGCCCGAGGCGGGATCCCCGCCTCGAGCTCCATGATACCCACACCCGGCTTGAGCTTGAACCGGGGATGCCCCGCCCCGCCGGGATTCATCACCGTGACCGTGCGGTCCACGAGCTCGAGCAGCGGTTTGTGCGTGTGGCCGTACACGATGATCTCGGCCCTGGGAAACGCCGCATGCAGGTTCTCAGGCGTCGGGTGGCCGAACTGATCGCCATGCGTCACCACGACGGCGAACCCATCGAGCTCGAGCTCCGCCACCTGTGGCAGGCGCCCTCGCAGCTCTGACCCGTCCGAGTTCCCGTAGACCGCGGTTACCGGCGCGATCGCCTCGAGCTCGATCAGGATCTCGGGCCGGCCGACGTCCCCGGCATGCAGGATGTGATCGACCTGCTTGAAAACCTCGAACACTTCAGGTCGTAGAAGGCCGTGCGTATCCGAGATGACACCAATTCTCACGGCGCCCTCAACTATTTCCCTTCCCAGCGCTTCACCAGATTGATGTCGAGCCCCAGGTGGTCGAGCACGCGCTGCACCACGAAGTCCACCAGGTCGCGCACCTGCTGCGGCTTGTGATAGAACCCGGGCGCGGCCGGCAGCACCACCGCACCGGCCTCCGTGGCGAGCGTGAGGTTGCGAAGGTGGACCAAAGAGAGTGGCGTCTCGCGCGGCACGAGGATGAGTCTGCGGCGCTCCTTGAGGACGACATCCGCGGCGCGTTCGATGAGCGAGCGACTCGTGCCATGGGCGATCGCCGCCACGGTCCCCATCGAGCACGGGCAGATCACCATCCCCGCCGTCTTCGCCGACCCCGACGCCGGCTCGGCGCCGCGGTCGGTGTCGTCGAACACCCGCACGCTGGTCCACTCACCCCCGGTCGCCTGCTTGAGCGCGCGGTCATCCGTGATACCACACTCCTCGGTGAGGAGCCGCCAGCCGTGGCTCGACACCAGGAGCCAGGTCGGCACGTGGTGCACCGCGAGCATCTCCAGCAACCGCACGCCGTAGGGCGCGCCGGAGGCGCCGGTAATCGCCAAGATGACCGGAAGCTTGTTCATCAGCGCCCGCGGCGATTCGGAGTGGGAGAGCGCTTCGGATGAGCGGGCGGGCGACGCGGCGGGATGCGGGATGGGGGATGCGGGATGCGTGGCTCGCGCTTCGCCGGACGCTTCCGCATCCCGCATCTCGCATCCCGCATCCCGTTCATAGCACCCGATCCACCAGCGCTCCGAGGAACACCACGATGCTCACGATGCCATTAGCGGTAAAGAACGCCGCATTGAGCCGGGACAGGTCTCCCGGCTGCACGAGCCGGTGCTCCCACGCGATCAGCGCCGCGCCCACGGCCACGCCGACGTAGTACGCGACCCCGAGTCCCGCGCCCATCCCGAACAAGACCAGCGCGACCAGTGCCACACCGTGCAGCACCTTCGCCGCCAGGATGGCCCCCGCCTGTCCGAGCCGCACCACCAGGGACGCGAGGCGCTCCGAGCGGTCGAAGGCTTCGTCTTGCAGTGCGTAGAACACGTCGAACCCGCCCACCCAGAACGTCACGGCGAGTGCCCCCACGGGGAGGAGCCACCAGGGCTCGCTCCATCGCCCCGTGACCGCGAGGTACCCCGCCGGCGTCGCGATGCCGTCGGCGAGCCCGAGCCAGAGGTGAGACCAGTGGGTGAACCGCTTGGCGTAGCTGTAGGCCGAGATGAACACGAGGGCGAGCGGGGCCAGCGCCAAGCACAACGGGTTCAGCGCCCACGCGGTCGCGAGGAACACCACCGCCGCCACGACGACGGCCACCCACGCCTGACGCAGCGTGAGCCGCCCCGACGGCAGCTCCCGCGCCCGGGTGCGCGGGTTCCGAGCGTCCAGCTCGCGGTCCGCGATGCGGTTGAACCCGAGGGCCACGAATCGCGCGCAGGTGAAGGCGAGCACCACCAGCCCGAGCGTGCGCCACGTGAGCGCCGTCTCGCGCGACGCCACGACCAACCCAAGCAGCGCGAACGGTAGTGCGAACACCGTGTGCGGCAGCTTGACGAAGTTGACGTAGCGGACGAGCAAGCTCTCGCCCACGAACGTCTGCGCTTCGCGCGGAGTCGTGCCGCCCATTACCGCCCTCTACCGCCCGTTACCGCCCAGGTCAATTCCAAGGTCTCTCCACATCTCATCGACTCTTCGTTTGGTCTCGGCATCCATGACGATCTTGTTCGGCCACTCGCGTGTGAACCCCTCTTCTTTCCACTTGCGCGTCGCGTCGATCCCCATCTTCGAGCCGAACGTGAAGCCACGGCTCGAGTGGTCGAGCACGTCGATCGGGCCCATCGTGAACCGCACGTCGCGCTCGGGGTCGATGTGGTTGAGCGCGACCCACCACGCCTCCTTGGGATCGCGCACGTTGACGTCCTTGTCCAGCACCACGATCACCTTGGCGAGCGACATGAGCCCCTGTCCCCACAGCCCGTTCATCACCTTGTAGGCCTGCCCCGGATACTGCTTGTCGATGCTCACGAAGACGAGGTTGTGAAAGATCCCTTCGGCCGGCATGTGCAGGTCCACGATCTCGGGCAGCGTGAGCTTGAGGAGCGGCAGGAAGATCCGCTCCGTCGCGTGGCCGAGCCAGTAGTCCTCCATCGGTGGACGACCCACGATCGTGTGCGGCCACACCGGCTCGGCGCGCAGCGTGACCGCGGTGACGTGCACCTTGGGATAGTAGTCGGCGAGCGAGTAGAAGCCGGTGTGGTCGCCGAACGGCCCTTCGAGCACCAGCTCCTCGCGCGGATCGATGTACCCCTCGAGCACGATCTCCGCTTCGGCCGGAACTTCGAGATCGGAGGTCACCGCCTTGGCGAGCCGCACCGGCTCCCGGCGCAGGAAGCCGGCGAACAGGAATTCGTCGATGGTGGGCGGGAGCGGCGCGGAGGCGGCATAGATCGATGCGGGATCGCCGCCCAGCGCGATGGCCACGGGCATCTTCTCGCCACGCTCCGACATCTCGCGCCAGTGCGCCGCCCCGACCTTGTGGCGTTGCCAGTGCATCGCCAGCTCGCGTCGGCCGATCACCTGGATGCGGTACATGCCGACGTTACGGACGCCGGTCTTCGGATCGCGCGTGATCACGCCCGGGAGCGTGATGTACGGCCCGCCGTCTTCCGGCCAGCACACCGGTACGGGAAACTGCGCCAGGTCCACGTCCTGCTCCCGAATCACGGTTTCCTGACACGGCGGCTTCCCGCCGATCGCCTTGGGCGGGAACTTGGCCACCTCCGCAAGCTGCGGCAGCATCGCCAGCTTGCCGAGCAGGCTGTCCGGGACCTTCATGTTGAGCAGCGTGGCGATCCGCTCCCCGACCTCGTCCAGACACTCGACGCCGAGCGCCAGCGCCATGCGCTTCTCCGAGCCGAACAGATTCACGGCTACGGGATAGCGCGCAGGCCCGCCCGAAGGGAGCGTCGGGTGTTCGAACAGCAGCGCCGGTCCGCCGCCCGGGGACTTCATGCAGCGGTCCGCGATCTCCGTGATTTCCTTGTCCACGGACACGGGCCGCCCGACGTGCACGAGCTCGCCCCGGGCGTCGAGCGCGCGGAGGAAGTCCCGCAGATTATCGAGTGCCATGATGCAGGGCGCAGATCCCGCCCGTCAGGATCTCATAGCCTACGTTCGAGAACCCGGCGGCCTCGAGCCGGCGCGCGAAGGCGTCCGGGTCCGGAAAGTCGAGCACCGACTCTGGCAGGTAGGTATAGGCGTCCCTATGTTTCGACACCGCGCGGCCGATCGCGGGGAGGA
>WNFX01017682.1_pt1 | contig 10219 bp, 11 predicted proteins | sample 5400111 | NCBI WGS metagenome assembly WNFX01 (sample SAMN13153363, study PRJNA577476) | soil metagenome | isolation source: 40 cm soil or saprolite under grassland replicate 1 | place: USA:California | collected 2016-06-15 | reverse complement strand
GCGGTCTTAGGTTCGGACCGGCCGTGTGGCCGGTTGGGAATTGGCAGTCGACTTCGCCCAGAGTTCGGTTGGCGGCTGAATTGCGATGACTCTCTTCGACAACATTGGCGGCGTCGAGTGGCTGGACTGGCGTCTGCACCCGGATGTGGTGCTGCTTTGCGTCACGTTGCTTGGCGCCTACTTCTATGCGATCAATGTCCTGCGGCCGCGGCTATCGGACGCGGGACGGGTCAAGCACTCGCAAGTCGCGCTCTACTTGTGCGGCGTGCTGGCCATTTTCATAGCGACGGGGACGCCGATACACGACCTGAGCGAGCAGTACCTCCTATCCGTGCACATGGTCCAGCACCTGCTGCTGACGCTGGTCGCGCCCCCGTTGTTGATCGCCGGGGTGCCGTCGTGGCTGTGGCGGGCGATGCTCGGCGGCAGACACGTCCTGCTGGTGACGCGGATCGTGCTGCATCCGCTGGTGACGTTCGGGGTGTTCAACTTCCTGATCGTGGTGACGCACCTGCCGTTCGTGGTGGACTACGCGCTACGGGAGCACTGGTTCCACTTCTTCGTGCACGCGGCGTTAGTCGGAGCGGCGCTGATGATGTGGTGGCCGGTGGTTGGTGGCATCGAGGGGGCGCCGCGGCTGACCTATCCCTACCAGATGGCGTACCTCTTCGTGCAGTCGCTTCTGCCGGCGGTGATCGCGTCGTTCATCACGTTCTCGCAGTCGCCGGTGTACGAGTTCTACGCGCAGGCGCCTCGTATCTGGGGGATCAGCGCAGTGGAGGACCAGCAGTTGGCGGGCGGCATCATGAAGATAACCGGAACGCTGATCCTGTGGAGCTTCATCGGCGTGGCGTTCTTCAAGTGGTACGCGAAGGAGGAGGCGGAGTCGAAGGGGCCGGCGTGGAGCGAGGTGGAGGAGGAGCTGCGAGAGCTAGGGATCAGTGGGCGGCAATAGGCCTGCCGGGCGCCCACTTGTTTGTGCTGGCGTTAAGGCTTGATTGCTTTCGAAAAAGCGCGCGCTTTTGGGGCTGACCCATGTGTGGCCAGCGGCTATTTTCTTGATTGTTTTGGTCTTGATTGTTGTCATGATTGTTTGCGTTCCGGTGAGCGGGGTCGCCCGTCTGGGGCTGATGTTAAGGTGCCTCGGCATGCTGTCAGCATAGCGCGAAGGGACGAGAAGTCTAAGAGGCAATTGGCACTGCTCCTGGCGGCCTAAATCCCTGGATTCGCCGGTTTTCGACCCGAGAAGCGTTCCTTAACGTAAAGCATAGTGCGATGCGGACTGCCTTGGGTGGCCTGAGCATGAACAATGCAGATAAAGGCGCAGCGATATTATGGAACGAGGTGCGTTCAGGCTTGTGGCTGTTGTGGCTGGGATAGCGGTAATCGGAATGACGGCGGGTGTGGCGATCTATGTCGCCGCGCCCGGTGGCGAGGAGGAGGTCATGCCCTCGGTGCAGGCCCGGACACCCGAGGACTGTGGCCTCAACATATTTGGACCTCCGGCGCCTACCCCCGTTAAGGGCGTGCCGTTCTCTGACCCCGACGCGGGATTGCCTGACGCTGAGCGCCTGGCGAAATACGAGCGAGCAGAGAAAGAAGGCGAGGTCCGATATGCGCCTGGGTGGAGTGCCTGAAACCTATTCTCAATACAGTGGACCTCCGCTCAGTGCCACGTTACGCCATAAACATCGACTTTGGGCCGGGCCGGCCATCCATGGCAGATGCGGTCGCAAAAGCCGAATTGATCATCATTGGAACGATCGTCAATTTCGACCCATCGCCGCACGGCGGCACTTTCACGACTGTTGCGGTTGACGAAGCGCTGAAAGGCTACGCTGCATCGAGCATCACTTTTTTCCAAGGAAGTCGGGTGAGTCCCACCGACGACGGGCTCGGCGTAACGGTGTCGGAAGCGCCCAACGAAGGTCTCCTTGTTCCCGGTGACCGGGCCATCCTTCTGCTCCAGCGGGGCAGCGACGGGAATTATCACATCGAGCACGTCACGGGTTGGTTTCAGATTGTCGACGGGTTGGTCAAGGCGAATTATTTCAACGACTGGCGCGCGTCGGTTGTCGGAAAGACGGAGGCGGAGTTCGTCGACATGATCAAGGCCGCTCTGCAAGCGCCACGGTAGCAGTGAGCATCAAATCGCAGCAGTACGCGTCCTTTCGGGACGACCGCTAAGTTATAATTTTGGCTAGGAGCAAGCTGGTGAAAGCTCGCAAAGGTCTGCCAAATTGCGTGAGGGCCGTCGGTTGGGCGTTCTTCGGCGCTATAGTCGTGATGGCTTGCTTAGGGTGTGGTGGCGAAACCGAGAACATCAGTACTGCCCAGCCGGTGACTGAGCCCGCCGAATCGGGTCAGACAGAGACTCTAACGACCGGCCATGAGGGGGCGGCGCCGGATTCCTCGTCGGGCTGCAGCCTCCCGGCTGATTTCGATACGTTTCCCCAGGAGAAGCAGGCTTTGGAGCGCGAATGGCAAGCGGAGTGCGAGGCGGCCCAGGCCGGATATCACGCGCCGAAACCAACAAACCAATCGCCTGACCTTTCATGCCCGCTGGATCTTCACGTCGAAACGGGAATTGCTCCTCTTACGTTTCAGCCGTTCCCGGCCGGCCGGAATGGCGTCAACTTCGCGTCGGTAGTGTCAACTGCTGGGATCCCATATACCGTGTTCGCCGGCGCTCAGGATTATGATTCACAGCAAGGAATTATCTACATCATGCAGCGATCCACGGATCCCTGCGCGGAAGCAGCCGGAAAATTGACACGGTTCGAAGGAAGTTTCGCGCTCCCGATGAAGACGGGACCGGTCACACTTACCGCCATTGAAGGGGACTTCGTCTCGTTCGAGACCCCGGGCGGAACCAAGGGCAAATTCCGCTACGCTACGGGCGAGTTCATTGTTCAGTAATGCGTAGCTAGGACAAAGAATGCGTATATTAGGAAGGGTGGTTCCTGTCAAGTACGCTGCCGGCGCAGCAGCTGTCCTGTTGGCCATATCGGGAAGCGTGGCGGTTGTCGCGACCACCAGCTTCGACGCTAAGCCGCCGCCACACGTCGCAGTCCCTGGGGTAAGTGCCGAGAGGCTGGCGGAAGGAGGCATTAGCTTGTCGCCTGCCTCCGCCGCGGAAGCGTCTGTTACGCCGGATTCGGCCGTGCGTGCCGGCTCGGTTCTCGGCCTCTCTAAGGTCAGGGGAACGGTGCTGGCACAACTCCACGACAGCAGTTCGGTTCCGAACATTGACCGGCTAGTATGGGTGGTCAGCTTCGATCCGACTGGGTCGGGACGCTCAGCGGGAGGCCCTTTCGATCCGGACAAAGAGCGTGTCGGAGTCCCGGTCGCGTGGTCTATCGCGTTCGTGGACGCTGTGACCGGCGACCGCTTCTCGGTGCATGAGGGTGGTCTTCCTTAGTAGGTCGCGGGCACGCCTTGCAAAACCGCGTGGCACAGTGGCACAGGCTGCCCAGGAAAGCGGGGCCGGGCAAGTGATGGTGAAGACCGCCCTGAACGAAGGAGCCGGGGTCTCGCCGTAGCGTTGCGCCGTACCGGAAGCCGGTCCCCTACTTGACTTCGATCTTGCCGGTCATCTGCGTCGGATGGAAGTCGCAGCTGAAGTCGGAGGTGGCGGCCTGGAAGCGAGGTGGAGGAGGAGCTGCGGGAGCTGGGGCTAGAGAAGCGCTAAACTTAGCAGAAGCTAAGCCAGTTAGCCACACAGGCGGAAACATTGGGTGCAAATGGCAGTGACGTGACTGCCAAGAGCAGCTCTTCAGTTGGTGGCGGCAGCCTGTGCTCCATTTCCAGCCTGTTCCTGACGCCGAGCTTCTCGTAGATGTGCTCGAGGTGTGTCTTGACGGTGTTCTCGCTGACGAGGAGACGCGCCGCGATCTCGCGGCAGGTAAGGCCATCGGCGGCTACACGCGCAACATGAAGTTCCCGCTGGGTCAAATCGAGGGAGCGCCCCAAGTCTTCCTCTTCTGTAAGACTTACCGTCGTCTAAGTCTGAAGAATATAGCATTTAGCGGACCGATTCGTCAAAGAAATCGCCCATTTGGGTGATTTCATGGTGGCTGAGATAAGTTTAGGCTGGATTTATGGGCAGTCGGTCGCTTCTTCGGGCGGCTATCATGGGTGGCGTCCTGGCTCTCGGGACAGGCGGTGGGGTTGTTGCCCTCTTATTACTATCTCGGGACGGTTCTCGCTCGAATGAGGACGTTACCTCGGGAGTACCGAAACTTACGCAGACGGCGACGGAGCCCGAACCCATTAAACGGCCAGCCGGGATGGTTCATGGTGGCGGCGGCTCGCCCCCGGAGTACGTTGAGGCGGTGCCTCTAGTGCCCGGTGACTACAAACCTCCCTCGGCATCGACTGAAGCCCACCTCAAATTTACAAGGGCGCTTGGCGCGGCAGGTGCGGAGGCGCAGTTCAACGGTATCGTCAACGGATTCAGGTTGTATGGCTCTGCAGACGCGGCTGCTGATCCTTCGTTGCTGCAGAAAGAGTGCGTTTCAGGGGAGTTCCCGGAAGTCAAAGTAATGGAATTTACCTATCTTCCTCCTGGTACTAAGGCCCGAAGCCCGCAATATGGCGGCGTCTGCGCTGATGGATCCACTGCGTGGGTGACTCAGGACTTCGTCTATGGTTATGGCACCTTTTCAGTTGGATATGAGCTAGGTGAGAAAGCAATCGGTCACGACGCAACTGCTGAGCGCGTGGAAGCGGGTACCGTAGCTGGTCGCCCGGCCGTTCTCATCCGACCTCTCATAGAGGAAGGGAATGGGCAATCCATTGTCGCCTTTACCTTGGACAAAGGCTTCATCGTGGTTGGTGCGCTCAATTTGCCATTAACGGAGACGCTGAAGATAGCCGAGGGAATCCGATGCGCAGGTTGTTAGCATATCTGACGATAGCGGCCTTGGCCGTTGTTGGAGCCGTCTGGCAATCCTCAGCCAACGCGAATCATTCCATATACCCGGTCACAGCCTATCTTTACCACCCGACGGGATTCGCGAACGACGCTGAGCTCAGATGCGGCTGGCATGACGTATGCGACGGTTACTTCGGTGACCCTACAAAGAAAGGTCTGGATTGGGGATTCCCGGGCAACTCAAGCTACTCGGTGTGGGTCCGGATGAAGATCTTCGGTGGTCAGGCGAGCGAATGGGTCGGGAGAGTTCAGTCTGTTGACTCGACAAGCGGCTGCTATCGAATCTGGAGCGAGATCTATTTCAACCGTGACTATTTCGCTAGCTAGCTGCGGCTATCCTGCCTGCAACGCCACTGTGCAGCACGTCTTCGCACATGAGTCCGGACATGCGATGATGCTGGCCCACAACCCGCTCGACGCGGACGCGATTATGTACCCGTCAAATGATCCCCGAGCCGTAGCACCAAATGGGAACGACACGGGAGCCCATCCGGGATGTTCTGTGGGTGGATTCGGTACAAGGTGTATCTACGGGTCAGGTGATTAGCAATGAGACGAGAAATCTTGAGTCTCGTCGCCGGCATAGCCGTCCTGGGTGCGGTTGGAGGCGCTTATGTTGCCATTTCGCCGATTGGCGGGCAAGAGGAGGTCCTGCCTGATGCGGTGAAGGGGACTCTTCAGGCGTGCGTCCCGAGCGATCTGCCCTCGCCTGCGCTCACTCCTGTCAAGGGCGTTCCCTTCCCCGACCCTGAGGCTGGGCTGACTGACGCAGAGCGCGACGCCCTGCATCGGCGGTTGTGGGATCAATTTGTGACCCGGTACACTGCGTGGCTGCAATGCGTCGATATCAGCAAGCTCGATCTCCATGCGCTGCCGAGGCATGAGCTCAACACTTCATGGCTTCCTGGCCAATTAAACCTGTCCGAAGCTGCGTCTAAGGCGAACTTAATCATTATTGGGACAGTGACAGAATTCAGCCCGACGCCCTTTAGCGGGACGAACACTGCTCTTGCGATCGACGAGACCCTTAAAGGGTCGCCCGCACCTACTTTGAAGATTGCGCAAGTGACCGCGGCGTATTGCTGCTCCAAGAGGACGGCAAGGGTGGGTATTACATCCAGGGCGTCAGCGGCTGGTTTCAAATCGTCAATGGGGTAGTGCGAGCTAATTCGTACAACGAGTGGGGTCCGTCAGTTGAGGGAAAAACGGAGGCGGAATTCGTCGAGATGATCAAGGCCGCTGTGAACGAAGGAACGGCGCTCTCGCCCTAGAGTCCAGCCTACAGCAAAATCGGTAAGCCTATTTGACTTCGATCTTGCCGGTCATCATGGTCGGGTGGAAGTCGCAGCGGAAGTCGTAGGTGCCGGGTTGGGCGATGTTTATCGTGATCTTGGCGGACTGCCCCGCGCGGATCTGATTTGGGTCTGAGCAGGGGTTGTTGTCGCCCGGCCCGCAGATGTCCGTATCGTATTTGCCGCCGCTGGCGACGTGCATGTCATGGAGGGCCTTGCCCGTGTTCGTGATATCGAACGTGGTCGCCTGGCCGGCCGGCACGGAGATTGTGGGAGAGCGGGTACCCTGGTATTCGAAGAAGAAGTCGCCCATTGTGATCGCATTCGCGGCGCCCGGCGCTGCGCCGCCGGGCTGAGCGCCCGGTGCGGGCGATGCCGCGGCGGACGGCGCACCGGTTGCCTCGCCGTGGTCTTTCTCTGAGACGGCCCAGATCGTTCCGCCCATGAGGGCCAGGGCGGCGAGGCCGATTACGCCGCCGATCTGCCAGCCCGGGGCGCGCGGGTTGTTGGCAAAGTACGCTGCGACCAGTAGCACGCCAATCGCGATGCCGGCCGCGAGCGCCACCGCGCCATTGCCCTGGATCTCCAGGTAGACGCGCGAGAGGCCGTAGATGAAGAGGAGAATGAACGCGAGTATACCCACGGGTATCAGGAGGGGAAGTGCCGTGCGCCGGTAGGCGGCGTGCGGGTCGGCGCGGGTGTCGGTACGCAGCGCCTCCATGTCGAGCACCTGGAGACTGCTGGGGACGATGACGTCGCGGTGTTTGTTGACGACGCTCGCGACGTTCGGCTCGTTCGTCTCGTAACGGACGAGGCTCTCGTCGTCGTCCCAGCGAGTCTCGATAACGATGAGGACGTTGCCCTCGGGGTTGATGGAGCGCGTGATGCGGATGTCGCGGAAGCCGGGCTGTTGGCGGAGGAAGGTGCGGTGTTCGTCGAGTTCGGCGAGGAGGCCGCCGGGCTCCGAAGCGCGCTCGAGTAGAGAGGCCTCGACCTGCACGAGGACGGTCTGGATGTACTCCATGCGGGATTTCCGTTTGTAATAGCTATCACAAGCGGAGATTCAGGGTCAAGGACGGAGGCAGGAGCCAGGAGCACGGTGTCAGAGGTCAGAGGGTCGGAGGTCAGAGATCTCCCATCCACGTGATCGTCACTGCCTGACGAACGGCTCGACGGATTCGGCCGGAAGCGCCTCGTACGCGGTGCGGTATAGCTCCGCAATCACTGCGTGGCCGCGATATGTCGGGTCCACGTCTATGAGGTACTCACAGGCCTTTCCGCGGAATGCGGCGTTGACGTCGATGAGTTTGGCTCCGTGCCTTTCGGCGGCTGCCGCTGGACCGTTGTTGAAGAGTTGTACGCCGACAGCGGACGCGGAAACCTTGTCTGCGACCCGGCCGCAATCGTAGGCATCGTAAACGTTGAGCTGGAAAATGGGCGTTTGCGGGTCTTTCACTTGCTCAAGGCGTCTGTAGATGAGGTCGATTTCCTGGCGATACCGTTCCAGGATTTGTGCGAATTTATCTATGCACTCTGGGCTACCGCGGCCCTGGCAGATCGGCTTCAACGCCAAAAGATCGTTTCCACCGATGCTGAGGGTGATCGCGACGACAGGGCGGCCCTCCCGGCGGTACCGTTCCAGGGCCGCGACGGCGACTTCCAACTGCGAGCCGATGAACTCGCTCGTCGTGTCATTCCCCGCAAGCGTCACCCACTCTACGGGTCTGTTCAGCCGCTCCGAGAGAAAACGGGCGAAGATCGGATGGGCGGAGCGAAGCGGATCCCCGCAGCAGCCATACTGAAGCGAGTCGCCGAGTGAGAGATAGACTGCGGCGTCGTCAGCAAGCCTTGGCGTGGCTGGATGGGGCGGGCTGTAGTTGAGCGGATCGTCGATCGATTCTTCGAGAACTTGCCGGGTGTCCACTGCTATCGCACCGTCGCTAACAGTCACCGCATAGCGGTCCATACTATGACCGCTTGGGCCCGAGACAATGCGCCCATTGACGTTGAACATGCTGCCGCTGCATTTGCCCCGGAACCAGCCATATCGCGCATCGATTACGGCATCCGGCCGCCATACAATGCGGCACTGATCACCTGCGAAGTCAGGGTGCGGGTCCCGGTCCGATAACGCCAGCACCAGATCGTCGCCCACCAGTGCCAACCAGAATTTTTCTCTGACGAACTGTTTGGGCTCGCCGCTTGTGTAGTCTTCGATCCGTCCGGCAGCGACAACAGCAGATGGCTGCGCCTGCGAGCTATCCGGGGCGGTCGACGGCGTGTTAGCCGGACTCGCAGCGCGCCCGCCGCAGGCTAGGAAAAGCAGCGTCAGACCTAGGGCAACCAGCAGCCGCTCAAACATTGCCGGTTGATGGTTCCTACACCTTGTCTCCAGCTTCGCCGCAATCGTAACACCGCTGAGCAAGGAAGCAGAGCCCAGGCAGGCGCCGAATACAGAGGGCGTAGGTTGCATGGCGAGGCACCGACGCGGAAGAGCGTCAGAGCCAGTGGCATTCGAAGACTAAGAGCGACGCGGCGCGCCCTTCATGGGTGCCTCGCCCCTACGGCTGTGGGAGATTGCGGTGGCCTACTCGCGCGGGTACCAGGAGAAGTGGCGGACGGCGAGAACGGCTGCGGCGAGGCCCCAGGCGGCGACGATGGCGAGGTCTAGCCATTCGAAGCCGGAGCCGGTCTGAAAGGGGTTGAAGGCGGCCTGGCAGGCCTCGGAGAGGTGCTTCACCGGGAAGATGTCGCCGAGAACCGCGAGCCAACGCGGCGGGTCGTCGAGGCGAATGAAGACGTCGGAGACGAACAGGATGGGCAGGACCGTGGCGTTGGCAACAGCGGGCGCGGCTTCGGCGTTGGGCGTGAACGAGGCGAGCGCGACGCCGAGCGCGCTGAACGCGGCGGCGCCTACAGCGACTGACAAGACGAAGGCGGGCAGAGTTCGGGCGGGCAGATCGACGCCGTAGAAGATCGCGCCGAAGGCGATGACGATGGCGACGAGCAGCAGGGCAATGAGGGTGGTGTGGATGATGCGGCCGAAGAGGTAGGCCCATCCCGGCAGGGGCGTCCCGCGCACGCGCTTGAGGACGCCGTCGTCGCGGGCGATGGAGATCGTCATGACCAGGCTCGTGTAGCAGGCGTTGATGATGGAAAGAGCGACCATCGAAGGGACGTAGAAGTACGCCAGCTCGGCTTGGCCGCCGGGCAGCTGCCTGATGTTATTGCCAAGCAGGGCGTTCAGAATGACGAGGAAAATCAGGGGAAGCAGGAAGGTGAAGAAGGCGACGGTGGGGTTTCGCCAGAACGAGCGGTTCTGGTAGCGGACCTGACGCAGGGCGAGCACGAAGTCGTTCATTTGCTCGTTTCATCAGTTGCCGTGAGCTTGAGGTAGATGTCCTCGAGCGAAACGGGTGCGACCCGCAGCTCGTCAAGCTCTACGCCAGCGCCGGCGGCGCGGCTCGTCAGCTGGTGCAGCACCCGCGTCGGTTCGTCTGTCTCGCGAGGATGCCGGCCGGCGGAGCGCGGAACGAGATGACGGTCGCGGCCTCGTGCTCGCGCAGTGAATCCACTGTGCCCTCGGCGACGATCCGGCCGTCCGCGATGACTGCGAGGCGGTCGCTCAGGCGCTCGGCTTCGTCCATGTAGTGGGTGGTCAGGAGGATTGTCTTGCCGAGCTCGCGCAGACCCTCGATCATCTCCCAGGCGCTGCGGCGGGCGGACGGGTCGAAGCCGCTCGTGGGCTCGTCGAGGAAGAGGAGGTCGGGATCGCCGGCCAGGGCGAGAGCGAGGTCGAGACGCCGCACCTGCCCACCGGAGAGCCGGCGAATGAGGCTCTCGCGGTTCTCCTCGCGCGGGCGAGGATGCGGATAGTACCCGCGGAAAAGCTCGATCACCTCTTCTACGGTCAGAAAGCGCTCAACGCCCGCGCTCTGAAGGACAATGCCGATGCGGGCCTTGAGCGCTCGATCATGGTGCTGCGGATCGT
>WNFX01032082.1_pt1 | contig 10222 bp, 7 predicted proteins | sample 5400111 | NCBI WGS metagenome assembly WNFX01 (sample SAMN13153363, study PRJNA577476) | soil metagenome | isolation source: 40 cm soil or saprolite under grassland replicate 1 | place: USA:California | collected 2016-06-15 | reverse complement strand
GTATCCCCTACGCTCGAAGAGAATGCCTCCAACTATCAGAAAGCCACTGATGGCCAGGTATACCACCAGAACAATTGTTGCGTGCACTGCAAGCAGGATGCCGGCCACGATCAAGCAGAGCACGCCATAAGTAATGAGCGCCCATCGAAGCAATGCTGTCTATCCTTCCGGCTCGATGACCACGGCAGTACCATATGCGACAACTTCGCTCATCACATTACCGATCTCTGATGAATCAAACTGCATGCGTACTATGGCATTGGCGCCCATCATCGTGGCATTTTGGACCATCCGGTCGATGGCATGGCGTCGTGCGTCCTCGAGCATCTGTGTGTACTCGGTAATCTCACCGCCAGCCAGTGAGCGCAGCCCTGCCATTACATTGCCGCCAAGACCCCGGCTGCGCACGACAACACCAAAGACCTGTCCCTTTGTTTCGACAATGCGATAGTGTGAGATTGTGTCAGTGGTAACAACTATCATAAGAATCTCCTTTATACCCGCTTTCATCCTGATCACAGTACATTGAGACCTGTGATTTGTCAAGGGAAAATGGAAGTTTTTCGTTAGCTCTCTTCTGACTGTGAGAACCAACTTTTTAAAACCTATCTGAGATATAATTAAGAGAACGTTAGTATGCCACACAACGAAGAGCATAACCCTAACTGATACACGACCTGGCATTTTAGGTACTATTACGAAAGGCTCTCTATTTTATGACAAGTAAAACCACTCATCGTCAGGTGCAGTTGCCCTCGGCAACTGATCTTTATAACATTGATCACCTTCTCTCAGAAGAGGAGCGCATGGTGCGTGATACCGTGCGCAAATTCGTAAACGACCGTGTCTTACCCATCATTGGAGAACGCTTTGAAGCTGGCACCTTCCCACGTGAGCTTATTCCCGAGGTCGCCAGGCTTGGACTGCTGGGTATGCATCTTGAAGGCTACGGCTGTGCCGGGTTGAGTGCTGTCTGCTATGGCTTGACCTGCCAGGAATTGGAGGCTGGCGATAGCGGCATGCGCTCATTCGTTTCGGTTCAAGGCTCGTTGGCCATGTTCCCGGTATGGTCATTTGGCTCCGAGGAGCAGAAGCAGCGCTGGTTACCACGTATGGCGCGAGGCGAAGTAATTGGTTGTTTTGGTTTAACGGAGCCTGATGCTGGTAGCGATCCCTCTAGCATGCGTACCACCGCGCGTCGTGACGGCAATTCTTACGTACTGAATGGCACAAAGATGTGGATCACCAACGGCAGCATTGCTGATCTTGCTGTCGTCTGGGCGCGTACTGATGATGGCATTCGCGGCTTCCTGGTAGAGCGTGATTCACCTGGTTTCACCACGAGCGACGTACATCATAAGCTCTCATTGCGGGCCTCTGTCACCTCCGAACTTCACTTTGAAGATTGCCGCGTGCCCGTTGAGAACATGCTGCCGAATGTGCGGGGCCTGCGTGGTCCGCTTTCCTGCCTTGATGAAGCTCGCTACGGCATTGCATGGGGCGCGACAGGTGCAGCACGGACATGTTACGAAGTAGCACTTGACTATGCTAGAACCCGCATACAATTTGGTCGCCAAATTGCAAGCTTCCAACTCGTGCAGCAGAAACTGGCGATTATGGCAACGGAACTGGTGAAGGCGCAACTGCTAGCCTTACAGCTTGGGCGCCTCAAAGATGAGGGATTGCTTCATTCCGTGCAGATTTCGATTGCCAAGCGTAATAATGTGCGTGAAGCCCTCAAAACGGCACGTGAGGCTCGCTCTATACTTGGCGCTAATGGTATCACACTCGAATACCCGATCAGTCGCCACTCGAATAACTTAGGGTGAGTGGATACGTTTTCGGGTACTTGCTGCGTGTAACATCATAGGTATAGCCTTGAGTATTATTATTTGCTGACGTTGTGGCGCTCCCAGCTTTTTCGTTAAAATCCGTCACTGGGCCATAACATTGATCATCTGCCTGTGCCATTTGCTTAAACGCGTCTTTGGTAAGTGAGATAGTAATGCTGGCGTCAAGATCATTATACGCCTGGTCGTAACTCCGGTTCTTAAGAGCCAGCATAAAGTCCGTAGCTGTGTTTGCAGCCCCTGCGCTGCTTCCAATTGCTGCAAAGTAGTTGACGAGCGCGTAGCCGATACCCCATGCTAATAACCCGCAGGCCACGAAGACTAAAGCGAGTATAAGCAGTCGACGTCGCCAACTTTTGGGTGGTCGATTCTGGCGTTGCGGTCGGCTTACTCGCTGGGTCTGAGGTGGATGATCTATCCTTGCCATACGGGGAGGACGCTGGGGAATGGCTCGTTGTTTTCCGCTACCATTAGCGGCGGCAAGTAGTTCACTGGAGGATCGATCCCTGGGATCGTACCCCTTGCCTTGTCGTCCTTGCATAGTTTAGTCTCCTCCTGGAAAGATCATGTGAAGGCGACTGTGTCGGCAGAACACTCGCCAGAGCGAACACTATAGATTCAACGTAAGAAAGTGGACAAGTTTCGTAATATGCTCGTTCTGAATTACCCTCTTATGGTATCATAACCCTCTTAAGGTATCAATTCGCTCGTTGCTTTGTGTAGCTCCCTCGTTTTCCCCTCGCTCATCTTAGCTTGAATAAACTGGAGTATGCGACGGTGGAAACGAGGCATATCGAATTCGAGTGCGTGGTTACGAATGGTTTGCGGGTCATATTTTCGCTCGTCAAATGACGCCAGCACTGTTGACAGGCTCTCCACGGTTTGTTCATAGAAAAAGGCTCCCGTCACATCTTCAATAACTGAAGCCAGCGCGCCACCAACTCCGTAGGCGATTACTGGCCTTCCTGAAGCCTGCGCTTCTAATGGCGTGATACCGAAATCTTCTTCACCTGGCAGTATAAATGCACGGCAGTGGGCATAGTAGTGGAGTACATCTGTATCCGAGAGCCGCCCCATGAAACGAATCGTAGGTCCTGCCATGCTCTTGAGCCGTTTTTCATCGCGCCCACTGCCAATAATTATAAGGGGCAGTCGTAAGCGATTACAAGCCTCAATTGCCAGGTCGATGCGCTTGTAGGGCATCAAGCGACTGAGGATCAGAAAATACTCCTCCGCTTTTGTCGTCGGATCAAATGCGAAGCGGCTGGCCTCCACAGGAGGAGGGATGACTACTGCATTACGCCGGTAGTACTTCTGGATACGCTCAGCCACCACAGGAGAATTGGCGATAAAGTGATCCACCCGCATTGAGTTCGTTTGATCCCATACACGCAGTCCTGTCATAAAAAAGGGCAATATAGTCCTCGGAATCCTGCCAAGTTGCTCAAGAGGTGCATCAGGAAATATTTCATGAAATGCTAAAACAACGCGCTCAGCACCACCCATTTGATTCAAGTAATCATGCACTAAGGCTACTTTCATCTAGTATGCTCCTCGGCGGAATAGGATAACCGGAATGGTGCGTAAGAGGGTCTGAAAGTAGAGGCGTAACGACCAGTTTTCAATGTAATACAAATCCATAAGCACGCCCTCATCAAAACTGATATCGCTGCGGCCTCGAACCTGCCATAAACCAGTCACACCCGGTTTGATCGCCAAACGTCCTTTTTGCCACTCTTCATATTGCTCTACTTCGTGAGGGAGTGGTGGACGAGGCCCTACCAGGCTCATCTCACCTTTAATTACGTTGATGAACTGGGGAACCTCATCCAGGCTTGTCTGGCGCAGGAATTTCCCTACAGGCGTTATGCGTGGGTCGTCTTTTATCTTGAAAAGTGGCCCCTGGACTTCATTATGTGCATTCAGGTGTGCTAGCATTGCATCCGCATTTTTATACATCGAGCGAAATTTATACACTTTAAATGGTCGTCCGTTTAAGCCTATACGCGTTTGCTCATAGAGTACTGCTCCTGGTGAACTGAGTCGAATAGCCAGTGCGAAACACAGCCAGAGTGGTAAACCTATAATCAGAATGAGGGTAGCTATGATTATATCAACCAGGCGCGTGACAACTCGTTGCGCTGAATTGATAGACACCTGCTTGATACCAAGCAGCGGAATGCCCTCAATTGCCTCCATATCAATCCGTGATAGGCTCAACTCGTACAAGTCAGGAACGAGTTTGAATGATGTGCCCAGGCGCTCACATAGGCGAACACTTCGAATACATTGTTGATGCAAATGCGACGGCAGCGCAATGATGACCTCATCTATTTGCATAGACCGGATCACCATCCCCAGGTCTTCTAATGTGCCAAGCATCTTAAAACGTCCGAAGTCGCTTGGAGGCTCGCTCATATCATGAAGGAAGCCTACAATAGAGTAGCCAAGAGTGGGGTTTGCAACGATATGTTGCATAATCATCTTGCTCAGGCGTCCAGACCCGACGACAAGTAAACGCGTCTCACCAAAGCCCAATCGATAAAGCAAGCCCATTGCTATTGAAACAAACAGCCTTGCAGTGCACAGAATGAGAATAGCGGCTGCCCACACAAATAGGACCAGCAGGCGAGAACTAGCTTGTGGTTGAAAGACAAAATAATAGGTAACGAGAAAAGCCAGGCCCAGTGTAGTAGAGCTGACGATTGTCCATACCTGGCGAAACCAGCTACCAGTAAGGCGAATACTGTAAAGGCCTCTCAGTGCAAAAATTACAATCAAGCCGATCACAATACCTGCTTCAAGAGGGCGGAAGTTACTGATTGGCGTAGGTATGTTTGGTGGTATGGATGGGTGCGCATTATCAATTGCAAGCAGGTTATTGCGAAACGTTGTGAGCAGTTTATTTCCAAGTAGAACGGTATAACGCAGGTAGTAAGCCAACTGGAAAGCGAGAACCACCAGCGCCGCATCCAGGATTATCATGGAGGTATACTCAAAAATGCGCCACTGACGCCGATGCGAGCGCCGTTCGGAAAGAGCCTTCGGGATAGGACCTGTTCCTCCACTTATCATATCGGGAGTTCCTGCCTGCTCTGCCTTTGGGGCATGATCAATCAGGCCCTTACTTTCGGTTGTCTGTGACAGTTTACTGCTGTTCAAACCTGAAGCCTCATGGGGCCTATTAAAAATGCCCCTACGTTATAGTATATAACCCTTTATAGAATATAACTCTTTGTCAATCCGTGTGCCGCAAAAGCTTCGTCTGTCTTCGCAATGAAGGACGCTCGAGAAGCGTTCATCGATGCATGGGAAGACTATTTGTACTCGACTTGCTGGCTACGCCTTGCCTAGGGCAGAAGTCATAGAAGGAAGTCCTCATGGCTGTATAACGTCTCTGGAATCATACAAGTAACGGCCTTAGGCAATTATTCACTTTTTGCCTGTCGAAATTAGCTCCGCCTTGAATAAACCAGGTGTTTTCTTGCAATTCTATAAGTTGCAACGTTTACCTCATTACAAGAGAAAAGAGTCACCCCTGATCTGAACCAAAGACGCCTATTCTCTATATTGCTAATTTTCCTAACAGGTTTAGTACAGTAGTTGCATATTCTTGCGTGCTCTGATATGAAAGAGTATACTCGTGCTGAATGGGAAGAAGAAGCCGGCAAACGAGTATCACACAATGAACAAGGATCGAGAATGCGTTGCGTTTTTCTCTGTGCCGGTGTATTATAGCCTAAAGTTTGAAATATGCGCAATGGAGAGCGTGGTGTTGCGTTTTTCTCTGTAATAGGCATAATATAACCGGTTCTGATTGACACTCTGCTGCTTTTCATTAGAGGTTTCCACAGGCATAAATCATACAAATCGAATGGGTAACCGCGATGGTTGCCCCTATATAACGGGAGAGAAGTGCGTTGGCGAAACAACTCCATCTTGATGTTGCACAGCTAACCGATGTTGGTCGCAAGCGTGAACATAATGAAGATAACATGGCATATGTCATCCCCAAAGATCCACAGGTGATGGCTAATAAAGGTGCGTTATTCATTGTAGCCGATGGTATGGGGGGACATGCGGCCGGAGAAGTGGCGAGTGAAATAGCTGTAGACACTGTTAGCAACATGTACTATCAAGATGACAGCGATGATGTGGCTGTTTCCTTGCTGCGTGCTATTAAACGTGCAAATGCATCAATCCATCAACGAGCGGCAGAGAACATGCTACGGACTGGTATGGGAACAACGTGTGTTACGGCCGTGTTACGTGGTAATATGGCATATATTGCCAATGTCGGCGATAGCCGTGCTTATCTCCTACGGGAAGGTCAGGTCAAACAGATATCCCAGGACCATTCATGGGTGGCTGAGCAGGTAAGGGCGGGTCTACTCACAGATGATCAAGCTCGTACACATGCGCAACGTAATGTCATTACTCGTTGTCTCGGTACACAAGCTGAAGTCGATGTCGATGTCTTCCACGAAGAATTGAACCAAGGTGATTCCCTTGTGCTTTGCACCGATGGACTTTCAGCTATGGTCAGCGAGGAAGAGTTGCAAGGTATAGTTCATCAATTTGTGCCGCAGGAGAGTGTCTACCATCTCGTAGAACGTGCCAATGAGAATGGTGGTCCCGACAATATCACGGCTATTGTTGTGCGTGTAAATGAGGTCGGTGAGGAGCCTGCCGGAGTGCGTCACCCCGTTCGGGTTGGTGGGCGCGAAGTGGGTGAAGAAGATACGGCTACTTTGGGAATGCTTCCCAATGACCATTCAGCTATCTCTGCCAGTAAAGATGAGGGACGTATTCCTAGCGCACCTTTACGCCTGAATAGTGGTCCATTGCCCACTTCTCCTGATGGTGTTACCGCTCCACAACCTGCACTGAGGAAAACACAGCGTAGTCGAAGCCGTTTCTTTTATCCAACGCTTGCCTTGATCGTTCTTCTCATTATTACAGGTTTTGGCGGAGGAGCATACTACTTCTTACGTTCAAATGAAAATCAAACGGTCAATCAGACCCTGGATAATGCACAACGACTAATACAAAGTAGTGTAGCCGCAGATCCCACGTCGGCCCTCAAAACCCTTTCAAGCGCCCAAGCTACGCTGCGTGATGTACAGAAAAACCATCAACCGGATGGGACACAACTACAGCGGGTCACCCAACTCCAGACCGAGCTTGTCAGGCAAGTCAAAGCTGCCATCTCCGCCTACAATCAACAAGCTAAAATCTTCGTCTTACCTTGCTCTGCTACGTCCACCCATTCTATTAATAACACGAGCACGCAAACAAACTCGCAATCGATCGTCTGGGCGCAAGATCCTGCGAAGAATCTTGTCCGCTACACGCTTGCTCAAGACGGCGTGCTCTACCGGATCAATAGTCAGTATGGGCTGGTCAGTTCGCTAAGTTCTCAAGCTCCAGCGAAGACTCCTCCTCACTTTCTCAGTCTTGCCAGTAATGGCTCACTGCTGTATCTGCTAGAAAAGCAGACGAATGGGAATCTGTCCGACCCAACTCTTCCTGCTGCTGTCCAGTGGCGAAGTACGCAGTTTGCCCTTGGAGAGTGGAAGTCAGCCCGTCTTGCCTACCCCTGTGCTAGTGCAAGCGCCGATTGCCATCCCGCTGACAACCAGTGGGAAGGAGTTCACAGCCTCTACGAACGTTCCTGCTGTGACGCCTATTGAAGAGAAAGGCAGTACTTCCTTGATGGTGCCCAGCGCTTTGCCCTCCACTCCTGCTCTGGTAGCTGCAAGCCGGGTCAAGGGGGTTCCACATCTCTACATTGGGGATCCGAGCAACTACCGCGTCCTGGATCTGGAAGTGGCTCAACCAGTTGTCCAAGGAACAAGCACTCCTACACCTGCGCCAGTGGGTAGCACTGTGACGCTTCAATTGGTGCAGCAATATGTATCACGAGTGGACTTGAGCATGGTGAAGAGTCTTGCCGTTGATCCGCAAGGGGTACAGCTTGGGATCTTGTCCCAGAATACTCCCTCAATGGTAAGCCTGGTTACCCTGAGTACAGGGCCGCAAACTGGATGTGCCTCGTAATATGGAACGGATCAAATTCTCATCAGCGAAGACAGACAAATTTGTAAAACAAAGTCGTAGTATATCTGAGGCAAGGTCCCCTCACTACGTGGCTACCCCTGCCTGGTTTACTTCATAGATTCAATAAGGAGCTATCAAAACAGTGGGTTTTGAGGTGCATAATTTGCGACCCAGAACGCTCTCCGGAAGCACATCATACCGCCTCCGAACTACGTTCAGAATATGTAATACAGGTCAGCGGAACTGTGGTACACCGTCTACCAGGAACAGAGAATGCGAATTTGAGTACGGGGGCTATTGAAGTCGCTGCCGATAATATAGTGATCTTGAATCCTGCACGTACAACGCCTTTCCCCATCAGTGACAACATCCAGGTAGATGAGTCGCTCAGGCTCAAGTATCGCTATCTTGACCTGCGGCGTCCTCACATGCAAGACAATATAGTGCTGCGTCATCGCGTGGTCAAGGCGATACGTGATTACCTTGATGAGCGGGGTTTCCTGGAAATCGAAACACCTATCCTGATGAAAAGTACGCCAGAGGGCGCCCGTGACTACCTCGTCCCCAGCAGGCTCTATCCTGGTCATTTTTATGCCTTGCCACAATCACCGCAGCAGCTCAAGCAGCTACTGATGCTAGCTGGCATGGATCGCTACTTCCAGATTGCGCGTTGTTTCCGTGACGAAGATCAACGCGCTGACCGCCAGCCGGAATTTACTCAGTTGGACCTGGAAATGGCTTTTGTGGCGGAAGAAGATGTGATGTCTCTCATTGAGGGGCTTTTGATCTATCTCATCGAAAAGACGACCAACAAGCATATTAAACAACGTCCTTTCCCGCGACTGAACTATATCTCTACCATGGATCGCTATGGCACGGATCATCCCGACTTGCGTTTTGATCTTCCTCTCGTTGAGATCTCAGATCTTGCGGTAGCGGGAGATTTCAGCGTCTTCAAGAATGCGCTTGCGACAAGAGGCATTGTCAAAGGTATTCGCGTGCCGGGAGCAGGAGGCTATAGCCGCAAAGAAATCGAGGAACTCACCGAGTTCGCGCGTGTGTTGGGAGCAAAGGGTTTGGTGTCGCTGGCGATTAGTCCCACTAGCGAGGTTAAATCGCCACTTACTAAGTTCATGTCCGCAGGCGAGGTACATGCTATTATCGCTCGTCTACAAGGCGAGCCTGGCGACCTGCTATTGTTTGTCGCTGATAGCCCTAAGGTCTGCAACGATGTCCTGTTCCGATTGCGCATCAAGCTAGCTGAGCGGATGAAACTCATTGACCCCAATGAAATGGCCCTGTGCTGGGTCGTCGATTTTCCTCTTTTACACTACGATGAAGAGAGCCAGCGTTACGAGGCTGAACACAATCCTTTCTCTGGTATGGATGAGGGGCATGTTGATCGGCTCGAGAGCGATCCTTTGAATATACGCGCGAAACAGTATGACATCATCTGCAACGGCTACGAAATCGGTGGTGGAAGTGTGCGTATCAATGTCGCCGCGCTGCAGCACAAAGTTTTCTCTTTGATGAGGTTGAGCGATGAAGAAATCAAAGAGCAGTTTGGGCATATGCTGGAAGCTTTCGAATATGGCGCTCCCCCGCATGGTGGCATAGCTCTTGGTATAGATCGCCTGGTCATGTTATTCGCTGATGAAGAGAGTATCCGCGAGGTCATAGCGTTTCCCAAGACACAGAGCGCCATGGATCTGATGATGAACGCTCCCTCTCCTGTTGATGAGAAACAGTTGCAAGAACTACATTTGCAGATAAGAGTAGACGACCAGACTTGACAGGTTCCGTCTGCCTTTGATATACTCACATTGCGACAACAGTCATTACCTGTTGTCCAATGGAACATGATCCCGTAGCTCAGTGGATAGAGCGGCAGATTGCGGATCTGCAGGTCGCAGGTTCGACCCCTGTCGGGATCGCCAAGCCCCACCCTTTATAGGGTTGGGGCTTTTTGATATTATATAGTAGCTATATTCCGAAGACATATCTCAGAAGTAAAGGAGTTACAATTGAAAGTCTCATTCTGGTTTGTTGTTATCGCCTCCGTCTTTGTCACCTGCCTTATTACAGCAAATATTATCGCCGTAAAGATAATTTGGGTTTTGGGCTTCCCGGTCCCTGCTGGCATCATCATCTTCCCACTCAGCTACCTGTTCGGCGATGTTTTGACGGAAGTCTATGGATATGGAGCAGCCAGGCGAGTCATCTGGCTAGGCTTCGCATGCAATCTGCTCGCCGTAAGCGCGATTTACCTTGGCGGTATTGCACCTGCCGCCCCTTTCTGGACGCAACAGGCG
>WNFX01007506.1_pt1 | contig 10223 bp, 8 predicted proteins | sample 5400111 | NCBI WGS metagenome assembly WNFX01 (sample SAMN13153363, study PRJNA577476) | soil metagenome | isolation source: 40 cm soil or saprolite under grassland replicate 1 | place: USA:California | collected 2016-06-15 | reverse complement strand
TAAGAATGAAAAGCGCTTCGAACATGATCGCGAAGTGATACCAGAGCGCGAGCGCCGTCGGGCTGGCCGAAGCCCGCGCAAACATGTGCGCCATGCCCACGGCAAATGTCGGCGCGCCACCGGCTCGTCCGAACATCGTCTTCTCGCCCAGGTCCTGCGCCAAGATCGACATCTGTTCTTCCGTCACCGGAAATCCCGCGGCCGACACTTTCGCGACCACTTCACTCGGGGCTCCTTTCGCGTTGATCGCGAAATATTCGCCCGGTTGCAGAACACAGGCTGCAATTAACGCCATCAACGCGACCATCATCTCCGTGATCATCGCCCCGTAGCCGATGTCGCGGATGCGCGACTCCCGCCCGAGCATCTTTGGCGTCGTGCCCGAAGCGATGAGCGAATGAAAACCAGAGACCGCGCCGCAGGCGATCGTAATAAAAACAAAGGGAAACACCGGCCCGGCAAATACCAGTCCGCTTCCATCGACAAAGCGCGAGATTGAGGGCATCAACAACGTTGGATGCAACAGGACCACGGCAACCGCCAATGCCGCGACCGTTCCCAATTTCAAAAACGTGCTCAAGTAATCGCGCGGCGTGAGCAACATCCAGACCGGAAGAATCGACGCCGCCAACCCGTAAATCATGATCGCCCAGGCGATCCATTTTTGATCATGTCGAAACCAGACTTCGATTGCCGGAAATTGCGCGAGAAATTGTCCGCCCCAGACTGCAAAGATGAGCCCAACCAATCCAAACGCGGTGATCCATGCCACGTTGAATCTTCCGCTGCGAAGACCGGCTCCCATGATCAGCGCGATCGGAATTGTCATTGCAATCGTGAACACGCCCCACGGGCTTTTGGCCAGCGCTTGCACGACGACGAGCGCGAGGACGGCCAAAAGAATAATCATGATCGCGAGCACGCTGATGAGCGCGATTACTCCCACGCCCGGCCCAATTTCCTCTTTCACCATTTGGCCTAACGTCTTGCCGCCGCGCCGCACCGAGGCGAACAAGATGATCATGTCGTGCACCGCGCCACCAAGCGTGGCGCCAATCAAAATCCACAACATTCCCGGGAGAAAACCAAATTGCGCCGCCAGCACGGGACCGACCAGCGGCCCCGGCCCGGCAATCGCCGCGAAATGATGACCGAACACCATCCATCGATTCGTCGGCACGAAATCCTTGCCGTCGTTTTGCACAACCGCTGGTGTCGCACGTTCGTCATTCAGAACGAGCACCTTCGCCGCCAGCCATTTGCTATAAAAACGATAGCTGATCGCGGCCGCGCAAAAGCCCGCCGTGACGATCCAGAGTGCGCTGACCGATTCACCGCGCGAAAGCGCTAGCACACAGACGGACGCGAGCCCGAGAATGGTGACCACGATCCAAAGCAGCTTTTTCCAGAGAGCCATTATTTCATTTTAATTGAAATTGCCGCGTCGCACCACCGCTGCAATGTATCCTTAAACCAAGCCCATGCACTTTTCCCACAAAATAGCGAAACTAGCCAGCGGCCGCGCCTTCAGCAGCGCGCGGAGCCATCTCCGCCGTTTCATCTTCGGATGGCGCGTTCCCATCAAGCTCGAAGCGAACGCGATCATCGACACGATCGATCGTAAGGAGTTCGAACAGATTTATGAGCGCTACGCCGTCGACGATCCGGGCGAAGATTGGCCGAAATATCTCGATCTTCCCCGTTGGATCGACATTAATATTCGCCGCATTCGCGACGTCGAGCTCGATATTGTCACGCGCAAACGCATTCTCGATCTCGGCTGCGGCGCCGGGTACTTCGCTTACATCGCACAGTTGCTCGGACACGAAGTCGTCGGCCTTGATCTCGATGATCTTCCCATGTTCGGCGAAAGCACGCGGATGCTAGGCGTGCGACGCGTGATCTGGCGGGTGCAATCATTCGTTTCACTGCCCGATCTGGGAGAAAAATTCGACCTCGTTACCGCTTTCATGATTTGCTTTAATAGTCACAAACAGCCTGATCTGTGGGGCATACCGGAGTGGGAATTCTTTCTCGACGACCTGTCCAGGCATCTTACACCGCGCGGCCGCCTTTGGCTGGAATTGAATAGCGAATACGACGGCACTTTTTACACGCCGGAGTTACGACAGTTCTTCGAACACCGCGGCGCCAAGATCGAGAATCACCGCGTCGTTTTTAGTTCAGGCTTGCGCGCGCCTGCTTTAGCCGCGCCAATTGCTCGCTGAAATTCTTCCGTCGCAGCCGATGTTCCGCGACCACCGCCGCCGGCGCGCGATCGACAAAAGATTTGTTCTTCAATTTGTCTTCGACCGTTCGCACTTCCCCTTCCAACCTCGCAATTTCTTTGTCGAGGCGCTCGCTCTCCGCCGCTTTGTCCGCCTTGGTGATTGCCAGAAAAATTTCGCCGAGCGGAGTCATCGCAACTGGAATGCCAGGCTCCGATTTATGTTTCGGATCGAGAATGACTTCCTCAGCGTTCAGCAAACGCGAAATCGCCGGTAGGTGATCTGATACTTCTTTTTCGTCAGCTCGTAAAATGAAACGCGCCTTTGTGCTTGATGAAATTTTCGCTTCCGCGCGAAGATTTCGACCCGCCTGAACAGTTTCGTAGATCGCGGCCACAAGTTTTCGCTTCCCGGCGAGATCGACATCGTCCAGTCCGAATTTTTTCGGCGTCGGTTCAAACTGGATCGATTTTTCTCCGAAACCGAGCAGCGACCACAGCTCCTCGGTGATGTGCGGCATGAACGGGTGCAGCGATCGCAAGACCGCCGAGAGCACGAAATCCATCACCGCTAGTGCGGATTTCTTGCGCGATTCATTGTCGGCAAAGATTTCAGTCTTCGCTGCCTCGACGAACCAGTCGCAGTAATCGCTCCAGAAGAAGTCGTAAAGGTGCTGTGCGACCGCATTGAATTGATATTCGCCGTACGCCGCCTCGACCGCGTCGATTGTCTCATTCAATCGAGCGAGAACTTCTACCACGTAGATCGATAGCGACGCATTGTTGATCTTCGGCACGGCATCGCTCGGGCCGTGCATCTGCCGAAAGCGCGCTGCGTTCCAAAGTTTCGTCGCGAAGTTGCGGCCCTCTTCAATTTGCTTTTCGTCGAAGCGAATGTCCTGCCCGCTTGGCGCGATGCGCATGAGGCCGAAACGCAATCCGTCTGCGCCATACTTGTCGATCAACTCGAGCGGATCGGGCGAGTTGCCGAGCGACTTCGACATTTTGCGCCCCTGCTTGTCGCGAATCAGTCCGGTAAAGAAAACGTCGCGGAATGGAATGTTGTCTTCGATGCGCTTCGATTTGCCGGGCTTGAACTCGAGTCCGGCGATGATCATCCGCGCCACCCAAAAGAAAATAATGTCCGGCGCGGTCACAAGCACCGAAGTTGGATAGAATTTCCTTCGCGTTTCCTCGTCCATCGTTTCATACGCCCACAACCAGGACGAGAACCAAGTGTCGAGTGTGTCCGGATCCTGCGTCCAGTTCTCTTCGTCCTTCGGAGGCTCAAGCCCAACATAGATTTCTTCTGACTTCTGGCTTCTGACTTCTGACTTCTGACTTCGATACCACGCCGGTATCCGATGGCCCCACCAGACCTGGCGGCTGATGCACCAGTCCTGAATGTTTTCCAGCCATTGCGCGTAAACTTTCTCCCAATGCGCGGGAAAGAAACGAATGAGATGATCGCGCACGACGCTGAGCGCTTCCTTCGTTTTCGGATAACGCAAAAACCACTGTTCGCTGAGGCGTGGTTCAATCGGCACTTCACTGCGCTCACTAAAGCCGATATTGTTTTCGTACGGTTCCGTTTTCGAAAGCAGTTTTCTCTCTTTCAGGATCTCCGCTGCTTTATGGCGCGCTTCGAATCGATCGAGACCGTGCAGTTCGGGGACCGTCGGACAATTGATTGTTCCATCCGCGTACAGAACATCGACAATCGGCAAGTTATGGCGCTGGCCGATTTCGAAATCTAATTTGTCGTGCGCGGGAGTGACTTTTAGGACGCCGGTGCCGAACTCCGGATCGATGGTTTCGTCAGCGATGATGGGAAGTTTCTCACGCGCGAGCGGACGCCAGGCACGTTTGCCGATAAGATTGACATATCGTTTGTCGTTTGGATGAACCGCGACACCGGTGTCGGCCATAATCGTTTCCGGCCGGGTGGTGGCCACTTCCAAAAACCGTCCCGGCTCTTCGACAATTTCGTAGCGAGCATAATATAAATTTCCTTTTTGCGGTTTGGAGATAACCTCTTCATCAGAAAGCGCCGTTTGCGCGGCCGGGTCCCAGTTGATCATTCGGACGCCCCGATAGATCAGTTTCTTTTCATAAAGATCGACAAAAACTTTTTGGACGGCGCGGACATAATCGTCATCGAGCGTATAGCGCTGGCGCGACCAATCGCACGAGCACCCAAGGCGTTTGAGTTGTTCGATGATGATGCCGCCGTGTTTATCCTGCCATTCCAAGACGCGGCACAGAAATTCCTCTCGACCGAGATCGTGGCGCGTTTTTTTCTCAGTGCGGCGGAGATGTTTCTCGACGGCGGTTTGGGTCCCGATGCCAGCGTGGTCGGTCCCCGGCAGCCAGAGTACTTCGCAACCAAGCATACGCGCGCGACGCGCCAAGATGTCCTGGATCGTATTGTTAAGAACATGCCCAAGAGTGAGCGTGCCGGTGATGTTCGGCGGCGGAATGACTATCGAGAACGCCGGCTTCGATGACCGCGCGTCAGCTTCGAAATCGTGATTGTCGATCCAACGTACGTACCATTTTGGTTCGACCGATTTCGGATCGTAGGTTTTCGAAAGCTCAGCCATCGCGATGAATCATCCGAAGGCCGAGCGGGTTTGCAAAATGAAAAGGTGAACACTTGCGGCGGCAGGCCACCGCCATCACCTTCCGGCTGCATGAGCGATCTGCGCTCCATCGGCGTTTTTGATTCCGGCATCGGCGGGCTCACCGTCGTGAAGGCGGTGCGCGATTTGCTGCCGAACGAAAAAATTTTTTATCTCGGCGATACCGCCCGCGTTCCTTACGGCGGAAAAAGCGCGACCACGGTTCAACGTTACAGCGTTGAGATGACGCAGATGCTGCTCGGCGAAGACGTGAAAGCGATTGTAATCGCGTGCAATTCGGCTTCCGCGGTGGCGTTGCCGAATTTAGAGAAAACTCTTTCCGTCCCGGTGATCGGGGTGATTTTACCCGGCGCGAAAGCCGCCATCGCCGCGACGCGCAATCGCCGCATCGGCGTAATCGGCACGCGCGCGACGATTAAGAGCGGCGCCTACGAGCGCGCTATTCACTCACTTGATTCGAAGATCGACATCTCCGCGCGGGCCTGTCCGCTGCTCGTGCCCTTGATTGAAGAGGGCTGGCTCAATGACGAGCTATCGGATCGTGTGATCACGCGTTACCTCGAGCCAATGGTCCGCGAGAGAATCGATACACTCGTGCTCGGCTGCACGCATTATCCGTTGCTTGCTGATGCGATCGCTCGTTTTCTTAAGAGCAATGTGAAACTGGTCGATTCTGCTTGGAACTGCGCGGCAGCCGTCCAGGATCTTTTGAATCGACAATCACTGCGCGCGCCGGCGGAGAGTTCCGGCGGCCTCGAAGTAGCCCTCACAGATGCGCCCGACAACTTCCTGCGGGTCGCGCGCGAGGCACTGCAGTTAGAGATTGGCGAGGTGCAATTGCGCGAAGTTATGCACGGCGCGCCGGCACTGTAGCGGCGCTCTGCGAGCGCCGAAATCGAAATGGGTCGGTGGTCATAGACCGCCGCTACAACTTTTGCTTCGCTTTCGGCAGACTTTTCACCACCAGCTCATAAGAGTGGTCGATCATCGTACGCAGCTCTGCCTCCGGAATGCCGCTGTCTATTTCCACCGTATTCCAATGTTTCTTGTTCATGTGATAGCCAGGACGGACCTGCTCGTATCGATCGCGCAGTTCCAGCGCTAAATCCGGATCGCATTTCAAATTCACTCTGGCCGGAACTTCATCGAGCGCGGCTAGCGCAAACATTTTACCGCTCACTTTAAAGACGAGCACGTCTTCGCCGAACGGCGTGCCTTCAGTCGCACCACGCTGTGCGAGGCAATATTCACGGAATCGCTCGAGATCCATATCCGAGAACAGATTAACGACACCTGTGATGAGAGCGAATCGGAACGCTACAGTGTTAGCGAACCGAGCATTCTTAAGCAGGCGTAAACTGGCTCAGATCATAGATGCCGAGTCGCTTTTCTATCCCAGCCACCTTGTCCACCATCTTTTCAAAACCGTCCTCACCGAACAGTTCGTTCTCTTTTTTCTCGAAATCCTCGCCGAGCGCGTCGAATTCGTGCGGCGTCACGATTTTGTGGAAAGCCGGAAAAAGCACGGTGTCCTCGCGGGCCTCGTGCGGATTGTACATGCGAATGAATTGGCGCATCGAGCCGGCAAGCTGCGCACGTTCCGAATCGTTTTTGAGCGCGCCTGAATTGGCCAGATGCATGGTTATATCTGTGACCCGCCGGCCAGCCTGGTGCTGGTCGCGCAGCACGCTCACCAAATCGACCAATTGGTGCGCTTTTTCGAAACGTGGAAACAGAAAATCCTCTTCCAGCTTTTCGTGATAATCTTCGATGAAACTGCGAATAATTCCGGCCGCATCCGCCAAAGCTTCCGGCGGAAAATCCTGCTTCGCATCCATCCGGCGAAGCACTTCGCCATAGACCAACAGCACGCGCTTCAACACTCCATGCTCGCGCATCAAGTCTTCGGGCGGCGCGACTTCCTCCTCCTTTTTCTCGGGCTCGGCAGCGGCTGCAAAGGACAGACCGGTAACGGCTGACGTCCCCACGATAATGCCGCTTCGTAAAAAAGCTCTACGCGAAGGCTGCTGGTCGGCGATTTTCATGGCGATCTCGGGACAAGTGCCATTTCAATTACGTAATTCGCCGGGACAACAGCTGCACCAAATCGGAAATCTTAACGCGTTCTTGCTTCATGGAATCCCGGTCGCGCAATGTGACTGTGTCTTGGAGTTGCCGATCTTTCTCGCCGAGTGTTTCGAAATCGATCGTCACGCCGAACGGCGTTCCAATTTCGTCCTGGCGACGATAACGCCGTCCGATGGCGCCGCTTTCATCGTAGAAGACATTCATGTGCGGCCGCAAAAGATCGACAATCTCTTTTGCTTTCGCCACCAGCTGTTCCTTGTTTTTCAAAAGCGGAAACACCGCGCATTTGATTGGTGCCATACGCGGATGAAAACGCAGGACGGTGCGCGTCTCCATTTTTCCTTTTTCGTCCGGCGCTTCATCTTCCGCGTACGCTTCGCAAATCAGGGCAAGGAGAGTGCGATCCACACCGGCGCTTGGCTCGACTACGTGCGGAATAAATTTTTGCTTTGTCTCTTCATCAAAATACTCCAGCGATTTCCCGCTCGCCTTTTGGTGCTGCGATAAATCGTAATCCGTGCGATAGGCGACGCCTTCGAGCTCCTGCCGGCCAAACGGAAAGTCGTATTCGATGTCGTAAGTGCCTTTTGAATAAAAGGCGCGCTCTTCATCGGGAATGTTTCGCGCATGCAACTTTGCGCGCGGAATGCCGACGTTCTCGTAGAACTTGAGCCGCTCTTCCAGCCAGTAATCCAACCACTTCATCCCCTCCTCCGCCCGGCAAAAATATTCCAGCTCCATCTGCTCGAACTCGCGTGAGCGAAAGGTAAAGTTCCGTGGATTAATTTCGTTGCGAAACGCCTTGCCGATCTGGGCGATTCCGAATGGCAACTTCTTGCGCGAAACTTCAAGGATATTTTTGAATTCCACGAAAATTGCCTGCGCCGTTTCCGGACGGAGGTAAGTAATCGACGATTCGTCTTCGGTCGCGCCGACGTAAGTTTTGAACATCAAGTTGAAAGCGCGCGGCTCTGAGATCTCTCCGCCGCAGTGCGGGCAAGACCGTACTAGGTCGTTTGTAATCCCCGGATCCAGTTCAATATCCATAAGTTTCGAGCCCAACTTCAGATATTCCGATTGAATTTTCGCTTTTTGGCGGACGTCCTTTGGGGATTCGCCACCGATCGAGAGGCAGTCGCCGTGTGGGTGTCCTTCCCTATCAGAAAAAATAATGTGCACCTGTGTCCGGAAAGGAGTACGCGAGGGAATCTGATCATTCCGATAGCGACGTTTGCAAATATCGCATTCCACCATCGGGTCGCTGAATGTGTCTTCGTGGCCGCTCGCTTTCCAGACGGCGCGGTTCATCAAGATCGAGCCGTCCATGCCCACGACATCGTCGCGCTCGTGCACCATCACGCGCCACCAATAATTTTTCAGGTTGCGCTTCAGCTCCACGCCGAGCGGACCGTAATCCCAGCAGCCATTCAGGCCGCCGTAGATCTCGCTCGATTGGAAGATAAAACCGCGCCGCTTGCACAAGCTAACGATCTTTTCCATGCGCTGAGAGTCGGATGACGCGCTCATCGAAACAGAGTTAACCGCAGATTACGTAGATTGAATCTGGAAACCAGGAAACCACGAAGGAAATACGAAGACAATAAATCAGGAAAGCAGGAAAAAAGGGAACTATCCTGGCTTCTTGGCTTCCAGATTTATGTTTGCGTTTCGATCGTGACCTCGGTTTTCACCGAGCTGGCGATGAAGCACTGCTCGTGCGCGGTGTGATTCATCTCGTCGAGCTCTTCCTTGCTCGGCTGCTTATCGCCGGAGAATTTCGTTTTTTGCCGGAGAACAACGCGCGTAATGGCCAACTTGCCCTCGGGATTTTTTTCCATGTATCCAACCGCTTCATCGACATATTCGTCGAGGACGAATTTCTTTTTGCAGGCCACGGCCAGGAACGTGAGCATGTGACAGCTCGAAAGCGAAGCGACAAACGCTTCCTCCGGATCGACATATTTCGGATTGCCGAGATAGGCGGGCGCGGCCGAGGCCTGCATTTCGTGGCCGCCATCGAATTTCCAGGTGTGATCGCGCGAATATTTCTGATAGTCGAACGGCAAATCGCCGCGTTTCCAAGTGAGAGTAATTTTGTGTTCGGACATGACTTTACATAGAATGGCCCGACCCATCGGGCAAGCGCGCCGCTCGCCGATCCCCTCCTGAATCTGTGAAAATTTGTGTTAATCTGTGGCTAAAGTTTCCGCGCGATTAGCTCAGTGGTAGAGCGCTTGCTTCACACGCAAGAAGTCGCAGGTTCGAACCCTGCATCGCGCAAGTTCCTAGTCATGAGGACTTTGTGTGACAGATGCGGACTCTGACGGACTAAACGTCTGCTCTCCAGCACTTAGTAGTTTCGTCTCCTGCGTTTAACAGGACAGGCGCGGACACGCTTATCGAGATCGGTTGCATCGACTTGGATTTCGTAAGCGGCATCGAGGTAATGAAAGCGCACGTTGTCGCCGTCGCGCAAGATGAGTTTGACGTTGGTCCCGGCTTGAATGGTAATGCAACCCGTTTCAAACTCCTCGACTTGTCAGCCAAAAACCCGTTAGATGCCGATATGTTGCTCAAATCATATAGTATTAGCTTCGTTGGCTTATTCCTTGTAGCGTTCAGTGCCTGGGCCGGGACGTCGGCTCTTGAAGGGGTTGTGAAGGATCCCGCCGGGCAGCCCGTCAAAGGCGCCGATGTCCGGATTGAAGCCACAAACGGACGTAATTTTTCCAGGATTGTTAAGACCGATGCCACCGGCCATTACACCTTCGATGGCCTTGCGGTTGGCATTTATAAAGTCACTCTCGTTGTCAATGGAGCGGTCAAGGCATCGATCCTCAATGCCTACACGCAGTCTGGCAAACCCACTCAGCTCAACTTTGAGCTGACCCCAAAGACAAAGTTCGTCAAGACACATAAGATTTGGATTGCCCCCGCGACCGGAACTCTTATCGGCGGCGGTCAATGGGTCGACGTGGATGATAACGGCAATGTCGTCAACAATAGTGGAGTGAGCAGCGTCGAGGAATTGGCTCTTACCGAAAGTCGTTCTCTGAATTCGGCCATGGCTCGTCTTCGAGAAATAAGGGGACTTATCGCGTCCCCTTAAAAATCCCCTTCTAGGGGGAACAATTAATCGGAACGCGGGGCGAATTCGCGTTGACGGGTGTGATGGCCATGCGCTTGATTGGTTTTCTTTTGCTGTTTTGTGGTATAATCAAGCGCGTCCCGAAGAAAGACGTAAGCCTCCCGTGAATAACGGTTGT
>WNFX01011217.1_pt1 | contig 10224 bp, 8 predicted proteins | sample 5400111 | NCBI WGS metagenome assembly WNFX01 (sample SAMN13153363, study PRJNA577476) | soil metagenome | isolation source: 40 cm soil or saprolite under grassland replicate 1 | place: USA:California | collected 2016-06-15 | reverse complement strand
GCGCCTTCTATTCGCTTGATTGAAACGCCGGGTCATACCCTGCAAGATATTACGACGCTCGTCGGAACTCCCGGTGGCATTGTCGCGTTCACTCATTTGTGGTGGTCTGCTGAAGGGCCAGCTGATGATCCGCTGGCTGTGGATATGCAGGCGATTCATATCAATCGCGAACGAGTATTACAGATAGCAACGTTGATCGTCCCCGGTCATGGCGCCCCCTTTACTCCAGGTGAAACAACTCCCCGCTGAGCGTGCCACTCATCAAGCAGCGGGACGATATTTATGGGCTGCAGGCCCCTCATTTCAAGGAGCCTGCAGTGTCTTCAGGTAGACATTCCGATGCCTGCGCAGGCTGTTATCTGCCTTGACAAAATCCCCAACACAAGTTACTATATAAACAAAGGTTTATAAAACTTTTGTTTATACAACAGCTAAGCACAACCCATCAGGAAGCGCAATGAACGACTGGCGCGAACTCAAAATAATGGTCAAGTCCCTCGCGGGAGTAGCACGCCTCACCATTGTCTACCATCTCGCCCACCGGGACGAGATTACGGTTACCGAACTCACAGACATACTTGGGCTTAGTCAGCCTCTTGTTTCATGGCATCTTCGTAAATTGCGCCGCGCTGGTTTGATACGTACTCACCGCCACGGTCGACAGGTTCACTGTTCCCTGGATAAAGCCCGGTACCACGATTGTCTCCGACGCCTGGAAACACTTGTTGACCCCTCTATCCAGCTCGAATTGTTACCCATCGGTGAAGAACTCATCGAGGCAGAAGCGATGGCAGATGATTAACTCGCATAGTAACAACATCTTAACCTACCTGTGGTAATGTAGGGGCGGGGCTTGCCCCATAGGCGCGAACGTAAAAAGCCAGGGCGACCGCAAGGGTCGCCCCTACTATACGACCGATCGCCTTGCCAAGCCCGTGTATAGTAGGGGCGACCCTTGCGGTCGCCCTTGAGGAGTCGCATGGCTACAAAAAAAGACAATCTGGAGACCGCTTTATCGGAAAATGAAAGAATGTGTCAGGGGACAGCAATGCTGCGCAAACGCAGGCAAATGACGCAAAAGCAGGCGCATCATGCTGGCAAATTGGGCAGAGCCGATCTACATATGCACAGCACCTATAGTGACGGCCTTGCAACGATTGAACAAATTCTGCATCGTGTCCAGCACCATACGAATTTAGACGTGATCGCGCTCACCGATCATGATGTCATAGAAGGCGCTTTAAGGGCCCGTGATCTGTGGGCAAAAGGAAACTATCGCTTCGATTTCATTGTCGGTGAAGAGGTTAGTACAAAAGCAGGCCACATGCTCGCGCTCTTCATCCAAAAGCGTATCCAGCCAGATCTGAGCATTGAAAAATCCATTGAGCTGGTGCACGAACAGGGAGGACTGGCCATCGTGGCGCATCCGCTCAACCCCCTCTTTCGCCATAGCTGTCAGCGCGAGGTATTGGATCGCATCTTCGCCAGCAAAGATGTTTGGCTTGACGGTATCGAGACGTGGAACGCCAGCTTTTGTGGTATCGGCGCCAATCGCATAGCCATGCGCACCAATCGTGATATCTATGGATGGGCGGAGGTCGGCAATAGTGATGCCCATACACTGAGTGCCATTGGACGCGGGTGTACCTGGTTCGAGGGTAAAACAGCACAGGAAATACGCGCCAGCATTGAGGCTGGTCTCACTGCTCCAGGCGGAAGACTATGGGGCATGAATACCTACCTGCGCCTGGTTCATCATCGCATCAGAAACTCCCAGATCATCGCCCGCAAACGAAACGTCGCATAAAAAGACTTTGTATGGAAACCAATCTAAAGGGGCTAGCCCTGACAGGCTAAGTATGATACAATAAGTGTATGTTTAGCAGACGCATTCAGCAGCGAGCTAGGCACTTAGTAGCTTTGCTGATACGACCTTTAGCCAGGCTAGGTGTCACTCCCAATACATTAACGGTAATAGGGCTGCTGATCAGTATATTGACAGCCGTGGTAATAGCTCAAGGATACCTGGTGGCCGGAGGGTTGCTGGTGCTGTTTGCTGGAATTTTTGATATGTTCGATGGGGCGATGGCGCGCTTTCTTAACACCGCCACAACCTTCGGCGCTTTTTTTGACTCGACGCTTGACCGCTATTCGGAAAGTATCATCCTGTTCGGTATGCTCGTGTATGCTTTGCAGCGGCCAGACCTACATGATATATTCTGGCCTTTCGCGCATGAGCAACTCTGGATGATCGCAGTAATTTTTATAGCTGTGGTCGGCTCCTTAATGGTAAGTTATACAAAAGCCCGTGCCGAAGGTCTGGGATTAGAGTGCAAAACTGGTTTGCTCGCTCGCCCTGAACGTGTCGTTTTACTGGCTATTGGACTCTTGTCTGGCACAAGTATCTGGGCACTAGCTCTGCTGGCGATTTTCTCGCAGGTGACTGCAATAGAACGCGTCGTTTACGTCTGGCGCATTACCAGTCACGCTGCGCAGCCCAGCAAAGCAGGAAGCTTACCGGTTGATATACTCGCCGAAGCTAAAGATACAAATGAAGACACCCTCCCTCTGCCAACCAAACGACAAAAGTGGGGACGAACGAAGGAAGCTAGATAGCGTAGCCCTTTGTTCTCCCTGTGCCCACCAGTGTTCCGCCGTTCGATAGTGGTGTGCATCAAATGTGAAGAAAACGGCGTAGACAAGCAAGACCGGACCGGATGAGAACATAGTAGGTAGCGTAGCGGAAGAAATTTGCACGGGGATCAGGTAGGTAGGAACTCAAACCATCTTCAGTCGAACATTCTCTGTGGCGAGCAACTGCGCTCCGGTCCGTATTACTGAGACTGGAGATCTTAGTGACAACACAAAATACACATTCTGAGCATAGCGACGTCGAAGAATCCGTCGTTAAGTATCCGGTTGTCTCCGAAACTGAGACCGAAACCGAAACAAGCCCATCTCCTCCCGCTTTAGAAGCTGGTACACTAGCAATTGAGGTACCGGTGGACAGTGGTCCAGGTGAACAGGAACCGCAATTGTCCGCAACTACACAGAACGATCAACAGGAGGAGCATAATCCCAATCCAACCCAGGAACCCCAGGAGGTTCAAACCATTGCTGATTTTGCCTCTGTCGAAACGCAGGAACCATCTACGGCAATGGAAACCCAGGAGCCCAAACCCGAAATCACTGTCACAGAGTCTGTTAACTTTGTAGAGTCAGTTAGTCCGGTAGAGACCGCCCCACCGTCTCCAAATACATCGAGCGAAACGGGGATCAGCAGTGAAACATTCCCTTCTTTTCCCTACAATATCGCAAGTTCGCTCGTTAGCGAAGAAGATGTCCGGCCTTTCACCGATTTTATCGAAGAATTTCGACAGACCGAAACACGCTTTGACTCTGCCTTGCAGAGCTATTCCACTGACTCGCTCACCTCAACCGAGTCTGCTGCCCCTCCAATAAATGATCAGGCTCAACCCACAGAGCCTACCGAGAGCGCTGCCGCCAAACCCGAACCCACAACACCGGCCGAACGTCCTGTATCCCCGCTCCTACGCCCGGCTACACCACGTCGTTCGCAGCGCCATGGTGGTGGCCGCCACCGCGAGGAAACTCCTGTAGCAAAAAGTGAGCCGGCACAGGCGCCTGTTGCACCATCGACGTCAGAGCCAGAACCAAAACCAGAGCCAGCTGTAACAGAACCTGCCCCGGCTCAAGTCGAAGAACAACTGCGTCCAGCGCGTCGTTATCGCTTCGATCGTCCGGCGCCTACAGGAACAGCGTCAACATCGACGCCGTCTGGTCAACTGCGCGTCGAGGAGAACAAAGACGTTTCAGGTCGCAGTTCAACAGCGTTGCCCCCGCGTCCAGAAAATGGGTATGCACCCGACGGACAAAATGGAGAAAGAGAGGCACAGCCTCTCCCGCAGGCAAAGCAGGCAACTGTCGTCAACCAGCCATCTGAAAATACTCCACCCAAACAACCTGAACCCCAGGCTCAAGAGGCTCCTGCGGTAGGGAGTAGTGCAGCAACAACGACACCAGTAGCTCCCGATCATGGCCGGCGCCGGCATGGACAGGAACGCCAGCGCGCGAAAGAACAGGCCACACCTCCTACGTCTCCTGCCCCCACCCCTGTAGTACCAGCAGCGGAAATTGCTAAGGAGGTTTCAGAGCCGGTGGTTCCCAACAAGGAAGAGGTAAGTCCAGAGGATCTTCCCCCGCTGGAGTATGCAGAGCTGCAAAAAGCCAGCTCGCGTCGCCGTCGTCGCCGCCATTCGAGCGGCTCGTCAAATGCGACGGTTACACCCTTGCCCTCAGCGGGAAAAGCGGCGACACCCGAAGCTCCTGTCGCGCCAACACCGGCACCATCTGTCGCTGTGCCGCGCACACCTGCTCCCACGCAGTCCGTGGCGCCAGCAAGCCAGTATACCATTACCTCTGGCTACACGGTGAATCAGATGAACCAGAGCCGCGATGGGTCCAACCCTTTCATGGGACCTGATCCATCCCCAGCTCGTGGCACGACCGGCGCGCAAAATGTACGCTCGATTCGTACCGATGTGCAGCGTACACCCGCCTATCCAGTGCGGACCACAGAGGCTACGTCGGCCTCCGTACACCAGCTTGCCAACGTTGTATCGCAGGCGATTCAAACGCAAACAGACCGTATGATTGCTGAGCTAAGGCGCGCTAACCAGAGCCCAACCAATGTTTCTGTCTCGATGCCACCATTCCCATCGACTGAGCGCGTAGGTGTCTTTGTAGACGTGGCTAATCTGCTCTATTCGGCGCGTACCATCCGTATGACAGTAGACTTTGGCAAGCTGCTGGACTTCCTGCGCGGCAATCGCCGTCTCGTCAGGGCACACGCTTACTGCCCCACGAGTCCACAAGTGGGCGACGAGCAGATGTTCCTGCAAGCCGTCAAAGGTCTGGGCTATCGTATCACCACGAAGAACTACAAGACCTTCTCCAGTGGTGCGAAAAAAGCTGACCTCGACCTCGACCTCTGCATGGACGTCGTGCGCCTCGTGGAGGGCAAAGCGGTTGACTGTATCGTGCTCGTCAGTGGTGACAGCGATTTCATGCCCATGCTCGACTACTGTTCCGATCATGGCGTGCGTGTTGAAGTCGCCGCCTTCGACGAAGCCATGTCCGCCACTCTCCGGCAGAGCTGCGACCTTTTCATCAACCTGTCCATGCTCGAAGAAATCCGAGTCTGACCTTTTACTACTCACAAAATAGGAGAACCCGGCGTCGCTGATGCCGGGTTCTCCTATTTTGTGAGAAAAAATCCCATCTTTACGTATGTATTTATTAAGAACAGGTATATTGTAAACTGTTCCATGGTTCGGAATAGTGCGACAGGCAATATATTTTATGCTATACTTAAAGCACAAGAGTAAGTCCCCTTTCCCCCTGCTATTTTTTATTTAAGGTGGATTGTGGGTTTCCTCTGCTGTTGCTTTCATGAACTATCGACCTGTACACTCATCCGGCGTTATTTCTTAAGCGGAAAAGAAAGGAAGCTAATATGAGAAGAATTAGCGGCCTCGCCCCTATCACTACGTTCTTTATCTTATTTGCAATGCTGCTTACCGCGTGCGGTGGCACATCATCAGGTGGTGGAGGGACTACGTCCTCCCCATCATCTGGCGCTAAAGCAAAAGTGGCGCTTGTGACTGACATTGGTGGTTTGAATGACAGAAGTTTTAACCAGCTTGCCTACGGCGGCTACACACAGGCTCAAAAACAGTACGGCTTCACCCCGAAAGTCATCCAGACCCAATCGCAGAATGACTATGTCAAGAATCTCACCCTGGCTTCCCAAAGCGTGGGCCCGGGTGGCCTGGTCATTGCCGTAGGCTTTCTGATGCAGGTCCCGTTGGATCAGATCGCCAAGCAGAACACCACCATAAATTATGCCATCGTCGATGGTTGTGCACTAACTTCCCTCAGTGCTAACTGCGATCCGCTCTCCAATGTTTCGCCCCTCTTCTTTAAAGAGCAGCAAGCCGGATGTCTCGTCGGCGCGGTTGCCGGTCAAATGGAACTTGATGGCAAAGCCAAAGTGCCAAATCTACTCGGCGCCAGCAGCATCGGAGCTGTGGGTGGCATTCCGGTCCCACCGGTCGTTCGCTATATTGCTGGCTACAAGTACTGCGCTAAGAAGGTTGACCCAAATGTGAAGGTCTATGTCAACTACTCACAGGACTTTGTCGCTGCTGCGAAGTGCAAAGATGCAGCTTTGTCTCAGATTAACCAGCACCAGGCCGATATCATCTTCCAGGTTGCTGGTCAATGTGGTCTTGGCGCATTGGATGCGGCTAACTCGAAGAACGTGTACGGTATTGGCGTCGATGCTGACCAGGGATATCTCTATCCGAGCGTTATTACAAGCGCACAAAAGCGTGTCGACGTTGCTGTATACACAATCATTGATCTGGCGGAAAAGGGAAAATATTCCAATAACCTGCCAAAGTTTGATCTGACAAACAATGGTGTGACTTATTCTCCCCCCAATGCGGCGGTTCCCGCCGATGCGAAAGCAACTGCGGACGCGTATGCAGCTCAGATCAAGGCCGGCTCGCTTGTTGTTCCTGAGAATATTCCGAGTCCGAACGCGCCGTAGCTCAACAGCAATGCTTGTTTCTCATAACCGGTCATGTTATGATAAGAGCAAAGTTTCGCTGTAGGGGCGGCCCTTGCGGCCAATAGGCGTCAAGTCAAGAAAAAAGAACGAGAAAAACGAGACAGGATGGAGTTGTTCCGGACGAGGGCGACGCACAACACAAGGCGTCCCCTCCCCACACATCATCCACCCCCGCCCCGACGGGAAAACGTGGTTTCATCCTCCTGAACTTGACGCTTATGGGGTGATCCCTTTGGTCGCCCTGCTGGATATTGGACAGTAGGAGGAAGTCGATATGGCTGTGCCAACCTCGCAACACAGTGAGTCCAAGGAGCAAACCCCCGGGTCGAATTTTCTCGCATGGATCCGTCGAACCGGTGTATCGATTGCCGGCCCCGTCTTTGCTGTAGTTCTGGCGATGGTCGCCGGTGGCATTGTAATCATGATTACTTCGTCCGGATCACTTAGTGATCGCTTCTCAGCAGCCATCAGCGCCTATCAAGCCCTGTATCAGGGATCTTTTGGAAGTCTACAGAGTATCTCCTTTACCCTGGTGATTGTCGGGCCGCTGATTTTTGCGGGTATTTCAGTAGCTATTGCTTATCGTGCCGGCCTTTTCAACATTGGAGCTGAAGGCCAACTTGCTGTAGGAGCAATTACGGTTAGCGCGATTGGCCTGCATGCCACTCACTGGCCTGGTTGGCTGTTGATCCCAACACTGGTTATTGCTGGCGCGCTCGCAGGCGCCATCTGGGGTGGAATTGCTGGCGCGTTGAAAGCCTGGCGTGGCGCGCACGAGGTCGTCACCACAATTATGCTGAACTGGATTGCCTTTTTTGTCGCTGACTATCTCATCAATGGCCCCCTCAAGGATCCAAACCTGGCAAATTCTACTTCTCCCCTTCCTTCACAAGGGACATTCCCGATCATTTCCGTTTTCTACAACAATACTCTGGGTACTTTTCTCCCTAAAATTCCAACTCCCCAGACATATCTGGTGGATGTCACCTTCATTTTTGCTATTGTAGCTCTCATTGTTTACTGGTTCATATATGCCCGCACCACATTCGGCTATGAGATCCGTGTGATTGGACAGAATCCCAAAGCGGCGAGGTACGCAGGTATCCCTGTCAACGGCGATCGGGGTATTCTTTGCTGCTCTCCTCTTTGGAGGCTTACGACAGGGGGCCGGGCTCATGCAACTGAATGCAAATGTGCCGAGTGACCTGGTCTTTATTATCCAAGCTCTTGTCCTGTTCAGTATTGCCGCTAATTTCTTACCTGCTATCCAACGTGCATGGCCTAAGTGGTTGACTTTTCGTCGTAAACCGTCACTGGCAGCTGCCGGTGGAGATGTAGCAGTCGTTGATCTACCTGAGGATAAGAATGAGAAATCCACTGACGCAGTTTCTCATGTAGATAACTCGACTGAGGAGGAATGATCGTGTTCTTTCAAGTCTTGTACCGGGTGCTCACATCCGCTGATCTTTGGCAGGCAGCCTTAGTATTTGGCACTTTGTACTTGCTGCCAGCGCTGGGCGGTTTGATATCTGAACGCAGCGGTGTCGTCAATATTGCTATGGAAGGAATGATGCTCACAGGCGCCTACGCTGCCGTCGCGACTGCAGAGGCAACAAAGAGCTTATGGGTTGGTGTGATTGGCGCCATGATCGCAGGAGGCTTGATGGCGCTCATTCATGCCGTTGTCTCCATCAATTTTAAGGCTAACCAGATCGTGAGTGGCATTGCTATTAATATCTTTGCGCTTGGCCTGACCAATTACCTGGTCTTTATTCAGACTCAAGGGCAGGGATTACCATCTTTGCCAGGCACGCTTCGCCTCCCCACTATCTCCTGGGGGCCACTCGCGAGCATTCCTTTCCTGGGCCAGGTTTTGTTTCAGCAGAATATCATCTTTTATGTCGCTTTGCTTATCCTGGCGGGTATTCAGTTTCTCCTGTTCCACACAAATATCGGTTTGCGTATCAGAGCCGTGGGCGAGCATCCGCAGGCCGCTGATACCGCCGGAGTGAATGTGCGCCTGGTGCGATACCTCTGTGTGATCAGCAGTGGGGTACTTTCAGGTTTAGGGGGTGCGTTCCTGTCATTGGGTATTGCCGGCATTTTCAGCTCAAATATCACGGCAGGCGCAGGCTTTATCGCATTGGCAGCTGTGATATTCGGCAAGTATACCGTCCTGGGGACAGCTGGCGCTTGCCTTCTATTTGGATTGGGCAATGGTCTTGCAGTACGTATGCAAGATACTGGTATTTCTCCCTATCTGCTTGGTACTATACCCTATATACTAACCCTGATTGCACTTGTCGGCCTGGTTGGTCGAACTACACCGCCCGCCGCCGACGGTATCCCCTACGAACCGGGAACAGAATAAGGGAAGGAGACCGTCTATGCAAGAAAGTACGGCCGTGGCTGCAACTGAAGAGGTTGCCATACCATTTGCTGTGGAGATGCGTGACATCACTAAAACCTGGCCCGGCGTCGTTGCTAACGATCATGTCAATCTCAAGGTCCGCAAGGGCGAGATCCATGCACTGATGGGCGAGAACGGCGCAGGTAAAACTACGCTGATGAACATTCTCTACGGTCTTATTCACCCCGAAAGCGGTGAGATTTACGTCAACGGGCAACACGCGCACATCACCGGGCCGCGTGATGCTATTCGCCTGAAAATTGGTATGGTGCATCAACACTTCATGCTGATTCCCCCCTTGACTGTAGCTGAGAATATTGTCCTGGGGCATGAGCCAGGAAGCGTTCGCTCTGTATATGACGTTAAAAAGGCGCGAGAAATTATCCTCGCATTGAGCAAGCAATATGGCCTGCCTATCGATCCCGATATCCGTATTGAAAGGCTCTCCGTGGGCCTGCAACAACGCGTCGAGATCCTTAAAGTCCTCTACCGCGCGGCTGATATCCTGATTATGGACGAACCGACTGGCGTCTTAACGCCGCAGGAGACCTTTGAACTGTTTGGCGTTTTGCGCGGCCTTGCACAGCAGGGGAAGACAATCATCTTTATCACACACAAGTTGCGCGAAGTGCTTGAACTCACTGATACCATCACTGTGCTGCGGCGTGGCAAAAACGTGGGCGAGTTGGTGACAAAAGATACAAACCAGGCTGAGATTGCGCGCATGATGGTTGGTCGCGAGGTGCTTTTGCGTGTCAATAAGACACCTGCCCATCCGGGACCAGTTATATTGCATGTAGAGAATCTGCATGCGCTTTCTGATCGTGGTCTGGAGGTACTGCATGGCGTAAGCTTCGATGTAAGAGCTGGGGAGATCCTGGGTATCGCGGGCGTCGAGGGTAATGGCCAGTCTGAACTCGTCGAAGCTTTGACAGGTGTGCGTAAGATCACCAGCGGCAAGGTTACCATTACTCAGGTCAAGGATGGGCAAGCTGCTGAGCCACGCGACCTGACGACTTTAGGCGCGCGTGCAGAGCGTGAAGTTGGACTGGCGCATATTCCAGAGGATCGCCGTGGCAGTGGGCTTGTAGTCTCAGACTCTATTGAAGATAACACCATTTTAGGACGCCAGCGCTGGCCGCAATTCTCCTGGAGAAGC
>WNFX01007503.1_pt1 | contig 10227 bp, 13 predicted proteins | sample 5400111 | NCBI WGS metagenome assembly WNFX01 (sample SAMN13153363, study PRJNA577476) | soil metagenome | isolation source: 40 cm soil or saprolite under grassland replicate 1 | place: USA:California | collected 2016-06-15 | reverse complement strand
GCCCGCCGGTTGGCGATCAGCAGGAAGATCTCGTTGCCGGAGTCGGCCCACGAATGCGCCGCCTCGGCCACCAGCGACGCCGATCCGGTCACCGCGGCGGCGGCCGACTTCGCCGCGGCTACCAGGACGTTGGCGCCGAGGGCCACCAGCACGGTCGTGAAGCTCTCCGATTCGCTGGGACCGCGCAGCAACGGCACCGACATGAGCGGCTCACGGGATCCGCGGGCAACCCCCTCAGCCGCCACCGGTGCCGGAGCCTGCTCGCCGCCCTGCTCGCGCGCCATCAACCACTCTTAACACAATCCGCCGGCACCGGAAACGGGCACAGAAATCACAGTGGATCAGGCACCGGCGGCTCCTTGGACTTCCTGGCGACGTGCTCGCAGGCGCGATGCAGCAGGCCTGCGGGCGACGCGCGCCATAGCTGGATGATCTGCACGTGGATCACCGAACGAGCTATGCAGAAAGCCGCCGGCAAATATTCGATCTGTCACCAGCCCGCGTTAGCATCCGGCGGGTGCTCACCTTCCGTAACGACCGGAGGTATTGCCGCTTGGCGGCCTCATCGTGTCAGCGCTGAAGACTGCGCTGACCGTGACCCGGTTCGGGAAGAGACCGGTACTGCGCGAGAAGAGTCACGGCGCCCCGAAAGGGGTGATAGCCAAGACCAAGATCGAGATAGCCATGGTAGGCAGGATTGGAGACTCCTCCAGGCTCTTAGAGGCATTGAATCTGCAGGTCATCTGAATATGCTGCTGGTCACCGGCTCGCTGATTATCCCCTGACACGGAAGAGGTCACTGGTTCAAATCCAGTACCGCCCACCAGGTCGAATGCCGGGCTGACCCTAGCCCGGCTGCCCCGCGGCCCTACAGTCTCAGCAGGCGGGCGCCATCAGGCCGCCTGACTGCGCTGCCTGGCGGCAGCGCCACCAGGCCTCGACAGCCGCCAGAACGAAGCGCTCTCCGACGTCCCGCTCATCTGACATTGCGTCAAGGCTTGGCTGTCGGATCGCGTCCGTTATGCCGTGGGTATCGCAGCGAGTTGCGCCATCACGGCGCCGGTGTCGATGACACCCCAGCGTTCGACGATCTTGCCGTTCGCACACCGCCAGATCTCGATGCCGCGAATTTGGATCTGCCTGCCGGTGGCGGGCACAAGCATGAACTCGCCGGTGTGGGTGCCGTGAAAGACCCAGCTCTCGATCACCTTGTCGCCGACCGCCAGGAAGTCGTCTTGCAACGTCCGGCGGTCGGACAGTCCGTTGATGACCATCTGGCAGGCCTGTTTCTGGCCCTCCCGGCCCTGCACTTGCGCGGGGAGGGGATCATGGTCGACGCAGTCCTCGGCGACGAGGTCGTCGACTACCTCGATGTTACCGCCGGCGAATCCTTCCTGGGTGAGCCGCCGGACGATGGTGATGTTGTCCTGGGTCATGTCTGCTCCTTCTCGACTGAGCCACCGTCTGTGATCTCGTCAGCGGGTCCGGGACTCTCGTGCGCCATGGCGCTCCGCAGGGCGCGCAGGGTTGCCTCGGGCTGTTCGAGAACGGGATCGTCGGCCGCGTCGTCGACAACGTGGAGCGGCCATCCGTAGCGGACGCTTGCCGCCTGCGCGGCGCGCAGGCTGGTTGCGGGGTCGTGCCGGCCCCAGATCAGGGTGGTCGGGACCCTGATGCGAGCCAGTTCAGCAGAGGGGATCTTGTGAAGGGCGAACGATCGCATGAGCTGGGGCAAGGCCGCTTTCAGGCCCGGGGTTCGGGCTCGTTCCAGTACGTAGGCGCGGAAAGGTGCCCAGCGAGTATCGATCTGGTCGCGCATGCCGTCAAGATTGACCGCGCAGTGCTGGTAGAGCCGATCGAAACTATCCTCGGTTGGCCGCCGGATGTAGCGAACGAGCGCGAGGGCGAGCCGGGGCCTGGGCCGGAAGCTGCGCAGGCCGAAGGTGTCCACGAGCACCAGCGCACGCAGCCGGTCATTGCGCTCCACGGCGAAGCGGGCGGCGATGGCGCCCCCGAGCATGTGGCCCACCAGCACCGGCGGCGACGAGCAGGTGTGAACGATCAGTTCGTCGAGCCACGACAACACGCGGTCGGCGTCCAGGCGTCCCTGGATCAGTTCGGAGGCGCCGTGGCCGGGCAGGTCGGGCGCGATCACCCGGTGGGTGCTCACGAGATCGGGCAGCATCCGCATCCATCGGGCGGCGAACTCGCCCTGCTCATGCAAGAGCACGACGGGCGGACCGTCACCGCCCTCTAGCACAGCGGTCGACACGCCGGCCAGTTGCAGGCGCCGCTCGGTGACGGGCAGGCCGGCCAGCAACCGTACCCGATTGCCGTCGCTGGTGGCGTCATGAACCTCAGTCTTCGTCATGGACCTGATCATGCGCGCTTGCTGACGCGCTCGGCATCGGGCGAAATATGCAAGTCGGCATGCGCGACGCAATGGGTAGTTCTGTGTAGGTCGCTAGACGAGGCCGTTCTCGTACGCGAAGGCGGTGGCCGCCGAGCGCGACGACACGCCGAGCTTCGTGAAGATGTTGCTCACATGACGGGCGACGGTTTTCTCGCTGATGACCAGTTTCCCGGCAATGGTCCGATTGGTCATGCCCGTGGCGAGCAGGGCAAGCACCTCGGCCTCGCGCCGGCTCAACCCGCCGGCCGGCGTCACTGGTACCCTCCGGCAGATCTGGTCCACCCGGGCAACGTCGGCGACCGCTCCGAGGTCGTCGAACATCGAGCGCGCCGCGGTCCACTCCATCGCCGCCGCCTCCAGGTCCCCTAGCTCCCGGCACGCCATCCCGACCAGCACCCGCACGCGAGCCGCCTCATAAGGCGCCTCCAGCTCGCGCCAGGTCGCGCCGGCCCGGCGCAACGCGACCAGAGCAGACCGGGCATCACCCTCAGCCAGCAGGACCGCGCCGGTCGCGCAGGCAGACAACGCTCGCAGGACCGCGGCGCCGAGCTCGCCGGCAATGTCCGCCAGACCGTCGGCCGCGTCCCGGGCTGCCACCACGTCGCTGACCGCAATCAAGATCTCTACGGAAGGCCCTAGCAGCCTGGCGCGAGCCGGCCGGTCCGTTGTCTCATCGAGCAGGCGACGGATCGCCGATGCCGCAGCGCCAACCCGGCCCTGTGCCAGCCGCAGCAGCGCCAGGCCGGGTTCGGGATCCCGGCCCAAGTCGCTGGCCTTGTGATAGGCGCGCTCGGCCTCGGCGAATTCGCCACGCAACCGGTGCAACTCCGCTCGCTGGTAGAAGGCGGAACCCACCGCCGCCTGGCCAGCAGGCTGCGACAGCCGCTGACACGCCCGCCCGGTCTCGGCCACCGCTTCGGCCCACGCACCGTGCAGCTGCATGATCTCGGCCCGGTGCACCAGACACTGGCCGCGGTAGAGCACCAGGTCCTGCTGGGAATCGCACCAGCGGCTCAACGCCGCCGTCCACTCCCGGGCCCGGCGCAGATCGAAGATCTCCTGGCACGCCTCGATGACGCTGCAGTACACGTCACCGGCAACGACCGGGGACACCTCGCCGGCCGTGATGGCCACCATCGCTTCGTCCAGCAGCGCGACGCCCGCGGCGACCTCCCCCAGTCGGATCAGCGCGCGACCCTGGCCGTGCTGCGCAAACGCCCGCAGGTCCGGATCACCGAAACGGTCGCCGATCTTGAACGCCTGGCCGAATGTCGCGTGCGCAGTCGCACACTCGCCTTCGAACATGCAGCCCATGGCCATCGGCAGGAGCACGTACCCCTGCTCGACACAGTCGAGCTGACCGTCATCCAGCAGGCTGCGCGCCCGGCCAGCCACCCAAACGCGGGAGCCATCTCGCCCCTGTTCAACAACGCGAACGCCAGCCAGAACGCACACCGAGCCGCCCGTGCCCCATCGCGGCGCTGCACATGTTCGCGGTACGCCCGCGTCCAGGCCTCGGCGCTCCCCGCGTCCTTGCCCAGCAGATAGCAGCAGACCGCGAGCCGCTCCAGATCCTCGCACCCCAGCGGCATCGACGAATCGGCGATAGACAGCGCCGCGAACGCGGCACCCCACACCCGCCGCTCGAAGAACTCCCGGCCCCGAACCAGCACGTCACCCACGCACAACAGTCTCGCCCGCGACACACGACCATGCCACACCCGCGCCACATGTCGAGCCTGCTGGAGCCCATGTAAGCAACGAGGAAACGCCGACATCAGCCCCGTCTGTCCGAACCCACCAGGCCAAGGTCGCCCGGCCGGGTGCTCCATCTTGACCTGCGTGGCCTGACCGCTCCCTACACGTGGCCGACGGCAATGGGATAATCAGGCCGGCAGGCGCGCAGCTGCGCCGTTCTCGCGTTCCGGCAGGTCAGCCTGGCAACAACGTGGCCCTAGAAGCGGCCCTACAGTGGCCCTAGGGCGCCCAGGACAATACGGGGAAATGCAGGACAGTTGTCAGGGTCTGTTCAGCGCGGACTGCCTGGTCACACGGGCGAAAATCGCTATCTGAGACGCTCCACCGGCACCCTGAGACGGAAGAGGTCACAAGTTCAAATCTTGTACCGCCCACCGCAGGTCAAAGCCATGTTGGCCCTAAACCGGCCAGCCTGGCAGCCCTACAGTTCGTAGGGTTCGGCCTGGGGCGATTAGCTCAGCGGCAGAGCGCATCCGCAATTGCGGACGAGGTCGCTGGTCCGATCCCGGCATCGCCCACAGCAGACCCCCAGGAGGCCCAATCTCCCGGGGGTCTGTCCGCTGTTCGGGGGTTCGGGCTATGCGGCCTCGTGCCCGGCTTCCCTGCTGTGCCCTTGTAGGCGTGCAGGCGGCTGACGGCCTGGTTCATGGCGTCGAGGATGGCCGTGCGGTCCTGGGCGAACAGGTGTAACGGCCATAGATGTTCTTGGTGGTCTCGATCTTGCTGTGTCCCATCTGGTGCGCGACCTGCATGTCGGTGGCGCCGGAGGCGATCAGCAGGGACGCGCAGACATGCCGCAGCCCGCGTCAAGGGCGGCCCTGCGGGCCGTCGCTTCGCGATGGCTTCGCCACCCTAGACCCGGCACCCACTCGCCAGGATTCGGCGCCTACGGGGAAGACGGGGATGGAGCAGCCACAGGAGTCCGCCTTGGCAAGACCGAATGTGGAAGATCCGGTGATGAAATGGCAGCACGACGCCAGGACCCAGATCGTTCATAGGGGAGACTTGGCGATCAACTCACCCGCGGAGGTACGGCTCCTGGCCCGAGATCTGCCGTCAGCCATCGCTCCGGACGCAGGTAAATCGCAACCTGCTCGCCCAGTTCCGCCTTGGCGAACTCGATGTAGGCCGGTACCTTGTCCGGCGGCAGATAGCGCACAGCGATCTCCCGCAGCAGCGCATCGGTCCCCGGAACCGTGCGAGTGACCGGCCCCTCCACCGATACATACCGGGTAGTGGGCATGACGCGTTCGACCATCAGGGTGAAACGCCCGGCTGTTTCGATGAGCCGGACCTTCCGGGACCCGGCCTCAGTCAGCACCCACGCCTCCCCGCCCGGTGCGTACTGATACCAGATCGGCACGGTAAACGGACCACGGCCCTGACCGGCCGACACCGACAAAGCCGCGACGTGCGGCTCGGCCAAGAAGAATTCGCGATCGCGTACAGACAAGCTGTTATCCGCCATAAGCCCGAGCCTAGACAGAGGTACTGACAAGCCTGATGGCAGTTACCTATGGGTGCGCGCCAGCTCCATTGGGAATGATCTTGCTGTTGGCTGCTGGGGGTGGGTCTGAATGCCGGGTCTGTCAGCCCGCCGACGCGGAGGGCTCTGCCCCCGGGCCCGGCTCTTAATCCGCGGTTTGACCGTGCCCGATGCGTGCCCGATGGGAGGGTGAACCCGGGGGACTCGCGGTCACTCACAGGCCGCTTGACATCGCAGCAGACCTGGGCCCAGGCAGGCAGCGCCGGTCTTCCAGACGATCTTGAAAGCAGTAGGTCGCAGCCCGAGCCGAGCAGCAATGCGAGCAGCAACGCCACCGGACAGTCGCGGACGCACAGCGACAGTCCCGACGCCGCTGAGCCTGCTCTCATCGGTAATCCGGACGGACTCGGACCGCTTCACCAGCGCTGAGCCCGCCTCTTAATCCGCGGGTTCCTGGTCGTGCCTATGCGCGGGCAAGTGGATCAGTCCGGCTGGAGTGGGCCGGAAGCCGCAGGCATCGACGTAGAACGCGGCCAGGTGGTCTTCGAAGTCGACGTGCAGCCACTCGCACCCCGCTGCCTGGGCGTGCCGGGCAGCATGGCCGACAAGCGCGGTGGCGATGCCCTGCCGCTGATGCTGGGCGGCGACCTTGGTGTCGAGGAGGAAGGCGTGATCGCCGCCGTCCCACGCCACGTTGACAAAGCCGACTAGGCCGCCATGAGGTTGCAACCGTGCAGTCACCCACCCGAGGCTATTGGGCCGGATCTGGTCCCACCACCCAGCGGCGGCCTGGCCGCCGTGTGCTCGGACCAGCGTCACCATCTCTGCGTCGGTGACCGGCCCGCGCCAGCGGTACTCGATGGATTGGGACACAGGCCGGATCGTCTAGCAAGCTGCCGGAGCCGTCAACAGCGAAACGTCGTAGGCCATGATCCGGAACATGCGCGGAACCATCAGGGCTGTAAGCGCGGGCACCAGCTACATCGCCAGAGGTAAACGGCATTATTCGCCCCGCCACAACGGCGGCCCCCGGAGCCGTGAACGCTACGAGCCCGGGGCGCTAGGGCAAATCTTGCGCGATCTGCCAGATGTAGCCGTCCGGATCGGCGAAGGTGATCGTGCGCATGCCCCAGTCACGATCCGCCGGGCCACTGATCAATGTCACTCCGTGCTCGTCCCGGCTCAGCGCGCACCGCATCCACGTCCTCAACCCAGATGGCGAACTGCCCGACACCCTTCTGCGCCAGGCCGAGTACTTCGCGTCCCCGGGGGCTGGTGAGCCGGATCCTTCCGCAACGCGACGTACAAGTTCTTGAAGCCGAACACCGCCAAGTCCTCCTCCTCGTCCAGCGGAAGCAGGCCGAAGACCTCCCGGTAGAACCTCTTCGAGCGCTCAAGGTCCCCGACTACCAGAGTCATGGCATTGATCTGCTTCTCCCATTCAGCCATGTCGCGCCTCTCCTTCATCGTTGGTGTCGTTCTGAGGGCTGGACCGCTCGGCGACCCGTAACCCATCGGCCGAGCCTTGACGAGATGGCAGACGGCCGGGTGCCGTTCAGTGTGACTGCTGCCAATACTGCTGCCATGACGGCGGACAACGCCTGCCACGGATGGACAGCACCTGGAAAATCGGCCCAGCCCACAGACCACTACGGATGGTCCTGGACGGCTTGCCCACTCCTACGGATCAAATGGCCAGGGCTGGGCGCGGATGCCAAGATGCCTCCGCCGGGGCGCTCCGGCTCCGGGATGATCGCTATGAGGTACGCAAAGCCCCTCGTAGGTGGTGGCTCGGGTGGGGCCTGATCATCTCGCCCGCCATCGACCAGGGCGAGCCCAGCAGACCAGCCCCGCAGGTCAAGATCCTTCGTCCGGCTGGGCGCTCCATCTTGACCCGCGGGGGCTGGCCCGCTCCCTGGCGGGTGGCCGACGGCAGACTGGATGATCAGGCGGGCAGGCTTGCGCAGGTGCGCGTCTTGGCATTCCGCCAGGTCAGGCCGCTGTCAGCGTGAGCCCTAGGGGTGGCTCTACAGTGGCCCTGGTGCAGCCCCGCAGAAGTCCTTGACCGGTTCGGTTTGATGGTGGCCATTGCCGTTACGCGGCCTGTGGGAGGGTTGGGCTGTAGCCGGCTCGGCGGTGGCTGGGGTGGGGTGCTGGCGGCTGTGGCGGGCGCGGTACCGCGCGTGGTCGGCGCGGGCGTCGTAGGCCCAGATCCAGGGCTTGGCGGTCCGGTTATAGCGGATTGCGAAGCTGGTGATCTTGTCGGTGAGGTCGGCGCGGGAGGTGAACTCGCCGCGCCCGCGGACACCTCCCCACCCGCACCAGCGGACCACACGGCCAGCCCCGCAGGCCTCCAATACCCTGATGAAACGGCGAGGCTCACAGGACTCTGCTTCCATGGCGAGGCCAAGAGCCGCGATCGTTCGCAGGATCCATGGTCGGGACGGCGCGGAGTCGCTGTACTTCTGGACGGCAGAATGAGCCGGTGACCAAGACTCAGTATTTCACCACGACCAGCATCGACGGATTCATCGCCGACGAGCACCACTCGCTCGAGTGGCTACGTCAGGCGCCGAGAGGAGCCGACCAGTTCGGCCCGTTCTTCGCCGGCGTCGGAGCGTTCGCCATGGGCGCGAACAGCTATCGGTGGATGCTCGAACACGAGAACCTGCTCGACCAGCCGCGCAAGTGGCGCACCTGGTACGGCGAGGTCCCGAGCTGGGTCTTCACACATCGCGCTCTGCCCCTGGTCGCCGGCGCGAATATCACCTTCGTCCACGGTGACGTCCGGCCCGTGCACGAAGCAATGGTTACTGCCGCGCGAGGCAAGAACGTCTGGCTCACCGGAGGCGGCGAGCTGGTGGGAACGTTCGCCGACCACGGACTGCTCGACGAGGTAATCCTCGGAGTGGCGCCGGTGACCCTCAGCGCCGGCGCGCCACTGCTGCCACGGCGGCTGCTCTCGGCCCGGCTCAACCTGATCGACGTCGAGCGGGTAGGCCAGTTCGCCTACCTTACCTACGCACTGAACAACCCCGCCACCACCTGAAACTGGCTCTCCGCTGAGCCGTGGCACCAGGAGCTTGAGCGTTCACGGCGCAGGCTGTGGGAGTCCGATAGCGCGGATGGTGAGATCTCCGCAGGCGCAGCGGGCGCCGGTGGGCAAGGTCACGAGCACCGTTCATTCAGCAAGACCCTGATGCCACGGTCAAGCTCGCAGAGCCCACATACGCCGAGCGCAAACCCGATGCGCGACAGAGAGGTCACCGTACAGAACCGAAAGAATCGCTCAAGTGAGGGCTTCTTGCTTCTCCGGGAATCGTCTAGATCTATCCGACGACACGCCGGCGGTTGGAGCGAGACCTTTTACGCTGCGCATGGGGTCGCTGGTCTTCGATGCACCGCCTGGCGTGGCTGCTGCTGGCCGCGGTCGGCGGCTGCACCGCGATCGACGCCGGCATCGTGACGTCGCGCCGGGCCGAGCCGGACAGTTTCCAGGTGCGGGCCGAGGCGGGCAAAGTGCGCGACGCGGACGGCAGCCGGCCTGGGCATGCCGACGATGCCGCGGCGCTGAGCTACCTCCCGCCGAGGACCGTTGATTGCTGCGTCACACGTTATGAACAACGAACGTCTTGAGATGGATATTGAGTGATCGGATAAGCCTGACCTAAATCGCTGAGCGATCTTCAAGATGGCGCTGTGACGCTCGCCGTGAGTCGCTCCTGTTCGGCCGGGACAGGATGCGCCGGACACCTGGCTGGCTTGCTTGCTCAGGCGCTGCCGTTTCGTAACAGACGGTCACAGCTCGACGTCGCACGACACGCGATATCCGCCCAATTGTTCGGGAGCACTTCTGGCTCGCTGCCTGCAAGGTGCATTATCAGCGCCGATCGGATGTTCTGTGACTCTTCCGGTCAATCCGTGGGCCGACGAGCCTGGTTCACCTCGCGGGCGACCGCCCAGGCGTCCGCCACCGGACCGACGTGCCTGAGCTTGTCGGGGTTGGTCACCGCGCGGATCGTCTGGATCCGCCCGTCGAGAACGTCAAGCGCCAAGGTGTAGAGGACCTTGCCGTCCCGGTCGCGGAAGATCGCGCCCGGCTGGCCGTTCACCTCGTGCGGCTCCACGACGATGCCGAGCTGGACGGACGGCGGGACGAACGCGGCGAGCACCCGGGCCACGTTCTCGGCGCCGATGATGCTCCTGGCCAACGCTGGGGCCTTGCCGCCGCTGTCCCCGACCAGTTGAACGTCAGCGGCGAGCAGCTCCCGCAGGCCGTCGAGGTCGCCTTCCCGGAGCGCGTCGAAGAATCGCGCCGCCAGTTTCTCCCGCTCTCGGCGGTCGGCCTCGAACCGAGGGCGTCCCGCGTCCATGTGGCGGCGCGCCCGCACCGCGAGCTGGCGGCACGCCGCCTCCGACCGCCCCACGGCCGACGCGACCTCGGGGAAACTGAACCCGAACACCTCCCGCAGCACGAAGACCGCCCGCTCGAGCGGGCTGAGCCGCTCGAGCAGCAACAGGGCCGCCATCGACACCGAGTCGGCCAGCTCCGCCGACCGCGCCGGGTCCT
>WNFX01007500.1_pt1 | contig 10227 bp, 8 predicted proteins | sample 5400111 | NCBI WGS metagenome assembly WNFX01 (sample SAMN13153363, study PRJNA577476) | soil metagenome | isolation source: 40 cm soil or saprolite under grassland replicate 1 | place: USA:California | collected 2016-06-15 | reverse complement strand
GTTCGTTTCATGGTGATATCATCACAGAATTATCCAGGGATTGTCAGTACATGGTATCCCTCTTGGCCGCGTTTCACGAGGTGGGAAACAAAGACCTCCACCACGAATGGTTTGTTGTAGAGGGGATGGTGCTGATAGTCAAAGAAAAATATATGCAAACGGTCACGTCTACCGCTCGGCACGCTTGAGAGCGGCTGTATAGGGATTATTACCTCAGAAACATAACCCGCCGCTGGTATGACGACTGTTGCAAGCTGCATAACGTGTGTATCATTCTGGTTAAGCACTGCACGTACCTCTATAGATAACGTTTCTCCCCGACCAAGACTGCTGAGCTTTGTGGATTGGTCTCCCACTTGAGTTTCGGGAGGGAGGGCTGACTCGTCTCTACCCAAAATATGGAATCGGAGGGTAAAGACCTGATTCGGTTGCACACACAAAGGTGTTTCAATAAGAGCTGCCGCCTTAATAATGCGCTGCTGCTGACCCAGCACCAGGCGTTGTAATTGCTCAAACCAGGTGTTTGCAGCCTCGTTTTGCGAATGTGTGTCCACGGTTTCTTGCTTATCAAACTGCTCATTGGTCGTCATGGACTGCGCTTCTATACTACCGTCAATAGCTGGTGTAGCAGCAACTGGCTGCGATTGAAGCGGAGCGACAGGTTGTTGCTGCCATTCGGCTTGTATCGCCTCGACCTCCTGCGGTTGCGATATTGGCTGTGGAATGAGTGGTCTATGCGGGATCTGTCCCGGTGTGGTTGTTTGTGGGCGTGAAGCCCGCCAGCGATCCACGTGCTTCTGCGAAAGTGGAGAAATACGTATTGTCTCAGCATCTTCATCAGTAGTGACAGGTGAATGAATAACTTCGTTATCAAGACGATTTTGCTTTAGCGTTTGTAGGCTGCTATAGCGTGGATTCAACAAGGCTTCTGACATCTCCAGTGCGTTCTGAAAACGTTTCGATGTCTCGATAGAGAGGGCTTGCATCACACAGTCATTCACATGCGCACTGATACGGCCATTGATCTCGCGTGGTGAGCGCAGCCGCCCTCTTGTACGCACGACTCTTTCACCAGGCGGTGATCCGGTAAGCAACAGGTAGAGGACAGCGCCCAGGCTATAGATATCACTGCGAGGTTCAGCTTTTCCTTGTAACGCTTCAGGAGCACAGAAGTAGGACCAGAATCTCGTTGATGCACGGGATAAACGCAGCAGTCTCTGTAGTTGTGTAGGCAACCATGAAATCATCAATGCAGGTTCGGCATTGTTGCTATTCTCATTTAAAATAATGGTATATGGATCAAGCTCACTGATGACTATTTGATGACGGTGCAGTCCTTCCAGGGCCTGGCAGAGGTATCCAATCCACTTCAACGCCTGTTCTTCCGAAGGTAGCCCCTGGCCACTCTGTAGAAAATCCTGCAGCAGATACAGACGCTGTACTTTGCTTGTGGATGCTTTTGTGTTCTCGGACTTACCGGTTGTACCCAGGCTTGAAGCGACTTGTGGATAGCCGGATACTGCATAGAGATGTCCATGGAAGTATCGCAAATCAACTACAGGCATCACATGAGGGAGACGCCAGAGACGTAGTAAATCATACTCCTGTTGTGCCATTTCGATAGCTTGAGTACGAGCTTCATCGTGAAGTGAAGTGATATCGATATCTCGTATGGCTACTATGCGCTGTTGAGCATGGCGAGATAGCCGGTTGTCAAGAGCAAAGTAGAGGTTAACATAAGGACGCCTGCGTACAAGTGATGTAATACGGTAGCGATTTGTAATACCCTGCTCATCTTGCAAAAGCGTGTACAGCGCTTTCTTTTTATCGAGACGTTCGCCACAAGAACTACAAAAAGCTGCTTGTGGAAGGAATGGCTTACCGCATCGAGGACAGCAGAGATCGCCAGAGGAGCCTCGATGTGATGCTGCTTCGGAGATGCTCATAGTCTTTCATTGCTTTCTATCTCAAGAATTGATTGCCTGGATGTCTGACAAAGATTATAGCATAGTCGTACTCTTGTCACTGGTTACTTGTTTTGCTACAATCTCACAAGGGCATATATCTATACACGTGCTATATAAGTAAGAGGATGATACAATAGACATAGCATATTTTAGAGAAGACGAAGGTTGCGGCTCTCAGTCTTCTTCAGGGTGAAAATGGAAGAGGGGAATATTTTTGGAAAGCCCCTTGCAACCCCTCTCTACTCTATGAGGTGTATCTTTTATGGACGTAGCTACCCTTTTATTTTGGATTATCGCTATAATCCTCGTGGGTTCCGCACTGCTCGTAGTAGGATTGCGCAATATTGTCCACAGCGCGTTAGCCCTGGTTGTTGTGTTTGCTATGGCTGCCGGTATCTACCTCTTGCTAAATGCTGAATTTATCGCTATTGTGCAGGTTCTGATTTACGCAGGCGCGGTTACGATCCTTATACTCTTCGCGCTGATGCTTACACGTACCAATAATTTGCGCACAAATAGCAATCCTACCAACAAAGGGTGGTGGTTAGGCGCGATCATTAGCACACTGCTTTGCGCGGGTATCATCTATGCGGTCACGCTAAAAGATCAGTTCTCGACGGCTAACGCTGGCGGAGGGCCAGCCTATGGTCCACAGAACGCTGCCTGCCCATTGCCACCAAACAACGTTGCCTACATCGGTCAATTATTGTACAGTCCTACATGCTACAGCTACGTGCTCCCCTTTGAAATTGCGTCTCTGGTATTGCTCGTAGCTATCGTAGGCGCAATAGTCATTGGCAGGGAGGATTGACTACAATGAGTCTCAGTTTAAACCATTTCCTTGTACTCGGCGCTATACTCTTTTGCATCGGTCTTTATGGTGCCCTGACGAAACGCAATGCCATCGCTGTACTGATGGGTATCGAAATCATGCTCAATGCTGTCAATGTAACGATGGTCGGCTTTGCCTTCTACAACGCGGTCAAGCCCTGGTCTACCTACTTGACAGGTCAAATCTTCGCCATCTTTATTATCACTGTCGCAGCAGCAGAAGCGGCGGTCGCGCTGGCAATGATTATCTCGATCTATCGCAAACGCAACACGGTCGATGTTGGCGAAATCAACTTGATGAAGTGGTGATTCATTCTTAAGCAGTTGGAAACGACGCTGTCGAAGCTTGATACCATCTCACCAACGAGGCTGCGCCTCTAGTGCTACGCACTCAGGTGAGATGCAAAGAAGTGTCTACTGCTTCGCAGTCATCCAACTGTAAGGAGTGTCCAATGGCATTATACGAATATTCCTGGCTAATTTTGCTCTCACCGCTTTTCGCATTCGCGGTGATTATTTTCGGCACACGCATGTGGGACCTCGCCACACGTCGATCTGTAGCATCCGCTGCAGAACACGAAGCAGAAGCGCACGCTGAGCACGGAGAGTCCCATAGCGATGTTGAGCTGATGCACGAGAAAGGGCCTCGTGGTGAAGACCTGGTTTTTGAGGACATTGAAGACCCCAAGGTTCCACGATTGACAATGGGCGCTCGGGTGAGTGGCTATCTCAGCGTTGTAATCATGGCCCTTGCTTGTATCTACTCGTGGGTATTGTTGCTCAATACAGCAGGGTTGATCTCGATAGCCCCTCTGTTACCAACTCAAGGTATCTCGCTGACTCAGATATCCTATAGTTGGTGCCAGAATATAGACGCTACAAATAACTGCTTTGGTCTGGGAAATTATATCATAGCCTTTCACCTGGATAACCTGACAATTGTGATGTTGGTTGTGGTCACCACCGTCACGCTGCTGGTGCAATTCTATTCGCAAGGCTACATGGAAAATTCGTCGGGTTATGCTCGTTTTTTCTCCTACCTGTCGCTCTTCGCTTTTTCCATGCTGACGATTGTCTTTGCAGCGAATTTCCTGGTGATCTTCGTTGGATGGGAACTGGTTGGTCTCAGTTCGTACTTGCTGATCGGCTTCTGGTTTAACAAGCGAGCCAAGCCGGCCGAAGACCGCCTTTCTCCCGCAAGCGCATCGGTCGAAGCCTTTATTACGAACCGGGTAGGCGACGTTGGCTTTATCATTGGCATCATGATCTTGTTCGTCAGTACGGGTACATTCAACTTTAGCCAGTTGCCGACAGCCGTCTTGCATATGGACAAGACGTTGCTCACCGTCGCCATGATTCTGATTTTCTGTGGCGCGATAGGCAAATCGGCACAGGTACCGTTACATGTATGGTTGCCACCGGCCATGGAAGGTCCCACACCTGTCAGCGCGCTGATCCACGCAGCAACGATGGTCGCCGCGGGCGTCTATATGGTTGGGCGTACCTGGTTCATATTTGAAGCGGCCGATCCACTGGCTTTCCAGATAGTCGCCTGGATTGGCGGCATCTCGGCTATTTTTGCTGCCACAATTGCCCTGGTACAGACCGACTTCAAGCGCGTATTGGCTTTCTCGACCATCAGCCAACTGGGCTATATGTTCGTCGGATTAGGCATTGCTGCAGGTACCGCTTATGGACCTGGCCTGGGCATGTTTCACCTGTTTACACACGCTTTCTTTAAGGCCCTGCTCTTTCTGTGCGCGGGCAGCGTGCTCATTGCCCTACACCATGCGACGCATAAGGAGACGCAGGACATGCGCCTGATGGGAGGCCTGGGTCCCAAAATGCCCATTACAGCTATTGCCTGGTTAATCGGTACGTTGGCAATAGGAGGCTTCCCTTTCTTTGATAGCTTTTTCAGCAAGGATAATATTATAGCGGTGGCTTTTGATACAGGGAATTATGCGCTCTGGGCTATTACGCTGATCACAGCCGGTTTGACGAGCTTCTATATGTTTCGAGCTTTCATACTGGCTTTCGGCGGCAAAGACGGTGCACTAGGTGGTCTCTGGGGAGGTACCTATCGTGGCAAAATCTATCGAATTGCAGGAGTCGAAGAAGGAAATCCAGACAAAACCTATCTTGTTGAAAGGGAGTCAGGCGAAGAAGAGGTAAAAGATCCACATGAATCGCCTCTAACGATGACTATACCGCTCATCTTGCTCATGATTCCCTCAATCTTTGCAGGCGACTGGTTCAATTTCTATAGCTATGTACAGCCAGGTGCTCCTGCCCTGACGGTTAGATATGTTCTGGATGACTGGAAGACCTGGCTTGGCCTGACAGCTTCATTAATAGGCTTCACCTGGGCATATACACTCTATGCAAGGTTTGAGCTTGCGCGTATTCACGACTATGTACAGAATCAGGCATTTTTGCGCGTGACGCATCGTGTTCTGCTGCACAAATTCTATATTGATGAACTCTATAACTGGCTGATTCGTTACGTTGTGCTCGGCGTCTCACATATCGAGCAGGCTTTCGATACCTATATCATTGATGGGCTGGTCAACGGTACGGCTCGATTGGTGTTGACGATTGGTCGCGATGTGCGTCATGTTGAGACCGGCAGAGTACAGGCCTACATGATTGGCTTCTTTGGTGGTGTTGTAGTGTTGGCAATACTTGTGTTTGCACTGGTCACATTTGTGAAGTGAGGATAAACAAATGATATTTATGAATCCTCTTACGTGGATACTCCTCCTGCCAGTCATCGGCGCAATGGCAGCGATGGTGACCCCTGCACGCTTTGCACGCTGGTTGGCGCTGATATTTGCTGCCGCCACCTTTGTGCTCGCGATGCTTCTCTTTTTCCAGATCGCTCTCAATGGCTATAATTTTGGAAACCTCAATAGTCCTAAATATCCAATAGACTTGCCATGGATCAACTTTACGGCAGGTACCTTCGCGTTTCGTATTAATTATTTCCTGGGCGTAGATGGATTGAGTCTACCCCTGGTCATTTTGAATGCGCTGCTGACGGTGTTAGCAATTATAGGTGGCTGGGAGAAGCCGAGAGTCAAAGAATACATGGCCTTTCTGTTGCTGCTGGAAACAGGTGTGATGGGCGTCTTCATGTCGCTCGATCTGCTGCTCTTCTTCCTTTTCTGGGAAGTAGAACTGGCTCCAATGTTCCTGTTGATTGGTATCTGGGGCAGTGATGTTATAAAACATGGAATGCCAGGCCGTATATACTCGGCATGGAAATTCCTGCTCTATACCTTCTTCGGCAGTGTCTTTATGTTGGCTGGTATCCTGATTCTTTACTTCAAGTCAGGCGGCACAACAGCAAGTATGCAATATTTCTCGACACATTTCCTGACAGGAAGCGTACAAATTTTGTCGACCAGCTTGACGATAAGCCTTCAACTGCTCATTTTCCTGTTGATCTTCCTGGCTTTTGCTATCAAGATACCGATGTTTCCATTCCATACCTGGTTGCCAGACGCACATACCGATGCACCAACCGAGGTGAGTGTAATCCTGGCAGGCATTTTGCTTAAAATGGGCGCATATGGATTGATCCGCGTTTGCCTGACACTCTTGCCAGGTGGTATCCAGCAGTTTGCTGGCTGGTTGGCTGTGTTTGCGGCTATTAATATCATCTACGGTGCGGGTGTCTGCCTGGTACAATCGGATATGAAGAAGCTGATAGCCTATTCAAGTGTGAGTCATATGGGCGTTGTGCTGTTGGGTGTGGCTGCCGCTGCTGGCACTATTACTAGTAGTAACCAGGTGAGTCCTTTCGGAATGGCGGCTTTGACTGGGGCAACCGTACAAATATTCAGTCACGGCTTGATTACAGGTATGTTGTTCTTCTGTGTTGGCGTCATTTACGACCACGCGCATACCCGCGAAATTGCTGTCTTTGGTGGTGTTGCAAAGCAAATGCCATTGCTGGCGACCCTCTTTACGTTCGCCGGTCTGGCTTCACTTGGCCTGCCAGGGTTGGCCGGATTCGTAGCAGAATACATGACATTTACCAGTAGCTACCAGGTCTGGAGTGCAGTAACGATTATTTCAGTCTTTACTATGATCCTTACTGCTGCCTACCTGCTCTGGATGCTCAAGCGAGTTTTCTATGGACCGTTTAATACCAGGTGGAACAAGTTACCTGACGCGAATTGGCGCGAAGCATTGCCGCTGATTACGCTTGCAGCGGTGATCGTTTTTGTTGGCGTCTTTCCGAATTTCCTGATTGATGTTATTACTCCGGCCCTGGCGGCGTTATTGCATGGAGTCAGCTCGGTAGGAATAATACGTTAGAGGTAGGTAGTATGTATGTTTCAAATAAATGATCTCTATCTGATCGCGCCGGAGCTGAGCCTGACGCTGGTCGCGCTGGCAGTGATGGTGGTCGACCTGTTTGTCAAGCGGCGCATTGTGACGGTCTCGGTTGCCTTGATTGGTCTCATTATCCCCATGGGATTTACTATCTCACAGGTGTTTCTAGTCGGCCCAATGGTCGCTAATCATACATTGCCAGGCATTCATGCATTCTTCGGCATGTTCGTCGTTGATCAATATGCTATCTTCTTCGATATTGTTTTCCTGATTATCGCTGCCGTAATGATATTGTCGTCTTACAGCTATGTTGGGAAGTACGTCAAGGCAGAGGGTGAGTTCTACACACTGTTGCTCCTCTCTGTGACGGGTATGATGTTTATGGCGAGCACTAGCGAACTGCTCACCATCTACATCTCGCTTGAGCTTACCAGTATTCCCTTGTATGTCATGGCGGGGTTGCTGCGTACCGGTGAGCGTTCAGCAGAGGCTGCTGTCAAATATGTGTTGCTAGGCGCGATGTCCTCGGCCATCCTGCTCTATGGTTTTGCCTTGCTCTATGGGTTAACGGGAACAACGGACCTGAACGGTATTGCTACCTCAATCAAGAATGGTGTGCAGACCGGCAATGTTCTGGTATTAATCGCCAGTGTACTCATCCTGGCAGGTTTCGGCTTCAAGATCTCAGCGGTGCCATTCCACATGTGGGCGCCAGATATTTATGAGGGATCGCCTACACCAGCAACCGCTTTCTTCTCTGTTGGCTCGAAAGCCGCGGGTTTTGCCGCGCTCCTGCGGGTCTTCATTACTGGCGGACTTGGACAGGTTAACGTCATTTCATTGACGACGATTGTCGCAATCATCGCGATACTGACCATGACGTTGGGCAACTTAGCGGCAGCAGTACAGACGAATGTGAAGCGCATGATGGCCTATTCCAGTATTGCGCAGGCAGGATATATCTTAGTGGGGTTCGTTGCCAGTCTTTCGGGGCAGAATGCAGATGGCAATACTGCGGTTTTATTCTATATTCTCGTGTATGTGCTCACCAACCTGGGAGCCTTTGCAGGAATTATTGCCCTGGCAAACGCAACAGGGGGAGAAAAGATCGAGGATTTTCGTGGACTGGGAAAGCGTGCGCCTCTGTTGAGTGGGGGAACGGCATTGTGCTTGCTTTCACTGGCGGGTATTCCACCGATGGCAGGCTTTATGAGTAAAGTTTTTATCTTCTCCGCAGCCTGGAGTCAGGGACTCTCCTGGCTGGTAGGCATTGCTTTGATTAACACCGTAGTTTCGCTTGTGTATTACGGGCGTATCGTAAAGGCCATGTACTTTGATGCGCCGCTCAAAGAAGATCATTTGACTACACCCATGGGCTTGAGTTCGTCGATTGCCCTGACAACTGCTGCGATCATCGTGATTACATTTGCTGCGCAGGTGGTGTTGTACATAGCAAATCCTGCGGCGAATAGCTTGCTGGCGTTTTTGCCTGGTAGGTAAGAGAAATCGACGAACTCGCCCTCGATAAAGATCTGTACCTCGTCGCTGTCGATCCACCTGCCATTTAGCATCATGTTGAAGGTTATGCCGAAGTCCTGGATGAAACCAGCACTTGAATATATCTATTTGCGAAGAAGAAAGCCATCTACTCCAGGGGTGTGTTGATCATAGCGCTGCGGAGCTGCCGTGACAGGTTCAACAAGTCCAGAGAGATTCTTCTGGGCAAACTGCTCTATGGCTGCAATAGAGAAAGTTAAGGATGAGAAAAGAAATTTTCCGTCCCACTCTGTACCATAGCTATGCAAATACTGTTGAAAGGAACATGATTCATGACTGTCACCATGAGTATAGCTCTCCTCATTCTCCGTCTTGTGGTTGGCCTGACACTGGCCGTCCACGGAACGCAAAAGCTCTTTGGCTGGTTCGCTGGCCCTGGTCTCACCAGGTTGATGCAGGGGTTCGAGAAACAAGGCTTCAAACCGGTATGGCTGTGGGTCAGCTTTGTAATCCTGGGAGAGGTGGGCGGGGGCCTCTCTGTCGCGCTTGGGTTCTTGACGCCCCTGGGCGCAGCCGGGATCTTTGGTGCCATGTTCATGGCCACGTTCAAGAGTCATTGGAAAAATGGCTTCATCGTCAGCAAGGGCGGCTATGAATATACGCTGGTGCTCATGACTGTAAGCATCGCTCTGGGCCTTATAGGGCCTGGAAACTATTCGCTGGATGCCCTCTTTGGCATCGTCCTCCCAGAGGTGCTGCTGTTCGGTGCACTGGCCGTTGCTGCTCTGCTTGTCGATATCATCGGACTTTACATCAGCCGCCCTGCGACCGTCGCCCCTTCTCGGGAAGATGTCCAGCGTTCCCTCCCAAGGCAATCGGCCAGCGAAAGAGAAAGACAGCAAGTGAGAAACCCATGAACCAGAGAGGTGAAGAAGAGAGGTGAAGATATGAATAGAATAAAAGCCTCTGAGCGCGAAAGCCTCCTGCGCATCTACGCCCAAACGAGGACCATCGCGGTGGTTGGTGCCTCGGCTGATGCGTCGAAGGCCGCACACCAGGTGCCGCGCTACCTGCAAAGCCAGGGCTATCGCATCCTGCCGGTGAACCCGCGCGGTGGCGAGCTCTTCAGTGAGCATGTGTTCCGCTCGCTCACTGAGATCGATGTGCCCGTAAACGTGGTGGAAGTGTTCCGTCCCGCCCAGGAAGCTCCCGAGATCGCCCGGCAGGCTATCGTAATCGGGGCAAAAGTACTCTGGCTCCAACTGGGGATTATCTCGGAGGAGGCCCGGCGGATAGCAGAAGCAGCGGGGCTAACTGTCGTCATGAACCGATGCATGGGCGCCACTCATGCCTTGCTTGGCCTGGGACCAGGACCGGATTGAGACACACAAAGAAGAGACTCCATGACTACAACCAATGACCGGAATCAGGTTCCGGCAGCTACTGTCACAACATGGGAGATCGATCCAGAGGCATCACGTGTGGAGTTCACCGCTCGTATGCGCTTGATATTTGTCATGAAGGTAACTGTGCAGGGGCGCTTTACCGATATCGCAGGCACGCTCACAGTGGACGAACGCGAGCCAAC
>WNFX01019240.1_pt1 | contig 10229 bp, 13 predicted proteins | sample 5400111 | NCBI WGS metagenome assembly WNFX01 (sample SAMN13153363, study PRJNA577476) | soil metagenome | isolation source: 40 cm soil or saprolite under grassland replicate 1 | place: USA:California | collected 2016-06-15 | reverse complement strand
CGCGGAGGGGCCGGCGTACCAATCGCCCCCACCATCATAGTGCAGGCGGCCGATGGTGAGAGGGGCCGCGCGTCGGGATGCGGGATGCGGGATGCGGGATGCGAGGTACGGGCCGGCATTCACGCATCGCGCATCCCGCATCTCGCATCCCGGCAGTCCACCGGCGAGCGGCAGCCAGACCAGGGACAGCGCGACCGTCCAGCGGTTCATAGTTCGTTGACGAGCCGATACGCCGTATTTCTCGCAATCCCCGTCTCCGCCGCGAGCTGCTCGGCCACGTCGCGGCGCGTCATCCCCTGCGCCAAGAGCACGCGGGCACGCTCCTCGGGGTCGGGGACAGTGGCGCGCTCCTCCCGGGTGGGCTTGCCGGTGCCCGCCACCATCACCGTCACCTCGCCGCGGGCGGGTGCTTCGGCGTAGTAACCCGCCAGCTCGGCCAGGGTCCCGGCGCGGGTCTCTTCGAACAGCTTGGTCAGCTCGCGCGCCACCGCCGCCGGTCGCTCCGCGCCACACGCCGCCGCGAGGTCCGCGAGCAGCTCCGCCACGCGCGGCGGTGCCTCGAACAGCACCACGGTCCACTCGCTCTGCGCGACGAGCTCGAGCAGGCGCCGCCGCTCGGCGCCCTTGCGCGGGACGAAGCCCAGGAACAGGTAACGATCGGCGCCCAGTCCCGACACGGACAGCGCGGCCGCGACGGCGGTGGGTCCCGGCACCGTGATCACCGGGATGTCGCGCTCACGGGCAGCGGCGACCAGGACCGCGCCCGGATCGCTCACGGTGGGCGTCCCGGCGTCCGTCACGAGCGCCACGTCCTTACCGGTGGCCAACAGATGCAGGATCCGGCGGAGCGCGGCGTCGCTCGAGTGCGCGTGGAAGCTGATGAGCTCGGCGCGCGAGCCCACGTGAGCGAGCAACGGTTTGGTGTGGCGCGTGTCCTCGGCCGCGACCGCGGCCGCCCGCGTCAGCGTGGCGGCCGCGCGGGGAGAGAGGTCCTCGAGGTTACCGAGCGGCGTCGCCACGACGTACAGGGTGCCCGCCATTTCACCACGACACCGGCCACGGCAGGCGACCGTAGTAGCCCGCCGATTGCAGCACGTAGCGGTGCTCGCGCGTGGCCTCGCGGAGGATCTTGGGCGCGGTGCCCGGCATCATCACCTCGACGCCCTCGAGCAGCTGGAGCGACCAGTCCGTGAGCGCGTTCGAGAGCTCCTCCGGCTGCACCACCGAGTCCGGTGTGTCCGTGCCGCGTGGTGCTGACAGGATGGTGATTGCCTTGTGCGCATCCACGATCCCCGAGCTCACCTTCTGCGCCCGGCGCTTCGCCTCGCCCGGAAATTCCTTGTCCACCTCATCGACGATGCGCCAGTACAGCTCCCGGTAGGTGTTGATGAGCGCGTTCGGCGCCTGCTGCGGCAGATCGGCCACATAGGGGAACTCGGCCGCCGTGAGCACGGGCGTCTGCCGCTCGGCACCTGGGTGGAACTGCGATTCGAGAAACTTGGGAATAGCCATCACCTCCGGCTTGTCGCAGAAGTAGCCGCTGGCGTACCGTCCGCCGTCGAACCGCACGTACGACACGCGCGCGTTCGACGTCAGCTCGAGGATGCCGCTGGTCTTGTCCCGCGCGAAGGCCGCGAAGAACGCGCCCGGCTGTCCCGGATCGACGGTGCGCATCTCGACCGGCGCGGCGCACGACTGATACATCCAGGCGAGCTGCTCCATCGGTGCGGCCGAGTAGGCCAGCTCGCCGCGCTCGACTTCGGCGCGCATCCGCTTCAGCGCCTCCGTGATCGTGATGACCTGTCGCCCCGTGGTGTCCAGGGACGCGGCGTTCACCGCCTCGCCTTTGCGGAAGAACAGCAGCAGGCACTCCTCCGGCAGGTAGGCCGTGATGTAGCCATCGACGCGACCGTCCCGGTCGCGCTTGCCGAAGGCGAGGAGGTTGTCGAGGTGGATGAACGCGAGCCGGGTGCGATGAATCAGCCGGCTCACATGCGGGAACGTCAGGTCCGCGAGGCGAACCGGCGAATTCATCAGGCGAGCGGTGCTCGCGCGCATGGTCCTCCGGGGAGGATGCTACGACAGATGCTGCTGAATCTTCTGCTCGAAGACCGGCTTCGGGTACGCGCCCACCAGCGTATCCACGTGTCGCCCGTCCTTGAAGAATAGAATACTCGGAATCGAGCGAACGTTAAAGCGCATGGCCGTCTTCTGGTTGGCGTCCACGTCCACCTTGGCCACCTTCAGCTTGCCCTGATACTCTCCCGCCAGCTGGTCCAGAATGGGTGCCACCATGTGGCACGGCCCGCACCACGTTGCCCAGAAGTCCACGATGGTGAGCCCCTGGTGCTGCTCGACCTCCAACCCGAACGTGGCGTCCGTGACGGCTGTGAAATGTTCCGCTGCCATGACCTCTCCACTCCCTCTCGTGCAATCGTTATGTTGACGGCGTCATGACTGAGTCACGCGCCCGCGTCGCCCACATCGGCATCGCCGTTCCGTCCATCGACGCCGCCCTCGGCTTCTATCGCGACGTGCTCGGCCTCGAGCCGGGGCGCCCCGAGACCACCGACGGTGCGACGATCGTCGGCTTGGCGTTGGGCGACGTTCAGGTCGAGCTCCTCGAGCCCCGCGACCCGCACGGCCCGGTGGCGAAGTTTCTCGCCAAGCGTGGGCCGGGCATCCATCATGTCTGCTACCGCGTGCCGGATCTGGACCAGGCGCTCGAGCGCTGCCGGGCGGCGGGGTATCGTCTCATCGACGAGGTGCCGCGACGCGGCGCCGGCGGCCGGCGGATCGCGTTCGTGCATCCGAAGACGACGGCCGGCATCTTGATGGAGCTGACTGAGTGAGTGAACACGCGGCCAGCGCCTTGAGTTCCCGCGGAGTCAACTCTTGCACGCCGCCGCCGGATTGGGGATGCTCGCCAGATCCGTCCCGACCACCAGCCAGCGTCCCTCCTTCGTGCGTGCCAGCTCGATCGGCACGACGACCGTGCACGACGTCGAGCGCTGCAGTTCCACGCGGAGGAGCCGGCGGGCGTCCTTGTTCGGCACGGGGAGCGGGCCCTCGACGACACGGTAGCCGACATGGTTCAAATAGATTTGGAGGACGGCGAGGCGCTGGTTCACGTCCGTCGATTTCAAATGGCTGGACGCGAGACCGCGCTCACTGCCCCACAGCGTCCGCATCCCCTCGAGGTCGTTCGCTTTCACGGCGGACATGAACTGCGCGAGCGTCTCCTGAGGCGACTGCGGTGCGAGCTTCCCCGGGCCGGCTCCCCCACACGCGAGGCAGCCCAGCGCGACGAGCACGGTCAGTCGTGGTCTCACGGACGATACCTCGAGTGGGGGCGGAGTGAACCGAAGGTAAGACGGCATGCGGCTCTACGTCAACATTGATCACGTCGCGACGGTGCGCGAGGCGCGCCGCACCGACGAGCCCGACCCCGTGCGCGCCGCGGCGGCGGCCGAGCGGGGCGGCGCCGACGGCATCACCGTGCATCTGCGCGAGGATCGTCGCCACGTCCAGGACGCCGACGTCCGCGCGCTCAGCGCCGCGGTGCGCAGCGTGCTCAACCTCGAGCTCGGCGCGGCGCCCGAGATCGTGCGGATCGCCGGCCGCCTGAAACCGTTTCAGGCCACGCTCGTCCCCGAGCGGCGCCGGGAGATCACGACCGAAGGCGGCCTCGCGCTCGGCGGCGCGAACCGCAGGATCGGCACGGCCGTCCAACGCCTCACCGCCGCCGGCATCCGCGTCAGTCTCTTCATCGATCCCGATCTGGCGACCATCGATCGGGCCGCCGCGCTCGGCGTTCCCGCGATCGAGCTGCATACCGGGCGCTACGCCCGCTCGTGGCGGAAGAGCGACGTGGCGCTCCGCGCGCTGGGACGGGCGGCCGCCCACGCCCGCGCGCGCGGCCTCGCCGTGCACGCGGGGCACGGTCTGACCTACGACAACGTCCAGCCCGTCGCCGCCATCCGGGACATCGAGGAGCTGAACATCGGGCATTCGATCGTGAGCAACGCGATCTTCGTGGGAATGGAAGCCGCGGTGCGGCGCATGCGGCAGTTGGTCGATGAGGCCAGGAAGCCTTAGCTTGGTAGCCCTATGACGGAGTCCCCGAAGCCCCTCGGCATGTCGGACTTCTTCGCCCTCGAGGCGGGGGAGTATCTCGAGCGGCTCGACGGCATGCTCGCCCAGGGCGACAGCCCCAGCGCCGACGAGATCGTGCGGCTCGCCCGGGCGCTGCGCGGCAGCGCGCTCATGGCGAGCCAGCCCGCGATTGCGCGTGCCGCCGCCGGGCTCGAGGTCCTGGCGCGCGCGGTGCGCGAAGGACGGCGCGCCTGGGATCCCCAGACCCAGCAGCTCGCCCTCCGCGCGGTGGACGACCTGAAGATCTTCGTAGCGCTGGCGGTCGAGCTCGAGCAGGTCGCCGGCCGGCCGTAGGCGCAGATCCGTGCGGTGGAAGCCCTGGGGCTCGACGCGGGCGCGCGGGCGTTCGTGGCGCGGGAGGGCGCGGCGATCGCGGGCGCGCTGGAGCGCGCGGCGCAGGCGCTGCGGGCCAATCCCCGGGCCCACGACCCACTCCAGCACGTCATGCGCGCACTCCAGCCGCTGCGCGGCCTCGCCGCCCTCACCGATCTGCCGCCGCTCCCCGACCTGCTCGAGGGAATCGAGCGCGCCATCGGCGAGCTCTCGCGCTCGGGACTCGAGCCCCCGACCAACCTAGGCGAGCTGTTCCAGGTCGCCGGCAGCGCGATCGCGCGCGCCGCCCGCGAAGTGGCCGAGCGCGGCCGACCCGACCCGGAAGGGCCCGATTTCCGGCAGTTCGCCGGGTTACTGGTGAAGGTCATGGAAAGCGAGCCGGACGCCGTCTCGATCGGCTCCCTCTATTACAGTGACTCGGGTCCCCACATCGTGTCGCGCGGCGTTCCCGCGGCGCGTCCGTCCACGCTCGGCAAGCTGGAGCTCGTGAGCCACGGCGAGCACCTGCGTCAGGCGGCGGACTCGCTCGAGCGCGCCCCCTCCGCCACGCAGCGCGAGCTGCGCGCTCACACGCTCGGCACCACCTTTCGTGCGCTCGCGAACGCGGGCGGCGGCGTGCTCGCCGACCGCGTGGCCCAGTTCGCGATCGCCGGGCGCGAGGCGGTGGCGTCGGGGATTGCCGTGAGCAGCGCGGCCGCCTTCGCCGCCGAGCTGCGGCGGGCCGGCGACCTGCTGGTGCGCTCTGGGACGGGCGACGAGGAAGCGCTCGCAACCGAGCTCGACGCCCTCACCGCCGCGCTGCGCGCAATCCAGCCCGGCGCCGCTCCCGCCCCCGCCCCCGCCCCCCCTCGAGCGCCCGCCGCTCCGGCTCCTGCTCCGCTGCCCGCGCCCGCGTCGCGGCCGACACCACCTCCGGCCGCGGCGCCGGTGGTTCCCGGGGTGAAGGCGGCGCCCGCGCCACGGGCTGAACCGGCTCTGCCTGAAACTCCCGACCTGGTCGGGTCGTGGGCCGCGTACCAGCGTTTGTTGGAAAGTGGGATCGGCTCGGCGTCGCTCGCAGAGCTCATCGCCGGCGTCCAGAGCGCGCCCGCAGCCCCTGCTCCCGGCTCCCCCCTTGCGGCTGCAGCGGCGCCCGCCGCCGTGGACGTGCGCGCCCTGTTGTATCGCGGCGACCGCGCGCTCCAGCGCGCGAACGAGCTGCGCGCAGCGGCGAAGCGGGCGTCGGGCGACGAGCTCCGCGCGCTCGTCGACGAAGTCTGCGACCTCGTTGCCCTCGCCCTCGAGCCCAGCCCCTAGCCGGGCGTCCGCTTCCCCCTCCCCCTCCCGCTGGGCCTGGATCCTCGGCCTCGCGGTCACGGTCGCTTTCTTGGCGTGGGCCGTGCGCGGGACGCAGTGGAGCGAGGTGCTCGCGGGTCTCCGCGCCGTCGATCCCCTTCTCCTGGTGCTGACGGTAGCACTCGCCACGTTGACGTTTCCGATCCGCCTGATCCGGTGGCGTGTGATCCTGCGCGACGAGCGCGAGAGACCGCTTCCGTGGCTGCCGCTGTGGCACGCCGTCGCCATCGGCTTCATGGCGAACAATCTCCTTCCCGCGCGGGCCGGCGAATTCGCGCGTGCCTACGTCGCCAGTCGTCAATTGCCGGTGCGGTTCACGACGGCGCTGGGCTCCATTGGCGTGGAGCGTGTGTTCGATGCCCTCGTGATGCTCGGCCTGATGGCGCTGGCCATCGCGTCCCCTTCGTTCCCAGCGCACTCGACCCTGCTCGATACGCCGCTGTCACGTCTGGCCGGGCGGGCGGCGCTGCTGTTTGGCGCGATGTTCGTCGTGGCGCTCATGGTGGTACTGCGCCCGGCGCCCTGGCTCGCGCTACTCGAGCGCGTGACCCGGGCCGTGCTGCCGGCCCGGCTGGCGGCGCGCGTCGCCGGCATGGCCGAGGGCCTCGTGGCCGGTCTCACGGTGCTGAAGCGCCCTGGCCGGTTCGGGGCGATGCTGTTCTGGTCGTTGGTGCTCTGGCTCACGAACGCCGCGTCGTTCGCCGTGTGCTTCCGCGCGTTCGGGTTGCAGGTGCCGATCGAAGGATCCCTCCTGCTGCAAGGGATCCTCGGGTTCGCGGTGGCGGTCCCGGCGTCGGCCGGCTTCTTCGGCGTCTTCGAGAAAGCGACGCAGCTGACGTTGCAGCTCTACGGCATCAGTCCGAGCCTGGCGCTGGCGTACGCGGTCGCGTATCACGTTTCCACATTCCTGCCGATCACGCTGCTCGGCCTGCGCTCGCTTGCGAGTGTCCACCTCCACCTGGGCGACCTGGGTCGGGCACGGACAGCCGATCAATTGGGGAACGCGAGACCGTGACCGACGCGGTTCGCGTGGCGGCGCACGCCAAGCTCAATCTCCTGCTGCGCATTCTCGCGCGGGAAGCGCCGGCCGGTTATCACCAGATCGAGACCGCGTTCGCCCTGCTCGAGCTGACCGACGAGCTGATGGTGACGCGCGCGGCCAGCGGGGTCGCGCTCACCGTGCACGGACCCGACCTGGGGGCGCCAGAGCAGAACCTCGCGGTACGCGCGGCGCGCGCCGTTCTGGAAGCAACCGGACACAAGTTCGGCGTGGCGCTCGAGCTGACCAAGCGGATCCCCGTGCGGTCGGGCCTGGGCGGCGGATCGAGCGATGCGGCAGCCGCCTTGCACGGGGTGAACGCGCTCGCCGACAACGCCGTCCCCCGCCACGAGCTGCTCCACTTCGCCACGCGGCTCGGTGCCGATGTGGCCTTCTTCGCGAGCGGCGCGCCGGCGGCGCTCGCGTGGGGCCGGGGCGAGCGGCTGTTCCGGCTCCCCGCCCCGCCGGCCGCGCCGGCGCTCGTGGCCCTGGCGCTCCCGCCCATCGCCGTCGCAACCCCGGACGCGTACGGCTGGTGGGACCAAATGCATCCCGAGCCAGCGCCGCGCGGGCCGCTGCTGCTCGACGCCGACGCGTTCACCGGATGGGGCGGCGTCGGGCGCCTCGGCGGCAACGACTTCGAGATCCCCGTCTTCGGGAAGCATCCGCCGCTGCGGGCGCTGTACGAGCGACTGGCCGGCACACATCCCTATTGGGTGCGGCTGTGCGGCTCGGGGAGCGCCGTGGCCGCGGTGTACGCGAACGCAGGGCTGCGGGACGATGCCGCCATGCTGTTGGGCGAGAAGCACCAGCGGCTGATCAAGACGACCACCCGGGCAGCGGCGGCGCCGGGTCCCGAGCCGGCCTAGGTGAAGCGGGGACCGGACCGACCGGTCAGGCGGTGACGCAGGCGCCGCTCGATGCGGTGCAGGACGCTGAGGACGCGCATCGTGAGGACCAGCGCGCGGGGAGGCGCGGTCACCGGGGCATCCGACACGCCGGCGATGTTGTGGCGCTTGGCGTGCAGGCGGCAGGCCTCCCAATCGAACCCCCAAATGTCGTCGAGCCAAAATTTCCGCGCGCCGTACTCGTTCATGTAGCGGAGCACCTCGAAATCGTACCAGTAGTACTTCTCCTCGACGACGCTTCGCATTTCGATGCCCGCCTCCTCCCACCGGCCGAACCATTCGGGGGGACACCGCTCCAGCCGGCCCGCTCCCGTGAAGTCCACATGCATGGCATAACGCAGGCGACGCTTGAACACCCAGGGACAGGTGCCGCGGACGTTCTCGAGCACGCTGTACCAGCGCAGCTTCGCCGCGAGGGCGGCGGGCCGCAGGGCGGAATAGTGGAGCACGGCGATGTCGTCGAGCAGCAGGCGGGGCGCGGAGTCGGGAATGGGAACCCGGACGCTGTGCATGTCGCGGGGCGTGTGCTCCACGCCGTCGTCCACATACCCCAGGGGCGTGAGCCGATCATGTCGCATGCATTGATCGGGCGTCTCGTACAGATCGACGCGCTCGAAGCACACGATGGTCCCGGGCCGGGCGGCGAGCATCGCGCGCCAGCTCGGCGTGTCCAGGGCGTTGGCCGCGAGGATCTCGTCGGCATCGAGCGCCAGGATGACGCGCGGCGGCGGAACGAGCGTGCGCGCCTGCCGCAGCAGCAGAAGCTGGCGGTCCCGCTCGTTGAATTCGTCGGTCGGGTTGTCGATGACCGTGACCTTGGGATAGCGGCTGCAGATGGCGCGACTATCGTCGCTCGAGCGCTGGTCGGCGACGATGATGTGGTCCGCGAACCGGCTGGTCACCGAGAGAAACCGCTCGAGGATCCACGCCTCGTTGCGGACCGGCGTGACCACGACGACGCGAACAGGGTCGGACACGGTTTTACGATACGACGGTGAGCTCGAAAGGGAAACGGCGCGCGGGGTTTGCGGCAGCGGAACCGCGTTCGCATACTGGTGCGGTGAACCTCGGCGACTTTCCGGCGGTGTGCGATGAGGGGTGGCGCCGGGTCAACGGCACGCCCGGTTACCTCGCCGAGCGGGAGGTCCGCTTTCTGATGCTCGCCGCCGCCGGCGTGCCCGCCGCTGGAGCGATCGTCGAAATCGGGAGCTTCAAGGGCCGCTCCACGGTCGGGCTCGCGTACGTGGCGCAGCGCTACGGTCTGGGGAGCGTGGTGGCGATCGACCCGCACACGTCGCCCTCCACCACCGATCCAGACCTCGGCACCGACCAGTCTTCCTATGACGAGTTCCAGGAGAACCTGCGCCGGGCGGGGGTCGCGGAGGTGGTGGATTGTCGCCGCGCGTTCTCACATGAGGTGGCACGCGATTGGACGCAGCTGCTTCAAGTCGATCGGCTGGGCGCAGTACCGGCCGGCGGACGGAGGCGCCTGGCGATTCCGCGGGCGTCGGCGGCGTCTCGCCGCGGCGGCGCGCCGGCTCATTCCGGTGGCACAGGCGGGCTGGGCCCCGACGGGGCTGGGGCGCTGGCGCCACAAGCTCTGGTGGAGCCTGTTGCCGCATCGTGTGGTCGATCCCGCCCGGTGGGTCACGCAGGTGGCGATCAAGTAGCGGCTCCGGAGCCGGCACCATATTGTGGTAGGCGAGGCACGCGAGGAGGGCCGATGCCGGAACAGCTGGTCGGGACCGTGGTCCACTACTTCAAGGGACCGAGCGTCGCCGTCGTGCGCGTGACGGAGGGCGCGCTGGCGGTCGGCGATCGCATCCGGTTTCACGGCCATACGACCGATTTCACCGAGCAGATCACCTCGATGGAAGTGAACCATCAGAAAGTCCCGCTGGCGAAGGCGGGCGACGAGGTCGCCATCCAGGTGGCCGACCGCACCCGCCAGCATGATCAGGTCTTCAAGGTGACCCCATGAACGAAGAAGCCTTCAATCTGTCTGTGCGCAAGTTTCTCAAGAACTTCGGTGTGAGTGCGCAGCGCGAGATCGAGAAGAGCGTGGACGCGGCGTTGAGTGCCGGAAAGCTCAAAGGCACCGAAACCCTCAAGGCGCGGGCCCGGCTCGAGATCCAGGGATTGCCGACGAACCTGGTGATCGAGCAGGACATCACGTTAGCGTAGCGCCGGCATGCGCCTACTCATCCCCGCCGCGGTCGCGCTCGCGTATGCGTGCGGATCCTCGACTCCGGAGCCGGTTTCGACGCCCACACCCGCTGCCGATTCCGCCGCGCTCGCTCGTGCCGCGCTGCGTGCGACGATCGCGGCCCGCGAGCAGTACTACGACATCGACGGATCGAGCGCGGGCGCGTTGCGCAATCAGATCAACCGACTCGGCCCCAAGGACGAGAGCGGAGAGTCGAAGGACGCCTTGACCGTGTGGAGCGTCGAGTCGGCCT
>WNFX01007499.1_pt1 | contig 10229 bp, 8 predicted proteins | sample 5400111 | NCBI WGS metagenome assembly WNFX01 (sample SAMN13153363, study PRJNA577476) | soil metagenome | isolation source: 40 cm soil or saprolite under grassland replicate 1 | place: USA:California | collected 2016-06-15 | reverse complement strand
CGCCATTGCAGCTCATTCAGATGCGGGCGCACCTCCGCCAGCATCCCCGTGAACCGGTCCTCATCCACCACCAGCTGTCCCATACCACAACCGTAGACAACCGTCCCGGACAAACATGCCTAATTTTACGGAGGACCCTAACGGGACAGTGGTGGCCAGGGCGATGATGATCAACTACAGGCATTCGGACAGTTCTGATAACTGACTGTGCCGTTACGTGAACTGCGGCCGGTACTGACACGCGGAGCCGAGGCAATGGACGCCATGTTCGAGTAATCACGCTCGCACTTATGCCTGGTCCGCGCCTGGCCAGCCGACTTCTGCCCATAACGTTTGGCCGTCAGCGTGCACGTCATGGCCGAACTTGTCGGCGACGGCAGCGATGATTGCTAGGCCGCGACCGTACTCGGCGCCGGGGTCGTCGTCGCCCGGCTGCGGGTGCCACTCGCCAGTGCCGATGTCGGAGACATCGATCCGCGCCCATCCTGGTCCGGTGCGGATGGTAATGGTGAACTCCCCGCCCGGATCGCCGGATGGCGTGTGCCGGATCGCGTTGCTGGCCAGCTCGGCGGCGATCAGCTCCATGTCCCCGCCGCGAGGTGAATCGGCCAGGATGCCGCGCACGAACCGCCGCGCCGATGGGACGATGGCAGGCAGGCCAGGGAAGGTGACGGACGTCTCCATCCTGCGTTTCTCTCTCCCGCCGCCGACACAAAGCTGAGTACTCAGCTTGCACCTGAGTACTCACCTTCGTCAAGCTTGGCGCGTGCCTCCGCCCACTTATCAGGTGATCGCCGATGACCTGCGCCGGGCCATCGTCGATGGTGACCTCTCGCCGGGCGGCAAGCTGCCCAGCCGTCACGAGCTGGCCCGCCAGTACGAGGTCTCCGACCGGGTGGCCGTCGAAGCTGTCCGCCTGCTGGTCGCCGAAGGATTCGTCGAAGCGAAGTCCGGGTCGGGCTCGTACGTGCGGCACCGGCCGGAGATGCAGCGGCTGACCCGCTCCTGGTACACCACCCGTCATGGTGGCTCGCCATTCCGCGCCGCGATGAACGCCGCAGGCCGCCCCGGGACCTGGGAGTGCTCCAGCGAACGCGCCGCCATGACTCCGGCGATCGCCGCGCGGCTTGGCGCCACGGCCGGCGATCCGGCCATGCGCAGCCGGTACACGTTCCTCGCCGACAGCGAGCCGGTGATGCTATCCGTTAGCTGGGAGCCGCTGGAACTGACCGCCGGGACGGCGATCATGTTCCCCGAGGAAGGACCGCACGCCGGGCGAGGCGTGGTCGAGCGGATGGCCGTCATCGGCCAGCAGGTCACCCACGCTGAGGAGACCGTCAGCGCCCGCCCCACACTGGCCGCCGAGGCTGCCCCGCTGAAGGCCAGGGCAGGCGCCCTGGTCCTGACCATCGCCCGCACCTACCGCACCGCCGAGCGGCCGGTCGAGACGGCCGACATCATCATCCCGGTGGAGCGTTACGCCCTCGTCTACGAAGTCCCGGTGCAGTAAGCGCGACAAGGGCATGCGTTCGCTGGCGACTCGACAACCCAAGTCCGGTAGCGCCGGGTTCGGTCCCGTGCGCTCGCCGTCGCCTGCCAAGAACCGTCGTTTCTCCTGCGATTCCTCGACTTCCTGTATCCCCAGCTCACTGCCCTGTTCCTGTCTGCCTGCATCTTCCTCCTGCTCCCTGACTTCCTGATCTTGTACGCCCTTCTCATCACCATGATCCATAGCCGCACAGACCGTTGCATTATCCGAATGATCATGGTCAGCTCTGCGGCTGTGGCTGGCAGCGAGGAGGTAGCCAGTGGCCGTGGTCGTCACCGTCGCCAAGGGCTATGACCTCGGTTACGTGTGGAAGAACCAGGGCCAGGCCGCTGCCGAGCCGAGCACCGGCGGCTACTACATCAGTGCCGCACAGGGCGGGGGAGCCACCGGGCCGATGGTGGGGTCCGGGTGCAACTGCGCTGGGCCTGTTCGAGGGCGCGATAGTCGAGCGAAAGCCCTATGACGCGGTCTACGAACAGAACGACCCGCGGACCGGGGCGAAGCTCGGCCGGGCGCGTGGCAGCTACGCGAAGTTCACCGACCACCTGGCCCGGCTACGGGCCGCTGAGCCGCATGCCACAGCCGAACGGCTGATCGAGCTGGAACGCGAGGCCGCGCAAGCCACCCGCCAGCCCGCCGCTTATACCGACGTGACGGTCTCGTTCTCCAAGTCGATCTCGGTGCTGCGGGCCTCGATCCGCGAAAACGCCCGCCGGGCACGGCTGGCCGGGGACGAGCGGGCGGCCGCGTACTGGCAGCGGCGTGAGGAATGCTTCCAGGAGGTCTTGCACCGGGCGAACCGGGCCGCGCTGGAGTACGCCCAGCGGTGGGCCGGGGTGACCCGGACCGGCTACCACGGCACCCGGGTGAGTGGCCGGGAGACAGGCCGGTTCGAGCAGGCTGGCCTGGTCGTGACCTCGTGGCTGCAGGGCACCAGCCGGGACGGAGATCCCCAAGATCACATCCACAACCAGATCGCCCGGATCATACGGACCGTCAGCGACAGGAAGTGGCGAGCGCTGGACACGGCTTGCCTGCGCGGCATCATCGGCGCCTTGCAGGCAGTAGCCGCCACGGCGGTGGAGTGCGAGCTGACCCGCGAGTTCGGCGTGCAGTGGGTTCCGCGTCCTGACGGGCGCGGCAACGAGATCCAAGGAGTCAGGCAGGCGCAGATGGACGCCTACTTCACCCGCACGGTCCAGGTGCACGCGAAGGAACGCGAGCTCGCCCGGGCCTGGGAGCGCAGGCACGGCCGGGCGCCGAACTCGCGTGAGCTCTACTACATCGCCAAGCACGCAACTCTTCAGTCACGCAAAGGGCAAGCAGGAAGGCGAGATCGACTGGGACGCGCTGGCCCAGCGATGGGATGCCACGCCCGGCGGCGAGCTGGCCGGCCCCGGCGGTGTCGAACTCGCGCGGCCCGGACGAGGAAGCGATGGCAGCAGATCGCGGCGACCGGGAGCCGGGCGGGCCGGTACCGGCCCGCCAGCTGTCTGCTGAGGCGCGGGTCCGGATGGTGCAGAAGGCCCTAACGCTGGTGTCGGAGAAGAAGCCCACCTGGACGAGGCACGAGCTGGTCAGGCAGCTCGCCCTGGTGATGCCCGCGCAGACCCGGCAAATGACGCCTGATGCTGCGCAAGATCTGCTGGTCGGCCTAACTGACGAGGCTCTGTCCGGTGACATCGGCGATGTCGTCTGCCTGGAGGCGCCGGAATGGCCGCCGCTGCCCGACTCGCTGCGCCGCGAGCTGGATGGCCGCAGTATCAACACCCGGCCGGGCACCACGCGCTATGCCACCGCCACGCAGCTGTCCACCGAGGAACAACTCGTCGCCCACGCCCAGACGCAGGGAGCACCGCGCCTGCCGCCCGAGTTGGCGGCCCGGTACCTCGGTGCCGACGCAAGACTGCTGGAAGCGCAGCTAGGCGAATGCGCGCATGAGGCACGTGGCCAGGCCAAGCAGCACGGACTACGGCTGGACCAAGCGGCCGCCATCTACTACGTACTCAACTCGGGCCGCACCGTAGAGGTGGTCGTCGGCCCGGCAGGCACCGGCAAGACCCGCGCCCTCGCGGCCGCCGCGCAGGCATGGACGCAAGAAGGCCGCCGAGGACAGGTGTTCGGGACCGCCACCTCCCAGAACGCCACCAACGAGCTACGCAAGGCAGGCGTGCAGATGGCGGCGAACACCACGCGACTGCTGGCCGACATCAAGCGAGGCCATATCCCGCCGGGCTCGCTGATCGTGGTGGACGAGGGCTCGATGGTCTCGATAGTGCACCTGGCAGCCATAGTCGGCCATGCCGCGCGAAGCGGCTGCAAGGTCGTGCTCGCCGGTGACCAGGAGCAGCTCGCCGCGGTCGAGGGCGGCGGCGCGATGATGCTGCTCGCCAACCGGCTCGGCTACGTGCGGCTGGCCGAGCCAGTCCGGTTCACCGCGGAGTGGGAGCGGCGAGCCTCACTACGCCTGCGCCGGGGGGATGCGACCGCGCTGGACGACTACGACCAGTACGGCCGGCTCCACGGCGCGCTGCCGGACGAGGCCATGGACCAGGCCGCCAGGGCGTACGTGGCCAACTACCTGGCCGGCCGGAACGTCATCCTGACCGCCGCAGACTGGGCGCGCTGCAGCGAGCTGTCCGCCCGGATCCGCGACGACCTGATTCACCTCGGCCTGGTCGACGGTGGCCGAAGCGTGCGCATCGCCGAGGGTGCCGAGGCATCGCCTGGTGACCTGATCATCTGCCGCCAGAACGATCATGCGGTCGAGGCTGGTGAACCAGGCCGGACCCTTGCCAACGGCGACATCCTGCTGATTGAGGCCATCACCGGGACTGGTGTCATAGTCCGCCGTCTGATCGATCCTGACCCGGCCACCGGACAGCGGCGTTTCACCGCCCATGCGTTCTCCTATCCGGGCTACAAGTCCTGTGACCTGGCATACGCGATCACCGGGCACTCGGCGCAAGGCGGCACGGTGCACACAGGGATAACGCTGGTCACCGGCAACGAGGACCGGCAATGGCTCTACTCGGCGATGACCCGCGGCACCGAGAACAACATAGCGTTCGTTTTCACCACCCCTGCCGAGCCAGCCGATCCACAGCTCGGAACTCGTCCGGCACCCGAACTGGACCGCTACGAGCGCGCTCAGCGAGAACGGCAGGAACTGCTGCCCGCACAGCTCATGCCCGAGCGAGCCAGCGCGGAGCTGCGGGAGCAGGTCGCTGTACTTGCCGATGTCCAAGCCTGTGACGGCTCCGAGCTTTCGGTGTCCGAGACATGGACCCGCAACCTGGCCAATGCCGATCACCTAGGAACCCTGAACGCGATCTGGGCTGCCGAAACCCACGACGCCCAGGACAGCCGTTACCGCGACCTAGTCCTGGCGGCGCTGCCGCCCCAGTACCGACCCGGACTGTCGCATCAGGCGAAGTGGCTGTTCCGGACCTTGCGGACTGCGGAGCTGGCCGGCCTTGACCCCGGCGAGGTCGCCCGCTCAGCCATCGAGTCCCGTGACCTGGCAGGCGCCAGAGACATAGCCAGCGTCGTCGACGCCCGCATCCGGCATCGCATCTACCCACTGCTACCGCAACCACAGCGCCCATGGGCTGAGCGGGTGCCTGTCCTGGCCGACCCCGAACGCCAGGTGTACCTCAACGAGATCGCGGCAATGATGGACAACCGCAAGCAGCGCCTCGGCCAGTTCGCCGCCGAGCACACGCCGCCCTGGGCCGTCACAGCCCTCGGCCCGTTCCCCGGAGACTCGGCCGCCCGGCATAAATGGAAGCAGAAGGCGTCCTCGATCGCCGCGTACCGCGAGATGTACGGCTACGACCACCCGGACGACCCAATCGGCCCCGAGCCCGCCAGCGACTCCCCCGACATGCGCCGCCTGGCACGAGGCCTTCCGCGCGCTCGCGCCAGCCGACGGCCCGGATGTCCGCGGCATGCCCGACGGCCACCTGTGGCTCATCCGCGACACCTACACCGCCGAAACCCAGTGGGCGCCCCAGCACGTCGACAGGGAGCTACGCCTAATCCGCCTCGGCGTCAGCAACGCGGAACAAGAACAGATACACGCCGAGGCGGAAGCCGAAGCCGCCCGCAAGCAAGCTGCTCACCAGCGCGCCGCCCGGCACGACTTCTGGGCCGCCTCTTACCAGGCCATGGCCAACCGTTACCGGCAGCAGGAAGAAACCTTCACCCATGTCATGCAGGACCGCCATGACTGGGAGCAGGCCACCGCTGCATCCCGCCAACCTGGCCAGATGCGAGGAAGTGACACTCGGCTCAGGCAGGCAGATTGGCGAGATTGCCCAGTGGATTCATGAACTCGCCACCCAGCGCAAGGCGTTCCGCGAGAAGCACGAACAGTGCCAGGGGCACATGATCCCCAGCGAGAATCCGTCAGGGAGAATCTCGGCCAGGCCTTCCCGCGCCAAACTGCGTTCCAGAGGGAGGCGATCCTCCAGCCGCCGAAACCAGAGATCAGGCCGTCAGCGAAGATCCTCGAAGCTGCCCAGGAGCGCGACGCCTCACCAGAAGCAGCCAGCTGAGAGCCGAACGGTGACCGAGAAGCTATTCCACGTCATCGCCGGTCTGGAGGTGGGTAGAACACATTGTGTTGAGTATTACCGTCGCCAACTTGCACCCCGTGCGAACTGCGGACGTCCACGGCGTACTTCCCCTGCTGGCAACCGACCGGATCGGTCAGGCTAAGCAGAGCCTGAGCTGCCCTGAGAATGTTCGAATCACTGCCAGCTCCAACCGCCTTGAGTTCAACTGCCAGGGGGGTCTCCCATGCATTCGGGGATTCCTGATGCCGGGCCAACACCAACTCGCCGTCTCGGCGCCCCGCCAACCGCTCGCGCACCAGCGTCTTCAGCGCCCCGTATGCATCCACCACCGCAGCAGACGCTGCATCCTTGACACCAAGACTCGCGCCTGCCGCCAGCGCGGCGACGATCAGTGTCACTGGTTCCATCCCCACCACCCCCGATCCGACGATAGCGCCCGCACCGATGCTGGCATCCTTAACGTCCTGCCGGTAGGCATGCAGGTCGGGCGCGACCACCGGGTCCGGTCGTTCCTGCAAGTGCCGGTCGTTGCAGCATTCTACCTTTGGTTAGCGCTGATCTGGCCACCTGCGGCCAGCCCAAAGAGTATATTGAAATGGTGCATGCCAGTCTGGCATGTTCATGGCCAGAGGTGGTGGTGCCCAATCATGATCGCGCACATACCCCTGCCCATTGACGTCGGTCTTGGCCTCTTATGAACATGTCGGATGCCGAAGCAAGTTTGTCGCATGTCCCGGCTAGGAATCGCATAGAGGTAGGGTCTGCCGCCGCTGTGCAGGTGGGTGATAACAGCACACAAAATAACTATTTCAACGGGCAAACTCGTTTGCCCTCATCGACTGTGGCTGTGCCGATTATCCCTCTGCCTGAAGCTCCGGTGAAGGTTTTCGTCGGTAGGTCCGACGAGGTAAGAACCTTGCTAGGTTTGCTCAACCCAGTCGAGCAGAAAGCTGGCGCAGTCGTTGTTTCAGCGGTAGCGGGTCTCGCGGGAGTTGGGAAGACCGCGCTGGCATGGCATGCTGCCGCGACAGCAGTGAATGAAGGCTGGTTTCCAGGTGGTGCAGTGATGGTAGATCTGCACGGATACGATCCCGACCGCCGTATTGAGCCAATACAGGTTTTCGGTCCAGTACTTCGGGCGCTCGGTGTTAACACCGTTCACATACCGCTAGAACCAGACCAGCATGCTGCGGCATTTCACCAAATTCTTGTGGACCTCGCCAACCAAGACAGGCCAGTGCTGCTGGTACTCGACAATGCCTCAAGTCAGTCTCAGATCGCGGATCTAATACCGGTTCATCGAGCACACCGTGTGCTTATAACTTCTCGGCATACGTTTGGTGATCTAGTTGGCGCGCGACTACTTGAGCTGGACGTTCTCACTGTTGATGAGGCCGTAGCACTGCTTGATCAGGCGCTACGCAACCGGGACGCTCGAGACCGGCGGAGCCTTGAGCAGTCAAAGGAAGCGGCGGAGCTAGCTCGCCTATGTGGAACCCTGCCATTGGCGCTTCATATAGTTGCCGCCCTGCTTGCAGATGACAGTCATAGAGTCCTTGGTGATCTCGCTGCTGAACTCGAGGACGCTAAATCTCGTCTCGATGGACTTGCCTATGACGAGCGCGCGGTACGAGCCGCCTTTGATTTGTCTTGGTGGCATCTAATTGACCACGATCAATTGGCTGCCCGACTATTTCGTTTACTATCTATCAATCCCGGCCCCGATATTTCAATCGCCGCTGCCGCTGCTGCCGCTGGTCAACGTTCAGTCCCCACTGGCCGCCAGCTACGTACTCTTCGCCGCGCTCACTTGGTCGAGCCTGCGATCAGTACAGATCGCTGGCGTATGCATGATCTCGTCAGCCTTTATAGCATGAGCCTGGGAGAAGAGTGCGCGGAGGACGATGACCGTGAATCTGCACAGCTAAGACTTGTCCAGTACTATTCCGAGACAGCGAACAGCGCAGGAGGCTGGATAAACTCGCTACCTAGCGATAAGGCTCTCGGACTGTTTCTTAACAGGGGATCCGGACTAAAATGGCTGGCTGCAGAGCAGGCCAATCTGGTCGCTAGTGTGCGCATGGCGCATGCTATGAATGAATACGATGTCGCAATCGACCTGTCCTGTTCTATAGCTCCGTACCTAGAAGCTCAGCGTAACCTATCCGATTCCCTCTTGGTTTCCGAGGTGGCGTTGGAGTCAGCTCGCGCGATGAATATACCCGTGCGAGAAGCGGGAGTACTGAATAATATCGGAATCGCACTTACCTCCATGCGTAGGTATAAGGAGGCGATCCGCTACCTAAATAAAGCCGTTGCAAAGGCAAAGGAGTCTGGCGACGGAATTGAGGAAGCAACTGCACTTACCAGCCTTGCTGGCGCACTTAGGCAATATTTCGGCCCTCATCTCGGGATTGAGGAGTTGCAGCGTGCTATACAGATTGGTTTCAGCTTGGGAGACTCACGAGCGGCAGCGTTCGCGATGACGAATCTGGGTATCGCGCTAAGAGAAGTTGGCGACTTTCACAAGGCCGAGCACCTTTTGCGGTCGGCTCTGGCTATACATGCAGAGAGTGGTGCCAGGCGAGCAGAGGCTCAAACGCTGGTCCAGCTTGCTACTACTCTGGGGCAGATGAATGATAGCGAATCAAGCATTGCACTTTTTCGCGAAGCCCTTGGTGCTTACCGAGATGTTGGAGACAGAAATGGTGAAGGGCAGACCATGATGAATCTCGGTAATGTTCTGCGCCAAGACGGGGACCTTCTTGGCGCACTGGAGAATTATTACGCTGCCATTCGAATTTCCCGCGATACAAAGGACCCTCACGCGCTGGCCCTCGCGCAGAACAACGCTGGGACATTGCTAGAGCAGCTCGGACAAACCCATGAGTCAGAAGAATTGCTGAAAGCCGCCAAGACAGCTCTATCCACCCTTCGAGACAACTAATCCATGAGAGGACGGATCAGTCGCGGCCTGGAGCTCGTCCTGGCCCTGGCCGGCCTTGCGGTTCAGGTCCTTCACCCGGCGGGCGATCAGCCGGGCGGTGATGGCCTGGCCCTTCTTCGAGGCGAACGCGGTGTAGCTGACCTCGGCGATCTCGGCGCCGGCACCCAGGCCCGCAGCTGGTCGTCCCAGATCGCCCGCGGGTAGCGGATCGGAGTCCACGCGTCGTGGGGGATCGACGCGATCGCGGCCTTGACCGCTGGGTCCATCCGGGCGGTGACCGAGAAGTGCGCCCCGGCGCGGCGGCAGGCGCCGGTGAACGCCGCGCAGTACAACCCGGAGTCTGCCCGGGCCACGATCATCCCGGCGCACCCGGCGCCGCGGGCAGTGCCCAGCGCCTCGGCGGTGAAGCTCGCGGCGCCGCGGGCAGTGTTCGCGCTGCCGCCGCGCAGCCGGGTCCCGGCGATCACCGGCCCCGCCTGCGGCGTGCTGATCGTCGCGGCGAGCGCGTTCAGCCCGCGGACCAGCACCGTCTTCCCCGAGATCTTGGTGTGCCCGAACGCCGCGCCCTGCTTCTTATACCCGCAGGCCCGCCGCTGCATCGAGTCGATGCCCGCGAACGCCAGCTGATCCGCGCCCGGCAGCAGCGGCGCCCGGCGCGCCAGCTCGGGCGGCAGCTCCCGGCTCACCTGCTCCAGCTGCCGCACGTTGCCCCCGGTGAACGAGCGCAGGAACGACCCCAGCGTGGACGGAGCCCGGACCCCGCCGAACAGATCAGGCATCGCGCCGTGGCGCAGCAGATCCATGTCGCCGGTCGAATCAGCGCCCGCGGCCATCCCTGCCACCAGGCAGGCCACCTTCACCTCCGGGTACGCCCCCGCCCGGCCGGCGATGCGGACGTGCCGGCGGGTCAGCCCATGCAGCCCGGCGCGTTCAGCCAGGGCCATGACCGGGACCAGCCCGGCGCGCGACACGAGATCCGGGTCGTCAAAGGATGCGGAGATCTTCAGCGGATCGTGCAACAATCGCATCTAGCAGGTGCCTTCCTGGGCCGGGTCGCGGAAGCCTTATCAACTCCCATCGTCCCAGCTCAGGGGGCACTTTTTGCGCTGCCACGCCGCGCTCGCCCCTATTTGCCCGGTGGATTGAGGCTAAG
>WNFX01009215.1_pt1 | contig 10231 bp, 8 predicted proteins | sample 5400111 | NCBI WGS metagenome assembly WNFX01 (sample SAMN13153363, study PRJNA577476) | soil metagenome | isolation source: 40 cm soil or saprolite under grassland replicate 1 | place: USA:California | collected 2016-06-15 | reverse complement strand
AAACCCGCCACCGATGTGACCCTGGGCGACGAGCTCCAGGTGCATCTCCGGTTCCGGGCGCTCGGCGCGCAACCCATCGCCGCCGTAGCCCTGGTGGACCTGCTGCCTGGCGGGTTCGAGGTGGTGGAGAATCCGCCCGCCACAGTGACGCTCGCGCCGATGCCCACGCGTCGCACTGGCAACGAGAGTGAAGGGGAAGGCGAGGGCGAGGGCGCAGGGGAACATGCCGCGTCGGCGTGGACGCCGAATTTCGGCGAGGCACTGGGGTGGTCGCCCGACTACGCGGAGGTGCGCGAGGATCGGGTCAACGTGTACGGGCTTGCCGACGCGTCGGCGCGCGAGTTCGTCTACAAGGTGAAGGCAACGGCGGCGGGCTCGTTCGCGGTGCCGCCGGCCTACGGCGAGGGGATGTACGACCGCGCGGTCCGGGCCTGGTCGCAACCAGGCAAGATCGTGGTACGACGTCCGAAATGACGCGTTCGACTCGAGCGGCGATCGTGCGCTGGTTACGACGCGCGGGAATCGCGGCGTGCGCCGGCGTCGCGGCGTTCTGGGTGTTGCCGCGCGTCATTCCGCATCAACCGTTGCGGGCGCGATTCCCAACGTCCACCGCCGTGTACGACGATGGCGGCGACCTGCTGCGGCTGACGCTCTCTCCGGACGAAAAGTACCGCGCCTGGGTGCCGCTCGATCGGGTTTCGCCACTGTTGGTGGACGCGACGCTGCTGCAGGAGGACGGGCACTTCTGGCTTCATCCGGGCGTCGATCCATTGGCGCTGCTGCGCGGCGCGTGGCAGACCTACGTCGTCGGCGGGCGCCGCCAGGGAGGCTCGACGATCACCATGCAGCTCGCCCGCATCCTCTACGGCATTCGCTCCTCCACGCCCGGCGGCAAACTGGCACAGATCGGGCGCGCTGTGCAGCTCGAGCTCTGCTACACCAAGCGCGAGATCCTGGAGGCGTATCTCAACCTCGTCCCCTATGGCGGCAACCTCGAGGGCGCGGCGGCGGCGAGCCTCATCTACTTCGGCAAGGATCCGAGCCAGTTGACGGTGTCTGAAGCCTTGACGCTCGTGGTCCTGCCGCAAAACCCGACGCGCCGGGCCCCGGGCGCGGGGGCAGGACCAGGCGCGCCGCTGCGCGCGGCGCAGGCGGTGTTATACGCGCGCTGGCAGGCGACACATCCTCGCGTCCGGCTGCAGGCCCTGCTGGAGCGCCACATCAGAGGCTACGTCGCCGCGCAGGCTCGGCTCGGCGTGCACAACGCCGCCGCGATGCTGGTGGACTCGCGAACCATGGACGTGAAGGCACTGGTCGGGTCGGCGGACTTCCTCAATAGGGATATAGCGGGTCAGGTGAACGGCACCAGGGCCAAGCGCTCTCCGGGCTCCACCCTCAAGCCGTTCATCTACGCACTGGGGCTCGATCAGGGTGTGCTGCATCCGATGACCGTGCTCAAGGACGCCCCGTCCGCCTTCGGTGCCTACAGCCCGGAGAACTTCGACGGCCGATTCGTGGGACCGCTCACCGCCAAGGACGCGCTGATCCGCAGTCGCAACGTGCCGGCGGTGTACGTCGCCGCGCAGCTCTCCCAGCCCGACCTGTATGGCTTCCTGGAGCTGGCGGGCGTTTCGGGGCTACGGTCTCGTGAGTACTACGGGCTGGCGCTGGTGCTCGGTGGCGGCTCACTCACCATGGAGGAATTGGTTTCGCTGTACGGCGCGTTGGCCAATCGCGGTGTGGTGCGCCCGGTGCGGTATCGGGCCGACCAACCCGCGAGCGCCGGCGTCCGGCTGTTGAGCGCCGAGGCGAGCTACGTCACGCTGGACATGCTCAAGGACAATCCCCGGCCCGGCGACGTTTCCGCTGCCACGCCCGGTCCCCTGCCCGTCTACTGGAAGACCGGCACATCCTATGGGTTCCGCGATGCCTGGACCATCGGGATGTTCGGTCCGTACATCCTGGCCGTCTGGGTCGGGAACTTTGACGGATCAGGAAATCCCGCGTTCGTCGGCGTTCAGGTGGCAGCTCCGCTCTTCTTCCGGGTCGTGGACGCGGTCGAGGCGATGGAGCCGTCGCTTGCGGAGCCCGTACGCAGCTTCCCCGCGGGCTTGACCATGGTGGATGTGTGCGCGGCCTCAGGGGATCTCCCCAATGCCGACTGCCCGCGGACCGTGCCGACGTGGTTCATCCCCGGCAAGTCGCCGATCCGCGTGAGCACCCTCCATCAGGCGCTCCTGATCGACGACCGCACCGGGCTCCGGGCCTGCCCACCGTACACCGGTGGGCCCGCGCATCGTGTCGTCTACGAAATGTGGGGCTCCGACCTGCTCAAGCTGTTCCAGCAAGCGGGCCTTCCTCGCCGGACGCCGCCGCCCTTCGATCCGAGGTGCGAGATGCATCTCGCCGAATCTCAAGGGAGCACCCGGCCGCAGATCACCTCCCCACTGCGAGGCGTGGTGTATTCCCTGCGCGCCAAGCGACTCGGCCAAGAGATCATCACCCTGCGAGCCACCACCGGCGCCGGCGTGCGCGAGGTCTACTGGTTCGTGGGCAAGACCTTCGTGGGCAAGGCGCCCCCGGGCGGGAGCCTTGCCTGGAGGGCGGAAGCGCCCGGCTCATTCATGGTGCGGGCGGTGGACGATCAGGGCCAGGCCGACTCCCGGTTAGTCGAGTTGGCCGTAGTGCCGTGAGCGGTCGCGCTTCCTATCGATCGACACCTTGATCGCTACGTGCAGTCGTAAACGCCTTGTCGGCCGAACTCGTTGGTGGCCGACCTTGACGGGCGTTGAGCCGACGCTCCTATTCATGGGTTCATCGGATTACAACGGAGTACAAGCGAGGAGACCCCCATGGTGCGGCTGGCGCTGGTCCTGCTACTCGGTCGCAGCCGCCTGGTCCTCGTTTTCTTGTCGGCCGCGCTCGGCCTCGTCGCCGGGGCCTGTGTCTTCCACAGCGTGCGGGTCGAGCCGATCGGGTCGAGCGCCGACTCCCTCGCCATTCAGACGCCGGTCAAGGTCCACTTGCGGGACGGTTCCACAGTCCTGTATCAGGCAGGGGTCCTCCGCACCCGCGATGCGCTGCGGGGGCCAGGGGTGCGGTATGGCTTGACGCTGCGCGATTTGAACGCGGTCTCCGTCGTACCGCTCGACAGCGTCGTAGCGATGGAATCCTTCCGGACGGCCACGAACGGGGCGGCCACTGCCATCGTGTCCACGCTCGCCACTGGCACCGCGCTGCTGGCAGCCGGAGTGCTCGCCTTCGTGATCGCTTGCTCAAATAGCGACTGTTTCGGCAACTGTCCGACCGTCTACGCCGACAGCGCCGGCGTGTGGGCGCTGCAAGCCGAGGGCTTCTCCTACACGCTCGGCCCGGCGTTCGAGAGCCGTGACGTCGACCGTCTCGGCATCCGCCCGGATCGGGACGGCAAGATCCGCCTTGAAGTGCGCAACGAGGCGCTGGAGACGGAATACTTCAACCAGCTCGAGCTGCTCGAGGTCCGCCACGCCGCGGACGAGACGGTGCTCCCGGACCCGGACGGCGCTGCGCTGGCCGTGCACGAACTCGTTCCCGCTACCACGATCGCCGATGCCGCGGGCCGTGACCTCCGTCCTCTCCTTGCCCTGCCCGACGGTGCCGCGTTCCGGACCGACGCCCGGACCCTGGCAGACGTGTCCCCCGATCACTTGGATGACTCCATCTACCTCGTCGCCCCAGCGCCCGCGGGCGGCGACACCATCGCGTTGGTCCTCCGGTTGCGGAACAGTCTGCTCGCAACCCTCCTTTACTCGGACGTGATGCTGGGCGATCGTGGCGCCCGCTCGCTCGACTGGATCGGCCGTGAGCTGGACGGCCGGGCTGCAGCGCTGACGCGCTGGCAGGGGCAGCGGATGGGAATGCGCATCGCCGTCTGGGACGGCCGCCGCTACCGCGAGACCGCGCATATGCAGGACGTCGGGCCGCACGCTTGGAAGGACGTCGCAGCCCTCATCCCCGTGCTTCAACGGGACAGCGTTCGTGTTCGGCTGTCCTTTCCGGCCGACGACTGGCGGCTCGACCGGGTCGCGTTCGCCATGCGAGTGCGTCGGCCGATCGTGCGATCGCTCGCCCTCAGGCTGCTCGATGCCGAGGGGCGCGACGACTCCTCCGCGCTCGCCAGTGTGCGAGTCGCCGATCAGCGATACCTGCGGACCTCGCCCGGCGAGCGCTTTACTGTCGTCGCCGACGTCGGGGCGCGAGCGGTGGAGCCGGCGCGAACCTTCCTGATCGCCACCCAGGGTTACTACGAGCCCTGGATTAGCCAGGATCGGCTCAGGGCTGCGCCTGATACGGGCGCGCTTGAGTCATTTGACGCGGAGCTGCTGCAGGCGCTACGGAAATGGGGAACGGTGCGAGAGGCTCGAGAGCGCGCGTTCGCCACCCAGCCGGGCCCGGGAAAGTGAGAGGCCGATGAAGCGATACTGGCTGTGGGGACCTGTGCTCGCGACGCTCGCGTGCAGCGTCGGTGGGAGGGTTGACCGATTCGCCCCGGCGCACCAGCCCGACGGGGTCGCGGTCACGGTCGGGCTGCGGGGGGGCCGAAAGGCGCAAGGGGAACTCCTCGCCGTGCAAGACACAGCGCTCCTCGTCCTGGCACAGGATACGGTGACGCTCGTTCCATATAACGCTGTAGTGTCCGGGCGGTTCTCCGACGTAGGTGAACTCACCGAGATCCCACCAGCGCCGGACTTCGCGACCAGGGTGCGATTGGTAAGTCGTTTCCCGCAGGGTCTCTCGCCGGAGCTGCTCGCCCGACTGCTCGCGGCGCATGGACAATCTGCGCTCGTGGTTCTCAAATAGCCTTGAAGACCACCGTCTGAATGGAGTGGGGCCGCGAGCGGATCTCCACCGACGCGGAGCCGACGACAAGGTTGTATTGCCCGGCGGTTGCCGTCGGGTTCATGACGACGACCGCCACCGTACCGTCTTGGTTCACGAAGGCCGTGGTGAGCAGCATGCTGCGGCTCGGGGACGCGAGGATCCGGCGTGCGCCGGGACGGACGAACTTCGAGAAGTGACCGATGTAGTAGTACGAATTGGTGTAGATGAGCGCGCCGGTACGCGTGTCGGCGTGGATGGGCGCAAAGCAGAAATTCCCCACGTGGTTCGGGCCACCCCGTTCATCGAGCAGGATGTTCCAGTCGGTCCATCCCTCGGTCCCGGAATTGAAATCGTTGATCATCGATCGACCGTACGCCTCTCCGAGGCTCCATCGTCCATACCCCGTCGAATCGAAGCTCGCCGGCGTGCCTTCGGTAAAGAGGATGTGCTTGTCGGGGTAGAGCCGGTTCACCAGCGCCACGTTGCCGTACATCTGCTGTCCACCCGACCAATCTTCATACCAGTGGAATCCGATCCCCCACACGTACTTCGCGGCTTCCGGATCGTCGAAGATCGTCTGCGCCCGCTGGATGATCAGGTCGCGGTTATGATCCCACACGATGATGTTGACGTCGCGCAGCCCCTCCTGCACCATGACCGGACCGAGGTGGTTCTTGAGAAAGTCCCGCTCGTCCCCGGCCTGATAGACACAAGACTCCCACCGCTGGACCGCCATCGGCTCGTTCTGGATCGTGATCCCCCACACCGGCACGCCCGCCTTGCGATAGCTCTGAATGAACTTCGCAAAGTAGAGCGCCCATGAATGCGCGTAGTCGGCGCGCAGGTGACCGCCGTGCAACATGTCATTGTTGTCCTTCATGAATGCCGGCGGGCTCCAGGGGCTGGCGAACAGCTTGAGCCGGTTCCCGCTCGCGGCCATCGCTTGCTTGATGAGCGGGATCCTGAAGCGCAGGTCGTGCGCGATGGAAAAGGACTTGAGGTCCTTGTCCCCCTCATCGACATAGGTGTAGCTCTCGCTCGAGAAGTCACAGCTGTGGATGTTGGTCCTGCCCAGGGTGTACCCGATCCCGCGGTCGGCGCTGTAATACGCCTGCAGCAGCTCTTCCTGTCGTGCAGGCGGAAGCTTCGCGAACGTCTCCGCGGCGGCATCGGTCAGCGCCCCACCTATTCCAATCAACGACTGAAAGGTTTTGCGCGGGTCGACGAAGACATAGACCTTGCCTTCCGAGGTCGGCTCCGACGGCTTGAACATCAGCGTGTCGGCGGGCGTCAGCCGGAAGCTGGTGCTCTCGGCCGTGGTGTAGACGATCGCGCGCCTTTGTGCATCTACAGACTGAGTCGACAGGAATAGGGTAAAAACGACTGAAATGGTTCGCATGTCGATCCTCGTGACTACGCCCTCGGCGCCGCCGGCTTGGCGGCGTAGATGAACTCGTAGTAGTCGCGCATGGTCAGGCCAGTCGCCGCCTCCTCGTCGACGACGACGATCGCATCGCGGTGCAGCTGGAGTGCACTCGCCGTCACCATGCTGGTGACCGGTCCCTCGATGGCCTGGGCGATCGCCTTGGCCTTAGTTTTCCCGCTCGCCACCAGCACGAGCTGACGCGCATCGAGAATGGTACCGACGCCCATCGTGATGGCATACACAGGCACGTCCTCCCGGTGCTCGAAGAACCGCGCGTTGTCATCGATGGTCTGTTTGGACAGGGTCTTGAGCCGCGTGCGCGAGCTCAGCGAGCTCGTCGGCTCGTTGAAGGCGATGTGGCCGTCGGAGCCGATGCCCAGGATCTGCAGGTCGATCCCGCCGCATTCCGCGATACGCTCCTCGTACCATTTGCAGAAGGCGGGGTAGTTGCTGGTCGTCCCCGAGGGAATGTTGATGTTCTGCCGCGGGATGTTCACGTGCTGGAAGAAGTGCTCGTGCATGAAGTAGTGGTAGCTCTGCGGGTGATTCGCCGTCAGGCCCACGTATTCGTCGAGATTGAAGGTGGTCACGCGTGCGAAGTCGAGCTGCTCTTCCTTGTGCAGTCGAACCAGCTCCTGATACAGGCCCAAGGGCGTGGATCCGGTGGCCATCCCGAGCACGGCATTCGGCTTGGTGTTGAGCACTTCGGCGACGATGCGCGCCGCCACCTTGCTCATCTGCTGATAGTCGCGCTGAATGATGACTTCCACGGTTCAACCCTCCACTTCCCACCGCCGCGCGCGGTCGAGCGCCTTGCGCCAGCCGGTCTCGAGCTGTTTCCGCTGCGTGGCTTTCATCGCGTGCGTGAAGCGGCGGTCCACCTGCCACTGCGCCGCGATCTGTTTCTGGTCCTTCCAGTAGCCCACCGCCAATCCCGCGAGATATGCCGCGCCGAGCGCCGTGGTCTCGGTGACCTTGGGCCGCACCACGGGAACGCCCAGCAGGTGTGACTGGAATTGCATGAGCAGATTGTTCGCGGACGCGCCGCCGTCCACCCGTAGCTCCTTCAGCTTGATCTTGGCATCGGCCTCCATCGCCCGCAGCACGTCCGCGACCTGAAACGCGATCCCCTCGAGCGCCGCGCGCGCGACATGCGCCGCCGTCGTGCCGCGCGTGACGCCCACGAGCGCACCGCGCGCGTATTGATCCCAGTGCGGCGCGCCCAGCCCGGCGAAGGCGGGGACCAGATACACCCCACCCGTATCATCCACCTGCGCGGCCAGCGCTTCGACTTCGGACGACGACTTGATGATGCCCAGTCCGTCGCGCAGCCATTGCACCACCGCACCGGCGATGAAAATGCTGCCTTCGAGCGCGTACTCGGTCTTGCTCCCGATGCGCCACGCCACCGTCGTCAGGAGATTGTTCTTGGACACGATCGGCTTCGTGCCGGTGTTCATGAGCATGAAACACCCGGTGCCATAGGTGTTCTTGACCATGCCGGGCTGGGTGCACGCCTGGCCGAACAGCGCGGCTTGCTGGTCGCCCGCAATGCCAGCGATCGGAACGGCGCGACCCCCGGCGAACAGCGTCGTTTCGCCGTACACCTCGCTCGACGACGACACCGCCGGCAACACCGAGCGCGGCACACCGAACAAGTCCAGCAGCTCGTCGTCCCAATCGCCGGTGCGCAGATTGAAGAGCATGGTGCGCGACGCGTTGCTCGGATCGGTCACGTGCACGCGACCGCCCGTGAGATTCCACACGAGCCAGGAGTCCACGGTGCCGAACGCCAGCTTGCCGGCCTTCGCCTTGGCGCGCGCGCCCGGGACATTGCGGAGCAGCCACTCGAGCTTCGTGCCGGAGAAATAAGCGTCCACCACCAGGCCGGTCTTGCGCTTGATCAATGGCGCCAGCCCGCGGGCCTTCAACTGATCGCACCGGGCGGCGGTGCGGCGATCCTGCCACACGATGGCGTGATGCACCGGCTCGCCGGTGTCGCGCTCCCAGACCACGGTGGTTTCCCGTTGATTGGTGATCCCGACGGCGGCGATGTCTGCGGCGGTCAGTCCGGCCTTGCCGAGCGCTTCGGTCGCTGTGTGCAGCTGGGTGGCCCAGATCTCCGTGGCGTCGTGCTCTACCCAGCCCGGCGTGGGAAAAATCTGGCGAAACTCCTTCTGCGCCAAGGCAACGACGCTCCCGCTGTGGTCGAACACCATGGCGCGCGAGCTCGTCGTGCCCTGGTCGAGGGCCAGGATGTACTTCACGCCGGCCACCAGGTCTTGTACACGAAGGCCGCGATCAGGCCGCCGATGATCGGTCCGGCCACCGGTATCCACGCGTAGCCCCAGTCCGAATTGCCCTTGCCCGCGATCGGCAGCAGCGCATGAGCGATTCTCGGACCCAAATCACGCGCCGGATTGATCGCGTAGCCGGTCGGCCCACCCAAGGACAGCCCGATGGCCCACACGAGGATGCCGACCAGGAATGGGCCGAATCCCGCATCCCAACCATGCACCGGGTTGAGATTCTTCGGCGTGAGGATGGCCAGCACACCCAGCACCAATACGAAGGTGCCAATGACTTCGGTGAGCAAATTCGCGAGCGTATCACGGATAGCGGGGGCGGTGCAAAACACGGCCAGCTTCCCAGGCTGGCTCTCCGTCACGGGCCAGTGCGGCAGGTAGGCGAGCCAGACGATCGTGGCACCGAGGAAGGCGCCGAGCATCTGCGCCGCGATGTAGCCGGGGACCGAGGCCCACGGGAACTTGCCGATGGAGGCGAGGCCGATGGTGACGGCGGGGTTCAAATGCGCACCGCTGAAAGCGCCCACCGCATACACGGCGACCGCCACGCCGAACGCCCACCCCGCGGTGATGACGATCCACCCGCTGTTCTGGCCTTTGGTCTTGTTGAGCACCACATTGGCGACCACGCCGTCGCCCAGGATGATCAACAGCATGGTGCCGAGCACTTCTGCGAGAAAAGGTGGCATAGGGTTGGGTGAGGAAGGGGCGAAGCTATCAGCGCGGCGGCGACTTGTCTACACAGCGCAGACCTAGCACCATTCAAGCACTCCTTGAACGGTATCTACCCGCTGCAGAGGAACCGACATGAAATTCGCCATCATCATCTATACTGACGCCACGCTGCTCGACGCGCTGCCGGAGGGACAGTTCGACGCGAAGATGCGCGACTGCCTGGCGTTTGCCGATGAGCTGCGCCAGGACGGGCGCTTGCTCGATTCGCAGATGCTCGAGAGCGCCGCGACCGCCAAATCGCTGCGGGTGCGCAACGGCCGGCAGACGGTCATGGATGGACCGTTCGCCGAGACCAAGGAAATGCTCGCGGGGTTCAACCTGATCGAGGCCGAGGACATGGACGAAGCGGTCCGCATCGCGACGCACTTCCCCTGGGCGCAAACCGGCTGCGTCGAGGTTCGGGCGGTGCAGGACATCGAGGCCGTGCGGCGGCGGGTCAACCGCTCGGCTCAGCAAGCCTCCGTGACGCCATGACCGTCGCCGCCCCGCCCTCCCCGCCCTCCCGGCCGCGGGCCGACCGTCTCTATCCGACGCTGACGCCGGCACAGCTCGAGCGCGTCGCCGCGCACGGTCGTCGGCGCCAGGTCGCGCAGGGCGAAGTGCTGCAATCAGCGGGTGAGCCGGCGACGCGTTGCTTCGTCGTCGTGGCCGGGCGGATCGACGGGGTCCGTCCGTCGGCCGCCGAGGAAATCGTGGTGTCGTTGGGCCCGGGGATGTTCACCGGGGAAGCGACGATGCTCTCGGGCCGCCCCGGGCTCGCGCAGATCCGAGCGGAAGCGGACGGTGAGGTCATCGAAATCGCTCGCGACGACCTGCTCGCGCTCATCCAGACCGATGGCGAGCTGAGTGCCATCTTCATGCGCGCTTTCATTCTGCGCCGGGTGGAATTGATCGCCCGCGGCGT
>WNFX01007495.1_pt1 | contig 10232 bp, 9 predicted proteins | sample 5400111 | NCBI WGS metagenome assembly WNFX01 (sample SAMN13153363, study PRJNA577476) | soil metagenome | isolation source: 40 cm soil or saprolite under grassland replicate 1 | place: USA:California | collected 2016-06-15 | reverse complement strand
CGTCAGTCCTCTCGCTAAGTGCTAGGCGCGAGGGAGCGTGCGTGGCAATCCGAAGTGCGCGAAGACGCTCGTGTCGCTGGAGAAGGTGATCGCCGAGATCTGTTCGCCGTCGACCGTGAGCACGAGGAAGCCGAACGGCCGCGCGATCGGGGCATGGCGGTCGTCGAGGTAGCAGCCGAAGGCGGGTTGGCCGTTGGCGCGGGTCGGTACGACGCGCAGCGGTGCGCCGCGCAGGCGCGCCCGGTCGTGGAAGACGGTGATGGCCTCAATGCCCTGGTACTCGAACGGGTAGGGCGGCGTGGTCACCCAGGCGTCGTCGGCGAGCATGGCAACGACGGCTTCCGTGTCTCCGCGCTCGACCGCTTCCGCGAAGCGGGCGACGATCTCGCGTTCCTGCGGCCAGTCCGGGACTGGCGCACGCGAGGAGTCGATGGGTCGCTGGGCGAGCGCTGCGCGTGCGCGTTGGAGCGCCCCTTTGACCGACGCCTCGGTTGTTTCCAGGATCGAGGCGCTTTCGCCGGCCGAGAAGCCGAGCACATCGCGCAGCACAAGAGCGGTGCGCTGCAGAGGCGGCAGCTGTTGCAGCCCGGCGACGAACGCGAGCGCGGCCACGCCAGGCCGCGAGTCGGTCTGCGACCACATGGCATTCCGGAGACGCCCACGATGAAGGATGCGGTCTTCATGGCATCCGACAAGGCAAGCGGGATGACCGGTAGTCCGGCGAGCCTCCGGGCTTGCGGGATTTCAACCTCTCTTTGCGGAGCCAGGGAGGCTCAGAGGCGCTCTGGATGGCGAGGCGCGCTCCTGCAGCTGAGCGGCGACGCGCTTGCGACGCTCGGGCCGACGGCTAACTCGTCGCGTACTCATCATGGCGCCGCACCCAGAGCGGCCTCGTGTCGCTCTCGTCGCGACCCTTCGGCGTGCGGTCGAGCAGGGCGTAGTAGGCCATCGCGGGCTCGAGGCCGCGGGCCGTGGTCACGTAGGTCCGGTAGACGATCCCGTCCGATAGCGCGTACGCGCTCAGGCCCGGTCCCTCGGAGACGTAGCCCACGACGTCCGTCCCGCACATGCGCGCGTTCTGCTCGACGGTAGACGGGATCTCGCCCTCCAGGAACGGCTTGAGCTCCTCCTCCGTGTACAGGAAGCCGAGGTCGCGGTTGAAGTCGCTGCCGCCGCTGGAGACCCAGTCGATGCCCCAGCCCATCCGCTCCCTGTAGGCGATCAGCTTCGCGAGCGGCGCGCGGGAAGCGAGCAGCAGGGTGGTGTCCTTAGCCTTCAGGTGGGGCACCTGGGGGGCGAGCGTGTCCGCGATCGAGGAGCAGACCGGGCAGCCTGCCTCGTAGGGCGGCCCGAACATGAAGTGGTAGACGAGCAGCTGGGAGCGGCCGTCGAAGAGATCGGCGAGGGTCTTCGCGCCCTCCTCCGTCTCGAAGTGGTAGTCCTTCTCGACCGGGACCCAGGGCAGCTCGCGCCTCTTCCTGGCCAGGTCGTCGCCCCTGCGGGTGAGCTCCTTCTCCCCCTTCAGCAGCTCGTCGCGCTCCGCCTGCCACTCCGCCTGCGTGCCGATCCTGTGCTCCGTCATCAACGTGCCACCTCCTGTGTGGGTCCGCGGGGTCAGCCTATATAGTTAGCACAATGGCTAACGATGCGTTCAAGGCCCTCGCGCATCCGCTCCGGCGCGACATCGTGGAACGGCTCAGCGGCGGAGTGGCGACCGTCGGAGACGTGACCCGGGACTTCGGCGTCTCCAAGCCCACCATCTCCCGGCACCTGAAGCTGCTGGAGGAGGCAGGCGTCGTGAGCCGCGTGATCGACGGCAGGACCCACCGCCTCGCCCTGCGGCCGGAGGCGCTTGCCGAGGCCTCGGATTGGATAGAAAGCCAGCGGGAGCGCTGGGAGCGCCTCTTCGATGTCGTCGGCGAGTACCTGGAGGAACGGAAGGAGCGAGGGTGACCGAGGAGTCCGGCCACGTCGTGCGTATCGAGCGGACCTTCGCGGCTTCGGTCGAGGACGTCTTCGACGCCTGGACCAGCCCTGAAGTGATGCGGCGCTGGTTCCACTGCGCCCCCGACTGGGACACGCCGGCGGCCGAGGTCGATCTCCGTGTGGGCGGGAGGGTCCGGGTGGTGATGCGGAGGCCCGACGGTTCGGAGGTCGAAGCTCGGGGCGAGTACACGCTGATCGACAGGCCGCACCGGCTGGTGATGACTTGGACCTTCGACGACGATCCCTCCAACGAGCAGCTGATCGAGCTCTCCTTCTCGGAGTCCGGGGGCTCGACCACGGTGCTGATGGTCAACAGCGGCATCTCGACCGACGAGCGCCGTGGCGCCCAGGACCAGGGATGGCACGGGTGCCTCGACGAGCTCGAGCGGGTATTGGCCGGCTGATTCGACGAACGCGCAGACCGGATGGACACCCACTTCCTAGGTGAGAGCGAGGAGAACTCGGCGGCCCCGAGCCGAATTGGGCGGACGGCGCGATGCGGAGATCGAGGGTATGGGAATCGCGAAGTCGCGAACGCCCGAGGAAGAATTGCTGCTCTGTAGGCGTCTTGTTCTATGTGCCGGCGAACTCCCATGCCGATGACCAACTAGCGCACCTGTTGCGGCTGCTTCCTCTCGCTCCCCAGGGTTGGGTTCTCAAAGCGCAGCGAACCCTCTTGGACATGAGCACCCGGGAGCAGCACGAGGCGGCAGCGGAGGGGATGACAGACCGCGATCTGGCGGAGCTCGCGCGGGAGCTCGAGATCGACCCATTGTTCCGGAAGCGTTTCGACGCCGATCCCGTCGCCGCGGCCGAGGCGGCAGGGATGCGCGAATGCGCGTTGGCGCTAGACCGAGAGTTGCGCGAGCTCGTCGCTCTTGCTGAGCGGATCACAAGCGACGATGTGTACCGCGAAGCGCTCGACACGGACCCGGTGGCGGCGCTCGCTGCGGCAGGCATGCCCGCGGCCACGGCCGAGCCGTTCTTGGAGGCGGTCGGAGTGCCGGACGAAGTGCTTGCCAAGCTGCCCGAGGTCGTGGCGCACCAGTACGAACAAATGCCGCTCAGGGCGCGACTACTGACGCTTCTTATCGGAAGCGACGCCGTCGCCGAGAAGATTCGCTCTGCAGCACGTGGCGCTTAGCTGAAGAGCGCTTTCGTCGCCCCATTGTCGTGCAGACGGCCCGACCAACATCGCGGCGGTCGCAGATTGGCTGAACTGCGACAGGGGGAGGCGTGTCTCTTGTTTGCCGGTGCGGGATCAGGCGACGGTCGCATGGCGCGACGCGGAGCCAGACCGCCGAACGACCTCCTCTCTGTGGGCCGTGTTTAGCCTGGCAGGACGAACGCGTCGGCGACCGCAGCTTCACCTCGCCTCTGCTCATTGGATTTCGGAAAACAGACCGAGGGTCTGACGCCGCGCCGCTCAGTCGTCTCACATCAGCGTCTTGGAGCATTGCTGGAGCGATCGATCTCTTCTTCGGCTCCGGAGCGGGACGAATCGAGCGGGCGAACGATCGCACCGACGTTCATACGGGAGCTCACGATGGAGTTCCCTTCAGTTTTCGGGCGCAGTGCGTTTGAATACGCACATTCGCGAGGGAGGACGGGCCATGGATATAACGAATGCGGATGCCACTGTCGCGGCAATCGGCGCGCCGGCTGACGGTGGAGAACAGCGCAACAACCTGACGGTCGCGCAGCTCCTCCTCGAGTACCTGAAGCTCGAGCAAGCGACCACCATCTTCGGGATTCCCGGCGGTGCGGCCGTGTGGATCATCGACGAGCTCAAGAAGCAGAACACGACGTTCGACTTCGTCGTCTGCCGGCAGGAGACCGGCGCCGCCTACATGGCGCATGGCTTCGCGTGGGCGGGTGGCGGCCTCGGCGTCGTACTGACGACGTCCGGGCCGGCGGCTGCGAATGCCCTCTCGGGGACCGTGAACGCGAACGCGGCGGGTTGTCCGCTCCTGGCGATAACGGGCGAGGTGGCGGAGAAGTTCTTCGGGATGGGCTACCTGCAGGAGGGGATCGACGTCGATCTGGACATCGACACCATCTACCGAAACGCCGTCGCCTACAGCGCCGTCATCGCGAGCCAGTCGGACGCAGCCACGCTCATCGAGCAGGCGCTGCGCGTGGCGCAGTCCCAGCCGTCGCGTGCCGCACATCTCAGCATTCCGAACGACGTCGCCGGGACCTGCGTCACGGGGAGCGACACGACCAACCCGTACACCATCTGGTTCCCCTCCGCGCCGAGCCGCTACCGGACCGTGCCGAGCGGCACCGACGACGCAGCGGTGAAGCTCGCGTTCGGGGATCTCTCGAGCGCGACGCGGCCACTCATCTTTCTCGGAAACGGGGCGCGCGCGGCCCTCTCCGACACGGATCGCCTGGCGCGTTTCCAGAAGCTCGTCGCTAAATGGGCGCTGCCCATCATGACGACGCCCGACGCCAAGGGAATCTTCCCCGAGGACCACGCGCTGTCGCTTCGCAACTACGGGATCACAGCCTGTGCCTGGCCGGACGTCTACATGGGCGCCGCGCCCGGGAAGCCGAGCCAGTTCGACGCGCTGATGGTGCTCGGGTCGAGCCTCGGTGAGCTCGCGACGACCGTCTCCAACGCCCAACCGTTCTCGCAGAGCCTGATCCCGACGGAGCACTTCATCCACGTGGATCTCGACGAGGGCATGATCGGCAGGAATTTCCCCATCACCCGTGGGATCGTCGGCGACGTCGGGGCCACGATCGAAGCCCTCTTCGAGGCGGCCACCGGCAAGAACCCCGATCCGGCGCCGACCAAGGCGCGGCTCCAGCTGATCGCGGGAATCAAGGCGACGACCTCGCCCTTTGCGGATCCCAAAAGCCGCGATTCCGAGAACGCCCCGACACATCCGGCCGCGCTCATGCGCGTCATCAACGAGACGATGAGGAGCCGCCACATCTTCATCGACGCGGGCAACTGCGTCGGATGGTCGCTCAACAACCTCGTCGTCGGCGCGCAGCTCGAGTACCACTCGGCGCTCGACATGGGGCCGATGGGCTTCGGCGTTTGCGCCGTCGTCGGCGCCAAGATCGCCGCCCCCAAGGAGAACTGCCTCGCGATCGTCGGCGACGGGGCGTTCATGATGCACGCGGCCGAAGTGTCCACGGCCGCCGCGCAGGGCGCCGGCGCGATCTGGGTCGTGCTCTACGACAACGACCTGGCCATGGTCAGCCAGGGCATGGGAGGGCTGTTCCCGCCCGCATCGGACTGGACCGACTACTACGCCCTCGGCGCTCCGGACCTGGTCAAGGTCGCGGAGGGATTCGGGGCAGACGCGGTTGCGATCACGAAGGACCAGGGGCCCTCGCATGTCGAGAAGGCGCTGAAGAGAGCGATCCGCAACGCGGATCAACAGAAGAAGCCACAGGTGATCGTCGTCTCGATCGACACCCAGCCGATGCCGCCGTACGGCTGGCCGCAGATGCCGGCGCCCCCGTGTGCTCCCACAGCTGACGAATCGGAGGCGAGGGGATGAGCGAGCAAGTACTCGACTACGCAATCGTCGGAGGCGGGATCTCCGGCATCTACAGCGCGTGGCGTCTGAAGGCGTCGGACAGCGCTTTGCACATCAAGGTCTTCGAGGCGAGCGACCGCGTCGGAGGACGGCTACTCACTGTCATCCCCCCGAAGATGCCGAGCGCGCGGGTCGAGCTCGGCGGAATGCGCTACATCGTCGAGGAACACCCCTGGGTCGACGCGCTCGTCAAGTACCTAAAGCTGGAGACGCGGCCGCTGCCGGCGGACGAGCCGCAGAACATCGCGTACCTCCGAGGAAAGCTCCTTCGGATGTTCGAGCTGACGGACGCGGCGAAGATCCCATACAACGTCGCATCCGACGAGCGCGACCCCAAGATCCTGAACAACCTGACCGCCCAGGCGGCCGCGCTGTCGCTTGCGCCGACGATCGAGAAGCTGTTCGGGATCAAGGTCAAGAGCTGGAAGGATCTGAAACTCACCGCCGCACAATGGAAAACCCTCGCGACGGACGGCACCTACCAGGGTGCGTCGCTGGCCTCGCTTCCTATGCGCTACCTGATGCTGCGGTCGATCAGCAACGAAGCGCTGCATCTGGACGAGGACGCCGGGGGCTACGACAGCATCCTCTACACGTGGAGTGCCGCCGACGGTTTTGGGTGGAACCTCGGTGACTTCACCCCGACGACGACGTACGTCCGCATCAAGGAGGGCTACGACGAGGTTCCTCTGACGCTCGCGGAGCAGTTCTACAAGGCAGGCGGCAAGATCCACCTGAGCGCGCGGCTCGAGGGCTTCGACGTGACGGACGATGGCAACGTCAGGCTCGAGGTCGTCGAGGAGGGAAAGCCACAGACCGTCTTCGCGAAGCGTTTGATCCTCGCGCTCCCGCGACGTTCGCTCGAGCTGCTCGAGCAGACGGGAGCGGTCCTCGCCCCGGAGAACAAGGGGGTGCACGACCTGATCGGGTCGGTCACGCCAATCCCGCTCTTCAAGCTTGCGATCCTGTATTCCGAAGCCTGGTGGGAGAAGATTCCTCCGGTCCAGCCGCCGACGCCCCGGCAGCCGCAGGCGGGACTCTCGAGTGGCAGGTCCGTCACCGACCTGCCGATTCGGCAGTGCTACTACTGGGACGTCGACGCGAAGACGAAGTACGCCGTCCTGCTCGTTTACGACGACGGGCTAGATCTCGACTACTGGGCGGGCCTGCGCGACTCACAGGCGCCGTCGTTCGAGAGCGCGGTCGCCGTCGACGAGTCCTCCGAGTGGTCGAAGCATCCGGCGCCGAAACGGATGGTGGAGGAGATCCACCGCCAGCTGCTCGAGATGCACGGTCATCCGTCGGGAGTTCAGAAGCCGATAGCGGGTGCGTACCGCGACTGGGGCGAGGATCCCTACGGGGGCGGCGCGAACTTCTGGCACGTCGGCGTTCGCAGCTACGAGGTCGCGGAGCGCATCATCCAGCCGAAGCCGCCGCACCCGGTCTACATCTGCGGCGAGTCCTACTCACACGGCCAGGGGTGGGTCGAAGGGGCCCTCGAGACTGCCGAGGAGATGCTCGAACGGCATTTCGGGCTGAAGAAGCCGCCCTGGAAGCAGGAAGCTGAGGCCGCTGCGGAGCGAGCGACGGCGGAGCTGGTGACGCAATGAGCATCGTCTTCGATCACGTCAACATCGTCGTCGACGACCTCGAGGCGACCCGGGCCTTCTTCGTCGACACCTTCGGCTTCACCTCGGGCACGCCGATGACGCTCGAGGGCGCGTGGGTCGACGAGCTGAACGGTTACAAGAACGCGAAAGCGACGTACGTACCTCTCGCTCCGCCGGCCGGCGGCTCGACACACATCGAGGTTCTCACCTTCGAAAACCCACCGTCTCCAAAAGCGGCGGAGCCGCTCTGGGCCCCGAACCACCTCGGGTACCGGCACATCTGCCTCGACGTCCCGAACATCCAGGAGCTCTACGAGCAGCTCAGTTCGAAATGGAAGTTCCTGAGCGAGCCCGTCGTCGTTCCACCACCGTTCAACGTGACGACCGTCTACTTCATCGGGCCGGAGGACGTGCTGATCCAGCTGACGCAGAAGAGCCAGAGCGACGCCACGGATGCCTAAGCGCGTGCTGCGGCGGCGCTGATGCGCTGGATGTTCTCCGGCGCGAAGAACTCGACCACGGACACGGTCTGCGCGAAGACGCCGAAGTAGGAGTCGCTGTCGTCCTGGCTTTGGCTCAGCCCGACGAGGAGGTCGATCACCTCTTGTGTGGGGGGCTCGAGCCGTGCCATGTCCGACGTGAACTGGTACAGCGGCACCGACACCGCGTTCCGGCGCTCCTCGAAGCCCGCCAGCGCACTGTCCAGGTCGCCCTCTAGCCCCTCGTGGACTGCCTCCGCGATCAGTGCCGCATCGCGGAACGCGTTCGTGATCCCCGCGGCCGTGATCGGATCCATCGTCAATCCCGCGTCGCCGAGCAGGCACCACCCTCGGCCGACGGGGGTCCTGCAAAAGCTCGAGGCGCATCCGGTGCGCCAGCGGCTCATGCGACTCGCACCGCGCACGCGTTCGCCGAACCCGGGGGCGAGCGCGTCGAACTCGGCAGGCATCGTCGTGCCGCGGTCGCTCACGGCATCTCGAAAGTCGCGGTAGGGGAAGCAGATGCCGGCGACCGTGAGCGCGTCGTTGGTACGCCAGGCGTAGACCATGCGTCCGGGTCGCGCGTAGAACTCCATGTCATCGATCGGCAGGTCGGCGAAGTAGGCCCAGATCGTACCGCCGATCCGGCCCTGTACGTCGTAGGACGTGGCTCCGACGAGGCGCGCGACAGTCGATCTCTCACCGTCGGCGCCGATCGTGAGCGGCGCCCGCACCTCGTGCATGGCCCGGTTCTCGTCCGCGAAGCGGACACCAGCGACGCGGTCGCCCTCAATGATCAGGTCACGGACCGCACATCGGGTTCGAACATCCGCCCCCGCTTCGCGTGCCGCGGTCAGCAGGAGGTCGTCGAGCACGAGCCTGCGGGGTGCATACGCCATGGTGATCTCGCCGGCGGGCGGCGCATGCCCAGACAGGACCAATTCGCCCAGGTCGAGGTTGAAGTTCCGCATCGGTGGGCAACCCGTTCCCTCGAGTCGATCGAGCAGGCCCCAGCGCGAGAGGTACTCGACACCGCTGTGCCAGACCATGTGCGTCGAAGCCGCCCGGTCGCTCGGAAACGGATTCCGGTCGAGGATCAGAACCTTGTGGCCCTTGCGCGCAAGCAGCATCGCCACCGAGCTTCCGGCGCACCGTGCACCAACGACAATGGCGTCGTACAGGTGTAGTCACCCGCCCTTCGAGACGGAATCGCAGTCAGACGATTATCCGACCCGAAGCCGGAGGGATCAACCGACCAGCAGTTGCTCTTTGGCGGCAGACAGGATGCGGTCGGCCCTCGAGACGTCCTCGCTGTCGGCACCGCCCTCGACCGCCGCGCGTGCCGGCTCGAGAATGGAGCGCGCGTCGTCTGGGCGCCGTTGGTGGCAGAGATAGGAGGCAAAATCCGTTGCCGCGCGGAGTTGCCACCCGAACGCACCCTGCTTCGCGGCTATGTCCAGGGCCGTCATGAAACGGGCTTCGACTACGGAGTGCGCGTCATCCCTTGCGGCGAGCGCCTTGGCCTCGACGCGCCATACCTCCGCCTCCTGCCAGCGCTCGCCCCAGCGAGCGATGCGCGAGCGTGCATCCTCGAGCACTCCGACCGCCTCGTCCGGACGTTGGCGCTCGATGAGCAGCTCGGCGCGCAGCGTCTCGAAGTATGGAACGACGATTTCGGCGCCGGTCGCGCGGAAAGCGCTGAGCCCAACCTCGATCTCGTCCACTGGATCAGCGCGTCCCTCCCACCCGCCGAGCCAACCGCCGATCATCGTCGCCATCGCGGTCACGTACGAGTAGTCGTTCTCCTCGGCGATTCGATAGCCGCGGAGGACTCGTTCGGTTGCTCGGCTCGTGTCACCGCGCAGGAGATCGGGCACGGCACCCCACGTGCTCGCCCACGCTGCCGAATACGGATGGTCCACCGCGTGCGCGAGCTCGTCGACGCGCCGTGAAATCTCGGCGGCCCGATCGGCCCGACCGACGATCCAGGTCGCGATCGCCTGGTGGACGAGACATACGAGCTCCAGATCGGTCGAGTACGCATCCGCCAACGCGCGGTGGCGGTTCTCTCTGTACCCGTCCAGGAACGACTTGCAGTACTCGAGGGATTCGGAGAACCGCCCGGTGTAGAAGCAGCTCTGCAAGGCGACCATGTCCGCGATCAGCGCTGCGTCCGGATCGCGCGTGGAGTCTGCAAGATCCCGGATCCGACCCGCCGCTTCGTAGGCGTCGTCGACGCGGCCGCGCACGTGGTGGTAGACCCAGATCCCCCAGAGAATCCAGATCCCTTCGGCCGCCGTCTCTGCTGCGGCGCTCAGGCGTGCCGCTCCGGAGTACGCGGCTTCGACCTCCGACGCGGCCCAGCTCTTCGCGTGCATGTACGCCGTTCCGAGCAGCGCCTGCAGGCGCAGCTCCGTCCGGTCCCGCGAGACGGTGTGGGTGAGACCCGCGATCAAGTCGACGCCGTTGGACAGATGTGTGATCGCCTCGTGCACCGCGGACGCTCGGAGCGCCTTCCCGCCTGCCCTGAGGAGGTAATCGGCTGCCGGTTGGGGCTCGCCGCCCTCCGCGAAGTGATGCGCGAGCGTCTCCGGCTC
>WNFX01015554.1_pt1 | contig 10233 bp, 10 predicted proteins | sample 5400111 | NCBI WGS metagenome assembly WNFX01 (sample SAMN13153363, study PRJNA577476) | soil metagenome | isolation source: 40 cm soil or saprolite under grassland replicate 1 | place: USA:California | collected 2016-06-15 | reverse complement strand
ATTTTTTTTTCAAGATCAGTTGTATTACTGAACTTTTTTTCAAGTTCAGCAGCAAGGGATGAATAACTGCTCAAAAATTTTTTGGTAACAGATAAGGTGACGGTATCATTATTGCTTCCACTTACCTCCAAAATATTTTGCATGAAGTCAGGATAAAAATCAGGAAACTCAGAACGCGTTTTTAACAGACCGGGAGCAGCATTATTCGAATCAATACTGAAGAAACTTTTTTCAAACCGCTCCAGCCTTACGTCCACTTTAATATTGGAAACATTGGGTGTGGTGCTTTTATTATTACAAGCAAACAAAAGGAATAGGGTCAATACAGAAAGCAGAGAAGATTTCATAGCCATGATAAACGTATCAATCGTGTAATTGTTGCGAAGATAAAATAAGGGAATGCTAAAAACATTTTTTCTTTCACCTTTAAATAATGGCGTCGTAAATTTGCATTATGAGGATTGCATTAGCGCAACAGAATTATCACATCGGGAATTTTGAAAAAAATGCGCAAAAGATCATTGATGGAATTAACAGGGCAAAAAAACAAAGAGCCGATCTTGTAGTCTTTTCTGAACTCTGCATTTGTGGGTATCCTCCCAGAGATTTTCTTGAGTTCAATGACTTTATCAATAAATGTTATGAGACAATTGACATAATAAAACAACATGCTGATGCCATTGGTGTATTAGTAGGCAGCCCTGCACGCAATCCGCAGAGGGAGGGGAAAGACCTTTTTAACGCCGTTTTTCTTTTATACGATAAAGAGATAAAATCCGAAATCCATAAAACGCTTTTGCCAAACTATGATGTGTTTGATGAGTATCGCTATTTTGAACCAGCATATGATTGGAAGGTGATGGAATTCAAAGGAAAAAAATTGGCAGTTACTATTTGTGAAGATATTTGGAACATGGGTGATAATCCCTTGTACCGGATTACGCCAATGGAAAAACTAATTCCCTACAAGCCGGACGTCATGATCAACCTTTCTGCTTCTCCATATAATTATGCACAGGACATAGTAAGAAACAGTATTGTGAAAGCTCATGTGCTGAAATATAAGATGCCAATGTTGTATTGTAACACCATTGGCTCTCAAACTGAAATTGTTTTTGATGGCGGCAGTTTGATATATGATGTTAACGGATGTAAGGTGAAAGAGATGAAATATTTTGAAGAAGACTGCCAGGTTTTTGATCTTGATGATCTTCTGAAAAAGAAAGAAGGTTCTGAAATTCCATCACTAAACAAAAATGGTGGATCTTCCTCGTATTATTATTCCGCTTTTGAGGTGGGGAGGGGTATGGATACCATTCAATATCTGGTGGGTGAAAAGAATATCGATGAGATTTATCATGCTATCATACTTGGAATAAAAGATTATTTCGACAAGATGGGCTTTAATAAAGCCATCCTGGGCTCTTCCGGCGGTATTGACAGCGCTGTAACGCAAGTGTTAGCGGCTGAAGCCTTGGGGAAAGAAAATGTAAGAGCATTGCTGATGCCGTCACAATATTCCAGTTCTCATTCAGTAAGCGACGCCGAACAGTTAAGTAAAAATCTCGGAAATGATTATGATATTGTTCCAATCAAAAATATTTATGAAACTTTTCTTACAGAGCTAAAATCAATTTTTAAAAATGAGCCATTCAGTGTAGCAGAAGAAAATATTCAAAGTCGTACAAGGGGAAATTTACTGATGGCGGTAGCCAATAAGTTTGGTTACATTCTTCTCAACACATCCAATAAAAGTGAATTAGCAACGGGATATGGAACTTTGTATGGAGATATGGCTGGCGGGCTTAGTGTATTGGGGGATGTTTACAAAATGCAGGTCTATGCATTGGCGAATTATATCAATAAGGAGACAGAGATCATTCCTCAGAATATCATTGATAAAGCCCCCTCAGCTGAGCTGAGACCAAATCAAAAAGACATTGACAGTTTGCCTGAGTATGAGAAGCTTGATAGAATACTTTACCAGTATATTGAATTACGACAAGGACCAAAGGAAATTATTGAGATGGGTTATGAAAAAGAATTAGTGGATAGAATTTTGAAACTGGTAAATACCAATGAATACAAACGAAATCAGTTCTGCCCGATTATTCGTGTGAGCTGTAAGGCATTCGGAGTAGGAAGAAGGGTGCCGATTGTTGGGAAATATCTTAGCTGATTTTTATACATTACTTATGTTTATTTCACCATTTGATTTTCGCCGCGAAGTAAAAGAGGAACTGTTCAGAATTCTTGATTACTGGATGAAATTTGCAGTTGAAAAAGACGGCGATGGATTTTATGGTGTTGTCGATGATAAAAATGTTGCCGACAACAGGGCACCTAAATCTGTTGTTATCAATAGCCGCATATTGTGGACTTTTTCTGCGGCGCACCAAATGTTTCCAAACCCGGCCTATCCCGTCATAGCCAAAAGAGCCTATGATTATATCAGAAAATATTTCATTGACAAAGACTACGGCGGAGTCTATTGGTCAGTTACGAGTGATGGTAAGCCACTGCAAACGAAAAAGCAGTTGTATGGTCATGCATTTGCCATCTATGGTTTATCAGAATATTTCAAAATAAATAAGGCCGATGAAATATTAAAGACGGCTGTCGATATCTTCGACCGTGTAATTAAACATGGGTATGACAATTTGAATAGCGGGTATATTGAAGCATTCGAACGCGATTGGAGTGATACTGACGATTACATTCTGAGTAAAGCTCCCAACAGTAAGTCAATGAATACCCATTTACATTTACTGGAAGCTTTTACCAATCTTCATCGCGTTTGGAAGAATGAATCGTCGAAGTTTCACCTCCAGCATAGCATTGAAGTCATGTTGAATCGTATAATCAATCCCACCACTAGCAGCATGACATTATTTTTTACAAGTAATTGGGAACGACGCTCAGCCATTATTTCATATGGACACGATATCGAGGCTTCCTGGCTTTTGTGTGAAGCCGCCGAGGTACTTGGAGATAAGGCCGTGATCAGTCAATGTAAAACAACAGCAATGCAAATGGTGATTGGCGCAACCAAAGGCCTTGCAAATGATGGTTCTTTAAATTATGAACTTGATACTACTGACAATCGCTTAAATGAAAATAAACAATGGTGGCCACAGACTGAAGCAATGGTTGGTTTTTTAAATGCATACCAATTGACCGGCAAAGTAAAATATCTTGAAAGGTCACAAATGGTTTGGGAGTTTATAAAAAAACATCTAATTGATCATGACTACGGAGAATGGTGTGGTGGAATAAGTGCAGATTATAAAATACGTTCATGTGATAAAGTAACTTTTTGGAAATGTCCTTATCACAATGGGCGGGCTTGTATGGAAATATGGAAACGACTTGGAAAAAATCAATCGTATTAATCTACTACGCACTAATGAATAAATGTAACAACGGCGGTTTGGCTTGACCCTGAGAAAGTGATATTTTGAGAGACGACCAGCTGGGTTTCGGTGAGACTAACGATGGTGAATTTGTTACCGCCCCCGGCAATGAGCACGGTAGATACGTTAAGGATGGTTTCATTACTCTCAAAATTCCAATTAAATGAGATGGTTTGTGGATCACTCTGGCTGCATCTGGCAGCTCCTTCATCCAAAGTACCTGTACCTGCTGCCGCAAAAACATAGACATTATCTTTCTGGCAGGTTTGCAAAAGACCGGATACGTCGACACCGCTTACCTTGGCGTTATCAAATTTCCATGAGCTTTGAGTAAGTAATTCTGTTTTGGTTTTTGGAGTTGGATTGTCCGACGATTTGCTGCAAGCAATAAAAAATATGACAGTGGAAAGAGTAACGGTTATTAGTTTAAGGAGTTTCATAAAGTTGATTTATCACTAAAATTACTCAAAGTTTTTTGAAGCGGAAAAGTTACAATGCTGAGTTGAGGCATTAACTTCGTAAAAACAACAGGTAGTTTATCGGCAAACAATTTGCTAACCAGAACCACGATTTATTTGATTTTAGAAGAATTACAACGAAACCGGGAAGTTTTCGTTAATGATGAATAGATTAGAAGAAGATGAAGAATCGAGGCGCTATCTGGGCGTCGGCATGCGAGGGATGTTTAATCATGGCCACGGGCCGGGAACAAAAAATAAATATCAATTATGCTAAAAACCGCAGAAGATATTCGACAGCTAAATGAACGCATTTCGCATGCAGGGCAGTTTGTCGACAGGCTAAGAGATGAGATTGGACATGTAATCATCGGTCAAAGTCACATGCTTGATCGTTTGCTAATCGGCTTGCTGAGCAATGGGCACATCTTATTGGAGGGAGTGCCCGGTCTTGCAAAAACGCTAACCATAAAATCGCTATCGCAAGCTATTCACGCCAAATTCAGCCGTATACAATTTACTCCCGATCTTTTGCCTGCCGACATAATCGGCACGATGATCTACAATCAGCAGCGGAATGAATTTGTTGTACGCAAAGGTCCCATCTTTGGCAATTTTATTTTGGCTGATGAAATTAACCGGGCTCCCGCCAAGGTGCAAAGTGCATTACTTGAGGCCATGCAGGAGCGGCAGGTAACTATTGGCGAGAACACTTTCAGGTTGGATGAACCCTTTTTGGTAATGGCTACGCAAAATCCATTGGACCAAGAGGGTACTTACCCACTGCCAGAGGCCCAGATGGATCGCTTTATTATGAAAGTGCTTGTGGACTATCCTAAAATGTATGAGGAGCAACTGATCATCAGGGAAAATGTGCAAGGGTTGGCGCTGCCATCGGTGAAACAGGTTGTATCAGTAATGGAAATTACTAATGCCCGTGAATTGGTAAGACAGGTATATATGGACGAAAAAATAGAGCAATATATTCTTGATATTGTATTTGCTACCCGTCAGCCAGAAAAATACAAACTCGATAAATTGAAGCCACTAATTTCCTATGGAGCTTCGCCGAGAGGGAGTATCAATTTAGCATTGGCTGCGAAATCACAGGCGTTCTTAAATAAACGCGGATTTGTAATACCCGAAGATATTCGCAGTATTTGTAAGGATGTACTGAGACATCGTGTAGGATTGACCTATGAAGCAGAGGCAGAGAGTATAAATGTCGAGAATGTAGTTGAAGATGTATTGAAACAGATTAATGTGCCATAATCAAATAGTTTGAGGTTACCGGTTATGAGTTACTGGTAACGAGAAACCGGGAACCGGCGACTAATATGTTAACGACAACTGAGATACTGAAAAAAGTTCGTGAGCTTGAAATTAAAAGTAAGAAGCTCACCAGTGATCTTTTTACCGGCGAGTATCACAGTGCTTTTAAGGGAAAGGGTATGTCATTTAAAGAAGTGAGGGAGTATACTCATGGCGATGATATTCGGTTTATTGACTGGAATGTATCGGCAAGATTAGGCCACCCCTACAGCAAAGTTTTTGAAGAAGAACGGGAATTGAATGTCATGCTACTGGTTGATATCAGTGCGAGTTCTATGTTTGGGACGAGATATGGAACAAAAAAAGATATTATTACCGAGATAGCTGCCGTGTTGAGCTTTTCTGCAGTTAATAATGGTGATAAAGTGGGTGTTATTTTTTACAGCGATGAAGTAGAGACATATATTCCACCTAAAAAAGGAAGGCAACATGCCTTGTATATTGTGCGAAAACTTTTGACGGAAGAATCTAATCATAAAGGTACACAGGTGAGTAGTGCGTTGAAATTTTTCAGGAATTCAACAAGACAGCAAAGCATAGCATTTATATTGAGTGACTTTTTGGACGCCAACTATGAGGATGCTTTAAAAGTCACGGCAAAGAAACATGACGTGATAGGTATTAAGGTATATGATAAAATGGATATGGAATTACCTAAAATAGGTTTAGTGCAGGTGAGGGACGCAGAATCACGCAAAACAAAATGGGTCGATACAAACAGCGCTTTTGTGCGTGAACGTTATCAGCAGGAATTTTTTCGTGTTACGGAGTATTGCACAAATGTCTTTAAAAAATCAGGTTGCGCACTGCTGCATTTGAGAACGGGAGATGATTATGTGAAAGTATTGCAGCGATTTTTTGTTAGCAGGAACCGTTGACGTTTTTTCTCAAACATGCGGGATTACCTGGTCAAATGATTTAAATGAGTTAATGTTTTTTATTCACCTACATAAAGTTTCTTTCTTTTTTTTCCTTTTCTTTTTTGCAATTGTTTCTAATGCCCAAAATAAGATAGTAATCAAGGCAAATGTTGATAAGAATAATGTTGTAATCGGCGAGCAAATTCATTTCAGGCTCGAGGCCGATTTTCCTGTTCATGAGCCAATACTATTTTTCAGCTTTGATTCAATTGCGCATTTTGAAATACTGGAAAGAAAAAAAATTGACACGATCGACAATGAGGGAGGAATTAAATTATATCAAATTCTGACACTCACAAGTTTTGACTCTGGACATTGGGTAATTCCTGCATTTGAATTGGCGGGAGGTTTTTCACCGTTTGATCCCAACCAGGATTATCATGATATAAAAGATGTGATTGATGTAAAAGCAGAAGACAAAAAGAAAAATGACTGGTACTGGTATATTGCTGCCAGTGTCCTGATCGTTGCCGCCATTATCTATTTGCTTGCAAGAAAGAAGAAAAAACCGGAGGCTAAAGCCCCGCCCATTGATCCATTTACAGATGCAAAACAGGAATTGGAGAAACTGCGAAGGGAAAATCCTGCATCAAAATTATTTTATACCAGGCTGGTGGACATTTTCAGGCTATATGTTTTACGCAGAAAGGGAATAGAGTCGTTACAGAAAACAACGGACGATCTCGTGGTGCAACTCAAACTATTGAAATTACCTGGCGATGATTTTAATCAGCTAGCCCAGGCATTACGTCTGAGTGATTTTGTAAAGTTTGCAAAATATGAACCGAACGACGCAGACAAACAAGAATCGTTTGGCATAATCAAACGGTCAATCGAAAACATACAAAAACAAACTATCAATTCCCCCTCCACCGGAGGGGGTTAGGGGGAGGCCAAATGCTCTACGATTGGTTTAAACATATTGATTTTGCTTATCCAAAAATGCTGAGTCTTTTTGCATTTATACCTGCATTGATATGGTGGTATTCCAAAGAATATAACAGGCGCCAGGGAGCGTTGAAAGTTTCCACTACTTATTCCTTCACTTCTAAATCTTTTAAAAATTTTTCCAGGCACTTCCCATTTATTTTACGATTGCTGGCACTGAGCTGCATAATACTCGCATTGGCAAGGCCCCAGCGACACACCGATGAACAATTGAGAAAAGGACAGGGAATTGATATTGTTCTTACAATCGACGTAAGTGGAAGTATGCTTTCGCAGGATTTTCAACCAGACAGGCTGGAGGTGGCAAAAGAAGTAGCCGAAGAATTTATCCGAAGCAGGCCGATTGACAGAATCGGTATCGTAATCTTTTCCGGTGAAAGCTATACGCTTTGCCCGATTACAACCGATAAAAATACATTGCTGACGTTAGTAAATGGTTTGAGAAGCGGAATGCTGCAGGATGGAACTTTAATTGGTGAAGGTTTGGCAACTGCTGTTGACCGGTTATCAAAAGGAGATACAAAAAGTAAGGTTGTGATTTTATTGACTGATGGAAAGGAAGAAGCTCCTGAAACAAGACTAATAGATCCATTAACTGCCTTGGAAATTGCAAAGGCACAAGGAGTCAAGGTGTATACGATTGGGATGAGTGCTCAAAATGCTGAATCAGTGCCTGAAGAAACAAGCTCGGGAAAACGAAAAACTGCAACAAGTAATTTTTTAGATGAACAATTATTACGTCGCATATCAAGTGAGACAGGTGGTGAATATTTCAGAGCCAGGGATAAATTAAGTCTAGAAAATATTTATCAGCAAATTGATAAACTTGAAAAATCAAAAATCGAAGTGCAATCACTTCGACACTACCAGGAAGAGTTTATTCCTCTGGTGATTATCGCATTGGGACTTTTGTTCCTGGAATTAGTTTTGCGATTTACGATTTTTCGCAAATTTCCATAAATCGAATTGTTCCTATCTTTCCCGATAATCATTTAATCCTCGTAATCTGGTTCTATCTATGCGAGCCCTGGTTTATAAATCAACAGGAAGCTGGTACACAGTAAAAGATGAAACAGGCAAATTCTTGAATGCCCGGATGAAAGGTGTTTTTAAAATTGATGAAATTACGTCAACAAATCCGGTGTCAGTAGGTGATGATGTGGACATTGAGATGGAAAATGAAGTTGAGAGCACAGTTGTTATCACAAAAATTCATGATAGAAATAATTATATCAATCGACAATCGCCGAGATTTAAGCATCAACATCATATTGTTGCGGCCAATATTGACCAATCTATTTTAGTCGCTACGTTGAAAGAGCCGAGAACTTCGCAGGGTTTTGTTGACAGGTTTTTGGTAGCATCTGAAATGTATCACGTGCCGGTTGTAATTGTGATCAATAAGGCTGACCTTTTCAGAAAAAAAGAAGAGGAACAATTTGAAAAATGGAAAAACATGTATGAAGGCATTGGCTATAATGTGAAAAGTATCAGCGTTAAGGAAAATAAAGGCATCGCTGAGGTAAAGGAATTATTGAAAGATAAAACTAGTTTGCTCAGCGGCCACAGCGGGGTGGGCAAATCTTCATTTCTTAATTTGATATTGCCTGAATTGAATTTAAAAACAGCGGGCATAAGCGGCTGGAGTGGTAAAGGACAACATACCACAACATTTGCCGAAATGTTTGACCTTCCGTTTGGTGGAAAAATTATAGATACGCCGGGTATGAGGGAATTTGGTTTGGTCGATGTTTCGAAACAGGAACTATCACATTATTTTCCTGAAATGAGGGCGAGATTGAATAAGTGCCAGTTTAATAATTGCCTTCACATGAATGAACCGGGCTGTGCAGTTAAAGAAGCAGTTGCAAATGGTGATATAAGCGAAGATAGATATGTGAGTTATGTGAACATTTTAGATTCGATTGAAGAGACAAGTTATTAGTTGAGAGGTGATAGGTGATTGTTGCGGAGAGGACTAAAAATTACCGAGTAGAATTGATGCAGTATAAGAGTGCGACCCTTCGTTTCACTCAGGGCAGGCTGCACGGAAGTTACATCGAAGCTAAGCAGTTGGGGACATAAATTTCAAAACCATCTCAGGCAATGTTCCTGTTTAAGTTGAAATCGATCAATTTTTTCTCCAATACACTTGCAAGTTCAACAACGGCACGGTTGTCTTTTTTCATAGCGTCGCGGGTGCGTGAAGGAAAAATAGATACGCCGGTGTAAATGCTGTAATGCAAAGTAAGTGAGTGACCGTGGAAACTGAATTCCCAGTCTATAGCATCAAAATCATCTTCTTTGTTGGTGAATTTGATACGGAGTTCGCCACTTAAAATGTCAGCCACCTGGTAGAAACATTTCAATCCACCGTCATCATCGATGACAGCTTCGGTACAGCCTAAGGTGGTTCGTAGGGTGAGGCTCATAGTTAAACGGTTTTTTGATTTATTTATAGGACTTGGATATACGATAAAAAGCTGCATTAAAGATTTGTTATCCCTTGAATTTTGCTTTTCTGGCTTTCTTCATTTCTTTCGTGCTCATATCGCCGGAGAGTAATTTTTCAGCACCTACATTTCTTCCGTTGCTGGGACAACCATATTTTGGTCCGAATACTTTGTTCCATAAACTGCATGATGATAGCATCAGGCTCAGAACAACTAACACAAGGATGGAACGAAAGCTTTTCATAATCTACTGAAATATTAACGAAACTACTCATAATAAATTGCGCCTGGAATAGGAAAAATACGGGTTGAGCGGCCTTCGTAAGCATAGAATTTGACGTGTTGCTGCAAACCATAGAATTATAAAACTGACGACGTTTTTTCTCTGAACCAATCCGCATATTTCACATAATTATTCGCGATGCGATCAATTTCCCCTTTGATCATTTCCTGTGAAACGGCTTTTATCTTTTTGGCAGGAACTCCGGCATAAACACTTCCTCCTTCGCAAATGGTGCCTTCCAATACTATTGCGCCGGCGGCAATAATGGTATTGCTCTGAACAACGGCCTCATCCATTACGATTGCCCCCATACCAATCAATACATCATCGTGCACTACGCAACCATGAACAATGGCATTATGTCCAATGGAAACATTATTTCCGATGGTTGTGCTTGTTCGCTGAAAAGTGCAGTGAATACAAGCA
>WNFX01020750.1_pt1 | contig 10234 bp, 10 predicted proteins | sample 5400111 | NCBI WGS metagenome assembly WNFX01 (sample SAMN13153363, study PRJNA577476) | soil metagenome | isolation source: 40 cm soil or saprolite under grassland replicate 1 | place: USA:California | collected 2016-06-15 | reverse complement strand
CGCTTGAGCGTCCGTTCGCGGTCAGAAGCGTCCGCGAGAAAATTCTTCAGGGAGGCAAGTAGAAACGAACGGAACCTGCCTTTCCGCCGATCGACGCGAGCATAGATTTTACGTTCGATCAGGTAGGCAAAAAAGCTCTGCGTGAGATCTTGCGCATCGTGCACGCTGTAGCCGCGGCTGCGCACGAAACTGTAGAGCGGCGCCCAATAGGTTTGGCAAAGTTCCGCGAGCGCGGCGTGCGCAATCTCCGGTTCGGCCTGGCTTTCCCCCGCCGCGAGTACCACGCTCCAGTGCGTCGACGGAAACAAATCTCTCTGGCGACACCCATCCCCTGCCAGCGTCTTCACGTTAGCGGTTTGTATCAAGGTCCCAGAAAAAAAGCAAGCGGTCAGAAAAATTAACATTCCCTGCAGCACGCGTGCCGGAACCCCTTTGTAAAGGGAAAGCAATCATCACTTCGAAACCAATATGTCGAAAGGAAACAACAATGAATCCACTGACTCAGTTCAAAAAATTATCAATCCTACCACTTCCGATCGCGCTAGCTCTTGTCGCGCTCGCGTCGCCCGCGATCGCGCGTGCGGACGCGGTGACTGATTGGAATCTGATCGCGTCAAACTCGATCGTCGTGACTGCGGCACAGCCACCGCCGGTATCGGTGCTGCACTTCGCGATGGTGCAGGGCGCCGTGTATGACGCGGTCAACGCGATCGACCGTGGCCATCAGCCGTACCTTGTGCAGCCTCCATCAAATCCTACGGACTCAAAGGACGCCGCCACGGCGGCCGCGGCGTTCCGCGTGCTTGTGGGTCTTTTCCCCGACCAGCTGGCGACGCTGCAGCCGCTTTACGACGCGTACATAGCAGCTCTCCCCGACAACCCGCCCGGATCGAAGGCTGCCGGGATCGCTATCGGCGAGGCGACAGCTAGCGCAATGCTCACCGCCCGCATGAACGACGGACGTTTCGGACCGACGCCGACGCCGTACCCGTCCCCGGCACCGCCGGGGATTTGGCGACCGACGCCGCCGAACTTCCAGAGTGATCCCGCGGCGTGGGTCGGGAATGTGCGGCCGTTTATCGTCCCAAGCGCAGAGATGCTCCGCACGGACGGACCGAACGCCCTCACAAGTGCCGAATACGCAGAAGACTTCAACGAGGTCAAGGAGCTCGGCTCACTCACAAGCATAACTCGAACGGCGGACCAGACCGATGCTGCGATCTTCTGGCAGGACCAAGCGATGGCGCTCTGGAACCGGATCTTTAGTACGCTGGCCGTCAGCCAGAATTTGGATATCGTCGACAGTGCTCGCCTGTGTGCCATGGAGAACTTGGCCGCGGCTGACGCCCAGATCGGCTGTTGGAACGACAAGTACTACTACTGGTTCTGGCGTCCGATCACAGCGATTCGCGAGGCCGACACCGACGGCAATCCCGACACCCAGGCCGACCCGACGTGGTTGCCGCTGTTTGACCCAGCGACGCCAGTCTGCAACCCTCTGTTCCCGCTCTTCACGCCGCCCTTCCCTGACCACCCCTCGGGGCACGCCTGCGCGACTAGTGCGTTCGTAAATACGCTCCAGAACTTCTTCGGCACTGACAGGATTGGCTTCAGCGCGTTCAGCAACAAATCCTGTACGACGCGGAGCTTTGAGCGGTTCTCCGACGCTCTCAAGGAGGTCATCGATGCTCGAGTGTGGGCCGGTATCCACTTCCGCACCGCCGATACGCAGGGAGCTGTGCTCGGTAAGAGGGTCGCCCACCACCTCAAGAAACACTACTTTCAGCCGGTACGATGTCGCTAGCAAACTACGGAAAAAGAGCTTTCAACAACTATGCACCCTTAAAAAGAAAGAAGGGAAGAATGATGAATCCGCTGACTCAGCGTAACAAGGTATCAATCCTGCCGTTTCTCATCACTTGTCCACTCATGGTCGTCGCCTTGCTAGCAGGTTGTGAGAAAAAAGATCCAGTAGCGGGCTTGAAGGAGCTGCCCACACAGTCGGCCGCGAGCCTAAAGCTTGTTCCAGACCTTCACGTGCTCGCCACAAGGATTGAGCCAACTACTGTGCACCCGCCAGAGCCGTTCTCGACTGCGACGCTGTGCGGTAAGGATTGGACGTACACCTTTTTCGACGCGAAAATCAGGATGCCTATCACGGTCTGCACACGCGTCGAAGCGAGGCTCGCAAATGAGAACAATTTGTTGTTCCCTCAAGGTTCTGGCAGGGCAACATTCAAGCTGACCGATCCACGCATCTTCGCGGACCTCAAAGACTCTGTGCTAGAGCAGCCCCCGCTCGTGTGCACAATCAATAACGGTCCCTGGTCAGCTCAGATTGTCCAGGAGCGGGCGTGCATCGGCACTTGCTCGCCGAAAAATACTCTGACTGTCGTCGGCGTTCCCAATAGCGTTCTCTTTGTATGGTTCGGCGCCTTTGATAATCACCCTCCGGGGTTTGAGTTCGTCGGCCTTCCCATTCAGATCGACGAAACCAGCGACCCTTGCCAGCCGACACCTTCGCCGTCTCCGGTGGGGGAATCCAGCCCTACAGGCACCGAACAGCTGCCGCAGCTACAGCCGGTGATCCGGTGAATAAGGCACAAGCAATGAAATGGGATATCTGTTTGTTCTTTTCATCGGTTGAGTGCGGCCTGGGATTGCTCGGATTCTCTATCGCTTCGCACGCGCTTGGCGCACCGCCCCAGGGACCGGGCGAGGAGACCGAACCATTGCCGTGTCTAAGCGAGGCGACAATTCACGTGACGACAAGTCCCTCCAAAGTCATGTTGAGAGAGTCGAGCGTTGTAAGTTGGTCGGTAAATCTCCCCGAACGATGCCCTGCGGTACACGTAAAGCTGAATGGTGAATCTGTTGCGACCAAGGGAAGTCGATCCGTTTCACCGTCGCGAAATACAAACTATACAGTTCTTGTCTCTGAAACACGACTTGGCGTCCACGGGGAGAAGAGCGGATCGGCGAGAGTGGAAGTCGACTATCCCCCGCGCGTAGTCATCGATCGGAACACACGTGATCCAGTAGGGGTGTTAATCGGCGCTTTGACCAATTCAACTAATGACGAACAGACGATTGAATTGTGCGACGTCGACCTCGATCTGACCGGCCATTCTGGGTTGATCATCGGTGCCAAAAGGTCGCTAATCGCATCGCGTACGTGCGCGCGTGGTCCACGAAGTCTTGGGCCACGAATCTTCGTTACGGACACTCACCGGGGCAGAGCACCGCTATTCGATATCCAAGGCGACAATGTGCGCGTCTCCGGTTTTCGACTCGAAGGTCCAACGAGCGGTATTGGGAGTGCCAACGACAACACAGAGCAAGGCATCCGGATTTCTCCGCCGGCAAGCCCCGACCCTATCCACAGCATCGAAATCTCCAATATGGAGATATTCCATTGGAGTGGCGTCGGCGTTCAGGTGAGGGACAACGTGGAATTGGCAGAACGGGGCCCGCCTGTTCAACACCAACCCGGGCGCGGTGCGCATCCAGAACGATTACTTCCATCACAATCGTCACGACTCCGAAGGTTACGGCGTCGAGTCGGCCGCTGGCGCGTATGCAACAATCGAGCAAAATGTTTTTGACGAGAACCGCCACGCCATTGCTGGCGGGAGCAAGAATTGCGGCGGAAAACGTACTGATTATTCCGGCTATACGGCTCGTGATAACCTGATTCTTTCAGGGGGAGGGCGGGCTTGCAATGTCATTTGTTGGCACACTCACCAAATCGATATGCATGGTGACAAGAACGACTGGCCTCATGTAGGTTGCGGCGACAATGATTTCTGCAGCCATGAGGATCATTGGTATAGCAAGGGCTGCCATCAATGGAATTGCGGCACGGCTGGAGAAACCATGATCATTGAACGCAACACGATTCTCTATACCGCTGGCCACGCGATCAAGGTTCGCGGAAATCCCGCAGATAAGGCTGTAGTCGATGGCAACGTCTTCAAGCATGAGCGTAGCGGCGCAATTGCCCAAAATGGTGGCTGTGGGTACGGCGACAACATCACTAATCCCATCCAAGTTCGACTGAACAACGTATTCGGCGTCGATCCTACTACCGAGCTCGGCAGCTGCGATTTCTCCGGCGATGGGCAGCAGGATCAGTTCATGGCGACCGGCGTTACCTGGTGGGCGAAGTCCCCGGTAACAAATCAATGGCGCTATTTGAACACAATGCCGGAGCGGTTATCCGAGCTGAAGCTCGGCGACATCGATGGCGATGGTGTGTGCGATGCTGCGCCGAAAACAAGCCGCCCTGAGGTATTGCCCGAAAAATACTCCAAGGGCGGAACAAGCCCGTGGTTACCTCGCGTGATTCTACCGTAGGGCAAGGCATCGCAGAGGCCCTTTTTTTGCGTTTCCCAGCAGTGAATCTCGAACGAGCTCCATTGAACACCGGTGTTACCTTAAACGAGTACGTCTCGCTCGATCGTGCGTCACGATCATGGAGCCGGCCTCATGACAGCGAATCAGAGCATTGCGCGTAAGCTGGCAAGCTTCCTGTAACTATTTGCGTTGCTGCTTACGGCATTTGCGCTAACCGCCCCGGGGAAAGACCCAGGGGCAAGCAAGTCGCGAGAAAAATTAGAAAACTCGTGCAGCACGGGCTTCGGAATCCCTTTGTAAAGGGAGACAAAAACATAATGCCAAAAGGGAAAGGAAGAAAAATGAATTCATTGATTCAGTTCAAAAAAATACGAACCATGAAGAAGCTGATGCTCGCACTGTTTATCGCCGCGGTTGTCAACGTTCCGGCCGCTGAAGCGATTCTGATTCCACTACCCGGCGGCGGCCTTCAATCCGGCGTTCTATACATCTTCCGCATCAGCGCCAACATCACCGACGTCGCCGTGATGGTCCAAGCGTCGCTCAGGAATCGGCTCGAACTGGAACAGACCCTGATAGTACCCGCGGGGGCCAGCGTTGACCTGCCGTTCACGATTCCGTCCCGCGCCAACGAAGTGATCCTCGTCCTCGACCCCGCCATGATTGGATCCGATCCACAGTTTTTCGGAGATGTCACGGTGACTATTCTTGACCAGAACCTGGTTCCTATCATTCCCGCCTTGACGTTTACGGATTCTCACATCGAAGTGGTGTGCGAGGTCGTACCCTAACCGCGAGGGTCGTCGGCTTCGGTCCATGTTGTTGCGAGTTTCGTCGATGCCAACATACCAACTCCGTTCGCTGACACGGCGGTCGTCAGGCGGCAACCCGAATCGTTCGAAGAAGACTAAGATTTCGTGCAGCGCGCGCTCCGAAATCTCTTTGTAAAGGGAAAGCAATCATCATCTCAAGAGAAAGCAAAAATAGTGAAAGGAAGTTAGCCTTATGAAAAATCGAAACATCATATTCATGGTGAATCTGCTGGCGGGTACCTGCCTTTTGTTTTTGCCAGTGGCCCGGGCTAAACAATCCTCCGAAGATCGTGGTAATAACACGGCGCATGGCTGGTTTTCGCTTTTTAGCAATACCAGCGGATCAGCCAACACGGCCTACGGCTTCCAAGCGCTCCTTAGCAACACCACCGGGGACAGCAACACGGCCATGGGCTCTAACGCGCTCCTTAGCAACACCACGGGCAGCTTCAACACGGCCATCGGTGATGGTACGCTCATTAGCAACACCACCGGGGACAGCAACACGGCCATGGGTTTTGATGCGCTCTTTAAGAATACTACCGGCACCGAAAACACAGCCAACGGTTTTGGAGCGCTCATCGACAACACCACCGGGGACGACAACACGGCGACCGGTTTTGGAGCGCTTTTTAGCAACACTACCGGCACCGAAAGCACAGCCATTGGTTCTCAGGCACTCAATCAAAACACGGATGGCGACGCCAACACGGCTGTCGGGCGCAGTGCGCTTTTTTCCAACACCATCGGCGAGAGAAACACGGCCATCGGTTTTCGAGCGCTCGTTAACAATACCACGGGCAGCTTCAACACGGCGATCGGTGATGCTACGCTCACTAACAGCAACGGCAGCGACAACACGGCCCTGGGTGAGGGAGCCGGCTCCGCCATCACCACGGGTAGCGGCAATGTCTATATCGGTGATTTTGTCACTGGCTTTGCCGGCGACGAGACCAACACCACTCGAATCCGCAACATTGGCCTGACGCCGATTGTCGGCGGCTTACAAGTTGCGATGGAAGCCTTTGGTCCCAGTGGTGACGGAAGGCTGGGCGTTGCCGTGTCTTCGCGGCGGTACAAGGAGGACATCAAACCCATGGATAAAGCGAGCGAAAGGCTGTTTGCGCTCAAACCGGTCACTTTCCGGGCAAAAGGCAATATGGATCCAGGCAACGTCAAACACTATGGTCTTATTGCTGAAGATGTCGCAGCAGTGGACCCTGATCTGGTCATGTACAATCCGGACGGGAAACCTGAGACTCTGCGCTTCGACTCGATCAACGCGATGTTGCTCAATGAGTTCCTAAAAGAGCATCGCAATGTGCAGCATTTGGAAACCATGGTCGCAGACTTAAAATCCACAGCAGCGACGCAGGAAAGAACATTCGCACAGCAGCAGAAGAATTTTCAATCGAAGCTGGCGGCACAGGAAAGGCGAATCGGGGCCGTCGCGTCGGCTCTTCAGAAAGTAAGCACGCAGATTGAGGTGAGCAAATCGCATCGCCAAGTGGTTTTCAATAATCAATAAATTGCTCGATCTGCATCACGCCCGCAATCTGTATCGGAAGAAACGTCGGCGGAGCAAACCTGGATAACAGTTGCTTTATCGGCAACATTCGAGACGCAGTAGTAGCTCCTTTTTGGATCCTGTAGTGTCGCCTCCAGTGCGAAAACCGGTGATCTTTCACTATAAGAGCGACAACACAAAGACACCGCAAGTTGGTTTGATCGCCGAAGAAGTAGCACAAATAAATCCCGACCTGGTGGTGCGCAACAAGGAGGGGCAAATCCTCGCGGTACGCTATGACGCCATCAACGTGATGTTGCTGAACGAATTTTTGAAGGAGCACAAACAGTTCAAAGAACAGCAGGCGATCATGACAAAGATGCGGTCAATAATCGCGAGCCAACAGAAACAGCTTAAAAGCGCCATCGAGCAGTTCAAACCGCAGGCCGCCTCAGATCGAAGTGGTGAGCGCTCGCATTGAAGCGAACAAGGCCACTCCGCCATTCTTGTCACGCACGACGAGATAAGGGTTTATCTGCGCGACTTTCCTCCGCGATGACTGGTCATGGCGTTGTGATAGCCAGCTGCGAGCGGAAATCTCCACTGTGCGCTACGATGCGGTGAACGCAACGCTGCTCAATGAGTTTTTAAAATCACATCGCAAAATGGAGCCGCGGCAAAAACAAATTGATGCGGCTGGCGGCGCAACTCAAACAACAGACTCTGATTCAACAGTTCGCATGCAGATAAGGAGGAACGATGCCATTCCGAGGACGATCGCGAATCATCGCAGCGCGCGTCCAATCAGTTCGCGATGACAGCCAACGACGTCTCGCCCCTCGCCGCACAGCGGGGCTTGTTTAGCGCCAAAGGCGCTAGTCGGACGCACGACGAGTTTGCTACCTGTCTCGCGCTGCCTTCACGATCTGGGCGAAGCTGCGCGGGTCAAGGCTGGCCCCGCCGACGAGGGCGCCGTCGATGTCCGGCTGGCTCATTAACTCGCGCGCATTTTCTGGTTTTGCGCTGCCGCCGTATTGAATGCGCACGCGCTCGGCCGTCGCGTCGTCAGCCATTTCGTGCAACGTGTGACGGACGAATGCATGGGCTTCCTGCGCCTGATCGGGTGTCGCATTGCGCCCAGTGCCGATCGCCCAGACTGGCTCGTACGCGATTACCGTTTCCTGCAATTCCTTTGGAGTCAGACCAGCGAGACTGCCGCGCAATTGGATTGCCAATATTTTTTCAACGTTGCCTTTGTCGCGCTGCTCGAGAGTTTCGCCGATGCAAACAATCGGACGCAGTGTTGCGTCGTGCGCGGCGCGGACTTTGCGATTGACGATTTCATCGGTCTCGCCAAACAAGGTGCGGCGTTCGCTGTGCCCAAGCACGACGTAATGCACATACAAGTCGCGCAAAAGTGCAGCGCTGATCTCGCCTGTAAACGGCCCATTCTTTTCCCAATACATGTTTTGCGCACCGACCTTGATGTTCTGTGCATTCCCAAGCGCTTCGGTCACTTTTGCAATTGCCGTAAACGGCGGAACGATTACCACTTCAACATCGGTGATTTCGCCTACGTCCCGAAGCAACAACGCCTCCACAAATCGCGCCGATTCAGCTTGCGTCATGTTCATCTTCCAGTTGGCGGCGACGATTTTTTTGCGCATAAAGCTTTCTGACAGAACGGACAAAATTTACAAAAATGATTTCAGAAGAAAGCGATTCTGCCCATTCTGTTAATTCTGCCTAAGTTTTATCGCTGAGTGCGGCGACGCCGGGAAGCTCTTTGCCTTCCAGTAATTCGAGGGATGCCCCGCCGCCCGTGGAGATGAATGTCATTTTATCGGCAAGCCCGGCCTGTTTGACCGCCGTCACCGAGTCGCCGCCACCGATGATCGTCGTCGCTCCCGATTGCGCCATTGCTTCCGCGATTGCAATCGTGCCCTCGCCGAATTCCGGAATCTCGAAGACACCCATCGGTCCGTTCCACAAAATTGTTTCCGCCTTCGCGATTTCCTCCTGGTAAAGCGCAATCGTTGCCGCGCCGATATCGACTGCCTGCCATCCATCGCTGATCCCGTGTTGTGGTGAGAGACGGCTCGTGTTTCGCATGTTCGCGCCGGGCTGAACTTCATCGGTCTCGACCACATCAACCGGAAGCAAAAATTTTACTCCGCGCTGCTTTGCCAGATCGAGAAGTTCACGCGCAAGGTCGACCTTATCGGATTCGACACGGCTTGCGCCGACGGGAATTCCCTGCGCTTTTAAGAAGGTATTAGCCATTGCGCCGCCGATCAGGATTGTATCAGCCTTTTCCATCAGCGTTTTTAGAACGCCAATCTTATCGGACACCTTGGCGCCGCCTAAAATAACGACGAACGGCCTGGCTGGCTTCTCGAGGCCTTCCTTCAAGTGCTTCAGTTCTTTCTCCATCAGGAAACCCATCGCCGATTTTTCCACGAATCTTGTGACGCCCACGGTAGATGCATGCGCCCGGTGCGCGACGCCAAATGCATCGTTCACATAAAGATCGCCAAGTTCGGCGAGCGCCTTTGCAAAATTCCGATCGTTTGCTTCCTCGCCTGGCTGAAAGCGGACATTCTCGAGCAGCGCAACGTCGCCGCTCTCCATGTGGTCAATGATTTCCTTCGGCACATCGCCGATCGTATCCCGACTGAAAATGACGGGGTGATGAATCAGCGAATACAAATACTCGCCGATCGGCCGAAGCGAATACTTCTCTACCGGTTTTCCTTTGGGCCGCCCAAAATGTGACATCAAAATGACTTTGGCGCCGTGTTCGCGCAGATAGTTGATCGTCGGCAAAGTCTCCCGGATTCGCGTGTCGTCAGTGACGCGAGATTTGCCGCCACGTGTCTCGGTCGGTACGTTGAAGTCAGCTCGCACTAACACGCGTTTTCCGCGCACATCCAGATCGCGAAGGATGAGCTTTGCCATTTTTTACTCGTGCTCCTGCTCGTGCTCGTAATCGTGCTCGATTAAATATTCGAATTCTTCTTCCCTCAAGACATCCGCCCGGTCAGAAAATTTGCGAAGCAGTCCGACAAGCATCTGCACGATTCTGGCTAGTCGTTCCTTTGCCAGAATGACTTGATCTTGATTGGCAAGTTTTCGCACGAGTAGAACGTCCAGGCACGCAGCGCATTCAAGAGCACAGCCGCGTGCCATCTCAAAAAAACGAGATCGATCCTTGTCAGAGAACTTCGCGTTTCCCTCGGCGATATTCAGCGGAAGGCTTGTCGATGCTCTATCGAGCTGATCCTTCGCAGCTGCTTTGGCGGAAGTTGCACTGAGAAACTCGCCGACCCAACCGCAAAAACCGATCGCCTCTTGATAAACATCGAGTTTTTCGCGGTCGAAATATATCTTCATCGCTCAACTAAGATCGAGCACGAGCAGGAGCACGAGCACGATTACGAAATCTATTCGGTAAGCATTTCCATCAATTCCACGCAGCGATTGCTGTAACCCCATTCGTTATCGTACCAGCCGACCACTTTCGCGAAACGGTTGCCGAGCATGAGCGTCAGCTTGCTGT
>WNFX01011665.1_pt1 | contig 10234 bp, 6 predicted proteins | sample 5400111 | NCBI WGS metagenome assembly WNFX01 (sample SAMN13153363, study PRJNA577476) | soil metagenome | isolation source: 40 cm soil or saprolite under grassland replicate 1 | place: USA:California | collected 2016-06-15 | reverse complement strand
GTGCGACGGGTTCGTGGGCTTCCGCCCCCCGATGGACGTGATCACGTCGCCGCCCTTCAAGGGGAGCGTCGAGTCCGCGGGCGCCTTCACTACGAGGACACCGTCCTTCGTGCCGAAATACTCGCCCAAGTCAGCGTTAAGACTCACGAGCTCGAGATCGCCCCAGGGCGAGCCGAACATCTCGACGCGATCCATGCCGAGCATCGGCCCCCAGGCCATCTCCGGCGGTCCGGGGATCTCCATCTGGAACTTCCCGCCCATGTCCGCGGCGACGAGCGTCGTCTGCTTCGTATCATTGCCCCGGCGAAACTCGACCTTCACCGTGTCGTCGGGCTCGAGCTGCCGTGCAAGCTCGACCAGCTTCCTCCCGGGACCGGACTGGTCATCGTCCTCCGCCTTCACGGCGGCGAGCGACGTGCCGTTGAACTTCGTGATGATGTCGCCGACCTTGAGACCGGCCTTGTCCGCGGGGCCCCCGGGCGTGACCCCTTCGATCTTGGCGCCGATCTTGTCGGTCTCGGGACTCGCATCGGTCTTGACCACCACGCCGATCCGGCCGCGGTGGTCGCTCATCATGAACGCCCGGACGCGCGGCTCCCGCGGCGGTCGCGGCGGGCGAGGTGTCCCCTGCGCCGTGAGTCCCGCCGGCCACGCGGCCAGTGCGACTGCGACGATGATCCAGTTCCGCTGCATTTGAAATAACCCTCCGGGGCGCTAGAGCCCCACGTACGCGGCACGCGTCACGCGGACGCTCATGAGCTGCTCCATGAGATCCACCCGCTGCTGCCACAGGTTGACGAGGTCAGCGGAGTGAGCCTGGGCTTGAGAGGGGCCCAGCTGTGCCAACTCGCCGTCGATGACGGCAATGCGGTCTTCCAGGACGGCTGCGAGCGCCGCGGAGCGGCCGCTCGTCACCCGTCCGTCGGGATCGTACCGCCCCAGCTGCTGCTCCAGCGTCGCCGATTGCTGCTTCACGCGGGCGAGCTCGGCGGCGTCGACCGGCTTCGTCCAGAACGGCCGGAACACGAGGAGCCCGGCGAGCGCCGCCGCCGCGGCGAGGCCCGAGACGCCCCACCGCTCGCGGCGCCGGCGCCGCTCGGCCAAGACGGCGTCCCGCACCACGGGCCAGCGGTCCCGCGCCGGACGCCGCGCCGGCAGCGCTTTCAGCTGCGCAACGCGCTGGTACAGCGCTTCGAGCTCCGCCCGGCACGCCCCGCATCCCGTCGCGTGCTGCCGCGCCCACGCGGACCCTTCTCCGGCCACGAGCGCCAACAAGTCGTCCATCGTGCAGTGCATCATCGTCCGACTCCTTCATCGAGCATCCCCCGCAGCCGGGCGTGGGCGCGCGCCAGCTGCGATTTGGAAAAACTCACCGTCTTGCCCATCTGCTCCGCGATCTCCTCGTGGGTGTAGCCCTCGACATCGTGCAGCCATACCACCGCTCGTGATGTGTCGCTCAACCGCTCGAACGCCCGCTCGAGATCGATCTGGGCGGGCACGGCGCCTGGGCTCATTCGCTCCGTCGCCCCCGCCGCGCACTCCTCGTGCAGCTCTTCCGTCTCGCGTACCCGGTCCTGCCGGATCCGCATCAGGGCCTTCGACGTGGCGATCTGCCGGATCCAACCCCACAGGTACCCTTCCCCGCGGTACTGCTTGATGCTCCGGACCACCTCGAGAAACGTCTCCTGCAGCACATCCTCCGCGTCCTCAGGGGCCCGCAGCACGCGAAGCGCGAGATTGTACACGGGCGTCTCGAACGCCCGGTACAGCGCCTCGAGCGCTTCCAGGTCGCCTGACTTCGCCCGGGCAACGAGAATGTCGGGAACGGCGAGGGAAATCGTCATCTCCTGAACAACATAGATGCGTGAACTACGAAAGACGTCGCACAATACGTAAAGACGTCTCGCAAAGACGTCACGCGAAGGCGTCAAGCAAAGACGTCGCGCAACGTCGTTGTGCTACGTCGTCGTGCTACGGTGTCGCTTGACGTCGTCTAACCAATTGCAATTCTACGAGTTGCGGCTATTTTGCGTCATGTCCGATCTCGACAAGTCCACGCTGCACACCTGGCTGCACCACTGGCAAGACGAATACGACGCCGCCTACCTCTACCTAGTGCTGGCCGGCCAAGAGCCTGACCAGAAACGCAAGGACGTCTACATCAAGCTGGCCGGGGTGGAGGAGCGCCACGTCCAGATGTGGGAGCAGCTCCTCGGCGAGCACGGCCACCCTATGGGGCGGCCACGCCCCTCCCTCAATGCCCGACTCAGGGCCTGGTTCGGGCGCCGCTTCGGAACCGGTTACCTACTGCCGCTGCTGCTGCGCGAGGAGGGGCAGGAGGTGAAGGGGTACATGGACCTCCACAGCGCGGGAGGTCTCGCTCAAGCTCGCCAAGGAGTCGGCCGCGCATGCCGAGACGTTGGCGGGTCTCGCCGGCCGGGCCGCGGAGCCCTGGCACAAGACGGGGTCGGGGGGGTTCCTGCGCAACGTGGTCTACGGGTTCAACGATGGGCTGACCGCGAATTTCGGGTTGGTGGCGGGCGTGATCGGCGCCGCCGTCGCGCCGCACATCATACTGCTGTCGGGAATCGCGGGGATGATCGCGGACGCGCTCTCGATGGGGTCATCGGGCTACCTGGCCGCGAAGAGCGAGCAGGAGGTGTACGACCACGAGATCGCCATGGAGAAGGAAGAGATCCGGATCATGCCCGAGGTGGAGGAGGAAGAGATCGCGCTCGTGTACCAGACGAAGGGCATCGAGGCGGGCATCGCGCGCAAGATGGCAGCCGAACTGATGCGGGACTCGCAGCGGGCGCTCGACGAGCAGGTGCGCGAAGAGCTGAAGATCGGGGAGGCGCACGCGACGCCGTTCAAGGAGGGGTGGTTGACCGGCGTGTCGACGGCGGTCGGCGCATTCATCCCCGTGGCGCCGTTCCTCCTGTTCAGCGGACGTACGGCCGCCTGGATCGCCTTCACGATCGCGATGCTCTCCCACTTTGGGGTGGGCGCGGCGCGCAGCTTTTTCACGGGGCGGGGCGTGATCCGCAGCGGTATCGACATGTTCGTGGTGGGGCTGGGGGTCGCGGGAGTCGGGTATCTGGTGGGGGATCTGGTGGCGAAGATCCTCTGACGGCGTGGTGAGTGGTGCGTGGTTGCATCCGGTGCCAACCACTCACCACACACCACTCACCACGCCTTTTTTTCGTCAGACGACGAGGTTCAGCACCCGATCCTGCACATACACCGTCTTTCTCACCGGCTTCCCGTCCACGAATTTCCGCACCGACTCGTCCTTCAGCGCGAGGGCGACCACTTCTGCTTCCGTGGCGCCCCGCGAGACCGTCACCCGCCCCCGCACCTTGCCATTCACCTGCACTACCACCTCCACGTCTCCCCCTGCGGCGAGCCGCTCGTCGAACACGGGCCACGTCGCCGTGAAGATCGAGCGCTCGTGTCCGAGCAGCGACCACAGCTCCTCGGCGAGATGCGGGGCGTAGGGCGCGAGCATGATGAGCAGGGGCTCCGCCGCCAACCTGCTCCCGGCTCCCTGCTCCCTCACGAGGTTCATGTATTCCATCATCGCCGCGATCGCCGTGTTGTAGTCGAGGCTCTCGGTGTCCGCGGTGACCTTCTTGATCGTCTGGTGCAGCTTGCGCGCGACCTCCGGAGAAAGTCCTGACCCCCGGGTCAGTTGAGCCGCCGCCTCGTGCGCGGTCGTCCACACCTTGTCGAGGAAGCGCCGGATCCCCACGATGCCGGTCTCCCGGAAGTCGCCGCCTTCCTGAAAGGGCCCGAGGAACATGAGGTACATCCGGAAGGTGTCGGCCCCCCACTGCTGGATGTAGGAGTCGGGGATCACCACGTTGCCGCGCGACTTGGACATCTTCGCGCCGTCCTTGATAATGAGCCCGTGCGCCCGGAGTTTCGGGAACGGCTCCTCGAAGCGCACGTGACCCAACTCCTGCAGCACCATGGTGACGAACCGCGAGTAGAGCAGATGCAGCACGGCGTGCTCGTTCCCGCCGATGTAGCTCGTGACGGGGAGCCACGTGGAGGTGCGCTTCGGGTCCCACGGCCGGTCGTCGAACTCGGTGGACGGGTAGCGGAGGTAGTACCAGGCCGAATCGAGGAACGTGTCGGACACGTCGGTTTCGCGCCGCCCCTGCGCGCCACACTGCGGGCACTTCGCGTAGTACCACTCTTTGTGTCGCGCGAGCGGGCTCACCCCGCTCGCATCGGGGCGGAAATCCTCGATCAAGGGCAGCACCACCGGGAGGTCCTGCTCCGGCACGCCCACCGGCCCGCAGCGGTCGCAATAGATGATCGGGATCGGCGGGCCCCAGTAGCGCTGGCGCGAGATGCACCAGTCATGCAGGCGGTACTGCACCTGGGGCGTCGCGAGACCCTTGGCCTGGAGCCAGGCGACGATGCGCTGCTTGGCCTCGCGACACGACAACCCGTCGAACTCGCCTGAGTTGACGAGCACGCCGTCCTCCGTCACGCTCGGGAGCGGCTCGCCGGTGCGCACCACCTCGCGGATCGGCAGCTTGAACTGGGTGGCGAACTCGAAGTCGCGCGTGTCGTGCGCCGGCACGATCATGATCGCCCCGGTGCCGTATTCCATGAGCACGAAGTCCGCGATCCAGATGGGGATCGCCTCGCCCGTGGCCGGATTGCGGGCGTAGGAACCGAGGAACACCCCGGTCTTGGTCTTGTCGCCCCCCCCCACTCGGCGGGACACGAGGTCCTTCGCCTGCACCTCACGCCGGTAGGCGTTCACCTGGCGCCGTTGCTCGTCTGCGGTGAGCTGGTCCACGAGCGGGTGCTCGGGCGCGAGCACGAGAGCGGTCGCGCCGAACACCGTGTCGGGGCGCGTCGTGAACACCGGTACCTTGGGGCCGGCCGGGGTTTCGACCACCAGCTCTGCCCCCTCGCTCCGGCCGATCCAATTGCGCTGCAGCGTCCGGGTCGAGTCGGACCAGTCGAGCCGGTCGAGGTTCTTGAGCAGGCGCTCCGCGTACCGCGTGATTCGGAAGAACCACTGCTCGAGGAACCGCTGCTCGACTTTGGTATCGGGATGGCGCTCGCAGTAGCCGTTGATGACCTGCTCGTTCGCCACGACGCTCATGTCCTTCGGGCACCAATTGACCGCCGCCTTCTTCCGGAACGCGATCCCGGCCTTGAAGAGCTGCAAGAAGATCCACTGCGTCCACTTGTAGTAGCGCGGGTCGGTGGTCGAGAGCTCGTGACGCCAGTCGAACATGCCGCCGAAGCGCTTCAGCTGACGGCGGAACGTTTCGATGTTCTGGGGGATGAGCTTCGCCGGGTGCGTGCCGACCGAGAGCGCGTAGTTCTCAGAATGAATGCCGAACGCGTCGAACCCGATCGGCTCGAACACGTCGCAGCCGTGGAGCTGCTGGAAGCGGCCGTAGATGTCGGCGCCGGTGAACGCGAACATGTTCCCCACGTGCAGTCCCTCCGCGGAGGGATAGGGGAACATCATGAGGTTGTAGAACGGCCGGCGTGGCTGGTCCAAGTCAGGCTCGTTGGTGCGCTCGCGCGCCCATCGCTCCTGCCACCGCGCTTCGACGACCGCCGGGTCGTAGCCGGGCACCTGAGTCATAAGTGCATGAAAATAAACAGGCTTGCCCCGCCGGGTAACCCTGCGTAGCTTCGCTCCCGACCCTCGACATGTCCAGCCGCACCCGGCAGCTCCGGCAGAGTTTCCTCCTCACGGGGGCCGTCGTCGCCCTCGTCCTCGTGACCGGGTTTGCGCTGGTCTCGAGCCGCAGTGTGACGCGTATCGTCGAGCGGCAGGCCAGTGAGCGCGGTCAGGACATGGCCACGCACGTCGCATCCCTGGTCGGGATGTACTTGCGGGAGCGCCGCCGGGAAGCGGAGGCGCTGGCGCGCTCGCCCGCCGTCGTCCGGGCGGCGCTGGACGGATCGCAACAAGCGTCGAGCCAGCGCCTGCCCCAGCTCGATACGCCGACGCTCGAGCGCATGTTCAACCAGCGCCGCGCGTTGGGCGGGGACCCCGACCTCGCCGCCTACCTCCGGGACTACATCCACCGATCCGAGTTCGCCGAGCTGTTCTTCACCGAGAGCCATGGGTACTCCGTCCTCGCCTCGAACCGGACGTCCGACTTCGTGCAATCGGATGAGGAGTGGTGGCGGCGGGCGGCGACGGATGGCGTCTACGAGGGCACGCCGCGGTACGATTCGTCGGCCGCCGCCGTCTCGCTCGAGTACGACATAGCCATCCGGGCGCCGCGCGTGGCGGCGCCGGTGGGGGTGCTCAAGGCGGTGTTCGCGCTCGACCGCCTGTCCCGGCTGCTCTCGGCGGCGGACGTGGGTGGCGGAGTTCGCCTGCAGGTCGTGGACGCGCAGGGCACGCTGATCGCGGGCGGGGGCGGGGGCGGAGGGGGACCGAATCAGAACGAGCTGCTCCGCCCAATTCCCGACGCCGCCGCCGTGCCGCGCCTGGAGCGTGCCGACACGGCGACCGTGCTCGGGGCGGCGGGCGAGGAGCTCGTGGTGACGGTCCCTGTCGACAACGGCAAGTGGTGGGTCGTCTTCCGCCAGCCCAAGACGACGGCGTACGCGGCCGCACGCACCACGGCGGCGAACATCGTGCTCTGGACGGTCGTGCTGTTCGGCGCGACGCTCGCGTTGCTGTTCGCATTCTGGCGCCGCCTCAACAGCCGCGTGACGGAGCCGGTCAGGGCCGCCGGGGCGATCGCAAGCCGGGTGGCCGGCGGCGACCTGTCCGTGACGGTCGTGACGGAGCGGACGGGGACGGCCGAGGTGGGCGAACTGCTGTCCTCGGTGCACACCATGGTGGTGGCGCTGCGCCGGCTGGTCGGCGCGATTCGCACGGCGGCGGACGAGGCGGCGGCGATGGCCACGGAAATCTCGGCATCTACGGAGGAGATGAGCGCGTCGACCGAGGAGATGTCGGCCACCTGCCAGGACCTGACCAGGCGGGCGGCAGAGCAAGCCCAGCTGGTGCGCGCCGCGGCGGACGACGCGACCAAGATCCTCCAGATCGCGACGATCCTTGCCGCCGGCGCCGAGGATTCGGTGCGACGCAACACCACGGTCGCGGACGTCGCCCGGCGTGGCAAGGACGTGTTGGATCAGAGCGCGGTGCAACTCGCCAAGCTCGCCGAAGAGGTGAATCGCGGTGCCGCGGAGGCCGAAGCGCTGGCGCGGGCCTCGTCCGACATCCAGAAGTTCGTGACGCAGGCCAAAGCGGTGGCTACGCAGACGAACATGCTCGCGCTGAACGCGGCGATCGAGGCGGCGCGCGCCGGGCCGCAGGGGCGCGGGTTCGCCGTGGTAGCGGACGAGGTGCGGAAGCTCGCTTCGGTGGCGGCTGCCGCGGCGGGCGACACCGGCGACACGGTGCGCGGCGTGCTCGCCCGCGTGCAGGCGATCCGTGACCGGCTGACGCAGCTCGCCCAGGGCACGGGCATCGCGCGGGACGCAGCTCAGACGGCGGCCCAGGGCCTGGGGACGGTGGCGGCGGAGGCTCAAGCGAACGACGTGTGGGGCCGGGAGATCGCGAAGATGGCGGGCGAGATGCGCGCCCTCGTGGAGGAGATCAGCGCGCGGCTCGGATCGGTCGCCCAGGGCACCGAGACGCTGCTCGCGTCGGCGCAGGAAATCGCCGCTTCGAGCGAGGAGCAGAGCGCGTCCACCGAAGAGATCGCGTCGTCGGCGAACCAGCTCGCCGAGGCGGCCGACAAGCTCACCGGCGCGGTGAAGTCGTTCCGCCTGCTGGCCGATGAGGTGCCGCCGCCGGAGCGTCAGGCGGCCGACTGACGCGGGCCACGCGCGCGACGCTCCTCCGCACGTCCTCGCAACCCTTTCACGCACCAGACCGTCCTACTGACAGCCGCGCTCCGTTCGTGGAGCCCGTGGCTGGCGACCCGGGGGCGCTGTGTCCGTTTCGACGCGGAAACAATCGGCACGACGCCCCGTAAGAACAAGACACGTATCATCCTACGTTACCAGCGCGGAGCCGTCCCGACATGCAGCGCCGTACGATCATTAGCCTTGCCACCGTAGTCGCCGTCCTGGGCCTGGGCGCCATGGCCGCCACCGGAAGGCTCTCCGGCGGCAAAAAGGAAGGGCCGAAAGCCGTGGCGGTGGTTCGCGGGTCCCTGGTCGATAAGGCCCTCGCCGTCGGCACCATCGAGCCCCGGGTCGAGGTCAGCGTCAAGTCCATCCTCGCCGGTGTGGTTCGGCGGCGCTTCGCCGCAGTCGGTGATTTCGTCAAGCAAGGCCAGCCGCTGCTCGAGGTCTCGCCCAACCCGACGCCGCTGGAAATGGTGGAGCTGCGCCGCAACGTGGAGCTGCGCGAGATCGAGCTCAAGAACCTGGAGCGCGAGTTGGCCCGCCAGCAGGAGCTGCGCAACAGGAACCTGATTTCCCCCTCCGATCTTGAGACCGCCCAGCGCCGGGTCGACGAGTCGCGCAGTCAGCTCTCGCTGGCGCAGGAGCGGCTGGCGTTACAGGAAGGCGGCAAGGTGCTGACCGGCGGCAAGCAAGTGGAGACCGTGGTTCGCGCGCCCATCGACGGCTACATCCTCGAGGACTCCATCGAGATCGGCGATCCCGTGGTGCCGCTCACGCCGTACCAGGCGGGCACGGTGCTCATGCGCATGGCGGCGATGCGGGACCTGATCTTCCGGGGAACCGTAGATGAGATCGACGTGGGTCGGCTCAAGGAGGGCATGCCGGTGACGGTCAAGATCGGCGCGCTCCCCAACGCCAGCGTGAAGGGCCGGCTCGAGAAGATCTGGCTCAAGGCGCACAAGCAGGAGCAAGCGACGGTCTTCCCGATCGAGATCGTTCTGACCGAAGTGGCAGGTGCCACCCTCCGCGCGGGTTACTCCGCCAACGCGGAGGTGATCATCTCTCGCCGGGATAGCGTGCTGTACATCCCGGAGCGGCTCATCGTCCAGCGCCACGACTCGAGCTTCGTCACCGTCCGCACCGGCCCGGGCAAGACCGCGGAGCGCGCGATCAAGACCGGCCTCTCCGACGCCATCAACATCGAAGTGCTCGAGGGGCTGCAGGTGACGGACTCGATCGTGGAGCCGCCGCCGCGCGAGATCACCTGAGTGTGGCGCGACTTTCTCGCCGACCTGCGGGCGCAGAAGCTCCGCACTTCGCTCACCGTCATCGGGATCGCCTGGGGCACGGTGGCGGTGGTGGTGCTGCTGGCGTTCGGCGTCGGCCTGGAGCGGCAGACCATCAAGCGCTTCCACGGGCTGGGCGACCGGATCGTGATTCTGTTCGGCGGCCGGACGACCAAACCGTTCGCGGGGTTCGGCGACGGCCGCCCCATCCGGCTGCGGCCCGATGACGTGGCGCTCATCGCCGGCGAAGTCCGCGAGATCGAGCGCATCAGCCCCGAGTTCATCACCCGCAGCGCCCGGGTGCGGCGCGGCATCAAGGCGGCCACGCCCGCCGTCACCGGCATCGTGCCCGTCTACGGTCTCATGCGCAACATCATCGCCGAGGCGGGGGGCCGCTTCATCAACGATCGCGATGTCGCCGAGCGGCGGCGGGTGGCGGTGCTGGGCAACGAGCTGGCCAAGCTGCTGTTCGAGCAGGACGCGCCCGTGGGACAGCAGGTGTTCCTGGGCGACACGCCCTTCACGATCGTGGGGGTGATGCGCCCCAAGCTGCAGAACTCTTCGTATCAGCAGCGCGATCAGGACCGGATCTTCATTCCCGCGACCACGCACTACGCGCTGTTCGGCGAGCGCTTCCTCAACAACATCGTGTACCGCGCCCGCAGCTCAGAGCTCACCAAGGTGGCCGAGCGCCGGGTGTACGAGACGATGGGGCGGAAGTACCGATTCGATCCCACCGACAAGGACGCCCTGGGGTTCTGGGACACGAGCGAGTGGGAGACGAAGTTCGGCAAGATGTTCGTCGCCTTCAACATCTTTTTCGCGATCGTCGGGAGCTTCACCCTGCTCGTCGGCGGCATCGGGGTGGCGAACATCATGTACATCGTGGTCCGGGAACGAACGCGTGAAATCGGCGTGCGGCGCGCCGTGGGTGCGACGCGCGCCGACATCATGCGCCAGTTCTTCGCCGAGGCGCTGATGATCGTGGCCATGGGGGCGACGCTCGGCCTGCTGCTCTCGCTCGGGCTCGTGGCCGCGCTGGGTGGGTTGCCGATCAAGGAGTTCGTCGGCGTCCCGACCATTTC
>WNFX01008775.1_pt1 | contig 10234 bp, 15 predicted proteins | sample 5400111 | NCBI WGS metagenome assembly WNFX01 (sample SAMN13153363, study PRJNA577476) | soil metagenome | isolation source: 40 cm soil or saprolite under grassland replicate 1 | place: USA:California | collected 2016-06-15 | reverse complement strand
TGAACCGTGGCGGCGGCAACGGCCTATTCATGAACATATAGAGGCTTATGCAGAACCCGCCATGTCGTCCGTTAACTAGAGTTACACGACTGTAATTCCAGAATTGGCGACACGCAGGGTCAGCTCATAGCAAACGACCCCTCCTTCCAGTAGAACGGTGAATGCCAATACCCCATTCACCAGAAGGAGAGGCCGTTGCGGTTCGATCGTATGTCAGGACTGGACGCTGAGCAACTCGATGATCTGGAAGAACTGGTCAGCGAACTGTTAGAGGAACCGTGGGACAAGGGAACCGGCCGCCCGAGGGATCTTTCCTTGCGCGAGGCGCTCATCGTGGCCAGCGGATACGCCCGCAATAACATCACCGAGGAAATCTGGGCCGAGATCTTCGACGTGGATCAGTCCACGATCTCGCGGCACATCACTTTCCTCACGCCATTGATCGGTAAGGCGACCGCCGGGTTCCGGCCATCCGCGGAGGAGGCAGCGGAGGCGACCAGGGGCGTGATCGCCCTGGTAGACGGCACTTTGTGGCCATGCTGGTCCTGGGCGGGCGAGCGCGAGCTGTGGGCTGGGAAATACAAGACTACGGGTCACGGGTCGCTGATCATCGCGAATCTCGCCGGCGAGATCACTTTCGTATCCGAGCCGGTTCCCGGCAATCAGCATGACATGGCCAAGCTGAAAGACTCGGAATGCGAGACTATCCTGAAAGCGGCCGGCGATGCCATCGGCGATAAGGGATTCATCGGGACCGATTACATCATCACCCCAGTGCGCAAGCCGCAAGACCGTGAGCTGTACATGCGCGAGCATGTTTACAATAACCAGATCAGCTCCCTGCGCGCACCCGTGGAGCGCGCCGTAGCGAACCTGAAGACATGGCGGATTCTCTTTACCGATTACAGGAGGCCGCTGAAGACCTTCATGTCATCATAGTGCCACGCCGAGGTATCTCTCGCTAACGTGGTCTAAAAAGGTTTGGCGACCTGGAGGCTGCCGGAATGCGCGCTCATGCCGCCGGCAGGATGCCATGCTCTGGGGTACGCCGTTGACGACATGACCGACCAGGGAGACGCTAGCGGCTGTGGCCGGGACGCCTGATCATGTGCGCCGTAATCGCTTGGCGTGGGATAGCTGGGCGCCGGAATATGCCAGGGCTGGTTCGCGCAATTGGGCGGCGGCCGAGCCCAGCTGGGGTATCTGGGGCGTCCCCGAGGCCCAGGCCCGGGTCCTGCCGCCCGACCTGAACGGCCGGGACAGCATCGAGCTCGGCTGCGGTACCGGTTACGTCTCGGCCTGGCTGGCCCGCCGCGGCGCGCGGCCGTCGGCCTGGACAATTCGGCCGCGCAGCTGGCTACCGCCCGCGGGTTGCAAGACCGTTTCGGGCTGCGGTTCCCGCTCATCCATGCCAGCGCTGAGCAGGCACCTTTCGCCGACGCCAGCTTCGACCTGGCGATCTCGGAGTACGGCGCCAGCATCTGGTGCGATCCCTACGCCTGGATCCCCGAGGCTGCCCGGCTGCTGCGCCCGGGCGGCCAGCTGATCCTCCTGGTCAACTCCGTGCTGCTCATGCTCACCATCCCCGACCAGGACGGCCTGCCCGCCACCGGGCGGCTCCTGCGGCCCTACTTCGGCATGCACCGCTTTCAATGGCCAGACGACGACTCCGTGGAGTTCCACCTCGGCCATGGCGACATGATCCGGCTGCTGCGCAGCTGCGGCCTGGAGGTCGAGGATCTCCTCGAGCTCCGCCCGGCGCCAGGCGCCACCGCACAGCAGCCGCTCGCCACCCTCGAATGGGCACAGCAATGGCCCTGCGAAGAAATCTGGAAGGCCCTCAAGCCACCCAAAACCGGATCCGTGAACGAAATTGGAACTGCATAGACCGCGCCACTGTTAAGACGCTTAAGCGCACACTCACATGCCGCGTCTGGTGCAGGTTTTGTGACGTTTGCGGCGGCGGAGGGCAGGCGCAGTGTCGGGACATGATGAACATCACCGAGTTGACCCCAGTCCCCTTCGAGCGTGCTGATCGGCTACGGCTGGCCGTGGCGGCCTACCTGGCCCGTTTCAAGGGCTCCTCCCGCGAGCACACCGAATCCGATCTGCGCTGCTACCTCACCTGGTGCGCCGAGCATGGCCTGGACCCGCTGGCCGCCCGGCGGCCGCACCTGGAGCTGTACATCCGGTGGATGCAAGAGATCCGCCGGTTCAAGCCCTCCACCGTCTCACGGCGATTCTCGGTCGCCGCAGGCTTGTACCGGACCTGCGTCATCGATGGCTTGCGGAGCACTCACCGGCCGAGCATGTCCGCCGACCCTCGGTGCCTGCAGAGTCACCGACCCTTGGGTTCACTCACCTGCAGTTCGAGGCCCTGCTCACATAGGCCCGCAAGTCGTCGAACCCGTCCGACTTCGCGCTGGTAGCAATGCTCGGCCTACTGGGATTGCGGATCTTCGAAGCCACCGGCGCGGATATCGCGGACCTCGGCGAAGAACACGGCCGCCGGGTACTGCGCGTGTCCGGCAAAGGCACCAAGGTTGTCCTGGTCCCGCTGCCGCCAGCGGCCGGGCGGGCCATTGACCGGGCGATCGGCACTCGCACTCAAGGGCCGATCCTGCTCAACAGCCGCGGCGCCAGGCTGGCCAGCGACCCAGCGGCGCGCAGCAGGTTATGCGCCATGGCCGCGAACGCGAGCCAGGCCGCGTTGGCGGCAAACGACCCGGCAGGTGGCCCAGCGGCCCGTCGGCCCAGTCCGCGAAGACCTGTTCGACCACGGCGTGGTCACGGTGCTGCTCCTCGGCTTGCAGCATCTGGAAGGGGCTGTCGGTGAACACCGCGTGGTGGCGCCAGACGGGGAACAGCTCATCCTGGCCCGTGGCGGTGCTGCGGTTGCGGTCTTTCACCCGGCGCACGATCAACCGGGCGGTGACGGCCTGCCCCTTCTTGGAGGCGAACGCCGTATACGGCGCCTCGGCGACCTCCGCCTCCGACACCCAGGCCCGCAACTGGTCGTCCCAGAGGGCACGCGGGTACTTGATCGCGGTCCACGCATCGCCAGGGATTGCGGCGATCGCCGCCCGCACCTTCGGGTCCATCGGCACGGTGACCGAAAAGCACGCCCCCGCGCGGCGCACCGCCCAGACGAACGCCGCGGAGTAAAACGCCGAGTCCACCCGCACCACGACCGTCCCGCAGCACCCGGCGGCACGCGCCGCGCCAACCGACTCGGTGGCGAAGCTGGCGGCGCCGCGGGCCGAGGCGGCGTTGCCGCCGCGCAGCCGGGTAGCCGCGACCACCGGCGCCGCGATCGGCGTGGCGATGGTGGCGGCCAGCGCGTTCAGCCCCCGCACCAGCAGGCTCTTCCCCTGGATCTTGGTGTGGCCAAACGCCGCGCCCTGCTTCTTGTGCCCATAGACCCGTTTCTGCGTCGAGTCGATGTCGACGAACGCCAGCACGTCCTTGCCCGGCAAAACCGGGGTGCGCCGCGCCAGCTCGGCCAGCAGCAGCCGGCTCACCTTCTCCGCCTGCCGGGCGTTGCCCCAGGTGAACGACCGCAGAAACGACCCCAGCGTGGACGGCGCCCGGATCCCGCCGAACAGCGCCGGCATCGCCCCGTGCCGCAACACATCCAGGTCATCGATGCTGTCCGCGCCGGCGACCATCCCGGCGACGATCCCGGCCACCTTCAAGTCCGCGTTCACCCCGCACCGGTGGCCGATCCGCACATGCTCACCGGCCAGGACGGCCAGCCCCGCCCGCTGGGCCAGGGCCATCACCGGCACCAGGCCCGCCCGCGACACGAGATTTGAGTCGTCGAACGATGCGTGAATCTTCGCCAGGCCATGTAACAATCGCACTTACCAGGTGTCCTCTCGGCTCGGAACGTGGCAGCTTCACCAACTCCCATCGTCCCAGCTCAGAGGGCACCTTTTGTGTCGGCACGCCGCAACAGCCACTATTTACGCGGTGGATTGAGGCTTAGTGGCCGACCTGCTCGAACGTTTTCCCGACTTGTGGGCAATCGTGTTCGAGCAGCCTTCTGTCATTGAGAACACGCGCCGCTCTCTCGAAGGAATACGGCGTGGGAGAGCGCTGCACATTTATACCCGGGAGCTTTCTGGAGAAGATACCGGAGGGAGGCGATCTCTACCTTCTCAAGTCAGTCATCCACAACTGGGACGACACTTCGGCCCTGCGCATCTTGCGGAACTGCCGGGATGCGATGGCAGCCCGCGCCCGGTTGCTGCTCATCGAGCACGTAGCTAACGAGGCTGACCCGGTTGGTTCCGCCATGCGTGACATGACGATGCTCGTACTGTTCGGCAGCCCTGACCGCACGGTTGAGGGTTACAGTCGGCTCTTGGAGCGCAGCGGATTCACGGTCAGCCGGAGGTGGTCGGGTTTCGCTGACCTACGCCTGCTGGAGGCCAGACCCTCCTGACCGTCCCCGATTCGCTCGATCCACCGTGCGGGACGGGCCGGTGGCTGGCGGAGCGCTGATACGAGCGGGGATGCTCGACCCCATGCTGAAGAGGTCGAGCGGCAGAGCGATGCGGGATTCCCGGTAAGGCAGGGCCACCGCCATGCCGCCGATCTCCAAGAGCAGCTTTGCGGCCCGCAGCCGCTGCGCCGCGGGATCGCTGCGCCCGAGCGGAGCGGGTTGGCGGAGGCGCTCGAAGAGCTGAACTTCCTCCGGCTCGTCAAGCAGCATTTCATCGGCGGCGCTGATGGCGCGGCCGTCGTAGACGACGACGAAGCCAGGACCTCGCCGGTAGTAGAGCAGCCCGAATCGGTGGGCCTTGTGCCATCGCGCGAGCATGCCGGGGGTGCAGGGCCCGGCCGGCGGAACCAGGTGACAGAGCAGGTCCGGATCGAGATCGCCGACCGCATCGAGCCGCCAGGCGACCGGTTCGCCTCGCGCGGTGCGGTCCCGGAGACTGGCGACAAACGTCAGCACGGCAAGATCGCTGCATGCCATCTGTCAGTGCTCTTCGATCTTGATGCTTGCCCGTCGGGTCACGATCGCGATCACCCTGCCTCCATCGCAGAACACCAGGCCCCGCTGCCTCCAATCGTCGACGAGGCGGCCGAATTCCGAGGCGGAGATGCCCAGGTCGGCTGCTGCCGCCTCGACGGTCCGCGGTCTACGCAGCGTCAGGTATGCCCTCGACTCCGTTCCGGAAGCGAGGCGGATTTCTCGCTGCGGCCATCCCACTCGACTGTCCACGATGACGACCGAGTCGTCTTCCGCGGCCAGGCTCATGGTCAAACTGCTCCGCGGGTAGTTCGCCCGCCACCTCCGGACCGCCGTGTTGACCTCCAACGCCTTGTCTGCGCCGATCCCACGCTCTTCCGTCGCGAACTGGTAGGCGATCTCTTCCAGCTCATATGCGGGAAGGTCGTAGACATGCCGGTAAAGCGCAGCCGGACGCCGGTCCCGGAAGCCCAGCTCAGGCCGGACGAAGTACGGGCTGAAACGCTCCAGGATGATCCGGATACTCCCGGACGGCGGCTGTAGATGCACCAGGGCAGGCAACTGGGCGAGCACTTCGTCATAGTCCGCGTCGGACTCGCCCGGGAACCCGTAGAGGTAGTTCCAGTCGACCGTGAGGTCGTTTTCCTCGCAGTCACGCAGGAGTTGCACATTCTGGGTGGCGTGCACTCCCTTATCCATGATCTTCAGAACTTTGGAGCTCAGATTCTCGATGCCTGGCTGGATCTGAACCAGTCCTGCTCTGCGTAGCTCCCGTATGTCCCGCTCCTGGAGGTTGGACTTCACTTCGTAATAGAAGTGCAGGTCCCAGTCTTCGGCCGATATCTGGGGAAGCAGCGACTTGAGATAGCCGAGATCTAGGATGTTGTCCACCGAAACGATGTCGAGAAGCTTGTACTCGCTGACCAGTTGGTGCAGATGGGACATCACCTGCTCAGGAGGACGGGACCTGAATTCCATGGTTAGCTGGTTCAATCCGCAGAAGGTACAGGTGTGTTTCTCCCCCCACCAGCATCCCCTGGCCGCTTCATAGAGCAGTTTGGGCCGCACGAAAGGGCGCATTGAGCTGGCGTTGAAGGCCTTGAACCACTCGCTAAAATCGGGGCACGGGACCGACTCCATCCGGACCGGGCCGCACGGCTTGTTGACGACCGTGGAGCCGTCATCTTGCCGCCACGACAGTCCCGATACCTCGGAGACCAATCTGAATCCGTCAAGGTAATCCACGAACTCGACGAACGCGTCCTCGGCCTCGCCGCTGATGACGTAGTCCACGAATGGGAAGTTCCGATGTATTGCAGGGCCCATTGAGCCGGTACAGTTGCCGCCTCCGAACAAGATGAGGACTTTGGGAAGGATCTGCTTGAGTCGGCGTGCGAGCGCGAGCGACGCGATGTTCTGCTGGAAGGTCGAGCTGAATCCCACAAGCTCAGGACTCGTCGCGGCGATCTGATCGGCCATCAAATCGGTGAATATCTTGGAATGCTCGGCCATCTCGAATGATCTGCCCGCATGGACATTCTCGCGCTCGAGATGCGCCGTGAACTCTGCTCGCCGCCATCCTGGAGTGCCGTAGAGCGCCGGTGTGAAGATCCAGTCACCCATGCCGAACCAGACCCCAAGGTTTGCCACGTAACCGTAGTCGGCCGGTGTGATATCGCCACTTGAGACGTCAAGCAGGTATTCGGCCCAGCGCAGGTTGGCGTATACGTGCCCTATTTCCGGCGGCCGCTCGCAGCGGGAGGCGGCAGAATGGAGGATGCCTAACGGCAGAGAAGGCGTGTCGAGGAGATTCCATGGTGCTGAAACAAGTGCAATGCGCACGTGCTTAAATCCTTTCTTCTGACGGCGTCATCCGGGACGTCATCCGGACCGCACGCCACCGGCGGGATGCGGGCATGCCTGGCTTCAATCCAGGCGTGAACAGCATTGCCGCATTGCGCCGCAGCTCCATAGTCGCCGCCAGCCTGACGCAAGCGCAGCCGCCGCAGGTGCTCCCTGCACCCGCGGGCGTGCCCTGGCGGCCAGGCGTTCGGGGCATGATTCCTCATCGGCCGGGGAGGGACGCCGCCGACATCCACCGCGCGCCCGCCATCTGGGTGCCGTTACGGGCCAAGCTCAGGTCACCAGCCATCCCGGCGGGCATTCGCCACGGCGTCGGCAAGTCTTTGTCCAAGCGCCCTCCCGACTAGAGCTTCGTGGCCAATCCCAGAATCGGGTGTACTCCGAGCTTACTGCGCGGAGTCGGCAGGAAATGGTGTGTAATGAAAGCCTTACTACGATGATGTACTTTGGCTTCACTGCCGCTGCCGTTGACGCACAGCTACGGCCCACTCAGGTCCTACTCAGGTCCCGACCGGTGACGAACCGCCGTGGCCGGTGCTGGCCTAGTCTGCTGCCGTGGCCAGTCTGGATGGAAAGGTCGCGCTGGTGACCGCTGTGGTGCGGGGATCGGCGCGGCGATCGCGGGAACCTTCGCCGGAGCCGGTGTCTGTGTGGCCGGCAGGCGGTCTGCGCCCCAGGCACAGACCGTTCAGCACGTCAGCGAGGAGGGAGCGGCCGCCCTCGCTCTGTGTGCGGACGTGGCCGGCCTCGCTGCGATGACCGGTGCGGTGGAACAAGTGCTGGATCGGTTCGGGCGTCTTGGCATCGTCGTGGCCACCGCTGGCATCCAGGCCCGGCCCGGTGCTGGACTATTCGCCTGAGGACTGGCATCGGGTCCTAGACGTCAACTGCCGGGGTCTGGAATACCGCGAAGGTGAGCGCTCCTGCGCTGATCCACGCCGGGGGTGGGCCGGTGATCATCATCGGGTCTGGGATGGCGCGGGTGACCGCGGGAGGCTCCGACGTGTCTGCCGTGGCCAAGGCGGGTGCCTGCGCGCTGACCCAGGTCCTGGCGGCCGAGTTGCGCGAGCCGGACATCGCGGTGAATGAGCTTATCCCCGGACCGGCCCGGACGCCAGGGATGGGCGGCGGCGGTGAGCACGACCGCGAGATCGAGCAGCGCTGGTGGGATCTCGGTGAATGGTTCACGGACCCGGAGAGGTCGCGCGGCTCGCGCTTGTCGTCGCCACCTTGCCTGCGTGGGGGCCGACCGGCCAGGTGTTCAGCCTTGCTGGGCGGCTCTTGCAACCGGCTCGGCCCGGGTCTGTGCGATCTTCTGCTGGAGCCACCAGGAGAACCATCCCCTGTAGCGTTCCTGCAGGTCGGCGCGCATCCAGTCCGTTCCTTGCGGCCCGGCCGTAGGCGTCTTGCCCGACCGGCCACGCCACGTTGAGCGTCAGCGTAGCCAGGCCCGTGAAGACCAGTAGACATCGCGCGCGAGGCGGAGCTTGTGGCCCTCCACACCCCGCAGCGACAGGTACCGGACGGCGATCAGCAGCCCGACCACCGACAGATCGGCGGCCGGTCCCACCAGTGGCGCGATCCACAGGCGCAGGCCAAGCGCCCAGATGTTGCCGAAACTGAACGCGAAGGTCAGCAGCGCGATCAGCGCGAGGATCGCGGTCACGGCTGCCAGCGTCACCCTCTCGCCCGGCTCCTGCCACTCGTTGGTGTTGAAGGTCCTGGTCGCTGCTGGTTCACGGCTCGTAGCCTCGATCACGGGTCCTCGCCCTCCTTCGGCAGCGCTGGGATCAAGGCCCGGCCGGGTGCTGACACACCCGGCCGGGCCGTTGCCTAACGAGTCAGATGACCGGCCACCCCGGAGCCGGCAGAGCGGATCTCCAGGGTGAGCCCCGGTCCGGGCGAGTGGAGCTGACGCCCGGGGCGTGCACAGGCGGAGAAGGTGCCGTCCAGGATCAGCCAAAAAGGCATGGATCGGAGCGTGGCCGGACATTTTGTGCGCAAACTGTGCGCAAACGCGCCCGGCAGCACGCGAGCAAGCGCTCTCCCCGGAAGTGAACTGCAGGAGAAGACGCTGGTCAGGGAGCGGAGGCTCGGGGATTTGAACCCCGGAAGGGCGCGAACCCTAACCGCATTAGCAGTCCTGTTCCTCTCGTCCCAGCCGATGCCGCCCACGCCCGAAATCTGCCGTTCTAGCACGTCACAGCGCTGAGCAGGTGTCAGGCGATGCCCGAGAGTCCCGGCCAGTGCCGGTCCGTTCGTGCGCAAGTTGTGCGCAAGCCGTGCGCTCAGGATGGCACCTTCCGCTGTCTGGGTACGCTGGCTGCTCTCGCCTCGGCCGCCGCTTTGACGACATCGGGAAAGACGTTGATGTACACGTCATCGGTGAAGCTTGTCCGGTGGTGACCGAGCAGGTCGCTGATGATTTTCGTGTCCTGCCTGGCGGCTTTGCACAAGCTGGCGGCACCATGCCGCAGGTCGTCGAAGCGGATGGGGGCAGGCCGGACCGGTAGGCGAGCGCCTCGAATCGGGCCGATACCCATTGTGGCGGTAGGGCAGTGCCGTCCTCGCGGGTGAATACAAGGCCCGTGTCGGTCCAGGCACCGCCCCAGGCGAGCCGTTCTTCGGCCTGCCGCTTGCACCAGGTTCGCAGGATGGCGATCGTCAGGGCGTCGAGCGCGATGGTCCGGTCACCGGACTCGGTCTTCGGGTCGTCGGGATCGTCTTCATCGTCGGCCCGGGCCTCCCGGATGTCGATGACGCCTTCGGTCCACGGCAGGGTGCGCAACCAGGCCTGCAGCGGTGTGTAGTGCTGAACGGTCTGCAGGAATTGCGAAAGCAGGAAGATGGAGGGAGCAGGCCTGGCCAAAGCTGCGCGGTCTCGTACACGAGCCGTCAATGGCCCGTCTGTGGTCTCCGCGTTGGAAGCCCGTACCGATGCTGGAGTCCCGGCAGTTCCTGACCGTGGAGTTTGGCCTCCATCTCCATGTCTAGCAGCTGAAACAGGCGACTGCTCAAGGTCGTCGTGCGCACCAATGCTCAAATAGTCAACGCAAAGCCGATCCTCAGCGCGCCGGAGCAGCATGAGCTACATGATGCTGCCGCCGGCCTGGTGGCACAACGCCAGTGACGTGCCGACCCGAACAGCCGCAAATGAAAGGGCCCATGGGTCCGCATGCAGTCGGGCGACCCCCTCCCTGGCATCGGGCGGGGCACACTGCCAGCTACGCCGTGCGGCTGAGGGCAGGCTCGGGGCCTTCCCGGGTCTCTTCGTCAAGCCGAGGGGAGGTGAAGAGCAAAATGAAGCTTTTCGCAAACGCAGCCGACAAACTGCTGAGCGCCATTGTGCCGCGTGCCACGGCGGCGGCCTGGACCTGCAATAGCGGGTGT
>WNFX01007494.1_pt1 | contig 10237 bp, 7 predicted proteins | sample 5400111 | NCBI WGS metagenome assembly WNFX01 (sample SAMN13153363, study PRJNA577476) | soil metagenome | isolation source: 40 cm soil or saprolite under grassland replicate 1 | place: USA:California | collected 2016-06-15 | reverse complement strand
GTTCCACGCCCGTGAGCGCGTACGGCGTGACGGTCCACACTCGCCGCGAGGGCACATGGACGCCCCGCAGCGTGCCGGCATGTGAGACCTTCATCAGGCTGAACTGCCGCGGCACGAAGGACCAAAATGCTTCTTCGTTCTTGCGGCGAATGCTGCGCACGAGATTGAGTCCCCACGTCTGCTGTTCGCCCGCGCCATAGCGCAGGGTCGTAAATGGAATGCGGAACTCCGCATACCAGCCTGCCGAGTCGACCGAGGTAGCGACGGTCCAGGTGCCGTCCCAGTTGAGGTTGAATCCGCCGAGCGATCCGGCCATCGCCCGCGTCTGGCCGGGCAGCTGGATGCCGCCACCTTCGCCTTCGTTGACGACTTGCGCGTCGTACTCGATGCCGGCCGGTGTGGTCGTGAAGACGAAGCCGTTCTGCCGATCGTGGTAGGTATCGAGGAGGATGCCGAAGTAGTCGCTTTTCGAGATGTCGCCGTCGCGCACCTGCTCGCCGGCCACGATCCCGGCGGGGTCGCTGTCGTAGAGCCAGGCGCCGACGTACAGCGCCTGGCCGTCGGTGACGATGCGGACTTCGGTGCGCTCGGTGACCGGCGCGCCTTCGTGCAGTTCCCGTTGCACAAACCCGGTGACGGGCGTGGCTTCCAGCCATGCGGGGTCGGTCAGGCGACCGTCCATGACGGGCGGCGTCACGACGGCGCGTGCGGTGGCAGTGAGGGAAGCCGCCGAACGAGGGTGGGACGGCGCGCCCGTATCGGAGGCGGGGATCTGGCTGGCAAACAGCGCCCGTGGGAACGGGAGCCCAATGAGCAGAGCAAGAAGCCGGGTGCCAGCCATTCCACTTTACTCCGGGAGGTCTCCGGCGTGATCTTAACGCCTTCCGCGCGCCGCAGCGAAACCCAGAGAGGGGAGAGTAGGTCATGCGGACAGGAGTGATTGTCGTCGCCGTCGCCCTGGGCGTCGCCTGTGAGGCGCCGGTCCAGCAGATGCCACCGGCCAGGCCGGCGGGTGTCCGGGTCGTGGACTTGATCCCGCGCTCGCTGAGCGGGGAGACCTGGCAGGACGCCGAGCCGTTTCTGGCGCTGTACGCCTCGAACCCGAAGCTCATGGCGGCCTCCGCCTTCACTCCCAATCCCGGCGGCTCCGAGAGCGCGACGGCGCCCATCTTCGTCTCGGACGATGGCGGCGACTCCTGGACGCTCCGCAACACGCTGCCCAGCCAGTCCATGACGGCCGACATCACCCACGCCGTCGGAGGCACCGCACCGGTGCTGTACGCGGGGATAATGAAGGTGCCCGGCTTTCCCCTCAATGAGCTGAAGGCCGAGGACTTCCTGTCGGCCACGACCATGAGGCTGCAGGCGTCGCGCTCCGACATCGATCAGCCGTTCGTCCGCACCAGCGCGGTCGAGAATGCCGATCGCGTGTATGTCGGCCTCAATGATTTCGAGGCACCGGACGGGCGCAGCGCGACCGTCGACGTCTCGCTCGACGGGGGCGCGACCTATGCGTCCCGTCGCATCGAAACCCGCGGCACCGTGGGGCAGGACGGTCCGTCCATCCGTCCGGCAGTGGCACAGGATCATACCGTGTACGTCGCCTACTTCGGCTGGCGCTCGACGACCGGATCGGATGTGACGAGCGACGTGGTCGTGGTGCGCGACGACAGCGGCGCCACCGGCGCCACGTCCTTCCGGGACTTGCTCGACCCGTCGGACCACCTCCCCGGCCGCCGCGTCGCGACCCAGGTGACCATCCCCTGGTCCAACGCGCCCACGCTGGGACAGGAGCGCATCGGATCCACCCTGTCGATTGCGGTGGATGCGTTGCACAGCGACACCGTCTACCTGGCGTGGGCCGATCGTGCCGGGACCGGCGACATCTATACGGTGCACGTGCGGCGCTCGACCGACCGCGGCGCGACGTGGAGCGGCGACCTGCGCACCCTCACGAACGCGACCGACGCGAGCCTCGCGGTTTCGACCAACGGCACGGTCGGCTTGCTCTATCAGCAAGTGACCGGCTCGGGGGCTGCCAGCCGGTGGGTCACCCGTCTGGAGCAGTCCCGGGACGGCTTCGCGACGCACCGGGACGTCGTGCTCGCCGCCGTGCCGGCCGCGACGCCGCCCTTCCAGTTCCTCCCCTACATCGGCGACTATAACTGCCTGCTCACGCGCGGCAATCAGTTCCTGGGCGTATTCTCGGCGAACAACACGCCCGATTCCACTAACTTCCCGCAAGGCGTGGTGTATCAACGACGGGTGGACTTCCCGACGCATCGGCTGCTCGATGGCTCGGGCGCCCCGGTGGATGTTTCGATCGATCCGTTCTTTTTCAGCGTCCCCGTTCTGCCGTGACGACAGACGGTCGCAGTGAGGGTCCGATGCACACTCGGTCAGCGATTCTCTTCGCAGTCGCGCTTTCGTTGCCCGGATCCGAGGGGCTAGCCCAGATGAGCCGGGCGGCGCTGGTGAAGCAGTCCGACATCATCTTTGTCGGCACCGTGACGCAGCTGGGCGCCGTCGCGGTTCCCGAAGTCCCCGCGTCGGACCGGACGGTCGTGGTGCGGGTCGACCAGGTGCTCGAGAAGCCGGCCGCGGTCGCCCTGGCGACCGGGGATTCCGTCACCGTCCAAACCGTGCGGGCGGGCTCGCTGAAACCGAGCACGCAGGCGACGTTTTACACGACGGGCTGGATCTTCGGTCGCGGCGTGGCGGTGCGCGAGGTAGGCCACGAGCCGGGACACTCCCCGGTCGCCGTGGCGGACCAGAAGGAGGCCGTGGCGCGGGCTCGACTCGAGGTGAACGACGCGGAGCTGAAGGCGCACATGGAGAAGGCGGCCATGGTGGTCTCGGGCCGGGTGGAGCAGGTGCGTCCGGCCGAGCTCGCGGCCGCACGGCCGCGTCCCAAGCGGATCAGCGAGCACGACCCCGACTGGCAGGAAGCGATCATTCGGGTCGAGGACGGTATCAAGGGCGCCCAGGCCGGGGAGCAGGTCGTGGTGCGCTTCCCGGGCTCTCGCGACGTCGCCTGGGTCGGCACCCCCAGGTTTGCCGTCGGGCAGGAAGGCACGTTTGTGCTCCACAAGGACTCGACCACCGGCTTGCCGCTCACGACGATTGGCGGCCAGTCGGTGCCGGCGTACACGGCGCTGCACAAGCTGGACGTGCTCCCCAAGCAAGACGCGACTCGTGTTCGGGCCTTGATCCGGAAGCCGTAGTAATGGAGAAGGCCAAAGTCGAGGAGTTCCTGCAGCCCAAGGCTTGGCGTGGCGGCAGGGTTCCCGGATTGGCGAGACAGCTAGACGCGTAGACCCAGTCTCACATCGCCGTCATCACCACCGGCGCATGGTCGCTCGTGCCCACGTCCGCCTCTACCACGCAAGCCCTGGCGCGGGCGGCCACGGCGCGTGACGCCAGCATGTAGTCCAACCGCCAGCCGATGTTGCGCGCCCGCAGGTTCCGCCACGGCGCCCACCAGGTGAAGAGGCCCGCATTGTCGGGATCGAACGCCCGCCCCAGGTCCGCGAGGCCCGTGTCGAGCAGCGCTGCGAACATGGCGCGCTCCTCGGGCCGCTGGCCTATCGCGTTAAGCTTCCGCTCCTTCGGATGCACGTCCATCTCCGTCCGCGCGACGTTGATATCGCCGCACAGCAACAGCTCGCGCCCATCGGCGTGCAGCTGCCGCGCCCAGTCCGTGAGCCGCGTCAAGAAGTTCAACTTCGCGGGATAGTCCTTCCCGCCGTTCGGGACGTAGACGGAGGCGATGACCAGACGCCCGAGCTCCACCTGGACGATGCGTGACTCGATGTCGAACGGGGGATGGCTGTATGCGGGATCGCTGGCGCACTGCTCCTTGCGAATCAGCAGCGACACGCCCGAATAGCCCTTGCGGCCATGCCAGTACGCATGATACTCCGCGAGCCGGCACTCTTCCGGGATCTGCGCCGGCTCGGCCTTCAATTCCTGCAGGCACACCACGTCCGGCCGCTCGCGCTCCAGCCACTCCCGCACCTGGGACGCGCGGGCCCGAATGCCGTTGACATTCCAGGTCGCGACTTTCATGCCTTGGCGCTAGAACGATAACCTTCGAAACGCGGAAGCTGGGACGGCGCCGTTGATCGCGCGTTGACTCGAGTGAGCAGAATTCGGGTTGCCATGCCCACCGAGCGCGCCTACGTTCCCGTCATGTCTCCGCCCCCGCCCGCCGCGCTGATGACCGCGGACGAACTGCTCCGCACGCAGACCCCGTGCTGTTCACGTCACAACGAGTGTTCGTACCCCAGTACATCCTCCCGGCAATGAAGTGAGCTCTTCGGAGCGCGCGTAGTGGCCGAGCCGACGCGTTAGCGAACAGTGAAGAGGCCCGGGCTCAAAGCTAGCGGGCATCCGACCGGCGCCGTATGCTAGGAGCGGCAGTCTCGAGCAGCCGTGTACGGATGAACCGAGGGTTGCGTATGCAGCTCCGTCTCGCCGGCCTGATCCCGGTGTGCCTCACCTTCTCCACGTGCACCCACGACACTTCAGGACCGTCTAATACCGGTGGCGGCAATGGTGGCGGTGGACCGACGGTCAGCACGCTGACCAGCCCGCCGGGCCCCACCCGTATCGCCGTGGTCGGCTCCGTGCTCTACTGGCTCGACGAGAGCGACACCCCGCTGAACAAGATCTCGCTCGCCTCTGCGACCGCGACTCCGACACCGCTGTTCCACCTGACTCCCGTGCCGGAGGGCGAACTCGCCGACGGAGCGTACGTCTATTGGATCACCGGCGCCGACCTCTATCGCACGTCGCTCGATGGCACCACGACGACGCTGCTCGACCACGGCACCGGTCCCGCCGGCGCCGTCATGACGATGGACGCGAACGACATCTATTGGGTGAACAGCGTCGCTTCGAACTGCAGCCCGTCATGCAGGTTCGCCATCCGGCGCGTGTCGAAAGCGGGCGGCGCCGCGACGCCGATCGTGACCACACCCGACGGCGTCATCGGCATCACCGCCATCGCCATTGCCGGCGGCTTTGCGTTTTGGGAAGAGGAGGGCGTCGGGCCCGCCGCCTCCGATGGCAGCGTCGGGAGCAAGATCAACAAAGTGTCGCTCGCGGATGGCACCGTCACAATGCTCGTGAACGGCCTCGAAAATGGACTGATCCTACCGCCCAGTCCTGGCTACATCCCAGCGAGCTGGCACCCGCGCGGCGGTATCGTCGCCGATGACGCGTTCGTCTATTTCGCCGACGCCGATTTCTTCCAGAGCTACCGCGTGATGGCGGTCCCGGACACGGGGGGTGCGATCACCATCCTGCTCGCCGATACCACGCACGACGCCAACAATTTCGTCCGCAGTATGGTCAGCGAAGAGACCACGCTCTACTGGGTCGACGAGAACGCCGTGCGGTCGATACCGAAGACCGGTGGCCTGCCGGCCGACCTCGCCGGCCCGCGCACGGTCTTGCCATGGAGCCTGACGCGCGTGGGCACGAACCTGTACTGGATCGAGAGCACCTGCTGTGCCCATCGCGACAAGGGCACGATTTACACCGTCCCAACCACGGGCGGGACTGCCGACACTGTGATCCCCAACCTCGATTCTCCAGGCAGCATCGCGTCCGACCCTGCGCACGTCTACTGGACCGAGGGGGGAGCGATCGGCGGAATCGAGGGGTTCGGCAGCCTGCGGGTGAGCGCGCTGGATGGCTCAAATGCCCGGACGCTGGTCGAGTCTGGCGCTGCGGGGCCATTCGCTGCGGACGCGACCGCCATCTACTTCGCCGACAAATGGACGATCAAGCGCGTCCCCGCAGCGGGCGGCACACCGCAACGGCTCGCGATCGGCGACTTCTACATCGCCGACGTAGCGACCGATGGCGACCGCGTCTATTGGGTCGAAGGTGGGCCCTTCTCCGTGGTCCGGTCGGTCCCCGTGAATGGCGGGGCCATCACGACCTTAGGCAGCGGACCCGGACCCGCCGGGCGCATCCGACTGGACGGCACGTACGTGTATTGGCTTGCGCATGAGGACGAAGTCGATCGCGCTCCCAAGACTGGCGGGACGCCCGTTCGGCTCGTCGGCCCGGTCAGCGGGCTGCTCACCGATTTCGCCGTCGACGCTTCCAACATCTATCTCTCGGAGTGGGACGGCGGTGGCATCTCGAAAGCGCCGATCACCGGAGGCACTGCGACCCCACTCGTCGGCCTCGGCGTGGATCAAACCCGCCGCATCGCGGCCGATGGCGGGAAGGTGTACTGGATCGATCAGAGAAACGTGGGATCCATCACGTCCGACGGCCGCACGCAGGTCCCGATCACGTACGGTCTGCTGTCGGATCCGTTCTCGGAAAACGACCTGGCATTCGACGGCCGCTCCGTCTATTGGACCGAAGTTGCCGGAGATGCGATTCGTCGAGCAACGCCCAAGTAGCCTCGGGGGCACCGCCCACGCCGGTCCTCACCCCCTGTCGTCCCTTCTTCGAGACCTCACCCCCTGAGCTCTCTCCCTCGGGAGAGGGGGAACGAAGGTGGGCGGTCCGTTATTGATGACCTGATGGAAGCGACACTCGCAGCTCCTGCATCAGCTGTCGCTCCACCCAACCAGCGCCGCGCGTCCACACCACGTCCGGCCGCTCGCGCTCCAGCCACTCCCGCACCTGGGACGCGCGGGCCCGAATGCCGTTGACATTCCAGGTGGCGACTTTCATGCGTTGGGGTGCCAGAAGGATAACCTTCGATACACGGGAGCTGGACGGCGCCGTTGATGGCTCGTTGACTCGAGCGAGCAGGATTCCGGTTGCCATGCCCACCGAGCGCGCCTACGTTCCCGTCATGTCTCCGCCCCCGCCCGCCGCGCTGATGACCGCGGACGAACTGCTCCGCACGCACGTTCCCGACAAGCGCACGGAGCTCGTACGGGGCGTGTTGGTCGTGCGGGAACCGGCCGGCTCGAGGCACGGGCTCGTGACAATGAATCTCGGCGCCGAGCTCGCCGTGTACGCGAAGCAGACCGGTGCGGGTGGCGTGTACGCCGCGGAATCCGGCTTCAAGCTGGCGAGCGATCCCGACACGGTCCGCGCCCCCGACATCGCCTTCGTGGCGGGCGAGCGCCTGCCGCCTGCGAGTACAACGGGATACCCCGCGCTGGCCCCGGACCTCGCCGTAGAGGTGCTGTCGCCCGGGGACCGGCCCGGCGAGGTGCTCGCCAAAGTCGCCGATTGGCTCTCCGCCGGGACTCGGCTCGTGTGGGTGCTCGATCCGGAGCGCCGGCTCGCCCGGGTCTATCGCCACGACGGCAGCGAGACGATCGTGACGGCAGAGGGGGCGCTCGATGGGGAGGACGTGCTGCCGGGGTTTAGCTGCTCGCTCGCATCCATCCTCTAGCGCCGCCGCCGCCGCCGAGCAAGAAGGCGACATGCCAATTCCGTACTATCAGGTTGATGCCTTCACGGGAGACCTGTTTGCCGGCAATCCGGCGGGTGTGTGCATGCTTTCCGCCTTTCTCGCGGACCGCACCATGCAGAAGATTGCGGCGGAGAACCGGCACAGCCAGACCGCCTTTGTCGTGCCTCGCGCCGATGGCGATTTCGACCTGCGCTGGTTTACACCGGAAGTGGAAGACGATCTCTGCGGACACGCGACGTTGGCATCGGCCTACGTGCTCGCGCTGCGGGGACACACCGCGTGGCCCGTGCGCTTCCACACGCGCAGTGGCGTGCTGACCGTGACCCGTGACCGGGACAGCTTCGAGCTGGACTTTCCCGCCAGGCCGCCGCAGCCGTGCGAGACGCCGGTCGAGCTCTTGTCGGCCCTGGGTCTCAAGACGGCGCGCGTCATGAGGTCGCGCGACTATCTGGTCGTGGTGGAGGACGCCGAGCAAGTGCGAGCGCTCTCGCCCGACATCGCCGCTCTCGCCAAACTCGACATCGGGTTCGGCGGTACGATTGTTACCGCGCCCGGCGACGCCGACGTGGACTACGTATGCAGATTTTTTGCCCCCGCCGTCGGCATTGGTGAGGATCCCGCTACCGGCTCGATACAGTGCACACTCGCACCCTATTGGGCGGCGCGGCTCGGTAAGGAGGCGTTGCGCGGGGCGCAGCTGAGTGCGCGCGGTGGACGCATGCGGTGCAAGATCGCCGGCGATCGCGTTGCGATTGCTGGCGAGGCACGCCTGTACCTCCAGGGCACAATCGACCTGTAGAGCCCACACCTGCCCCCAAGTCTGTTTTGTTCATCAAGACGTATCTCCTGAACTGAGGTGAGACTCCGGCCATCGAGAAACTTTCGCCTACCTCGGGGCTCCTTTATGGGGATCGCCGGAGGGCGACGTGCGGAGCATCTCGTGGAAGGACCTGGCCCTATGGGTGGTGAAGTGAAACCCTGATCGGCAAAAAGCCGTTCGGCTGTCCATGCGGTGACAACTCGCGTCACCGCGAGGCCAGGTCGCACCATTCCCGCTGCGCGACCATGCCGCGCGTGCTACGTTCCGTCTCCACATGCCACTCACCCAGCGCACGCGTCGCCTCTGGCTGCTCGGCGCCGCCGTCTGGATCGTCCTGGGCCTCATGTCCGCCGCCCAGAACGCCGCGTGGCGCGCCTACACCAACCGCCCCATCCCCTGGGGCATCCTGCTGCCGAACTCGCTCGGCGACTGGCTCACCTGCGGGATGTTCACCCCAGCCTTCTACTGGATGGTGCGGCAGTTCCCCATCCGCGGCGAGCGCTGGTGGACGCGGCTCCCGCTGCACCTCGCCGGGTCGATCGCCTTCACTCTCCTCAAGGTCTCGGTCTGGACGCCGCTCTACAACGTGTTGAATCCCACAGAGAGCCGCTCGTATTCCCAGATATTGTTCGGAGGCTTCTACGCCGACATGCTGGCCTACTGGGCCTCGGTGGGCGTGATCCACGCGATCGAGTATTACAGAGAGTCGCGCGAGCGCCAGCTCGAGGCCACCCGCCTCGCGCTCGAGAACCTGCGCGCCCAGCTGCAGCCGCACTTCCTGTTCAACACGCTGCAGTCGATCTCGACGCTGATCTACCGCGACCAGCCCGCCGCCGACCGCATGCTCACCCAGCTCTCGGACCTGTTGCGCCTGTCGCTGCGCAACACCGGCGTGCAGGAGGTGCCGCTCTCGGAAGAGCTGGGCTTCCTCGAGCGCTATCTTGCGATCATGCGCGTGCGTTTTGGCGATCGGCTGGTGATCGCCGTGGACACGCCTCCCGACGTGATGGATGCGCTCGTGCCGAGTCTCGTGTTGCAGCCGATCGTGGAGAACGCGATCGAGCACGGTATGGCCGACCGGCTCGACGTCGGGCATGTGTCGATTCGGGTCACCAGGGACGGCCCTGCTCTCCAGCTCGAGGTCTCGGACGACGGTCCCGGCCTCGGCGCGGCGTCGTCCAGGGAGGGCAACGGCATCGGGCTCGCCAATACCCGCGAACGCCTCGCGCGGCTCTACGGCGCGGCGGGCCGGGTCGAGACGTCGAGTCCCAACGGCCGCGGCTTGACCGTGCGCCTCACGATCCCGCTCCGCCATGGCTGAAATCCGAGCGTTGATCGTGGATGACGAAGCTCTTGCGCGCGAACGGGTTCGCACGCTCCTCTCGGCTTCGCCCGGCGTCACCGTCGTCGGCGAGTGTACTGGGGGGCGGGAAGCCGTCGAAGCCATAGTCGATCAGGCCCCTAACTTGGTCTTCCTCGATGTTCAAATGCCAGATCTCGACGGCTTCCAGGTCCTCGAAGCCGTGAGCGACGAGCACCTCCCCGCCGTCGTCTTCGTCACCGCCTACGACGAGTACGCGCTGCGCGCCTTCGACGTCCACGCCGTCGATTACCTGCTCAAACCGATCGAGCCCGAGCGCTTCGCCAAAACGCTCGCGCGGGTGCGCGACACGCTGGGCGACAAGAGCGACGGGCGACTCGAAGCGCTGCTCGACGCCCTCGCCACGCGCGACCTCCCGCTCGATCGGCTGGTGATCCGCACCCGCGGCAAGGTGTCGTTCTTGAAGCCGAGCGAGATCGACTGGGTCGAAGCCGACGGCAAGCACGTCAAGCTGCACACGGGGCGCGAGACGCACGTCGTCCGCCAACAACTCCAGCGCCTCGAGCCACGCCTCGCCGCGCACGGCTTCGTGCGCGTGCATCGCTCGGCGATCGTCAACGTGGACCGGATCAAGGAGCTGGAGCCGTGGTTCCACGGGGAATACGTGGTGCACCTTAAGGACGGTACCAAACTCACG
>WNFX01016989.1_pt1 | contig 10239 bp, 11 predicted proteins | sample 5400111 | NCBI WGS metagenome assembly WNFX01 (sample SAMN13153363, study PRJNA577476) | soil metagenome | isolation source: 40 cm soil or saprolite under grassland replicate 1 | place: USA:California | collected 2016-06-15 | reverse complement strand
CTCGCAAGAAAACGGTCATGCGATCAAACGAGAAAAATCAGGTCCCAAAATCAGCTGATGACTTCGAGGACATTAGCGTCGTCAAGAACCTTCTCGAGCTGCAATCTCGTTTGAGAACAAGAACAGATTCGATAGAGACCCAATCAGACTGAGATGAATCTCAGCCATCTCTCGCTGGTCTCCTCGACCTATTCTTTGGCCGAGTAGGCCGCTTGTAGAGACGTGCCCGCTTTGGACGGTGCCCGAAAACATCCGGCGCGACCACTACTGCGGTCTGGGTCTTCTGAACTCCCCTGATCTTCTGAATCTTTGACAGTACAAGATCTGACAATGTGGTCAGATCAGGAACTTCTGCAAATGCGATCACATCGAAGGGCCCCGTGACGGCGTGAGCCATCTTGACACCGTCTATCTTCGAGATCGCGTCGGCAGCAGTCTTGGCAGTCCCAGGCGCGAGCTGCATCAGAATATACGATCCAAACCCCATCTCTGATCCACCCACATCGAAGGCTTGCCGAGTCACTGGTCACGGCTGATTAACTCTTCGCTGGAACACACCCGACGCATGAGGGTCCTATCACAAAGTTGGAAAGGGTTACAATCCGTATTCATACCCGCCGGTGTTCTCAAGAGCTGTCTTTGTCGGACAGGGTCGAGGCCAGGACCGGCTAGAGTGGACGTGACTGAAAACTGGACAACATTACGACGCCCTTCAGGAACTTTTATGCTCTTCTCGGCGGAAGCCTCCCAGAAGCTTCCTCAATCCTCATATCGGGAGACCCGGGAAGCGGAAAGACCACCCTCGCTCAACAGATCCTCTACGACGAGCTTTCCGCATCGAAGCCATGCATCATAATCACCTACGACACGTTCCCATCCAACATCATAGAGAGAATGAACGAGTTCGGATGGGACCCGAAAAAATATCTGCAGACGAACAAGCTTGACATCGTAGACTGCTACTCGGCGACCGCAGGCATCACGGAAGGAGTCGTGCCACAACCTTTCGACCTTACCAACGTCAGCATATACCTCTCCACTGTCATGGACAAACTCGGGAACCGGCAAATAACAATCGTGCTGGATTCTCTAATACCGATATTCAGCGAGACAGAGAGCAAACACGCGATCAGCTTCATACAAAGCATCGCGGGAAAGGTGAAGAAAGCCGGAGGAAAACTCATAGTAACACTTTCCACCGGCAGCGTCAATCCCGAGCTATTTCACAAAGTCGAAAGCCTCGTCGACGGAGTCGTAGAACTCAGAATGGTCGAACAGGGGCAGATGCTCAAAAGATACTTACTCGTACGCAAGATGGATAGACGTCACATAACACCTCGCCTCGTCCAGTTTGACATCATAGGCGGTCGAGGAATACAACTCAAACTCTCAAAACTGGGCTTTCTCTTGAGGAGAACCGGAGTTCTCCGTACCCCTCCGGGGAACTAGCGACCAGCTAAATCCCTGTAGATCGATGGCTTGCCCCATCGACCGCCCCATCTAACCGTCATTGGACAAGCCATAGAACCGAACCGAGAACTGAAGCCCATATCTATTTATCTCCGGACAGACTATGAGTAGTCAGACCCTGGCATGGCCGAGCAAAACACGCCAGAATATCCTCCGGCACTCGAACTCGAAAAGGAGCTCACTCGTAAGGAACGGCAGATAGAATACCTCCAGACCGAACTCCGCCGCTACCACAACCTGATGGAAGAACTCAAACAGGGTATGCGGCCGATCGGGACAATTGAGGAAGTAAAGGGAGACACAGCCCTTGTGCGCCTTTCTGGCGGCCAGGCCTTTCAAGTTAGCATCCCTCCAGAAATCAGAGACAGAGTTGGCACAAATGTCGACGCCGTGCTGTCCCCGACGAAGGGAGTGATAGTCGATGTTATTGAACGGATAAAGGATCGCAGCCTACTAGAATACCAGGTCGAGAAAGCTCCCAAGGTCTTCTACGAAGATATCGTAGGGCTGAGGAAAGAACTGCTCAGCCTCAGACAAGCCATCGAATGGATACTAGACCCCGGGACCAGAAGCAGGAGGGAGCAGATCATTAGGGACCCGCGGATGTTGGAGGAGGCAGGATCCGTACTCCTTTTTGGACCACCGGGAGTCGGTAAGACCTACATGGCTAAAGCGGTCGCTGGAACCATCAGCAACCATGGACAGAATACCAGCTTCCTCAAAATAGAAAGCTATGAGATAGTCTCCAAGTGGCTCGGCGAATCCGCGAAGAACGTGAAGGAGATCTTCAAACTCGCACGCGAGTCCGCACCTACAGTCCTCTTCATCGACGAGGCTGACGCGATCGGTAGGGCAAGAATGGAAGCTACTACGGACGCGGGACGAGATGTCCAGGGAATGCTGAACCAGATATTGACGGAGCTCGGCGAAGGATTCCACGTCAACCGCAATGTCGCGGTCATCTTCGCTACCAATTATCCGAGCGTCATCGACCCCGCTCTGCTCGACAGGATGAAACGAATCATCTATGTGCCCCCTCCGAAGACGCGTGACGAAATTAAGAGGCTGCTCGACTCTTACTTGGCCAAGGTGGAGATAGACCCGAAAATCTCGACCTACGACGGCGGTCTAACAGAAGAGTCGTTCGAAGAAGTCTGGAAGATAATTCGGTCTAGGCGACAAGTATATGAAGCGTCAATACCCGACCGTGGAATCTCCGTTCGTGACCAGTACGTCATCACACCCCGAGACATGAAGAATGTGATCCAAGAAGCCGCAAGCGAAGCCTCGTTCGCGGGTGAACAGTATGTGACCATGGAGAGACTGTTGACTCTGTTCAAAAGCCTCTCTTCGGAAGAGCGCCACTCGCGCGTCGTCAGCTAACATTCCCGTTTTATCCCTCATCTTACAGTAGGACACCTTATGAGTTCCAGGTTCGGACCGGAGGCACTGTCGCTCCACGTTCCAGCCGAGACCGTGGAGAGAATCATCAGGTTTCTCAAGACCCACACTGAAAGGGTTGGCGCTAGGAATCTCATCGTCGGAATGTCAGGGGGGCTCGACTCAAGTGTCACAGCCGTCCTCTGTTCAATGGCCGTTGGTGGACGCAGAACCATCGGACTATCTCTCCCGGAGGAGGATACTAGGAATCAGTCGAATCTACGAGACGCCGAAGAACTCGCGAAAAATCGTGGAATCAAGTACAGGTCGCTCGACATCACTTCACTGGTCAAAGCTGGCGAACATTTGGTCCGCCCCTCGAAACACGAGGGCAAGACTCCCCTGGGAAACATGAAAGCGCGTCTCAGAGGAATGATCCTCTACTACTACTCCAACATCAATCACGGGCTAGTTGTTGGAACCGGAGACAAGAGTGAGATTATGCTCGGATACTTCACGAAATACGGAGACGGCGCATGCGACATTCAGCCAATCGCGGACCTCTACAAGAGCACTGTGCGAGATCTCGGAAAGTACCTGGGGCTCCCCAGTAAGATTTGCTCCAAGCCCTCTAGCCCAGAGCTTTGGCCCGGACAGACGGCGGAGGGTGAGCTGGGTCTCAGCTATGAGAAGCTGGATTTGGTATTGTGGGGACTAGAAAGATGGATTCCTTCCGCGGACGTTAGCAGAGACCTTGGAATCCCACTTAAGACGGTGGAGAGCATTAGGAAAAGGTGGTTACTAGCGGAGCACAAGCGTCGACCGCCACTGGCGCTAAAGCTGGGCTTTCGGACCTCAAGTCAAGACCTTAGAATACCCTATACTCTTTCGGAGTGACTGTATGCTAGGTTAGCTCTTCAAGCAGCGATGTGACATCTCTGTTGTAAACGTCCTGTTCGACGAATGGTTTCTCTCCCAAAGCAGGCATCCGGCTGGCAAGCTGATCCTCGTACGTAGCAACTTCCATCTGGAAGAAAACCCCGATCGGTATCTTGTCGCCCCACTCGAACGATTTCAACAGAGCATTCCCCTTCTTCGCAGTGACCTCGTCTCTGATGCTGGAATCCGCTACCCGACCATTGTAGCCTGTCTCTTCGAGCTTGTACAGTCGAGGAGCCTTTGACGGGAGATCGTCACCAGCATACCACTCCTTAGTGTTGATGTCATTATAGGTCGGGCACGTCTGAAGGACATCGACGAAGGCGCCGCCCCGATGCTCGATTGCTGCTCGTAGAATCGTTTTCAAATGTCTAACATCCAGGGCGTAGCTCCTGGCGACAAACGTGTAGCCGGAGGCCACTGCCATCGCAATAGGATTCACGCCCTCCTGGATTGACGGGGCCGGCATAGATTTCGTCTTCAGACCTTTCGGAAGAGTGGGCGAGGCTTGACCCTTCGTAAGGCCATAGACACCGTTGTCATAGAGGACATATGCGAAATCGAGATTCCGACGTCCTGTGTTGACAAAGTGTCCTGCTCCTATCCCTAATCCGTCACCGTCTCCTCCTACAGCGAGGACGGTGAGACCTGGGTTGGCGAGCTTTGCTCCTGTTGCGATCGGTAAGACTCTCCCGTGAAGAGTGTGGAATCCGTACGCGTTAATGTAGTGCGGTGTTTTGGCTGAGCAGCCAATTCCGGAGAAGATAGCGACTCGGTGTGGCTCTAGCTGCATTTCTAGGAGAGTCATCTGTATTGCGTTGACGATGCCAAAGTCGCCACAGCCTGGACACCAGTCGTTATGAACCTGTGTCCGGTAGTTCTTCAGTTCAAGCATGGCTCAGCGCGACCTCTTTCATCCCATCTCTAACAATGTCTCTGACGCCTTCATAAATCTCGTTCTGTGAGAAGGGTCGTCCGTCGAACTTGACGACTTTGTTGTCTACCGCTATCCCCGTCGTCTCTCGTATCAGACCGGCCATCTGCGCCGAGTAGTTATTTTCAACCGCGATCTTACGGATAGAATCTGATAATGTTCTCTGGACGAGTTCTGTCGGGAAGGGGTTGACGTACCGTATCTGTAGAAAGTTCGCTTCAATTCCATTGGCCTTTAGTTCTTCCATTCCGTCTAGTATCGCTCCTTTGGTCGAACCCCAACCCACTAGGGTTATTGGTGCAGACCTTGGCCCGTGAAGAGTGGCCTTCTTCGAGTCCGGAATGACTTGACTGGCCAATTCTATCTTTCTCATCCTCTTCGTCATCATCCGAACGCGTAGGTCGGCCGCCTCGGTTATGTGGCCATACTCATCGTGCTCGTCACCCGTCGTCCAGAATATTCCACCCTTCATACCTGGTCTCGTCCTGGGGGATATACCGAGATCTGTCCACCGGTACCTCTTGTAGTCCGGATTCTTCGCCAGATCGGCTTCCTGCAAGAGATCTCCTCTGTCAACCTTCATTCCTTCCGTGTTCAAGAAGGGTATGTCCTTGTACGTGCTGGCGAGAAACTTGTCAGTTAGGAGGATCACCGGGACCTGGTATCGATCCGCATAATTGAACGCGTCAAACGTGTCGTAGAAACATTCGACGACATCGCCGGGCGCTATGATCATTCTGGGAAACTCGCCATGCGCAGCGTGCAAGGCGAATCGCAGGTCGGCCTGTTCCGTCCTTGTCGGCATTCCAGTCGCCGGTCCCGCTCTCTGCCATAGAACTACCACTGGACCGGGGGCTTCAGTTATTCCGGACCATCCCAGCCCTTCGGCCATCAACGAGAATCCGGGGCCAGAGGTCGAAGTTGATGAACGGAGTCCCGCGTGTGCCGCACCTGTGGCCATGTTGATCGCTGAAATCTCATCTTCAGCCTGGACGACTATCATGTTGTAGTCTTCTTGGTGAGACTCAAGATACTCGCTCTCATCGGTTGCAGGTGTTATCGGATAATAGGTCTGGAAACCGCATCCCGCTTTTACTTTGCCAATTGCAACAGCCTGGACTCCGCGAATCATCATTCTCTTCTCGCCTAGGGCCTGTTTCTGCAATCGGAACGGGAACGCATTATGGCCAAACAGTTTCTGCACGTAATCGTATCCGTGCTGTGCTGCGCTGATATTCAATTCTCCAAGAGCAGCTTTCCTACCGGTGAAGCCCTCCTTGATCGCTTCTGAAGCTATGGAAAGAGGCTGATGTCATCTCGGCCAAACAACTCGGGCGACAATTTCATACCAGCATCGTAAATTATTCCGCCTCCGGGGCTGACTTCGTGCCGATGTCCCTTGTGAGTCGGATGGGCTTTGTTCAGATCACCGAAAATGGTCTCCTTGTCGAGTGCGACCAACAGGTCTACCCAGTCCACGTGAGAGCGCAGCTCGCGAGAATCTACCCTCAGTCGGTAGTAGCTGTGTTCGCCTTTGATGTTGGAGTGGTATTCGATATTAGCGAAGACATGAAGCCCTCCTCTGACGCACGCTTTAGCGAAATTTTCAGCAACAGAGTTTATTCCACTACCCTGGGGGCCCCCTATCATCCATGTGAGGCTGTTGTCAATTCCCAATGACTATTCACATGATCCCTGTTGATAGCATAGAAAAATTCTTGCTTCTACCCAACCGAAACGCATAGAGTACAGGTGACTCGCTATCGAAATCAGAATTCGAGTTCAGTAAAAAGAGGTACTATATAGCCTAAGATGGGCCAGCCCGAGTCCTAGGGCTGACGAGCCTCAGGTTATCGATATGAGGACGTTTCCCTCTTGGATCGTCAGCTCGTATCTCCTTAGCGGTTCGGTTGGAGGAGGTGACCTCGCGTTGCCCGTTTCGAGGTCGAACTGGCCGTAGTGAATAATCAGGGTTGACTCTTTGGTTGATTTCGTTGGCCAATGCATGGCCGTGGAGTATCACTGTGACTTTTCTTACTCCGTTTAGTTTGGATGTAAGCTGGCGTATATTCACTCCAATGTCCTCGGCAAATATGGGGGGGCAAAACGGGGCAGTGAGATGATATTTGATAAAGATCTCCCCGTCCTCTTTGATGGTTATCTCATCGACGAGGTGCATCTCGGTTATTGGAAGGCCTATCTCCGGATCGACGACTTTCTCCAATTCCCGCGTTACTTCATCGACTGTGACCATGAAACTTCTCCTAAGACGATCTGAGTAGTAGTTTTCATTTATACATTCGTTAGTTGGACAGCCTCCAGGGTTGCGTTTCATGAGCCCCTTGTTTCTGGGCATAATGCAAGGAATTGAGTCGCCGTGGCGCGTTGGGAGAATTATGACATAGGTTATGTTTAAATAGGCTGCGGGCGATTTTTATGATTGCTACTATTTGATAATCCCTTGCGAAATTGCCTCTAAGTCAGTGATTCCTGCTCTTCGGGCAATGGTGGCTCGCGAACTGATTGAGGAGTACGGTCTGAAGCAGGAACAAGTGGCCGCGAGGCTTGGGGTTACTCAAGCTGCTGTCAGCAAGTATCAGCATCAAGTTCGTGGAGAAGCGGTGCATCTGGAGTCTGCCCCTGAGGTACAGACGATTAGCAAGTCTATTGCCTCTATGTTATCTGAGAATCCGAACCCGATTGCAGTATCTCAGAAGCTCTGCCAAGCTTGTACTGATATTCGTGCGCTTGGTTTGATGTGTGAGACCTGTCATAAGGTGGACCCCACGTGGGATGTTGAACACTGCACTATTTGCTTCGGGAACCACAGTTGTTCGGAACTGGTGAGTATTGAGCCGAGCAGTATGGGAAAGTATAGGCGCATTCCTATACGCTCCTAGCGAGAACCGAGCCAACTTGGATCAGGAGAGAGTGTCGGCTTTTTCTTAGGCAAGCGCCGCTAAGGGCCAAAGCGGATTTTTCAGATTCGGCAATTCGACCTAGTATTTGATCAGTTTCCCACTCGAAGCCTTCCGGTAGGGACCTCTCTTCCGTTTTCGCGACTTTTCCTTCGATTCGCGTCGCCGGATCATTTTGTCTTGGAGGCTCATATTACCAGATCGCCGGTTTCGGTCTCGTTTCGTGGGTATCAAGTTTTCGGAATGAACTCTTAAATGGGCTCGTTTTGTTCGTTGAACGCTAACTAGAGAAGGTCGTGGATATCTGACGCTCGGTCTGTTTGGCAAAAAAAGGCCCCAAGCGCAGTCTAATCAAACCCCGGGACCGATGGTGCTGAGTAGACTGCAGGAAATAGTTGGAGATGATGTCGAAATGTACAGAGCGATGTCGCGGCTTCTCTTCCTAGATCCCAAGAAGATCACCACCCCACTGGAAGAGGCTGTGAGCCAAGCCACCGGCTTCGAATCCTCAGGCAATAAGATAAGGGCGGAGCTGTGGTACCGGATTGCCGGCGGAATAGCTCTCTACCGGGGAGATGCTGAGATGGTGCGAAAATTCTTCGAAAAGGCCGCAATGATTGCTGGAGGTTCGAGACCCGAGTACAAGACTGTTGCTAGCAGATCTCAAGACGCGGCGTCTATAGCGAGAAAATATTACGAGACCCTCTGACCTGTTGTCTATGCCGAAAACCCTTGATGCTTCATTCTGTGTTGAAAATGGTCTGAGACCGCGAAAAACCGGGGCTCAGAGGTACGTTTTGGTGTTGCTCCGGGCGGGATTTACCGCAGCTATCTGCCGCTTTTGAACCCGCGATCAACGGCTCGAAAGGCCGCTATGCTAAACCGGACTACACCACCGGAGCGGTCGACTGTTCAGAGACAGGTTTCATTTACCTTTTGGTAACAATGGGAAGTATCGTCTGTTCGGTATCATGAAAGATTGCGTTTCTTGCGAGAAGCGTCAAAGTGCTCCATCTAAGGGTTATCGGGTGATCTTGAAGCCGTGAAATTCTGCCATGTAGTCTATCCATTCAACTTCGACCTTGCGAACTCTGGCGCCCTCTGGTCCCAGATGGCAGTATTGGATGAGTTCGTCCAGCTTTGACTTTTCTCCTTCAGCTGTTATTTCGACCCGTCCGTCGGGAAGATTTCTCACCCATCCCGTGACACCTAGTCTTCGGGCGAGATCCGTGATTTCTCGTCTAAAGAATACGCCTTGGACTAGTCCAGAAATGAGGATTCTTGCGCGGGTTTCCACTCTACGAGGCTAAAAGGACTGAGATTTGTTTCTTGTTTCAGTCTCTAGAGAGCTTGAAGGTCCTTCCGCGGGCCGAACAGGAAACTGGTGCTAGACGCTAGTCGTTGTGGTGATCGGTCGGAGCTGCGGGGCCGGGGGTTGTGGGGGCGGCTCTTTGGAGGCTATATGCAGTTCCTGCACGAGACTATTGGTTGTAAGGCCATGTATCGCGGAGAACACGCTCAAAGTCATGTAAAGGTAGCCGGCTTGTTCTACGTCAAACCTGAGACCGTGTTTCATGAGCACGTCTCTGGTTCTTGGAAACGCAACGATCAAGTCTCCAATAGTAGTGTCACCGTTTATCGAGCTGATCTCTATCGAGAAGACCGGGCGGCTAGGGAGAGTGATAATGGGAGATGCGGTCTGGACCGGGGTTGATGGGCTCGGGATGGTCAGGGATCGGGTAGGGGTCTTGAGAGCTTGTTTTGAAGATGGCCGTCCCTCGGCTGAGCTGGTGGTCCGATTAGACTTTCTTGAGGTTCTTTTCGCCTTTCCTTTCTTCAGCTTACTAGTCTTTGGATGGGTGGTTTTCATGAAATTTTTCACGTTTGATAACGGTTCTTCCCCCTAACGTGTAGGGGGACTCTGATATTAATGCGCGTGGCAGGATCCTACGTCTTCGGCGGTTCGATCGACCACGCTATTGGAAGTCCCTGCATCAGCTGTTGCACCTGTTCCGAGGTCTTGAGCCGGAGTCTGTCTGTGATTGCTTGGAAGACGGGTGATGTGTACTCCTCGATCCGTCCCTCATCTGACCTTTGAGCTATGGTCGGATCTATCGGAATGGACCCTAGGAACTGAACTCCTAGCTCTGTGGCTAGTTTTTCTCCGTTCGACTGGCCATAGACGTCTATTTTTTCGCCGCACTTGGGACATTCTAGGTAGCTCATGTTTTCTACGAGGCCTAGGAGTTCGGCGTTCATCTTCTTGGCCATGTTGACTGCCTTTGTAACGATCAGAGCTGCTAGATCCTGTGGGGAGGATACAACGATTGTTCCGTCGAGTGGGAGGGACTGGAATACTGTTAGTGGCGCGTCACTCGTACCTGGTGGAAGGTCGACGAGGAGGTAGTGGAGGGGTCCCCAGTCGACGTCCCAGTATAGCTGTCGGATTACGCTGTTGACGATGGGTCCCCGCCAGATTACTGGTGTTCCCGGATCGTCGAGGACGAGGTTGATCGACATGACTTTGATTCCTGTTCTAGTGAGGACTGGAGTTATGGCTCCTGTTGGAGTCTTGGAGGGATGATCAGTGAGACCGAA
>WNFX01007488.1_pt1 | contig 10240 bp, 8 predicted proteins | sample 5400111 | NCBI WGS metagenome assembly WNFX01 (sample SAMN13153363, study PRJNA577476) | soil metagenome | isolation source: 40 cm soil or saprolite under grassland replicate 1 | place: USA:California | collected 2016-06-15 | reverse complement strand
CCGACGCCGACCTGACCGCCGAGTGGATCCGCGACACCCTGCTGCCCGTGCTGGTCAACATCGACCAGGTGGCGGACATGTCGGAGGCGGCCCACTCGCTCGGCCGCGGCGACGCGGACCGCTGGCTGGCCGAGGCGGTCATCAAGATTGCAGACTCAGATGCTCAAGAACCTGATCACGCAGGCTGAGCCGGTGCCAGCGGCCCGGCTCGGCCGGGTGCACTTCGCCGGCATCGGCGGGGCGGGCATGTCCGGGATCGCGCGCATCATGCTGGCCCGCGGCATCGGCGTGTCCGGCAGCGACGCCAGGGATTCCGAGCTGCTCGGCGAACTGCGCGAGCTCGGTGCGAGCGTGCGGGTCGGGCACGCAGCCGGGAACCTCGGCCACCTCGGCCCCGGCGACACGCTGGTGGTGTCGAGCGCCATCCGGCCGGACAACCCGGAACTGGCCGAGGCGGCCAGGCGCGGGATGCGGGTCGTGCACCGGGCCGCGGCGCTTGCCTCGGTGATGGCCGGCCGCCGGGTAATCGCGGTTGCCGGGACGCACGGCAAGACCACTACCACATCTATGCTCACCACGGTGCTGCGCGAGTGCGGGGCCGACCCCGGCTACGTCATCGGCGGGATCCTCACCGAGACCGGGCTCGGCGCGGAGGACGGATCCGGCCTGGACTTCGTGGCCGAAGCGGACGAGAGCGACGGGTCATTCCTGCTGCTGTCGCCCGACCTCGCGATCATCACCAACGTCGAGGCCGATCACCTGGACAACTACGCGAGCCTGGCGGACATCCAGGCCGCGTTCACCACGTTCGGCCTGCGAGTCAGCGGCATGGTTCTGGCCTGCGCGGACGACCCGGGCGCCGAGGCCGTCGCGGCGCGTCTGGATCCCGCGCGCGTGCGCAGGTACGGGGAGTCCCGGCACGCGGACTACCGGCTCACCGACGTGGCGTCCCGGGGGATGGCGATCAGCTTCACCGTGGCGGCCGACCGCGGACCGTTCGGTGAGATATTCACCCAGATGACCGTGGACGTGCCCGGTCACCATAATGCCCTGAACGCCACCGCCGCCTTCGCCGCCGCCGTCGAGCTCGGCTTCGCTCCGCCCCGGGTGGCCGCGGCCATCGCGGCCTACCGCGGTGCGCGGCGCCGGATGGAACTCAAGGGCGAAGCGCGCGGGGTGCGGGTCCTGGACAGCTACGCACACCACCCCACCGAGCTCGCCGCCGACCTGCGCGCGGCCAGGGACATTACACAGCATGCCGGCAAGGGCCGGGTCATCGCGATCTTTCAGCCGCACCTGTTCAGCCGGACCAGGATCTTCGCGCCCGAGTTCGGCGCCGCGCTCGGGCTGGCCGACGAGGCCATCGTGCTCGACGTGTACGCCGCCAGGGAGGATCCGGAACCCGGCGTCACCGGTCGGCTCATCGTGGACGCCGTCCCCGGCGGGCACGCCAGGTTCGTGCCGGACCCGGCCCGGGTCGCCGAGGTGATCGACGCGATCGCCGAGCCGGGCGACCTGGTGCTCACCATGGGAGCGGGCGATATAACCGCGCTCGGGCCGCGGCTGGTCGCTACTCTCCGGGGGTCACGAGAGTGACCGGCGCCAGCGGCATGATCGGAGATGGCGTGGCCTCTCCTGACGAAGCCGCTGGTGACAGCCCGACTTCTGGTGCTAAGACAGGACGCAGGCGCCGCGGCTGGCGTGTGGCGTTCTTCGCCCTCGCGGCGGCCGGCATCGTCGCGGCCGCAGTCTGGGTCCTGTTCGGCTCGCCGCTCCTCGTCGTCCGCTCGGTGACGGTGAGCGGGACGCGCCTCGTGCCGCGATCGGAGGTCCTCGCCAGGTCCGGCGTGGTGCCGGGCACGCCGCTGATCCGGGTGAACACTGCCCGGGCGGCGGCGCGGATCGAGCAGATCACGCAGGTCCGCAGCGCGCAGGTCACCAGATCATGGCCGAACCGCCTGGTCATCGTGGTGCGGGAGCGGACGCCGGTGCTGGTCCTGCCGGCGTACGGCGGCGGGTACGAACTGGCCGACGCGCACGGCGTGGTGCTGCAGCGGGTCGCCCGGCGCCCCGCGGATCTGCCGCTCTATCCCACCGTGGCCCCAGAGGGCGCGCTGCGTGGCGACCCGGACCTGGCCGCGGCCGCGGCCGTCCTCGGCGAACTGCCCGCCCAGCTGCGGCGTTCGGTGATCTCGGTCACCGCACCGCACCCGGACCAGGTAACCCTGCGGCTGGCCGGCGGCGTCACGGTGCTGTGGGGTGACACCGGCCGGGCCGGGATCAAGGCGCGGGAACTTGCCGTCCTCATGCGGCCGCACTTGCGCTATTACGACGTGAGTGGCCCGGGGTCCGTCGCGGCCAGGTAACTGGCCGATGCCCAAGACCCGCCGATCCGCGACACGCTGACCGGTTCGCGCGTGGTTAGTTGACCCGGGTGCCGTCCGACCCTACTGTCCGTATCAATCATGCCGACGGGAAAAACTCTAAATCTTAACCTGAAGGTGAAACCTGATGGTGGCCGAATGCCCTGGCGGTGAAATCAGGGAAGTATCGAAAAACGCCGCCCGCCAGCCGGGATGGCAGCGTTTAAAACCAGCGGAAAGGTACCCTCCTCGTGGCAGCACCGCAGAACTATCTGGCGGTTATCAAGGTCGTCGGAATCGGCGGTGGCGGCGTCAACGCCGTCAATCGCATGATCGAAGAGGGACTCAAGGGCGTCGAGTTCATCGCGATCAACACTGACGCGCAGGCGCTGCTCATGAGCGACGCCGACGTCAAGCTCGATGTGGGCCGCGAACTCACCAGGGGACTGGGCGCCGGGGCCAATCCCGATGTCGGCAACAAGGCGGCCGAAGATCACCGCGAGGAGATCGAAGAGGTGCTCAAGGGTGCCGACATGGTCTTTGTCACGGCCGGCGAGGGCGGCGGCACCGGCACCGGCGGCGCGCCGGTCGTCGCGAACGTGGCCCGGTCCCTGGGCGCGCTCACCATCGGCGTGGTGACCAGGCCGTTCGGCTTCGAGGGCAAGCGCCGGGTGGTGCAGGCCGAGGCCGGCATCGAGAAGCTGCGCAGCGAGGTCGACACGCTGATCGTCATCCCGAACGACCGGCTCCTGTCCATCTCCGACCGGCACGTGAGCGTCCTCGACGCGTTCAAGGCCGCCGATCAGGTACTGCTCTCCGGTGTCCAGGGGATCACCGACCTGATCACCACGCCGGGGCTGATCAACCTCGACTTCGCCGACGTGAAGTCGGTCATGTCCGGAGCGGGATCGGCGCTGATGGGCACCGGCTCGTCGCGCGGCGACGACCGCGCGGTCGCGGCGGCCGAGATGGCGATCTCAAGCCCGCTGCTCGAGGCCAGCATCGACGGCGCGCACGGCGTGCTCCTTTCTATCCAGGGCGGTTCGGACCTCGGCCTGTTCGAGATCAACGAGGCGGCTCAGCTCGTCTCCAACTCGGCCGCGGTCGACGCGAACATCATCTTCGGTGCGGTCATCGACGACGCCCTCGGGGACGAAGTGCGGGTGACGGTCATCGCGGCGGGCCTGGACCAGGAGCGCGCCGGCCACGGCTCGGCCGACGGCGGCTCCTCATTCCGTGCCAGCGCGTCGGCTCCGAGTACGCCGGCCAGCACTGTCACCCCGCCGACCGGACCGGCCACGTTCGAAGCCGGCGAGACGGGCGACGACGCTCCGCCTGCGGTCGGCCACGGCAGCAACGGGAGCGCTCCGGCCGTCCCCGACGCCAGCTTCGCCTCGACGGCTGGCTCTATTCTTAGTGCGCCGGTGCCCGGCGACGGGTACACCGCGTCCTCCGACCTAGCCGCTGCGGTCACCACCCCTGCGTATGAGATGCCCGAGCCGGAACCAGCGCGCCGGGAGAGCCCCGGCCAGCCGGAGCGGGTCGCCGTGACCTCGGACGCCGGGGACTCCGCTTCGTACCGCCCGGCGCACGCCGAGGCGGCGGGCAAGACCTTCGACGTCGCCACCACCCGCCGCCGCCCCGTCGTCTTCGAGGAGGACGACGACCTTGACGTTCCCGACTTCCTGAAGTGACCGACCCCGGCCGGCGGGAAGAACTCGCCCTGCGGCTGGCCGAAGTCCGCAGCCGTATCGCCAAGACGTGCGAGGCGGCCGGGAGGGAGGCCAGCGAGCTGACGCTGGTCGCGGTGACCAAGACCAGGCCTGCGTCCGACGTCAGGCTGCTCAGCGAGCTGGGCGTGACCGACATCGGGGAGAACCGTGACGCCGAGGCGGCGCCGAAGGCAGCCGAGTGTGCCGACCTGAATCTCACCTGGCACTTCATCGGACAACTGCAGACGAACAAGTGCGCCAGCGTGGTCCGGTACGCCAGCGTCGTGCATTCGGTGGACCGGCACCGCCTGATCGGGGCCCTCGGCAAGGCCGCGCGGCGGGCCGGGCGGGTGATCGAGTGCCTGGTCGAGGTGAGCCTGGACGGCGACCCGGCCCGCGGCGGGGCGGTCGCGGGGGAGGTTCCGGCCCTGGCCGAGGCGCTGGCGGCCGAGGAAGGGCTGGTGCTCGGCGGCGTGATGGCGGTGGCGCCGCTATCCATGCCGCCGGCTGACGCGTTCGCGCGGCTGCGGGTCAGCGCGGCCGCCGTGCGCGGGGTCAGGCCGGGTGCCACGGTGATCTCGGCCGGCATGAGCGGCGATCTGGAGGCTGCCGTCGAAGCCGGCGCGACACACCTGCGAATCGGTACGGCGTTGCTCGGCGATCGCGGGCCGCGTGTCGGGTAATGTCCCACGCGTGAGGCCGAAGCGGCCGGCGACGACGGGTGCAGGCTGGGAGGATTGAAGGATGGCCAGTGCCATGCGGAAGATGGCAGTCTACCTCGGCCTCGTTGAGGACGATCACCGCTACCAGGACAAGTACGACTCCTACGGTGAGTACGAGGACTACGACGATCAGGCCGATCGGCCCGAGCAGATCGACGAGCCCGACGTCCGTAACGGCCATGATGACTACGCCGGCTACCAGCCCGCCGACTGGCGCGCCGAGCACGTGTCGCAGACGACCGACCTCGCCCGTATTACGACACTGCATCCTCGCACTTACAATGAAGCGCGTACTATTGGGGAACACTTCCGCGAAGGCACTCCGGTGATCATGAACCTGACCGAGATGGTCGACAGCGACGCGAAGCGTCTGGTCGACTTCGCGGCTGGGTTGATCTTCGGCCTGCGCGGGAGCATCGAGCGTGTGACGAACAAGGTCTTCCTGCTGTCGCCGGCGAACGTCGAGGTGACCGCGGAGGACAAGGCACGTATCGCAGAGCGCGGCTTCTTCAACCAGAGCTAGTCTTCAACCAGAGCTAAAGGGTGGATTCGTGCAGTACTTGAGGGAAGTCCTCACTTATGTGCTGACGATCTATCTTGTGGTCCTGATCGGCAGGATGATCTTCAGCTGGGTGCAGGTTTTTGCCCGCGACTGGCGTCCGTCAGGCATACTGCTGGTGATAGCCGAGGGTATCTTCACGATTACAGATCCGCCCCTGAAGCTCCTGCGCCGCTTCATCCCGACCTTCCGGCTCGGCATGGTGGCCCTGGACCTCAGCTTCATGGTTCTGTTCATCGTGATTCTGATCCTGCTTGAAGTGGTCGTGCCGCGGCTTTGATTCGGGTACCGTCGTGAGGAACACGGTCCAAGTGCGCCGAGGAGACGAGATGCCGCTGACGCCCGCGGATGTGCGGAACAAGCAGTTCAGTACGACCAGGCTCAGGCCGGGCTACGACGAGGAAGAGGTTGACGCCTTCCTTGACGAGGTCGAGGCTGAGCTCGACCGGCTGATCCAGGAGAACGAAGAACTCCGGGCCAAGCTGGCGGAAGTCCTGCGCGGTGGCAAGTCTGCGGTACCCGCGCTGAGTTCCCCGCTGTCGGACCCGAAGCCTGAAATGATGGCGCCCGAGCGGATGGAGCCGGAGCGCAGGCAGCCCGAGCCGGTCATGATGGGCGGGATGCCGCACATCGAGGACAACATGGACACGGCGGCCCGCGTGCTCTCGCTGGCGCAGCAGACCGCCGACCAGGCCATTGCCGACGCCCGCCGGGAAGCCGACGAGACCCTGGGCCGCGCCCGCCGGGAGGCGGACGAGGTGCTCACCAAGGCCAGGCGCCAGGCGGAGCAGATCACCGGCGACGCGCGCGCCCGGGCCGAGAGCCTGGAGCGCGACGCACAGGAACGGCACCGCCAGGCCATGGGTTCGCTGGTCCAGACCCGCGAGGAACTTGAGCGCCGGGTCGACGACCTGCGTGCGTTCGAGCGCGAGTACCGCAGCAGGCTGAAGGCTTACCTGGAAGGCCAGCTCCGGGACTTGGAGGCCGGCGTCACCGACAGCGGGACCTTCCCGACGATGGGTCCGGGCTCGCAGCCGTCGATGCCGCCCGCGCTTGCACCGAGCGGCGCGCGCAATGGCGGTCAGGCCACGGGCCAGTACGGAGTCCCCGAGGTAGTGCAGCACTCCGGTGGTTTCCGCACGAATGATGGAGCGCCCTCGCGCGAGCGCCGGTAGGCACCACAAGGACCTTGAGCGGGACCGCGGGGAGATAACGCGTAGTGATTCGCTTCAGTGCGTTTCTCGTTGTCGTCGCGGTCGGATTGCTGGTCGCCGGTGTGGTCACGAGCAAACTGCTGCTCGTCTACATCGCGATCGGCGTGAGTGGCGTGGCCCTGCTAGCGCTGGGCGTAGGCGCGGCCGTCAACTGGCGTGAGCTAACCCGCAAACCCGGGACGGCCCATCCTGCGACGGCCGAGCCTGGGACGCTAGAACACAGCGCGCAGGGGCCCGCCCCGCAGGCAGCAGTCCCCGAGTCCGTTACGTCACCCGCCGCCGCGTCACCACCGTCCGCGGCGGCCGCTGGTGCGGCGGCCGCCGGTGCACCGGCGGCCACCGGGTCTGGCTGGCCCGCCACCGTCCCTTCAGCCCGGTCCGGCCCGTCCCGGATCGGGCACGTGCCCGTCAGCGAGCCGCCGTGGGCTAGGCCCGCGCCGACCGTCGGCCAGGCGCCGGCCCCGACGCCGGCTTCGCGCCCGGCTGACGCGCCGCTTGCCCCGGCCGCGTTCACCCCGCACCGCGAGGACCCCGCGCGCGGTGTCTGGGAGTGGCGCGACGATTCGATCCAGGTCCCATCGGCTCCTGCCCCGGGCCAGCCCTCTGCTCCTATCCGGCCTCCCGGCCAGGGCTCCAGGCAGCCCTCCGCCCCCGAAGCCCCCGCCTCGCCCCCGCCCGCAGCGCCGTCGCCTCCTGCGACGCCGGCATCCGGCGCCGCGGCGTCCGTGCCTCCGGCCTCCCGCAAGCCCGTCGAGTCGGCCGCGCCTGCCACGTCACCTCAGCCGGTCCAGAAGCCCGCCCCGTCCCGCGCCGAACCCGCGTCGGCCGCCAGGCGCGATCGGTCACCGGACGCCCCGCCACCCGGCGAGCAGCCCCCGGTCACGGAGCAGTCGTCGGCTGAGCAGCAGCCGTCTGGTAAGGAACAGTCGTCTGCTCAGGAACAGTCGTTGGCTGGTGCTCTGGACGCGGCCAAGCCCGCCGCCGCGAGCCAGCCCGGGCCGGAGCCTGCTCCCGAGCTCAAGCCATCTGGCGGTCCCGAACCGGTCTCCGAAGCCGACCCGGCTGCCGAGCCAGGGATGACGCTTGTCCCCGGCGCCACCTCTGCCGCCAGCGCTCCCGCGACCCGGCAACCCGAGCAACCCGAGCAGGACAAGCAACCCGAGCAGGACAAGCAAGCCGGCCAGGCCGGACCCGCGGGCCCAGACCCCGGCATGGAGGTAACTGTGGTCCCGGGCGTCCCCAGGTACCACAACGCCAGCTGCATCCTCATCCGCTTCATGGGCGACAGCGACCTGGACAAGATGACCCGCGCCGCCGCCCGGGAAGCAGGCTGTACTCCCTGCCGCGCCTGCCTTCCGGACCAGCCCGAGAGGTCCCCCGAGTAAGGCATGCATACCGGCTCTGGCCCGTAGGCCGCGGTCGGGCGGCACGTCCCAGAAACCGGGCTCAGGACACGCCGGCCCCATTGGCATCACGGTTCGCCTGCGCCTGACCAGCTGGAGCGCCATGAAACCAGGGATCCAGTGCGTTCTAACGCAGTGAAGGCCCGGTTCCAGTGCGTCCGGCAGGCGTCCGCGCGCCGTCCCCGATTCAGACCGGCCTGAGCCAGAACCGCAGGGCCAGTTCTTCATCCGCATGCTCCCGCACGTCAGCAAGCACACGCCTATCCCCGGCAGCCCCGGAAGCCCCGGCAGGGCCGAACTCCACTGCTAGCACCTCGCCCGCGATCAGCGCGGTGTGCTCGGTCAGCGCCGCGGCTAGTTCAGCATCATGCGCCGACCAGCGCAGCGCGATCCGGTCGGTAACGTCCAGGCCATCGCTCTTGCGTGCCTCCTGGATGAGCCGGATGACCTCACGCGCGAGCCCCTCGCGCCGCAGCTCCGGGGTGACGGTGGTGTCGATGGCCACGGTCTCGCCCGCGTCGGTGGCCACCGCCCAGCCAGCCCGCGGCGTCTGGGTCACGATCACGTCGTCGGGACCGACAGAAACGGCCCCGGCATCAGGCACCGGAACGGTCACCGTGCCGCCTGCCAGCACCGCGGCGGCGACGTCGGCGGCGGGCATGGCGGCGATCGCGGCCGCTACAGCAGGCGTCTCCCGGCCGAACCGGCGGCCGAGCGCGCGGAAGTTCGGCTTGATCACGTAGTCGACGAGCTCACCGCTCAGTACGGACAGCGACGCCACGTTCAGCTCCGCCGTGATCAGCGACCGCAGCTCATCAGGCAGCGCGTCGAAGCCCGGCGCCCCGATCAGCGCACGCCGGAGTGGCTGCCTGGTCCGCACCGAAGCCCCCGACCGGGCCGAACGTCCCAGCTCGACCAGCCGCCGCGCCAGCGCCATCTGCGTGGATAGCTCAGCATCGATCAGCGCAGCGTCAAAGGCAGGCCACGACGCCAGGTGCACGGACTCCGGCGCCCCGGCCTGGCGCAGCACCCCCCAGACGTAGTCCGTCACGAACGGCACGAAGGGCGCCAGCAGCAGCGTCAGCGTGGTCACGCACTCGTACAGCGTGGCGAACGCCGAAGCGCCATCAGAAGAAGAAGGCCCGTCCCAGAACCGCCGCCGCGACCGGCGCACGTACCAGTTGGACAGGTCGTCGATGAACATCGTCAGCCGCCGCCCGGCCGCCGCCGTGTCGAACGCCTCCAGCGCCGACGTAACGTCACGCACCACAGCATGCAGCTCGCCGAGCATCCACCGGTCCAGCAAGGGCCGGTCGGCAACAGGAACCCCCTCAGCCGGACTCCAGCCGCCCGCGTTGGCGTAGAGCACCAGGAACGACGCGGTGTTCCAGTAGGTGAGCAGCACCTTCCTGACGATCTCGCTGAGCACGTCGTGCCCGACCCGCCGCGCGCCCCACGGCGAGCCGGAGGCGGCGAAGAACCAGCGCAGCGCGTCCGCGCCGTGGCGGTCCATCAGCGGAATCGGCTCGAGCACGTTGCCGAGGCGCTTGCTCATCTTGCGGCCGGTCTCGTCGACGAGCAACCCGACGCACACCACGTTCTCGTACGCCGAACGCCCGAACACCAGCGTCCCCACGGCCATCAGCGAGTAGAACCAGCCCCGGGTCTGGTCCAGCGCCTCGGAGATGAACTGGGCCGGGTACGACGCCTCGAACTCGGCCAGGCCACGCCATGGCGCGCCGAACTGCGCGAACGGCATCGAGCCCGAGTCGTACCAGACGTCGATCACCTCGGGTACCCGCCGCGCCTCGCCGTCGCACGTGGGGCACGTGAACGTGACCGAGTCCACGTACGGCCGGTGCGGGTCGAGCCCGGTCAGGTCCCTTCCGGCTAGCTCGGATAGTTCGGCCAGCGAGCCGACGCAGGTCAGGTGCGACTCCGGGCACTCCCACAAGGGCAGCGGCGTGCCCCAGTACCTGGTCCGGGACAGCGCCCAGTCCACGTTGTTCCGCAGCCACTCGCCGTACCGGCCGTACTTGACCGTGGCCGGGTACCAGCTGGTCCGCTCGTTCTCGGCTAGCAGCTTGTCCTTGATCGCGGTGGTCCTGATGTACCACGAGGGCACCGCGTAGTAGAGCAGGACGGTGCCGCACCGCCAGCAGTGCGGGTAGCTGTGCTCATGCCGTTCGGACCGGAACAGCAGGCCGCGGTCGTCGAGGTCGTTGATCAGTCGCCGGTCGGCCTCCTTGAAGAACAGCCCGCCGACC
>WNFX01008492.1_pt1 | contig 10241 bp, 8 predicted proteins | sample 5400111 | NCBI WGS metagenome assembly WNFX01 (sample SAMN13153363, study PRJNA577476) | soil metagenome | isolation source: 40 cm soil or saprolite under grassland replicate 1 | place: USA:California | collected 2016-06-15 | reverse complement strand
TTCGCGAGACGCTCCTGCAACTTTTCCCGATCGTAGTCCGATGAAGTTTCTTCAATCTGCGCCCGAATGGTTTTCACCCGGCCCTCAATGTCGGCTTGTTTTCCAGCGCCTTCCACCAGGGTCGTATTGTCCTTATCGATAGTGATTTTCTTGGCGCGACCAAGATCAGACACCTGAACGTTCTCGAGCTTGATACCCAGATCTTCGCTGATCACTTTGCCGCCGGTCAGAATACCGATGTCTTCGAGCATCGCCTTGCGCCGATCGCCAAAGCCCGGCGCCTTAACAGCTGCAATGTTGAGCGTGCCGCGAAGTTTGTTCACCACCAGCGTGGCCAGGGCTTCGCCTTCTACGTCCTCGGCAATAATCAGCATGGGCTTGCCCATCTTCGCCACCTGCTCGAGCAACGGCAGAAGGTCCTTCATGGAACTGATTTTCTTTTCATGAATCAGAATCAACGCGTTTTCCAGCGTGCACTCCATGCGCTCGGGATCGGTAACGAAATAGGGACTGAGATAGCCCCGATCGAACTGCATTCCCTCTACCACTTCCAGCGATGTCTCCATCGTTTTCGACTCTTCGACCGTGATCACACCGTCTTTACCAACCTGATCCATCGCCTTGGCGATGATGCCGCCGATCGTTGCGTCGCCGTTTGCGGAAACCGTGCCGACCTGGGCAATCGCGTCGCCTTTGACCGGTTTTGAAAGACGACGAATTTCTTCGGTCGCGCGCTCGACAGCCTTATCGGCGACAGTTTTCACACCCTCGCGAAAGATTGCCTGCGCCAGAACCGTTGCGGTCGTGGTGCCATCGCCGGCTACATCCGAGGTCTTCGTCGCCACCTCGCGCACCATCTGCGCGCCCATATTCTCAAGCGCATCCTTCAATTCGATTTCTTTTGCCACGGTCACACCGTCTTTTGTAATCGTCGGCGAACCGAACTTCTTGTCGATCACCACATTGCGGCCTTTCGGTCCGAGTGTGATTTTCACCGCGTCGGCGAGTTGATTAATGCCCCGCAGGATCGCTGCGCGTGACTCCTCGCCGTGAACTACTTGCTTTGCCATGTGTTTCTCTTCTCCTGAGTAGAATGTTTGAATTTCACGAGCCGGTTATTTACCGCCCTTTTTTCCGGCCGCCGCACGCTGGATAATTCCCAGAATCTCGTCTTCGCGCATAATCAGAAGCTCTTCCTCGTCAATCTTGATCTCTGAGCCGCTGTATTTTCCGAAAAGGACGCGATCGCCGGCGCGCACGTCGAGCGCTTGCCGCGTGCCGTCGTCGCGATACTTACCTTCGCCAACAGCAACAACTTCACCCTCCTGGGGCTTCTCTTTGGCCGTGTCCGGAATGATGATTCCGCCGCGAACCTGTTCACCTTCTTCAATTCTACGTACAATCACGCGGTCATGAAGTGGTCTGATGTTTACTGCCATAATGCTGAAACTGCTCCTTTCGTCTCTCGTTTTGTAGAGTAATGAGAATCAGAACTTAAGAATCTTAGCACTCACTAATCTGGAGTGCTAAGAATATAAACCCAAGTCGGCGATTGTCAAACCCGCGAAGGTCGGATGAGGCGTAATGGACGCGCTTACGCGCGAAGAAGGGTGATCCGGCGGCGGTCAGTGGGCCTTTGCGTTGGTTTTTCGGGGTGTTGAGCGCGCTCGATTAGCGCGTTCTTCGGCACGATAGGAGTTTACGCGTTTGGAAATAGTATTTCGGTGGATGCCGAGGGCGTCGGCAGTATGAGTGATGCGCTTGCGATTGCGGACGTATGCTTTCTGAATATAGAGTTTTTCAAATTCGGCCAGAGCTTCGTCCAACATTATCCGGCCATCGAGCATGTCCTCGATCACTGCTTCCAAGCGGGGGCGTATCTGCATTCTCTTTCTCCGAGTATCAGGAAGTCATTGCTATAGTTCTCTCCCCACGAGCACGCGATATGCTTCCAGATAACGTTCGCTGGTTGCTTGCGCGATTTCCGGAGGTAACGAAGGTGCGGGTGGCTGCTTATCCCAACCCAGTTGCTCTAAATAATCCCGCACATATTGTTTATCGAACGATGATTGCGATCTTCCCACAGCGTAATCCTCAGCCGGCCAGAACCGCGACGAGTCGGGCGTTAGCGCTTCATCGATCAAGATAACCTGCCCCTCCGAATCGCGGCCAAACTCGAATTTTGTATCCGCGATGATGATCCCGTGGCGGCGAGCATAGTCGCTCGCTTCCTGGTATAGACGCAGCGACACATCTCGTAAAAACTTCGTATTGCCTGCGCCGATAATAGACGTCATCGTCTCTTCTGAAATATTTTCGTCATGTCCCGTCTCGGCCTTTGTTGCGGGGGTGAAGATCGGTTCCCCGAGCTGCTCTGATTCGCGCAAACCGGAAGGCAGCCGGTGCCCGCAAACCTCTCCAGTGCGTAGGTAGTCCTTCCATCCCGAACCGGACAGATAACCCCGGACGACACATTCGATGGGAAATACATCCGTCCGCCTGACAAACATCGAACGGCCACGTAATTCGTCCGATTCTTTGCTCACATTCGGCGGCATTTCATCAACATTCGTAGTCAACAGGTGATTAGGGACGATATGCGAAAGCTTTTCGAACCAATACTGAGAAAGGGCGGTTAACACCTCCCCTTTTCGCGGAATCGGCGTTGGCAAAACGCTATCGAACGCGGAGATGCGATCCGTGGCAACGATTAGCAGATGCTTCTCGTCCACCGCGTAAACATCTCGAACTTTTCCTCGCCGTACTAGTGTGAGATGGGCAAGAGTGGTTTCAACAACGGGCGCAGCGCAAGCCATCATTCACTTTCAATCGGAAAGAATAAATCTCCAAAATTTAGAGTCGAGGTGAGCGCGATTGTCTTCGCGCGCTGCATCTTTGTCAAGAAAATGCGCGACGTTAGAGTGATTTACTTTTTGGTTTATCGCGATCGTTGACGAAGAGGCAATTCGTCCCACAAGAAAACGGGGGAACACCTATGTCGCACTTGCCTTCGCGACACTATCATTCGCCAGCGCGTCACGAAGTCTGACAATTTGCGACGCATGATTGTGGGCATGCGCAGCATAAATTCTTAACCAGTGTTCTGCAGAGTACGTTCCGCTTTCTGAGTGCGTGCCGGCCCGTTTCCAATCATCGTCTGACATCGTCTCAAAGAGTTGGGCAGTTGTCGCGCGCGCATTTCGAAATGCTTCCAATGCCGGAGCCATATCACGAATGTTGTAATGGAGACTTTTTGCGTAAGTATCCTGATCGTAACCTTCAATCAACGGGTTCTCTTCGACCAGCAGCCGCCTGAAGCGAATGCCGCTAATCGTTTCGCTGTCCGCTAAGTGATGGACAATCTCCGTGGCGCTCCACTTCCCGGCAAGAGGATGGGCAGTAAGTTTGTCTTTCGGAAATCCTTCCAATGCGTTGCTGACCTGATTGTAGCCGTCCTTATAATGTTCAATTAGCTCGCGCCTATCACCTGACGTCATGGTTTTCTCCTCCTTTGATAATGCACACCGTACGTGCAAGAATGTCCGCTTTCGATGCTGGCAGCAACATGGATATCACATTATCCGCCTAATCTGAAATTAGAAGGTGACCCTCCGATCATGAATAGAATATTGAAAAATGCCCGCGTTTTCGACCTTTTGCCGATTGCCCTCGGCCTTGCTTTCTACCTGGCAACCGCCAACCTTGCGCTCGGCCAGGCGCAATCATCAACAACACCTTCAGCCCGGCCATCGGAGGCGGCAAGGCCCGCGAAAAGGCCAATCCCGCCGGCGCAATACATTCCGGCTCATGACTATGACCAGCAGAATATTAAGCTGGATCTCCGCTTTGATTGGGAGCGCGAACAGGCATTCGGAACCGCGACGATCACCTTGTCGCCGTTGGTCCGGGACCTGAGCCGCGTTGATTTGGACGCCGCTTACATGACGATCTCGGCCGCGACTTTGCCATCGGGAACTCAACTTAAGTACGAATACAATCCATCCACGGCGAAGCTTGCAGTCTCGCTCGATCATCCCTATCAGCCGAATGAGCAAGTTACAATCGTAATTGCTTATCACACTAATCAACCTCCGCCGGACCGGCGCACTGGATTCGGCGGCGGGGGGATCAACTTCATCAAACCGACCGCGTCCGATCCGAATCGCCCGCGACAGATTTGGACCCAGGGTGAAGCGGAATCAAACCATTTGTGGTTTCCCTGCTTCGATCATCCAAACGATTTCACCACGACCGAGATCATCGCGACGGTTGAACCGCCTTTCACGGTGATCTCCAATGGCGCTCTGGTGAAAGTCAAGGACAACAAAGATGATACGCGGACATTCGACTGGAGAATCGATCAGCCCCACGCGACGTATCTTACTTCGCTGATCGTGGGAGAGTTCGCGCCAGTTGAAGATCGTTACGCCGGAATTCCAATTACGACGTACGTGTATCCAAGCCAGGTTGAAGAGGGAAAGGTAACCGCAGCGCGCCTCGCCGAAATGGTCAAGTTCTTTTCCGAAAAGACCGGCGTGAAATATCCATATGCGAAATATGCACAGACCACGGTACGGGATTTTGGCGGCGGGATGGAGAACATCAGCGCCACGACGCAGACCGATAACATGATTCACGACAAGCGCACCGAGCTTGATCAGACCAGCGATAGCCTGCAATCACACGAACTGGCGCATCAGTGGTTTGGCGATTACGTAACCTGCCGAACGTGGTCCGATATCTGGCTGAACGAGGGTTTTGCCACCTACTTTCAGGCGATGTGGGACGAACACAGCCTTGGCCGCGACGATTTTCTCTATATCGATGTGAAGGGAAATCAAGATCAGTATTATCGCGCCTGGGGCCAGGGGAATAGACGCCCAATTGTGACGAGGAATTATGCCAATCCGGATGCGGTATTCGATACCTACGCGTATCCGAGAGGCGGCGCCGTCCTGCACATGCTTCGCAACGTGCTGGGCGAAGAAAATTGGTGGCGCTCAATAAATCATTACCTGACGAAATATGCTCACCAGCCGGTCGAGACTGAACAATTTCGAATTGCTATCGAAGAGACCACCGGCCAACCGATGGATTGGTTCTTCGACGAGTGGGTTTACAAGATGGGACACCCAAAGTTCCGAGTTTCTCAGGCATATGATGCGAGGGATCAAAGCCTGACGCTGGTAGTCAGGCAGGAACAAAAGCCCGATCCTGAATCTCAATATCCTCAAGTCATATTTTTCCAGACGCCCGTCGATGTCGAAATCGGAACAGCAAAGGGTAACCGGGTCGAGCGCATACAGATTGCCGCGAAAGAAGAACAATCTTTCAAGTTCACCGTGGACTCAGAACCGTTACTCGTGAACTTTGACTATGGCGATATGCTCATCAAGGAATTGGACTTTCAGAAGACGACAGGTCAGTTGCTGTATCAATTAGCACACGACGACGATGTGCTGGCGCGGATCTGGGCCCTGCAGCAACTGCGATCTCGTATGAATGATGACAAGTATTCCTCCGATCGCACATCAATCCTGAGCGCCATTAATGAAGCATTGACGAAGGATCCATTTTGGGGGACCCGCGTCGAGGCAGCAGTCGCGATGAGTGGAGTTAGCGAAGCAAAAGATGCGCTGTATTCAGCAACCAGAGATAACAAAGCCAGGGTGCGTGAGCGAGCGATAATTTCACTCGCCGCTACGAAAGATGTAAACCTCGCTCATGTTTATCAAAAGCTTCTTGAGGATCCGAGTTACGCAGTGATTCGCGCTGCCGCCCTCGCGCTCGGACAAACAAAGTCTCCCGAAGCGTTTGAATCTTTGACGAAATTGATCAACACAAATTCCTGGCGAGACACGATACGAGCGGCGGCCCTCAACGGGCTCGCCGCCCTGCAGGATCCCAGAGCGCTTGATCTCGGCTTCAAATACGCAGCTTCGGGAAATCAACCAGCGGTTCGATCAGCAGCTGTGAATCTGGTGGGCGCGGTAGGTAAGGACGATCCGCGAACGTTTTCGGTGCTGAGCGAGATTGCCAGAAACAGCTTCAGAAATCGTAATCTCGCCCTTTTCAGCGCGGCGGCCGAGGCGCTCGTCGCGCTTGGGGACCAGCGTGGTCTGGCTCTATTTGAAGAAATTCACCAGACTTCTTCTGACAACCCCCGACTGTCGCAGATGATTTCCGGACTGGAAAGCCGCCTGCGGTCGGCAGCCAGGCACGGAAACTCCAGGCCCGGACCGCAATAAGCTTGTCCGGAATTCGTCCAATATGTGTTCTTTCCGTAAGTTAGGTCTTGAATTTCGCTGGATAATGCTGTTATATTTCTAACGTTCGAACGTGCCCCCTGTCGGCACGTTCCCCCGTCACCCCCTTTGTTCTTCGCCAAAGTCCGGGGGATTAGTCAATGTCAACGAGTATGAGTATGAGTAAGAGTAACAATGAACGAGTTACGCCTCCTTCATTCGAAGGAACAGCCGTGGCTCCAGCGCTCGAGGCCAAAAGTAACCTTCTGGTCATCGAGGATGATGAAAGTATTTCGAGCGCCATCCAGGAATATTTTTCACGTCGCGGCTATAGCGTGACTGCAGTACACGACGGAATGACAGGAATTGAAACTGCTCTAAAGTCTCGGCCTGATGTAATTCTTCTTGATCTCATGTTACCGAAGATCGATGGTCTTGGGGTTTGCAAGGAACTAAGACAGAAGAGCCCGATGATGCCGATCCTGATGCTCACGGCTAAAGATGATGTAGTTGATAAAGTGCTCGGCCTGGAAATGGGCGCCGACGATTACATCACTAAACCTTTTAATCTTCACGAACTCGAAGCACGAATCAAATCTGTTCTGCGGCGGGCCCGAGCGGCGGGCGCCAGCGACGACGGAGCAAACGAAACTCCGGTCGTCAGAGGCGCTTTACGGATCGATCCGGTCAAACGCGAAGTGACAATCGCGAGTCGCCACGTTGACCTGACGCCGAAGGAATTCGATTTGCTTCGTCTTTTCGCTTCAAACCCGGGTCGAGTTTTTCCTCGCAAGTATTTGCTCGAAAAGATCTGGGATTATTCTCACGATGGTTACGATCGGACAATTGATTCCCACATCAATCGTCTGCGAGCTAAGATCGAAGAGAATCCCGACAATCCACAACTGGTCTTAACGGTTTGGGGCATCGGGTACAAATTCACAGACGTTGAATAAGCCCGCCTCTGGCGGTTCTCCGCCGGCAGATTGACGACAGCTTGCATTGAAAACTCTCGCCGCACCCGCGCGTGTGGAATTTCCAGACTACCCTTTGAGGTTTCTGACTACGATGGCTCACCTTCCTGGTTCTGCGAATCTGAAGCAGTTTCGGGCCGCAATTCTGGCGCCGGCGCTGCAAGTATTCATATTCGTTGCAGCTTCTGCGGTGGCAGCCCTTGGTCAGGATGCTTCGACCGAGGCGCCCTCGCAGGATGATGGCTTGCTTTCAATGGTGTTTGGCACTTATGGCATTGCGATCTTAGCGATCGTGGCAGTTGTCGGTCTGATATTCGCACGAAAGATCCGCCGCAAGCGCAAGGGACAGTGGGAAGATGTCGAAGAAGAGCCGGCACAACCGGCCGCAGTGCCGAATGCAATATTGCCGACAGCGAGAAATCAGACGCGACGCAGTGAGGACCAGGCCGCATTATCAGTTCGTCAATCAAACGAACCAGCATCAGGCCCTGCCGCCACCGAGATGGATTCGGGATTTGGCGCTTATCGGGTCGATCAGGAAGTCAGCAAGCTGGTCATCGGCAAACCCCATCGCCTGGATGTTATGGCGTCACGAGCGGCAGATGACCGCCGGGCGATCGAAGCATCTCTCGTTAAGGCATTGAACACCTTTGAGACCGACGAAGATGGCAAGCAGCGAGCGCGTGAAGCGCTGCAGGACTACGGCTTTCTCGCGCACCAGAGCGCCATTCTATTAATGGGTCGTGACGCCTGGCAAAGATCGTCGGCGGCCCGCATGCTGGGAGAAGTGCGCTCGCCTGCTTCGCTTCCCTTCTTAAGCGAGGCATTGCACGACACTGACGTTGTCGTTCGGAATCAGGCTGTGGCGAGTCTCGGTCGATTGAAATTACCGACGGCGATTGGCGCGTTGCTCGATATTGCCCAACGTCACCCGGACATTCCCACGCCGCTGTTGAGTGAAGCTCTAAGCGCGTGCTCTGTCGATACTCTGCCCTTTCTCGATCTGCCCTCGTTTGAGCCAGCTTTCGCTTTGGACAACAAGGCCCACGAAAAACGATCCGCGACCGGCTTTGCGGCATTTACCGGCCTGCCGGACGGATCAGACGATCCGGCATTGGCCGATGTCCTGAAGCAACTGCAGGACGAGGATGCGCATACGAGAGCTCAAAGAACGTAAGGACGGCCCTGCTCGAAGTCCTCTATAAACTGGATCAGATTCAGACAACAGAAAATATCCTACCGGGTGACAACATCATCCCCGACGTTGCATAATTCTTCTTGTTCGAGAGTTCTCTCATTACTTGTCCCAATGAAGAGCCTAAAGAACATCTCTGGTTTTGCTATGTATCGCCGGTCCGGATTTGCGATCATTGCCTGCCTTGTCATCTTCTCGTCGGTAGTCAGGGCGCAGAATGCCAACCGGAAGCCAACTCCGCCATCCAGCACTCCCCTGCCGGCGCGCTCGCACGTTGTAAACTTAAGCACGACAAGTTCCTCTGGCGGTTCGCGCGTTTCGCTCACTTCAGATCAATCGCTAAACAACTATGAGGCATACCGCAGCGGCGATCGCTTTTACGTAAAGATTCCGCCGACAGATGTCCGTTCGCCCGCGGCGCGTGGGCCGGGTTTTGAAGATTTGAAGGTGCAACGCAGCGCGGACAGCACCGTTTTGTCCTTTCGCTTGCAGCCGGGCGCAACGGCTCGCGTCGAACAGCAAGCGAATCAGCTCTCGGTCGTCTTTAGAACCGCCGGAGCACGTGCCTCAAGCTCTGCCCTGACGCAGCAACCGGCCCCGGGCAACCGACAAGCGCGCAGTTCCGGCAATCAACGCGGAGTAGCCGCGCCAAATCCCGCCGGCAATACGAGCGCGACCAAGAACCCCCGGTCTTTATTACCCGCTGCCGGCAGTGCGCCGTCGCCGTCGGGCTCTCCATACCCGAACACTACGCCGGCTTCGACATCTGAAACCAATAGTCAAACATCATCATCGATTGCGACCGCTTCGCCGGTTGCGCAAGCTACTCCCGTAGCCTCGGGAATCTCGAATGAAAACGGTTCGCTGAAAGAACGCCTGCAGTATTTGCTGTTAGTCGCAAAACTAAATCCGATTCCTTTGGCCATTGGACTTGCAGTTATTGTGTTGTTGATTATGCTGTTCTTATTTCAACGCCGCCGGGCGAAAGAGCGGCCAACAGAAACTCCGCAACAAAATAACGCGCCCATGGAAGGTGCAGCCAAGCCGCAGGAGTCAAATTCTTCGGGACCGATCGCGACCGCCTTGCCGGTGGCGACGATTCGTAGCAATGACCAACCGATCGCGACCGCCTTGCCGATGGCGTCGATTCCCAGCAATGACCAACCGATCGCGACCGCCTTGCCGGTGGCGCCGGTTCGCAGTAATGATCAACCGATCCGGCATAATAAACACGAAACTCGAATTGCTCGGGTTGCTGAACAGATCAGGCGCGTCCTGTCCGGCAAGGACTATGACCGAACGGTTGTTGGCAGTGATGATCGCGCAACGCGCCAGCTGGTTGCCGCTGAGCTGGTTTCAGCACTGGCAGGCCGCGGCGGCTCGCGACACGAATATGCGCGCGAGGCTTTCATTACTAATGGTTATTTCGAAGACGCTACGCGCGATTTGCACGTCGGTGAATCACCGGCCGAGCGCGCTGCGGCTGCATTACATTTAAGCTTTGTCCATGATCCTGCTGCCACGCCGCATCTGATTGCGGCCCTGGAAGACCCGGCCGTCGAGGTGCGTCGCGCGGCAGTCGAAGCCTTACAGGACCAGTGCGATCCGGACGCGATCGCGCCACTGAACAAGCTTTTGAAAACTGAGGCCGATGCCAGGCTGCCGAAAGCCTTAATCAAAAAGGCCCTCGAGGCGGGCGCGACTGCCGGGACTGAAGAACAAAGCCCAGCCGGTGTTGCTCAATCACATTTGCCGATTGCGCCAAAAGAGTTTCAGCGTCAATCAGAACGCGAGGTAATCGAAATATGACGCCCCGAGCCCTTCTTT
>WNFX01036740.1_pt1 | contig 10242 bp, 11 predicted proteins | sample 5400111 | NCBI WGS metagenome assembly WNFX01 (sample SAMN13153363, study PRJNA577476) | soil metagenome | isolation source: 40 cm soil or saprolite under grassland replicate 1 | place: USA:California | collected 2016-06-15 | reverse complement strand
AGGCCGATCACGCCCTTGGCACTTTTCTCCTCTGGGTTGGCTAGCTGTTTCTTTGCGTTGTCCAACGTTTGAACAGCTCTAGCTTCGTGTTTTGGGTCGTGAAGAAAGTCTAGAATTGGTTCGGAATTCTTTTGCCCTGAGAGTTCGGATATTCGATTCGCGTCGATCATGACGCCGATCCTATTTTCGATGGGTCTCTGTTGGAATCTCAGAAGTCTCATTTTCTCGGCGACCTGAACTGTTACGGTCGCCTAGGAACGGGTGATAATGTAAACTGTTCTATTCTTTCGGAAACTTGCCTCGCTGGCTCTTCTAGATTCGGGAACTCTGCCTAGGCGTTTTCCTCATCCGGTACTTTTCCATCTCATCGAGAAGAGACAGAACTTGTCGGACTTGTTCGCGGAGCTTCTCGCTGTTTCGGCGAATCTTACTGGCCGAGATCAAGGTGTACTGGATCGGGTCCGCCTTGACTGTTAGAGTGTAGAGATGACTGAAACTGAGGATACGCCCCAATAATATGGACTGCTCGGAAGTGGAAGGAAGAGTCTTTTTAATCCAGATTTGCCACCGAACCGATCGAGCGTCTCGATAATGGTCACAGTCGAAGAGTATCGGTTGGATAGGGACAGCATGGGAGAGGTTAAGGTTCCCAGCTCAGCATATTATGGCGCTGAGACCCAGCGGGCCTTCCAGAACTTCCCCATCTCGGGCCTTCGCCTCCCGAAGGAATTCATCCGGGCCCTAGCTCTGATCAAGCTCTCAGCAGCTCGAGCCAACATGCAGTTGGGCCTGTTGGACCCTAAGAAAGGCGATGCCATTGTCTCCGCTGCCAAGGAGATTATGGAGGGTAGCTATTACGACCAGTTTGTCGTCGACGTGTTTCAGACCGGTAGCGGGACATCGTCAAATATGAACATGAACGAGGTCATCGCGAATCGAGCCATCGAGCTTCTCAGCGGCAAGAGAGGCGACAAGTCGATCATCCATCCAAACGACCATGTCAACATGTGCCAGTCAACCAACGATGTCTTCCCCTCGGCAATCCACGTCTCCGCGGCCGAGGCCATCGTTCGCAGACTGATTCCGAGCCTTCGGGTCTTGGCTGACGCATTAGAGAAGAAGGTGACGGAGTTTGAGGATGTTGTCAAGGCGGGCCGGACACACCTTCAGGATGCCGTACCGATTACTCTGGGCCAAGAGTTTAGCGGATATGCCAGCATGATACGACACGCTATCAAACGAGCGGAACAGGCAAGAGATACTCTCATGGAATTGCCGCTCGGGGGTACTGCTGTCGGGACGGGCCTTAATGCTCATCCGAAATATTCGGAGTTGGCGATCATGGAGATCAACCGTATGACCGGCCTCTCCTTCCGCAAGGCGGAGAATATGTTTGAAGGGTTGCAGAACAAGGACGCCTCTGTCGAGGCAAGCGGCTTGCTGAAGGTCATCGCCACGAGTCTGATGAAGATATCGAATGACCTACGTCTATTGAACTCTGGTCCACGAACCGCTCTAGGGGAGATCGACCTTCCGGCCATGGAGCCCGGATCGAGCATAATGCCAGGCAAGGTCAATCCTGTTATTCCTGAAGCCCTCGGCTTGGTAGCCGCCCAGGTCTATGGGAATGATGCTGCGATCGGCCTCTGCGGCTCGCTCGGCCAGCTAGAGCTCAACGTGATGATGCCTGTCATCGCCTACGATCTGCTCCAGTCGATAGAGATCTTGGCCAACGGCTCACGCATCTTGGGCGAAAAGTGCGTAATGGGAATAACCGCGGACAAGAAACGGTGCATGGATTACGCTGAGCGGACATTGATGATGGTTACGAGACTCACTCCGAAGATCGGCTACGATAACGCGGCGAAGATTGCGAAGAAAGCGATGGCTGAGAATAAGTCTCTCAGAGAGGTCGTTTTGGAGGAAGGAATCTTGCCCAAGGACAAACTGGACGAGGTTCTCGATCTCAAGAAGATGACTAAAGGCGGACGCGCCTAACGCCCTATAACCCTGCGAGAAGAGCTGGGTAGAGTCATGCTTGACACCCAGCAGATCATGAAGGCCGCCCTTGGACTAGCCCATTTCAATGCGATACCCGCAGACAGCGAGATTCACGTCCGTGGACGAAGGCTAAGAAAACTCCTCGTCTCCATCGATGTTGGCGTAGGCGAACTATTACTCGCTAAGGACCTGGGCTGTGATGGAGTGATCGCTCACCATCCAGCTGGCGGAACGGCCCAGCTTGAAGGCTACAAAGTCTTCCTACGCCACGTCGAGCAGATGAAGTCGGCTGGGGTCCCTGCAGAAGTTGCAAGGGAGGCTGTGAAGAGCAAGTATCGCGTTCTTGACATACAGCACCATCCCGAGAATTATGATCAGACGACTAGTGTAGCGAAGAAGCTAGGACTATCCCTCGTCACGATCCACAGTCCATGCGATGAGATAGGCAGAAGGATGATGGTGGAGGCGACCAAGGGTCTGGGGGAAAAAGCGACGGTCCGCGAACTCGTTTCTCGGATCGGCGCTTTCCCTGAGTTCAAGAAGGCAGCGACGAGGATCGAAGTGAGACTTGGCTCTCCTGAGAATAGAGCGGGCAAGGTGGCCATATCACACGCGTGTTATACGAACGGCGGCTTCGATGTCGCAAAGGCCTACTTCCAAAACGGCGTCGACACACTGTCCTACATTCACATCTCTGAACCTGATCTGACCAAGCTGGCCGCGGAGAAGCTCGGAAATCTGATCGTGCTCGGACACATCGCTAGCGACTGGTTGGGCATCAACCGGCTTCTCAAAGAACTTGAGAAGAATGACATAGTGCCGGTTCCTACAACCGACCTCGGCTTGCTGGCAAGAAAATAGTGGCTCGTTGATCGTTGAAGGGTTGCTACCTTGTCAGGGAAGGCTAAATTGTCCAGTCCTTCTTCTCCAAGGCCTCTAGGAGTAGGCCTCTAGGAGTTCTAAGAGAGATGATGTGATCACGTCAGGGGTTTCCTTCGAAAAGTCGTTGAACGCAGCAAAGCCGGTCCTTACGAGAACTGTCTTTATCCCTAGACGTTTACCGGCGCGGACGTCCCACCAAGAGTCTCCCACGAGGAAAGCGTCCCCAGGCTCTAGCCGAAATCCTTCTAGAACCTCGCTCACAAGTCGGACCCGCTGACCGACGATCTCTTCCATCGATCCCAAAACCCCGCCGACGCCAAGGTCCTGCCGGGTCCGAAGAAGATCCACGAAGGGAGCGACCGACAGATGTTTCAATTCCGACTCAACAACCCATCTCGTATACCTCATCGTGGCAACGCCCACCTTGAAGCCAGCATGTTTCAGGCTCTTGAGAATGTCAATAGAGCCGATCTGCAGGGTCGCCTTGTCAACTGAATTCTGGAACACTTGCCTGTAGGACTCGTAAGCTCTCTCGACAACCAATGGGCCTTGGTCGGCAAGTGCAGTCTCGAGGACCATTCGTGGTCCAGTGCCGAGCTCATAGGCCCTGCGATAGTAGTTGTTGATGTAGAACTCTCTGCTGATCGGCTTCGACCCGTGTTCAGTGAGTGCATGATTGATGCAGTCGAACTCCCGCTTGTCGATACTCGCGAGGGTCCCGTCCCAGTCGAAGATGGCCCCCTTCATTGTCCCAGGCTCCTTCCGGCGTAGCCAATGTAACCATTTGGCTCAGCTTGGGGTTACGCACGAAATATCATTGCACTGCAACGATGCGGCCTAAAGGCCGATGGACTCTCTGGCCAGGAACTCCAATACTTCCCAGGACAAGACCGCAGACTTTCTGTTAGCCATCGGTGTAGGATTTCTCATCAACCTCATCCTCGGCGCCGGTCTACCACAGGCGGGTCCCTTCATTGCGGGACTGGTTGCGGGAGTAATTGTCAAGACTGGACCTCTTCGAGGCGCAGCAGCCGGCTTCCTCGCGGGGACTCTCAGCGAACTGGCCAGTATCGCCCTCTGGGTCCTGACCAACCTCATCAGCCTTCCAGGCGCCCTGCTACCGTATGCATGGGAAACCGCGTTCGCGATAATTACAGCAGTCTCCGCGGTCATGGCGCTTTCAGGTGGCATAATCGGTAGCGTTGTGTCGCTGCAACAGTGGCCGAGGATTCATGACTTCCTCCTACGTCACAACATGAGTCTCCCGTTCCTACATCATACTGGTCAGGCTAAGATCCAAGAGGAATAGCAGATGCCGAGTGTAGGCATACAACTGCTAGACACGACCCCGAAGTGGCTGGGTCTCACGCTCGTCTGTTCAGCGAGTGCCTTGGTTGTGACGGGAATCGGCATCCTCGTCAACCAGCTGATCCTGCTCAGCATAACGCCCTTCTCCCTGCTGCTTCATTTCGCCGCGGCCATTTCGCTCTCTGCTTGGATTCTGAACCTTAGGATCCAGATGACTCCGGACAGAAAGCCGCTCTTTGCTATCGGGATAGCTGTTGCTGTAGGCTCAATCTGGAGTTCGCTCCAGCAATGGTTTGGCTACTTGCAGACTGGCCTGACCAACGACATTACACTTGTCGCGGGAGCAATGCTCATGGACGCGGCCGGCGGCTGCGTCACCTACATTCTATTCCATCTAAACATACTCAGAAAATAGATTTCCAGATGATCATGTCGGCCGACTAATCGTCCTTGCCCTGGCCGGAACGGGAACCTGCTCGCGTATCACAGTTCCCTCTTTCGGGTCTTGAGTTATTCTTTGGAACGCTCTGATGATCTCCTTAGTGACGGGACCTGGCTTCCCTTCGCCGATCGGGACTCCCTGGATCCGGATGACTGGCACAATCTCGGCAAGGGTGCCTGTGAGGAAAACCTCGTCTGCGCTCAGTAGCTCGTAGGGCGTGATGTCTCTCTCATGAACGTCATAGCCGAGCTCTTCTGCAAGCATGAGAACCCTACTCCTTGTAATCCCGTGGAGTATGCCTGATGCTGAGGTGGGCGTGTGCACTACTCCCTGTTTTACCAGAAATATGTTTGAGCCGTGGAACTCTGATACCATTCCACGGTGATCGAGCATAACGACCTCGTCGGTCCCAGCATCTATCGCCTGGAATTTGGCAAGAACACTCTGGATGTAGTTGAGGGATTTCAGCTCATGAGTGGTCCCGTCAACCATGTCACGCCTGTAGCTCGAGATAATCGCGGTTATTCCCTTCTCGCGAGCCTCTTTGCCGTGGGCTGGACCCACCGGCTCGCTCATGATTATGATCGAGGGCTTTTGAGAGCTTCTGGGATCGAGACCCAGATTTCCTCGGCCCCGCGTGATGATGAGCCGTATGTATGCGTCCATGAAATTGTTTCTTCGAAGAGTCTCGACGACAGCATTCAGCAGCTCCTCTTTCGATAGTGGACTATTGATCCTGGTGATTCTCAGCCCCTCTAGCATTCGCTCGATGTGTTCGCGAAGGTGGAAGACTATTCCGTTGTAGGCGCGTATGCCTTCGAAGACCCCGTCGCCATAAAGGAGACCATGGTCATAAACGGATATTTTCGCGCTGCCCTTTGGCTGGTATTCGCCGTCGATGTATACTAGCGGCTCCTTACCCGCCATAAATGTCCAGAATGGAAACTAGCCACTCGCTCTATAAAAGGACAAGCTCCCAATATTGGCGAGGTTCGGTAATCTCGACCTAAATCGTAATCTACCCGGGTAGACGCGACGACTCTTTTGGAGTGGGCCGGTAGTTCAGCCCGGTTGGGAAGGATCCTCCGGTGAGAACGTCCGCCTTACACGCGGAATCCCTTTAGAGGACGCACGGTCGGGAGTTCAAATCTCCCCCGGCCCACCATTTTAGTGGTCTAAGACGAAGACCTAGCTCTCGCTTTTTTCCTGCACTCTTCAAGCGTGTCGACCGCGTAGCGAAGGTGTGGAATCGTGATGGACCCTCCAACTATTAGGCCTATGTTGAAGGCTTCGAAGAACTCTTCGTCGCTTACCTTCTGTTCCACGCACTGGATGATATGGTAGGTAACACAGTCGTCGCACCTTAGAACCAGTGAGGCCACCAAGCCAAGCAGTTCTTTCGTTTTCTTGGGAAGCGCGCCATCGTCGTAGGCTTGTGTGTCTAGATTGAAGAACCGTTTTATCCCGAGATTTCCTCTTGCTAGAATCTTCTCGTTCATCTTCTCGCGATAGCGTCTAAACTCTTCGAGTGAATGCCCATGGCTCAAACTCTTCGCCAGAACACTACGACAGAGCACGCAGTATTAGAATGTCAGAGGACTGGTTGATCTATCCTCCCGAGGTTTCCATGAACGCATCCTCTTCACAAATATGATGAAGTATCCGACAGCCTCCAATGCTCTCCTATACTTGAGGAGCCCTAGTTCGGTCAGTGTGGTTTGGAATCGGAATATTCCATGGTAGAGTGAGCCTGCTATTGTTACGAAGATGAAGAGTGCGCCGAGCAAGTGTCCTGTTACGAGGAAGCTTGGATCCCTTGTCGGGCAGTAGAGGCAGCCGGACGGACTGCTGAATGGCCATAGCCCAAACGGGTAGGCGATCGCCGTCATATAGATCATGACCGGCAGGAGGAATGCAGCGATCATCCCGCCTAGGGAGAATATCCCCCAGAGGAGTGCGTGGAGCCTCGCGACCTTGTGTGTTTCCACTTTCATCTCAGCACAACAAGCCAGATCGCTAGGAAGGAGATTATTATCAAGAGGATAATGTTGAGGACGAGTGCCTGCCAGGGTTTGGTTCTACTTCGTCCGATCTTGACCGGTGCGACCGCGCCTAGGAGGTAGAACCAGGTAGCCGCATGGTACATTGTGAAGACGAATGCAATTAGGCTGAATCCGATGATCGCCGGGTTCTTCAGGAAGTTGAGAAAGTCGGCGCGGGAGCCTGTCGCCCAGAGTGAGAGTCCGTAGATGAACATAAGACTGTACAGGGCGACGAATAGGCTGGTCCATTCGCGGACCATGTACATGGTATAGTGTCTGTTGGCGGTCCACCATCGGGAGGATAGTCGTCTCCTCAGCTCCGGATAGCGCTTAGCGTCTCCCATACTAGTGTCCGCCTCGGGGCATTAAGAGCGACTTTAGCGCGTTCGTCGCTCCAAGAATTTTTGTTTTCTGGATAGCGAGCATTGGGTCAACGCCTTTCGGGCATACGACACTGCATTCCCCGACGAGTGTGCATTCCCAAACGCCCTCCATTTCGTGGACTATTGGGAATCGTACATCTTTTCCTTGGTCTCTGGAGTCTTCGATGTAACGGTAGGCGAGTGCTGTTGCGGCTGGTCCGAGGAATTTCTCGTTGAGTCCGTAGATGGGGCATGCGGCGTAGCAGAGCATGCAGTTGATGCAGGATGAGAACTGGCTGTAGCGTTCTAGTTCTTGTGCTGACTGTTTGTATTCACCCTGTTCGGGAGGCGTCTCTATGTCGCGAATTATCCAAGGCTTGATCTTGACAAGTTTCTCCATGAAATCCTCCATGTCAACAACGAGATCTTTGATTACCGGAAAGTGGGTCATGGGCTCAATGGTAATGGTCCGGCCTTTGAAATCGCGAAGAAAACTGGCGCATGTCAGCTTTGGCTCGCCGTCTATGTTGGCGCCGCAACTGCCGCATACGCCCATTCTGCACGACCATCGGTAGGTGAGGCTTCCGTCGATCTCGGCCTTGATGTAGTTGAGGGCGTCGAGCACGACCATGTCGTGCCGGTAGGGGACCTTGTATTCTTGGAAGAAAGGCTTCGAGTCTTTTTCCGGTCGATACCGTGTTACTCTTATTGTGGCTACGTCTTGGCTCATTTTGTTAGTAGACGCGCTCCTCTGGTTTCCATCTGGTTATCGTGACAGGACTGTAATCGATCCTTGGAGGCCCAGTCGTCTTATGTGCCATAGAGTGCTTGAGAAAGTTAGCATCGTCCCGTTTCGTGTAGTCGGTCCTGTAGTGGGCCCCTCTCGATTCGTGTCTCTGCAATGCAGAGTAAGGTATCGTTTCTGCAACGTCTAGCATAAAGTCGAGTTCAAGTGAGGCGACGAGTTCTGTGTTGTATACGTGATCCTTGTCCTCAACTATACCATTCTTGAGACGGGTCTTGAGTTCTCCGACTATTCTGCATGCCTCCTTGAGGCGGTTCTCTTCTCGGTAGATTCCTACATTCTTCTCCATCTGGTTCTGCATCTCGGTTCTGATGCTGGAGACCTTCTCCCCCTGCTCGTGTTTGAGGAGCCGGTCGAAGATCCTCTTCTCCTCCACCATTGCTTCTCCCTGGACAGGGTTTCCGAAACTGGGACTGTTCTCGTGCATTGCATACTGGGCTGCGGCTCGGCCCGCTGCAGCGCCGAAGACAAGGCATTCGGTTAGGGAATTGCTTCCGAGTCTGTTGGCGCCGTTCATGGTTACGCATGCCACTTCGCCTGCGGCGTAGAGTCCCGGCATTCCCGTGAACCCGTGCATGTCTGTGTGCACGCCTCCCATCATGTAGTGCTGTCCAGGTCTTACAGGGATTGGCTCATGCGCAGGGTCTATTCCAAGGTATTTCTCGGCGAGCTCCTTAACAAAGGGTAGCTTGTCCTCGATGGTTATCTCGCCCAGGTGCGTAAGATCAAGGTTCACGTAGCTGCCGTAGGGTCCGTCGAGTCCTCTACCTGCGTTGATCTCGGTCATCTCAGCCCTGGAGAGTATGTCGCGGGGGCCGAGCTCCATCTGCGCGGGGACGTACCGTTTGAGGAATCGTTCTCCATCCTTGTTCAGGAGATGCCCGCCCTCTCCACGGGCCGCTTCAGTAATCAGGATGCCAGTATTCGGCAGCAGCGTAGGATGGTATTGGACCATTTCCATATCCTTCAACGGGACCCCTGCGCGGTATGTTAGTGCCATACCGTCGCCGGTCTTGATCCATCCATTTGTGGTGAACTGGAAGATACGTCCGCAGCCTCCCGTTGCGATGATTACTGCCTTTCCGAGAATAGTGACCAGTTCTCCGGTACGCATCTCTATCGCGGTTACGCCCTCAACTCGGTCTTTGTCAACCAGTAGGGAGGTTACGAACCACTCGTCGTATCGATGGATATTTTCGTACTTGAGCGAAGTCTGGAAGAGGGTGTGGAGGAGATGAAAGCCGATCTTGTCGGTTGCGAAGAGGGTTCTTTTGACGCTCATTCCACCGAAGGCTCGAGAGCTAATCCGTCCGTCCGGGTCTCGGCTGAAGGGGCAGCCCCAGTGTTCTAGTTGATAGGACTCGCGGGGTGCTTCCTTTACGAAAAACTCGACCGAATCTTGGTCGGCTAGGAAATCGCTCCCTTTGATCGTGTCGTAGGCGTGCGAGTCGAAGCTGTCGTATTCGCGGGTGACTGCCGCCATTCCTCCTTCCGCGGAGACGGTGTGGCTCCGCATCGGGTAGACTTTTGAGACGACTGCAACATCCATCTTCGGCTGGAGTTCGACTGCTGCTATGGCTGCTCGGAGACCTGCGGCGCCTCCGCCTACGATTACAATGTCGTGACTGTGATGCTCCAAGCCTGTGACAGTCCGGTTTGAGCCTGTTCTGTTAATCCGTTTGACTGTACTTTAAATAATCTTAGAGTGAAAGATCCGCGCTCGCCTCTGTGATATGAGAATGACTTATTGGGCGACCTGGTGAGTCGAGGCTTTTATTGCTCTGAGACCATAGTTGTCGATTCTTATCTGGACGGCGAAGAGTCCACGGAGGGCGCCTACGAATCGGGGCTCCATGGTGTTTGTGTTAGCAAGGAAGAGAGCTGTGGCATTTGGAACGGTTAACAGGTCTATCAATTGTCGAATCCCTTCGTAGACCTGTTCCCATCGTTCGCCTCTGATAAGATCGGTTATGCTATCGAATACGAAACTCGCCCCCGAGTTCTTGCTGTTGTCGAGGAAGTCAGAGACGATTCTCGCTACGAGTCCAAGCTCCTTGTCCGGAATTTGCATCTCCCCGTCTGGTAGCTCGTCCGGGGCGGAGAGGAGCGATGAGGCAGCGATAATCTTGATCATCCGCCTTCCCTTGATCGCGCGATAGAGCTTGCTGGACTTCACGGTGAAAAGGACACAGAGCTCAGCGTTGCTAGTTCCCTCTGCTAGAAACTTGTCAACCGCACTCTCGTAGTCAGAATTGTTGTCATATTCGAAGAGTATGACTGAACCACGTATCTGCTGGTGATCAAGATTCACCAAGGACGAGAATGGTTCCGTCGACTCGGACAAGTTCAGCAGCTCTACGCCCGTGTTCTGGCGTAGAAACTCTGTAAGCTGAGGCCGGG
>WNFX01007486.1_pt1 | contig 10242 bp, 9 predicted proteins | sample 5400111 | NCBI WGS metagenome assembly WNFX01 (sample SAMN13153363, study PRJNA577476) | soil metagenome | isolation source: 40 cm soil or saprolite under grassland replicate 1 | place: USA:California | collected 2016-06-15 | reverse complement strand
CGATTGATCCGGTAGCTGACGAGCGGCTCGGCCGGGCAACCGGAAGGGCTGGAGCCTCGTGACAAAGGTCGCCTTGGGCGGCTGAGCGATCCGGCGGGCCGTAACGCGAGTGAAGCCTGAGCAGGCCTCGAAAGTGACAATGCGGATGCCGACCCTCCTGCCATTTGGGGAAGGCTGCATGAGCGGGGAAGTAATCGACACGCGCGCCCGCTCGATCCGCCGGGGTAGTGGGCACGGCACGTTGGAAAGGTGGTTTGGGTAATCGGGGGAGGCCCGTCAAGGGCGAGGGTAGCGGCCTCAACGTCGCGAAAGGCGGCGGCCATGACGGGAATCGGACAGGGTCGTATGAGCGTTGAGGCTGGGTAATGCCGGCGGAGCAAAGGGCCCTGACTTCTGGTGCGCTTTCGAAGATGGTGAGGTGAAGGTGATTGGCGATGAGCCTGGCAACACCGACAGCGATCCGGACCCTTCAGAGAAAGCTGTATCGTAAGGCGAAGGCGGAGCCTGCCTTCCGCTTCTACCTGCTCTACGACAAGATTTACCGCGAGGACATCCTGCGTCACGCCTATGCGTTGGCCCGAGCAAATGCGGGTGCGCCGGGCAGGGACGGAATGACCTTTGCACAGATCGAGGCGTCGGGCCTGGAGAGGTGGCTGGCGGGCCTGCGCGAGGAACTGGTGTCGAAGACGTACCGGCCCGATCCGGTGCGGCGGGTGTCCATACCGAAGCCGGACGGAGGCGAGCGACCGCTCGGCATTCCGACGATCCGGGATCGGGTGGTGCAGACCGCTGCCAAGCTCGTGCTGGAACCGATCTTCGAGGCGGACTTCGAGGACAATGCCTACGGCTACCGCCCCGGTCGCGGAGCGGTGGACGCGGTCAAGGAAGTGCACCGGCTGATCTGCCGGGGCCATACCGACGTGGTCGACGCCGACTTATCCCGCTACTTCGATTCGATTCCGCACGGCGAGCTTCTGAAATCACTAGCTCGTCGCATCGTGGACCGGCACGTGCTCCGGCTGATCAGGCTGTGGCTGAAAGCGCCGATCGAGGAACAGGATGAAGGCGACGGGACCCGGCGCATCGGTGGTGGCAAGAGCAACACGCGCGGCACGCCCCAGGGCGGCGTCGCGAGCCCACTGCTCGCCAACATCTACATGAATCGGTTCCTGAAGTACTGGCGGCTGACCGGGTGCGGGGAAGTGTTCCGTGCACACGTCATCGCATATGCCGACGACTTCGTCATCCTCAGTCGCGGATGTGCGGCCGAGGCCCTGGCGTGGACGAAGGCGGTGATGACGCGGCTCGGGCTGACACTCAACGAGGCCAAGACCTCGTTGAAGAATGCCCGGATAGAACGCTTCGACTTCCTCGGCTACTCGTTCGGGCCTCACCGTTACAAAGCGAACGGTCTTTGGTATCTGAGCGCGAGCCCGTCCAAGAAGAGCGTGCAACGGCTCAAGACGAAGGTTGGCAATCTGCTGATGCCCGGCAACAACGATCCGTGGCCCGAAGTGCGCGACACGCTGAACAGGTCACTGCTTGGCTGGTCGAACTACTTCTGCCACGGGACGCGCCGATCGGCATTCCGCGGCGTTGACCGCTACGTCTATGAGCGTGTGCGCGACTTCCTCGCCAGACGGCACAAGGTGGCAGGGCGTGGCACACGCCGGTTCTCCTGCAACGTTGTCTATGGAGAACGCGGCCTGCTGCGTCTCGAACGCCTGCCTCTAACGGCCCCGCTGTGTGCCTCACGGTGAAACCAGTCGGAGAGCCGGATGCCTTAATCGGGCACGTCCGGTTCGATGAGCGGGGATGGGAAACGGAGCGTTGCCGAATGGCCCAAGCTACCGCGCCCATCCTCGACTCTACCTTCTCGGTCTTGGCTCGACGTCTGACTTTGAGTCCGCAATGCACTCGAGAGCGGACGTTGACTAAGTGTTGCCGGCCAGCTTCGGTTTATGAGTACGCGACTTAGCAAACAGACTGCCGAGCATATGTCGGCTTCGACCCGGTAGTATTCAGACTTCCAAGGCCAGCACAGCCGTGACGGGGCGGCTCAATGTTTTGCGGTCCAACTGGCGAGCAGGAAGGCCGCGGCGCTCACCATCACGCTGAGCAGGATCAGGATGATCCCGAGGCCGAGCGCAAGCGCGAGGTCGCCCTTGCTGGTCTCGAGCGCGATCGCCGTGGTCATGGTGCGGGTCAAACCGCGGATGTTGCCGCCGACGATGATGATCGCGCCGACCTCGGCGATCGCCCTGCCGAACGCCGCCAGGAACGCGGTCAGCAATGCGCCGCGGCCGATCACGAACAGCTCGCGGATGCTGCGGCCTTTGGAGGCACCGTCGACCCGCATCACGTCGCCGTATTCCGTCCACAGCACCGCCATGGCGCGGTGGACCAGCGCCACCACGATCGGCGTGGCGAGCAGCATTTGCGCGATGATCATGGCGGTCGGCGTGAACAGCAGGCCGAGAAAGCCGAGCGGTCCCGAGCGCGACAGGACGAGATAGATCAACAGCCCGACCACGACCGGCGGCAGGCCGAGCAGCGCGTTCGCCAGCACGATGACGGCTTGCCGGCCGCGGAACCGGCTCACCGCCAGCGCGCCGCCGAGCGGCGCGCCGACCGCCATGGCGATCACCGCCGCGGACAGGCTGACGCGCAGCGACAAGGTTACGATCCCGATCAGCTCCGGGTCGAAGCTGCGGATGAGACGGACCGCGGTGAGGAAAGCCTGGCCGATATCGTGCATCGGCGCCTATGTAGCTCCCGGGCGTCCCATGCACCATCGGGCGAGCAAGGCGGGCGGCGAACGTCGCGGCTGGTTCACCCGAACAGCACCGGCAGGCGGCGCGGCCCCCGTACCGTTCCCTCGGACCATTTGACCGCGCCGTTCGCATCCAGCCGGAACGTCGGAATGCGCGCGAGCCATTCCTGCAGCGCGACCCGGATCTCCATGCGGGCGAGGTTCGATCCGATGCAGCGGTGAATGCCGAGCCCGAACGCCGCGTGCCGGTTCTCCTTGCGGTCGATGACCACGCGATCGGCATCGGGGAACACCTTTGGGTCGCGATTGGCGGCCGGGAAGGACAGCAGCACCATTTGCCCGGCCTCGAAGCGGCAGCCGTTGACCTGGGTCTCCGCGACGACCTCGCGCGCCATCGTCACCGGCGCATAAGCGCGCAAAAATTCCTCGACCGCGAACGGCATCAGCTCGGGCTCGGCAAGGAGTCGCTCGCGGTCGGCCGGATGGCCGGCCAGATGCCAGAGGCAGGAGCCGATCGCGCTCCAGGTGGTGTCGATGCCGGCGATCAGCAGCAGACGCAGCGTGCCGTTGATGTGCTGCTCGGTCATCAGCTCGCCGTCGATCCTGGTATGAACGAAATAGCTGATCAGGTCGTCGCGCGGGGAAACGCGGCGATCGGTCATTCGCTCGGAAAAATATGCGGTCATTTCCGCGCTCGCGCGCGCGAGGGCCTGGTCATCGGTGATGCCGAGCTCCAGCACCTCGTGGATCCACTTGCGGAACTGCGCCCCGTCGGCTTCGGGAACGCCGAGCATATGCGCGATGACCCGCACCGGAATCTCCTGCGCGTAGTCCACCGCCGCATCGCAGCCCGGTTTTCCGGCGACACGGTCCAGCAGCTCGCGGCAGATGTCGCGCGTCCTCAGCTCGTGGTGGCTGATCGCCTCCGGCGTGAACGCCGGGAGCAGCACCGTCTTGGCCGGCCGGTGATGGGGCGGATCGGAGGTGATCGGCGGCGCCGGCTGCCGTGGCGGAGGGCTCTCGCGCACAACGATGCGTCGCGAGGAGAAATGCTCGGTGTCGTAGGCGATGGCGCGAACGTCCTCGTAGCGGCTGGGAAAATACACGCCGAGAAAGCGGTCGGTGTGCGCGATCGGGCAGTGCCGGCGCAACTCGTCCCAAATCGGATAAGGGTTCTCGATCCAGCGCGGGTCGAGGTGATCGAAATCGCGTTCCCAATCGTTGACCGGCCGCCGCGCGCTCATCCGTCCTGCTCCTCGATCACCTCGATGGCGAGCTCGGGGCAGTTCGCGCGGGCAAGCCAAGCCTTGTCCTCGAGCCCGGCCGGCACGCTGCCGTCGCCGGTCTCCCGCGCGTTGCCCAGCTCGTCGAGGTCGAACAGCTCCGGCGCGAGCGCGTTGCAGCGGGCATGTCCCTGACAACGCGCGCGATCGACCCGCACCTTGAGCCGGGTTTTTTGCGACATCGAGCGCCTCCGGGATCCGAGCCAGATGCGTCCAGCCTCGGTCGAGCTCTCTGTGCCGAGGTTATCCTTAGGCCGGCCGGCAGGGCCGTAGCATTTCCGCCCGGGCCTTACAATCGGCGCGGAAGCGCGACGGCAAGCTTTCGTCAACCATATCGGGATTTCGCCTACCCGTCGCGGGCCGTGCCGAGCTTGCCCCCGGGGGCCGCGCGTGAGAAAAGCAATGCCGGATTCGGCGGTTGGGCGGACCGGGCCGTCGTGCCGGCCGGCATCACCGACCGCGGACGGGGACGGGCTCTTGGGGAAGAAACTCGGGTCGTTCGTATTCGGCGCGCTCGCGTTCGCGCTGGTGGTTCCGGCGCCGCTCGGCGCAAGCGACCGTCACGAGGCGGGGGCACAATTATCGCTGCAGTCCGGGCCGGCCGCAAACACGGGCCCACGCGCGTCGCAAACGAGGCCGGAAACGCAAGCCGCGCCGCTCAATGCGGTGCGGTATTTCGTCGAATTCCGGTCCCGGACCGGTTTTTACGGCCACACCTATGTGGTGTACGGCCAGCTCGACGGCCGCGGCAAGCGCACCGACGTGCATTACGCCGGGCTTTACCCCGAGGGCGGTCCGGTCGGGTTCATGCTCGGGCACGTGCTGCCGGTGCCGGCAACGGTGGATGCGGTCGAAGATGATCTGACCGATCCGGTAACCGAGGCGTATCTGCGGATCGTGACCGCCGAGGAATTCGCGAAAATCACCGCCGCGATCGGCCGGCTCCGCGCCAACACGCAGCTGTGGAACGCGCTTCTGAACAATTGCAATGATTTCGCGGCGGAGCTGGCGCAGGAGCTCAGGCTGCGCACGCCGAGCACGCTGCTGATCCCGGAGCTGTTCGTCAGCGGATTGCGCGAGATGAACGGCTCGTGACGGCTGCGCTGCGCTCGAGTTGAACCAGCCCGAAGCTATTCCGCGGCGATCGGAGTGCTCGCGCTCGGCTGTCGGCCGCGCAACGGCCGCTCCTCCATGAGCAGCAGGCAGACGAGCCCGACCGCGAGGCAACACGCGGCCGCCGCGAACACCCAGCGGAACACCCCGCCGAGGCCGGCTCCGGCATTGCCCAGCTCACCGGCCAGCGTTTCCAGCGTGACTCTCGGCTTGCCCTGGGTCGCGCTCCCGCCCAGCACGATCGCGGCGAACACCGAGACCATCAGCGCTCCGCCCAGGGAGCGGAAAAAGTTCATGACGCCGGTGGCGGTGCCGAGCTGATGCGGCAGCACCGCATTCTGCACCGAGACCGTGGTCACCGGAAACAGCGTGCCCATGCCGATGCCGACCATCCCCAGCAAGGTGCAGATCGCCGCGAGCGGCAGCGCCGTCGGCGCCGCGGCCATTGCCGCAAGCGCGGCGATCGCCAGCCCGAGGCCGACCATCGGCATTCGCTTGTAGTGGCGCATGTGCACCATGGCGCGACCCGCGGCGGTCGAGCCCACGACGGTTCCGGCGAGCTGCGGGATCAACGCCAGGCCGGATTCGCTCGCGCTCAGCCCGAGCACCACTTCGAAATAGAGCGGCACGAAGATGGTCAAGCCGATCATCGTGCCGAACACGCAACTGACCGACGCCGTGCCGATACCGACCACCCGGTTCAACAGCACCGGCAGCGGCAGGAACGGCTCCCGCGCGGTCATCAGGCGGACGACGAACATGAGCCAGAACGCGGCCGATGCCGCGAGCAGGCCGACGATGCGAGGCGAGAACCACGGATAGCGCGTGCCGCCCCAGGTCAGCGCCAGCAGCAGCGCGGTGGTTGCCGCGACCATCAGCACCGCGCCGGCAAGATCGAGGCGATGCCGCCGCTCGTAGCGCGGCAGGCGCTTGAGCACGCTGTTGGTCATGAGAAACGCCAGCAGCCCGAGCGGCAGGTTGATCCAGAAGATCAGCGACCAGTGCAGGTGCTCGGCGAAGAAGCCGCCCAGCACCGGGCCGCCGATGCTCGAGGAAGCGAACACCACGCCGATATAGCCTTGATAGCGGCCGCGCTCGATCGGCGGGACCACGTCGGCGATGATGGTTTGCGCCAGCGACAGCAGCCCGCCCCCGCCGAGCCCCTGGAGCCCGCGCGCAACGATCAGCACCGCCATGCTCGGCGCCAGCGCGCAGGCGATCGACCCGAGCGCGAACACGCCGATGGCGACCAGCAGCATCGTGCGCCGGCCGTGAATGTCGCTGAGCTTCCCGTACAGCGGCGTGACGGCCGTGGCGGTCAGCAGATAGGCGGTGACCACCCAGGAGAGGTCCTCGACGTTGCCGAGGTCGCGCCCGATGGTCGGCAGCGCGGTGGCGACGATGGTCTGATCGAGCGCGCCGAGCAGCATCGCCAGCAGGATGCCGAGCACGATCGTGCGCACGGCGGCGTGATCGAGCGGCATTTGCGGGGCGACCACGGGGCGGGAATTCATCTCGAAACGCGCATGGGCAAGGCTTTGCGGATGACCGGATCTGGATCGGCGAATGGTTCGGCGTGCGAAGTCTTAGAGATCGGCTTGCAGCGCGGCAATTTCAACGCGGATTGCCGCAGGCCAGCCATGAGCGAGCGTGGACGCTCGGATCACGGCCGCGCCGACGGCCACGCTGACGGCCTCATGGCCGGGACGAGACGATGATGCTGCCGCCCGCGCCGGGCAGGGCGTATCGGGTCACATCGCGGCCACCGCGGACGGCCCTTGATGCTTGGCGATTTTCGGCAATCGCCCCATCGCGAGCACGGCACAACCGGCGATCAGCACCGGGACCGCTCCGGCGAAGAAGATGGTCGGGATGTGCCATTGCAGCGAGAGCATCATGCCGCCCAGCAGCGGCCCGATGATGGAGCCGACGCGGCCGATGCCGAGCGCCCAGCCGACCCCGGTCGAGCGGATGAAGGTCGGGTAGAACGTCGCGGTGAGCGCATTGGCGCCGATCTGGGCTCCGACCACGCAGAAACCCGCGCCGAACACCGCCGGAATGACGAGCTCGATCGTCGAACCGGCTTGCCCGATGGCCGCGATGAGGATGGCGGCGGCGAAATACGCGCCCGCCAGCACCCGATACGGACCGAAACGCTCGATCAGAACCGCGAGCACCAGCGTGCCGACGATGCCGCCGACCTGGAACAATGCCGTGGCGATGACCGCGAGCCGCACCGAAACTCCGGTGTTGTTGATGACGGTCGGCAGCCAGGTGGCGCAGAAATAGATCACCAGCAGATTGGTGAAGAACATCACCCAGATCAGGACGGTGGCTAGCGCGCGTCCCTCGGTGAACAGGTGCTCGACCGGGAATCCCTCCGGGTGTTCCTCCGGCGCGATGAACCGGGTGCCGGGCGCGAACCGCAGGGCCGGGTTGATGGCTCTGATGAGCCTGGCCACGTACTCGTTCCGGGTCCCCTTCAGGGCCAGCAGCCGGATCGATTCCGGCAACCAGAAAATCAGCACCGGCGCCAGCAGCAGCGGAAAAATGCCGCCGAGCCAGAACACGCTCTGCCAGCCGTAGGAGGGCACGAGCTGCGCCGCGATGGCCCCGCCGACCGCCGAGCCCAGCGAAAACCCGATGAACATCACCATGATCATGGTGGCGCGGCTGCGCTGCGGCGCGTATTCGCACGTCAGCGCGATCGGGTTGGGCATGGCGCCGCCGAGCCCCAGGCCGGTGACGAAGCGCCAGACCAGGAGGCTCGTCGTCGATTCCGCGGTGACGGTGAGCAGCGAGGTGACGCCGAACCACAGCGTGCAGAAGATGATGACCGGCTTGCGCCCGATCCGGTCGGCAAGCGGACTGAACGCCAGCGCGCCGAGCATGAGCCCGAACAGGCCGGCGGCAAACACGGGGCCCAGCTCTCCGGGCTTCAGGCTCCAGGCCTTGCTCAGCGTCGGCGCCACATAGCCGATCGCCTGGGCGTCGAAGCCGTCCATGAACACCACCGCGGCGCACAGGACGGCGACGCGGATCTGGAACGTGCCGATCTTCTGCGCATCGATCAGCGCCGGAACGTTCACCTGTGGCGCGTCGGCGGGCGTGGTCATGGCGTCTCCCCCGGTCGCGTTCTGTTTCCGGAAATATCTTAGCAGGGAGCGGGGGACAGACGACATGCCGGCGCGACGGTGGGCTGGGTCCCGTGCTCTTGGTCTCGATCCGATCTATGCCGCGGGCACGGCAATGCCCACGGGGCAGCTCACGCCGGTGCCGCCGAGCCCGCAATAGCCCATCGGGTTCTTGGCGAGATATTGCTGATGATAATCCTCGGCGAAATACAACGGCGGCGCGTCGCAGATCTCGGTGGTGACCGGTCCGTAGCCTTTGGCCCGGAGCGCCTTGGTGTAGGCGGCTTTCGAAGCCTCTGCGGCGGCGCGCTGCGCCGGATCGAACGTGTAGATCGCGGAACGATATTGTGTGCCGACGTCGTTGCCCTGGCGCATGCCCTGGGTCGGGTCGTGGTTTTCCCAAAACGTGTTGAGCAGGCGCTCGTACGGGATCCGGCTCGGGTCGAAGATCACGAGCACGACCTCGTTGTGCCCGGTCCGCCCGCTGCAGACTTCTTCATAGGTCGGATTGGGCGTGAGGCCGCCGGCATAGCCGACCGCGGTCACGAAAATACCCTCGCCGAGCTCCCAGAACTTGCGCTCGGCGCCCCAAAAGCAGCCCATGCCGAACAGCGCATGGGCGAAGCCTTGCGGGTAGGGGCCCTGGAGCGGCCGGCCGAGGACGAAATGGCGTTCCGCAGTGGGAATGGGCGTCGAGCGGCCGGGGAGCGCCTCCTCCGCGCTCGGCATTTCCAGCTTCTTCTTGAACCCGAACATGACGGTCTCCTCTTGCGGCCCGCGCCGCCAAGCACACCCGATATCGAGCCCACCCAATATAGTGTCGGGCCGGGGTCTCCGCGGCATCAAAACGGCGGGTAGCCGCGGTCACGAAGCGGCGAGCGGCGTTTCCGTGCGGGTGCAAGGGCCGGCGCGGCTCAATCGCGCCCATAGCCGATCAGCGGTTTCCTCTTGCGCCCGAGCAGGATCAGGATCGACCCGATCACGCCGAGCACCAGCCAGGTCGGCTGCTCCAGCACCGTCTGGATCACCGGGTTCCACAGCCATACGGCGACATGGCGCTCGATCGCGGGCTGGATGAGCTGCAGCGAATTGGGGTTGATGTCGTACCAGTCTTTGCCGAGCGCGGTGAAGAACAGCCCATTCGCGGCCGCGATGACCTTGGTCCCGTCGCGCACCAACGCGATGAACGCCGCCGCGAGGATCCACAGGCCGAGAAAACGCAGCAAGAAGCGGATCATGCCTTTTGATTCCGTCGACCCCGGCGCGCCTCGATCTGCTCTGCCGGTCGTGTCCCCGGCCGAACGTCGGGCCGCGCGACCGCCCGCAGGAGAGCTCTGCGGGTCGATTACTCCGGCCGGTGCCGCGGTTCAACAGGGATCGGGACCACAGCCCGGCAGGGGCGATCACCGGCCGGTGGCTGCGCTGCTTGTCCGCCGCCGTCCTTCCTTCCGGTCGCCCGGCCTCCTACATCACCGGGCGGCTCGCGGGCGGCCCGCAGCACGAGATTGTCCCGCCCGCGACCGCCGCTATAGTGCCGGCTTCGATCCGGAGGGGTGGCCGAGCGGCTGAAGGCGCACGCTTGGAAAGCGTGTATACGGGAAACCGTATCGAGGGTTCGAATCCCTCTCCCTCCGCCAATTATCCATTTCTGCCAGGCTCCGTACATTCCGAAGGCCCCCATTACACCAGGGCTTTGCAGCTAATTGCATCCCCTCTTGTTTCCGGCTGCGCCTTGATGTACCCACGATTAACGTGGGTTGAAACGGGGGTTGGCCATGGCTCGCACTATTCACCGCCTCTCGCCTGCGGCGGTCAAAAACGCAAAACCCGGGATGCATTGCGATGGCGGCGGCCTCTATTTGCAGGCCGTCACCGGCGCCAGCGGGGCAATTCGGAAATCCTGGCTGTTCCGATTTGCTGAAAACGGCCGCGAGCGACA
>WNFX01007485.1_pt1 | contig 10242 bp, 10 predicted proteins | sample 5400111 | NCBI WGS metagenome assembly WNFX01 (sample SAMN13153363, study PRJNA577476) | soil metagenome | isolation source: 40 cm soil or saprolite under grassland replicate 1 | place: USA:California | collected 2016-06-15 | reverse complement strand
CGCTGCCCTCGACCAGATTATCAGGCTGGCCGATGAATTTAAGGAACCGGACAAACAGTTGCAGCCGGTTATCGTTGCCATTGAAAACGCAGCTGCCCGCAATCAAAAGCTGCATCCGGAGCTTTCGTTTGAATTACTGCTCGGCCGTGATGATCTGCTCGCGCGCATTCCGCAGCTAAGAACAACGCACGTCGGCTTGACCGTAGCCAAAATGATCGTTGCGGAAGAGCCGCGGTTGATGTCGATCTTGCCGAACTTGCCCGCCGCCAAGGAAAGACGAATTCTCCAAACGCTGCCGAAAGCACTCGGAGAACGCTGGATGAACTCCGCGCTGCGATTGATTCAAGCCAGCAGCGCGAGAGTGATCTCGCAAATCGCGAAAGTGTTTGCCGAGCTCGGAAAGGAAGCGGAATTGCGTGGCGCATTTGAGCGCAGCATCCAGGAACATTCCGCCACCAGCGAAATGCTCATCTGGCTGTGTAAAGAACGCGATGGCGCATGGCGCGAATTGATCACGCCTGATCTCTTGACCGCTATCCTGGCAGCGGTGGAACGCGATCAACACCGGGAAAGTCGCGCCAACCGCCTGCGCGATCTTGTCCTCGAGGATCGAGAATTGATTACGGACATGTTTGCCGGCGCCGATGTCGGTGTGGCGCGCGATACGGTGCGGCGACTCCTCATCACCCCGGCGTTCGACGAATTGACGAAACGATCGCTTCTGGCGCGGATCGTTAAGCTTTATCCGGAGCTCGAGATCATGATCACCGGCGGACAACGAGAGGAAAAGGCAGCGGCTCTCATTGTCTCATGGAGCAGTTTGGCCAAGCGGCGAGCGGAGCACGAAGAGCTCGTGAAAAAGAAAATCCCTGAGAACAGCAAGGAGATCGCGCTGGCGCGATCGTATGGCGATCTTAGCGAAAATTTTGAATTCAAAGCAGCGAAACAAATGCAAGCTGTGCTCATGCGTCGAAAGGCGGAACTCGAGCAAGCCTTGCACAGTGCGCGAGGCACTGCGTTTGAAAATCCAGACACGTCGCGCATTTCCATTGGCACCATCGTCACGTTGCGCGATCCGGACTCTGGGCAAGAGGACACCTATACCATTCTCGGCGCATGGGACGGTGACCCCGAGCGTCATATTATCTCGTATCAAACTGCGATCGGCCAGGCCTTGATGGGTCACAAGGTCGGTGATGTCGTAACTCTGAACAAAGACGAGGGAGCAGGTTCGTTTGAAATTATTTCAATCTCAGCAGGTCCGATCGATCAGACCCCGGTTGAAGTGGGGGACGCCGCGACCGTCGACGCAGTAAGCGCCTGATGAATTCGCGTCCCCGTTTGCGCGCGCGAGACGCCCGGTCTTGACACAATGTCGTGACGCACGCTTGCGCGCCAACGGAGTTTGACGCATGAAACTCTCACACAAAATCCGAAAGCTGGCTGATCCAGCGGTCGCGGTAAGCTTTAAACGCGCCGTCGCTCGCGCGGTGCGCCCACTTCCAGTCAGCCGCTTCATGTCGCAAATTGACCAGGCCGAGTTGAAACGGATCCGGCAAACCTACGGCGTGCCCGGAAGCCGTGACTTTCCGAAATATGTCGAGGCTGAGCGCTTTTTGAAATTAAACATTCGTCGCGCCCAGGACCTCGGGCTCGATCGGATACCAGCCCAACGCATTCTCGATCTTGGTTCGGGCGCTGGATACTTTCTGTTCGTGACGCGTGTCTTGGGCCACAGCGGGCTCGGAATCGACCTCGATAACTATCCGCTTTTTCGCGAAATGCTCGAATTGTTCGGGTTGCGGCGCATCATTCATCGCATCGAGAAATTCAGCCCGCTCCCGGAAACTGGCGCGCGATATGATTGGATCACCGCGTTCTCTATCGGGTTTTCCGGCCCTTTGCAGCCGACCCCGTGGGGAGTCGCCGAGTGGGACTACTTTTTACAAGACGCAAAACAGCACTTGCGTCCAGGTGGCCGGATCTTTCTGGATCTGAACCCGACCCGTAATGGTTCGTTTTATACTGACGAACTGCGCCAATTTTTCCTGGATCAAGGCGCAGTGATAGATCGTCGATCCAAGCTGCTTTTTCCTCCCAAGTGACTGGCCGAATCGGCTTGCAATCGAAATTGCAGCCGTTGGATAATCGAGAAAAGCCTTTATGAATAACAGAATCAACCATCTCGCTGTTTGGATTCTGGTGGTTGTTCATCAACTGATTGGCTGGGGCTGGTACGCGATCTTTGGCGAAATGTGGCTGAATTATCACGCCAAGACGATGACCGACATCGAGCGCACGCACAGCGTAGGCGCATATCTAATCGCGTTTGTCGCATCGATCTTCGTCAATTACGCGCTGGCGTGGTTGATCAGCCGACTCAACGCAACGAACGCCGTCGCCGGTCTGAAGATCGCGCTGATCTGCTGGTTCGCGTTCTTGTTCGTTGAATATTCGACCATTTCCGTGTTCTCCGCTTTCGAAACAAATCCCTGGCCGCTCGTTTTCATCGACATGGGACGGCCGTTTGTCGCCTTTTCAATCAGCGGCCTTCTCCTCGGCGCCTGGCGAAAGCCGGCGGTGTAGTGGCTGCTGCCTGCTCGCGAATACTTTCGGAGTCCTCAGCGGCAGAACTGTAGCGGCGGTCTATCTGTGCCGCTGTAAGCCTGAAAGCGAAAGCGGATGACCGTCAAAATCATCCATCATAAGCGGCTTACGATGAATCCTTGCAGTGCGAGTGTTGTTCTAGCGGCCCGCTGTCTGCTCGCTTAAGCTTTCCGGAGTCCTCAACGGCAGAACTGTAGCGGCGGTCTACCTGTCGCGTCGTAGCGTTCCAGCGAAGACGGATGACCGTCGAAATCATCCTATCATAAGCGGCTTACGATGAATCCTTGCAGTGCGAGTGTTGTTGTAGCGGGCCCGCTGTCTGCTCGCTAAAGCTTTTGGGGTCCTCAGCCGCAAATAATGGATGCAACGTCACGTTGCTGCGCGTGCGGACACGCACCTCTCCACCTTATCGATCTTGCGCAGCAAAGCCGGCAATCACGGAGTCGACGCGGGACTTGGCGAACTCGGTTCCGCTGAAGCAGAGCTCGTCGCTATTTTCGTCGCGCTCATGACGTAGGTCACAGTGACGGTCGAGCCGATCTTTAAATCGGCCGAACCTTTCGTCGTCGGATCGAGATCAATCTCCACTCGCTCCGTTCCCTTCTGCACTGTCACCATGCTACCGGTCGCCGCGACCACCGTTCCTGTGATTTGATAGCTCTTCGCACCGGCGGCGAACGCAACGCCGCTAAACGCCAGGCTGACCGCAGCCAGTAAACAAATAATTTTCGCATTCATAGATTGGCGATAAGGCCGAACAACCGGTGACGCAAGATTTGGAAGATGTCGATCTTCGTTTCGCGATTACTGTAGCGGCGGTCTATGACCGTCGATCGATGCATCGTAAGCCGCTTATGATGCAGGCTTCGCAGCGTGCAGGGGTGAAGATGTCGATCTTGGTGTAATAGCCGGCTGCCTGCTCGCGAAGGCTTTCGGAGTCCTCAGCGGCAAATAATGGATGCAACGTCACGTTGCTATTCCTTCGGCGGCGCGGGTATCGCTCTAACGCCAACGCGGGCTAGGTATTCGTCCGCCTGGAGCAGATCGGTCCCGGCGCGCTCGACAATCTTGAGCAGATTATCCATCGACGAAACTTCCTCGAGCTGCTCGGTCAGGAACCATTGCAGGAAGTTGATCGTGATATAATCGTTCTCTTTCCGGGCCAGCCCCACCAGACCGTTGATTTGCTGCGTGACGTGAATTTCCTGATCGAGCGAAAGTTTTACCGCGTCCTTTGGAGTCTTGAAATTCGATTTCGGCGCGTCGATCGCCGGGATCACCACACGTCCACCGGCATCGACCACGTATTTAATGAAACGCAGCGCATGCCCTTTCTCTTCCTCGGCCTGCTGGAAAAAATGCTGCGACAATTGTGGCAGCGCCTCGGCCGCGAAATGCGCCGCGATCGCGTAATACTGCAACTCCGCGCTGAACTCATACCCGATCTGCTCATTGATTGCGTCGATGACTTTTTGGCTGGTTAACATACGGAAATCCTACAGCCAATTTATGAGATGCAAATCCCAATCGCCTTAGCGCCCAGCCTCGAACTCGCCTGCCACGCCGTAGCCTTGGCGAAGGCGGGTTAGCATGACAAAACCTACCGCGGATTGCCCGCCTTCGTCCAGCGACAACGGCGCGGCGGGCGCGGATGCAAATGGATGAATTCTGGGGAGCACAAGCCGCTGGCGTGTCGCATTCGGCGGCTCGCCGAATCACTCTCGAGGATCTTTGGGTCGTAAATTGCGACCGCATCAATGCAGCATATCTTTACGCGGTTGGACTGCACTGCTAAAATAGAATCCGAATGAAGCAGTTCACGCTCGAATATTGGAAGGATGACGGCTGGTACGTTGGCCGGCTGAAAGAGATGCCTGCGGTGATGAGTCAGGGGGAAACGCTGGAGGAACTGCAGTCGATGATTCGCGACGCCTATCATCTGATGATCGACGACGCGGCAGAAAGCGCATTTGTCCCGCAAGAGAAGCAGGAACTGTCGATCTCGCTGTGAAGCGGCGGGGGCTCGTGCGGGGTCTGATTGATCGCGGTTGCTATCTCAAACGCCATGGCGCGAACCATGACATTTATGTAAATCCGGCCAATGGGCGAACCGTTCCGGTGCCGCGCCACACTGAAATCAAAAACACACTCGCTCGAGCCATTCGGAAACAGCTCGGTTTGGAATAATCACGATCGGGTGCACAAATTTTGCTGCATCATAAGCCGCTTACGATGCATGAGGACTAGCTAGCGGGTTTGGAAAAACTGCTGCGACAACTGCGGCAACGCCTCGGCCGCGAAATGCGCCGCGATCGCGTAATACTGCAGCTCCGCGCTGAACTCGTAGCCTATTTGCTCATTTATCGCGTCAATGACCTTCTGGCTTGTTAACATAGGAAAACCTTACCGCGGATTACGCGGATGCAAAATAATCTGCTTGCCACGCCACATCCTTAGGCCGGTACCCTGCGTGACATAAACGTCAATCGGGTCTTGGGTGTAACCCATCTTGTCAAGGGAAACGATCGGATCACTAATACGGACAGGGCCCGTCGCTGACACAGTTTTCAAATCGACCGATGTGTAAATGTACAACCAATAAGCGCGCCTTTCTCTACCAGCTACAACTCGTTCATTGCGACTCCATGTAAAGGACACGCTGCGATTCGTCGTGCCCTTGACTTCGATGTAAATCGGATTTTCTGGCTTTGGCGTGGCTCCGCGGTAAGAGAGGATGTCATATCCAGCACTTTGGTCGACAAGGCTAATCTGTTGGACTAAAAGAGCTAACTCCGGATAACCAGCTGCGGTTAAACGGTGCCGCTCGTGATCCAAAGCCTTTTCTTCCGCCAGTCGCCCGATCGCTTGCGCCTCTGGGGAAACAATATCCGCAGGTATCTGAGGACCCTCACGCAACCGCATGAGGCAATCATTCACGAGCCCCAAGTATTCTCGTCTCACGAGAGCGATCTCTAAGCCGATATCCAATAAGCCAACAGCGTTCATCTTCTGAAGAGCCTCTATTGTATCGTCACTGTCATTTAGTCTCCGGTCGAACACGAACGTACGTCGCGCCACGTCAGGTCGAAACTGCGACAGAAGCTGGCCGATAATGCGATCCGGAGCTCCAGGGTTGAGATAAACACGCTTTAATACGAATTCGCGCGCGCTGTTGTTCATGACGGGGCGCGGGCTACCCTGGAGCTTGGCAAGCGAACGTCCACGTGGCGTCAGAACGTACACATCATCTACTAAATCAAGAAGCTTATATGTTTTACACTCCGCAATTATCTGTGAAGAGCCAGCTGAGGAATGGAGCAGTAGGCTCTTCCTGACACTGGCCTCCAGCTCATGTCTAGGAATCCGATTGGTTCCCAGAGCTGCAAACACCGCACAGGTGTTGGCAAGCTCATCTGGCGCGATCTTCACTTGCAGCAACGATCTTCTTGATATGAGCTTCAACAGAACGCCAGTCTACGGTCTCTTCGTCGCCGAGATCCTCTAACCAATATCCTGGAACAGCACCGGGCATGTCGCCTTCGACGACGTCACGCATGGCCTTGAGCTTATCGATTAGTCGACCATGGACGACCTCGTCGATAGAGCCATTGGTTATCAATAAATAATAGGTCGTTCGCGTCGTTTTTGGTAAGCCCAACCTATGAATTCGATCAAGCGACTGTAAATAGTGAGCGCAGTTAAATGATCTATCAATGTATACTGCATCATGGCACACACGGTGTAACGAGATTGATTCAGCGCATGCAGCAGGGTTGGCGATTAGGATCATGCAACTTGGATCTTCGCGAAAGCGACGCAGCTCTTTTTCACGACTTACAGCTTGGTCGTCTGTATCTGAAACTGGAATTTGGCCATGAACAATGGCCGGCTTTAATGATTCAAGATGATGTGCAAGAACCTGTAAATTGTGAACGAATGTTGACCAGAGGATCACTTTTTTGTCAACGGAAGTAAGTTTGTTGGCAAGGTTACATGCCAAGACGATCTTGTTAGGCATTTCGTACTTCGCATAATGCTCAATTGCCTCGCGCAGTTCTAGCCCTTTTGCATCCATCGCTGGCAGCTGAAACTCCGGGGACCGGCGACGCAACAACCCGGGATTACTGGCGATCTGGAGGAGTCGAATAGTCCGCGCTCTGCGCCATTCTCTTAGTGCGTCTTTGTCACGCGGCGCTTCGCTTAGATACGCCAAGAACCGAGCTGCAACGCCGCGGTAAATACGTCTTTGAAGCGCGCTCGGATCACACTGTATGATTTTAAAATCCGGTCGCGGCAAATTAAGTTGCTTTTTCGTAACACGAAAGAAAAGAGGGGAGATTCGATTACGGACGGTGTTAAACGCGATGACACGGTCTCCACGCTCAATATCCCGTGTATATTCATCGGCTTTACCAAGAGGCAGTTGATCGCACCAAAGAAAAGTGAATTGTGACCAGAGGTCGGCTAATCCATTTGGCATCGGCGTTCCAGATAGTATTACCCTTAACGTCGCGAAACGGGCAAGGGCAAGAACAGCCTCAGCCATTTTGCCGCCGTGCGGCCGTTTTATGTAATGGGATTCGTCCAGGACCACGAGATACTTCCGGCGCTGGAGCATTCGACTTAGTTCCGGAACATCACGCGCGGCGCTATGATAGGTAGTCAACAGAAGATTGTATCGGTTGGCAGTTAAATACAGTTCCCGCCGTGCCGATTTCGGCAAGCCAGCAAAACGCATACTTTTAGCCTTAGTGCCAAAACACAATTCATACTCAACCTCCCAGGGTTCAAAACAACTGAATGGACCAATAATAAATATGGCATCAGCCAATTTCCTTGCTTTGAGCCAATCAAAGTAAGCTAGTACCACCGCTGTTTTGCCACTGCCAGGGACAGAGAAGTTCGCTCCATGTGATACCGTTATAAGATGATTAACCGCAGCATACTGGAATTCGGTTAAGACACGTTTAAAGTCGCGCGACAACTGGCGCCGCACTACGGTTTTCGCCACTTTAGGGCTCTGTGTTTTAGCAACGAGTCCGGTTTCCCGCAGTTTGTGAAAAGTCGCTCTCTGTTTAGCAGCGAGTTCAAAGATCGCCCTGCACTCTCTGTCTAACTCAAACGGTATTGAATATTTTGTGAGATGATCGACAAGAAGCGTTAGCGTCTCTAATGCATCGGTGGTCAAAGGTATTTTCCAGGAGACCCCTCTCTCATCGATTGCCCCATTCAATGTGCCGCGCAGAAAGAGCCTGTGCAGCGGCCGTTTGAGTGATCCGTTGTCATCGCCGGTAACGGTGATAGTGTTACCGTTTTTCCGAATGGTAATCACATCGGAGCTTACTTACTGCGACCGTTACGACGAGTATTCTTTTGAATTATTTTTCTCAGCGTGTTGGTCGTAGATACGACATCACGCAAAACATCATCTAGCTCTGGCTCGGATAATTGTGCTTTCTGAGTTGGTATCGCTCGCAGCATTTTTAGCGCTCTGGCAGCGAGCGCCAATGGTCTCTGACTATCCTTAATAATTTGTTTCTGCTCCTTAGCATTTTCGTAAAAATTCTTGAGCGTGCCCTCGTACTTTGTCCGCCACGCTATCTCTTCTTGAATGTCCTGTTCCTCTACCGAAGTGGTAAAAGCAGTGTCCTCAGCGCCTACGTCGCCCTCTTCAGCATCGAGCTCCGTAATAGGGGAAACTTCAGTTGTTTCTGTACCGCTTTTCTCCGTGGGCGACTCGACATCTAAATCAAGGGCCTTTTTAGCCTCAGTCCACGACTCTGCAGTAACAAACAAATCTCGCAATTCTCGAATGCGTAAATGAGGAAACTTCGTTCGGATATAGTAGAAGCCGACAAGTTTTAGCTCATTGAGATCACTGGCGGTAGGCTTCCAGTTCATCGGAACGTTTCCGCGAGGACGCCGAGCCCAAGCCAGAATATCTTGTAAGTCAATAAAATGCTCATTCAAAGCACGAACTAGATAGTAACGTTCCGGCTTCCCCAAGAAGTCGGCAAGATATTCATCGATTAGCTTCAGGCGATCCAAATCGGATTCGATATTCTCCTTAGAGACACCGTAGATCCTTGCGGCCATATCCTCCACCGTTAACCCACCGAGGACTCCGTCACGCCAGTTAAGCAGGTTATTGATGGGGCTATAATCCAACTGTTGCGGTGTCGACATCTGGATACCAGCTTCAATTAGCCACAATTCTGCCTTGGTGATGTCGGAAGGCAGCACTTGGGCATCGAGATATTTATACTTCGTTTCGCCGGTCTCCCGGTATAGATCCTCTAGGAGCGCTTTGCGTCTGTTGCCGTTTATTACAATGCCATCACAAGTGATGATCCCGGGTCGCATTTGACCATTCTTCCGAAGGTCCTCTCGAATCTTTTCGTTTTCATCTTTACGAATTGAGAGAAGAATGGTCTTGATGAGTTGCTGATCATCGGGACTCTCGGGTTTAAGCGATCGCCCTAACTCAGTTTCTTTTTCTAATACTTCAGCTTTGATTCGACCGTTGGCCTTATTGAAGGCAAGATCATCAACCGATAGCTTGTATACTGGCGTACGCTCTGGTTTTCCCTTAACGATCAACTTTTCTTCGGGCAATCGTTCTCTGCCACCAGCTGAATCTTCCTGTTCTTTTAGATGTGCGCGGATCATTTTCTTACGCGCTGGATCATGAGGCATTGTGGTAGGCATAGGGATTTCGTAAATTGCTCGCCGTGCGCCCCGGGACGGAGCCCCGATTATGCCGTACTCTCAATATCCCGGGGGAGCAGTTTGAGCGAGTTGGGGCGCTAGGCTACCGAAAGTTTTTGCGTGTTTCCAACTATTTTTGCTCTACAATTCAATGAACTTAAATGTCTGCGTTTGGCTATTTTGGCTCAAAGCTGCGTATCGCGGCCAAGATGCACGACCGCCTGCCACCGCACAATTGCTGGGTTGAGCTGTTCTGCGGGTCGGCGGCAATGACTCTCGCCAAGAAGCCAGCACCGGTCGAGATCATTAACGATATCAACGAAGAGATTGTCAATTTTTACGAGCAACTGCGAGACCATGGAGATGACCTTCTGGCGAAGATCGAGCTGACGCCGTATGCGCGGGCTGAATTGAATCTTGCTCGCGTGCCAAAGTCGGGAATTTCCAAACTTGAACGAGCGAGGCGATTCTTTGTCGCTGCGATGATGGCTGTGAATGGTAGTTTTGGTGCGGCCAAAGGCGGGTTTTCAATTAGTAACTCGTATTCACGAAATAGAATGGAAGCGCGAGTCAATCGATGGCAGAGCATGCCAACGTACCTTTTAACCATTATCGATCGATTAAAGAAGGTGCGGGTAGAAAATAAGGATGCGCTCGCGCTGTTCGAAGAATTTGCGAACCGACCAGCAACATTGATTTACCTCGACCCTCCATATCTTGGAAAGCGCGTTAAGGGTTATGATCACGACGCAAACTCGAACGAATTCCATGAAAAGCTTCTCGATGCCGCGCTGAAGGCGAAGTGCATGGTATTTATTAGCGGTTACGAATCTGAATTGTATAACCAATTACTGACTGAGACAGCCGGGTGGGAGAAGGAAACGCTGCCAGCTATTACGAAGGGCAATAATGGAAAATGTTTTTCTC
>WNFX01007483.1_pt1 | contig 10242 bp, 9 predicted proteins | sample 5400111 | NCBI WGS metagenome assembly WNFX01 (sample SAMN13153363, study PRJNA577476) | soil metagenome | isolation source: 40 cm soil or saprolite under grassland replicate 1 | place: USA:California | collected 2016-06-15 | reverse complement strand
CGGGCCTGCCGTAGACGGCCGCGAAAAATTCGATCACGTCAGCGGCGTATTGGTCTTCCCAAGGCCGCAGTCCGTCCGGCAGATAGAACATGAACTCGCGGCGCTGCGGCAGGGAAAGGGACGCCCCGCGCCAGACAATGCGACCATCGTCGGCTGGAAGGACGCCGGCGATTGCTTCCATGAGCGTGGTCTTGCCGGCGCCGTTCGGTCCGATCAGGCCGAGGAGCTCCCTCGGATGGACATTGAAAGAGACATCGGAAAGCGCGCGTTGTTCGCCATAGCGCTTGGTTAGGCCGGCGACCTGCATCAGCGCGGGGCTGCGGTCCGCGGTACCCTCCAGCATGGCGGAAGATGCTGTCATCGCGGCGTCCTAGTTCCTGCGAACAAAAAGGATAAGGTGCACGACATGTTCGCTCTTATCCGTCTGGTCCGTGCTTAGCGTGATCGAGATGGGGCGTGCGGCGTTGTGTAGAACGACGTATTTCGGCGACGAGCGCTCCTTCGCCTCGGTCCATGCGTTTCCGAGACAGGCTTTGAGCTCGTCGAGGAGTCGCGCCTGCCCATGGTCCGCCTCATCCGCCGTTCTATGCGCCGGCGAATCGCAGGTATAGGTCGTGGCACCATAGAGCGAGCAGTTGTTCCAGCCGGTCAGTGTCAGGCTCGTTTCGAAAAAATTGCCTTCTCGAGGCCTGCCGGAGATCGGGCCGAACCGTTCTTTCGTTGAGGCGAGCGCAATGACGTGCTTCAAGTCCTCGCAATAAGGAGGCCTGCGTTCGTCTCCGGCTTGGCAGCCAGCCGCCGGCCGATCGGAAATCGATTGCGCGAGCGCTGTGTGCGCAATGAAGGCGAGTGTCCCCGCCAGGAACCCAATACTGATCAAATTTTGCAAACCCATGTCAGGTCTCCAACGAAAATGGGCTCTCCGCGATTCTTGGGCGCCCATCACGGTATGGGGCGGAAGACCCAAATGGCGGCCGGTTCGCCAGGATTGGTGCGGGCGGCTACAAACAGCCGGTCGACCTCGGGAACAAACAGCGCAGTTCGTGCGCCAGATAGGGTCGGGATGTGGGCCGAGCGGCGGTATGCATCATCCTGCAGCTCGAACACGTCGAGATATCCATCCCCGCAGCTCAAATACGCGCGTCGGCGCTTGGCATCGACGAAGAGATCATCGGCGTCACCGCACGCATCGACCGTGGCAATGGCCTTGCCATCTCGCGTGGAGAACACGCCCAGCTGAGCGGGATTCCGGAACGCGACGAGAACTCGGCCGGCGCCTTCGTCCAGAGCCATGGGAAAGAAACTCTCATTGCCGATTGCCCAGCTTGCCGCCTGCTTGCCGGTGAAACGGTCGACGACCGCGATCTCGCGCCCTTTCGGGACGTTCACAAAGATGCGGCGGTCAGAGCGGGCGAGCTGAAAGCTTTCCGGGTGGGCGTGCAGTGCAATGTCGGCGATCTTGCCGTTAGTCGACGGATCGATCACGGCGAGTGCTCCATTGCCGTAACCGACAAAAACTCGATTGGAAGCCGGATCGATGCGAATGTTGTCGGCATCCTCGCCCAGATCAATCCGCCCTGCGCTGTCATAGTCCGTGCCGCGGAACAGCCGCACCGAACCGTCGCCGGCATTGGTGACAAAAAGCATCTCGGTCGTGGGAACGTAGCCGACGCCTTGCGGCTCTTTCAGACCCGTGATGACGTGCCGTACCTTGCGCTCGTTCAAATCGACGACGGCGACGGAATCGTTGCCTAGCTCGGCGACGAAAAGGCGTCGCCGAGGCAGATCGATCGCCAGATGGTCGATCCGGCCGTTGACCTCGCCCAGCGGAATCTTGGTTTCGAGCTCTAGCGGGGGCGTGCTCGATGTCTCGGCCGACGCTAGTCCAACTGCGATGGCGATCGCTGCAGCCGCGAGGAAGCACGCTACGGAGTGGTGGAGTGTCATCGGCTATTTCTTTTTTCCATCAGGTCCAAACTGTTTGACATATGCCCAAAGATCGCCGATCTCTTTTTCGTCTTTGATGCCGGCAAACATCATATTCGTGTTTGGGATCTTGGCGCGCGGATCCTTGACATACTCGCGGAACGTCTCCTCGCTCCACGTGAGGTCGGAATTCTTGAGCCCGTCGCTGTAGCTGAAGTCCAAAGTGCCGGCTTTGCGGCCGTCGAGGCCGTTCAGCGGCGGGCCGAGCTTGGTCCGGGCGTCTTCACCGACATCGTGGCAAACTTGGCATTTTCTGAACGACATCTCGCCGGCGGCAACGTCTTGGGCCAAGGCAGTACCCGCAGATGCAACTAGGACCACAGCACCGATCATCGAACGTCTGACCATCATCTGCTCTCCTTGGTTCACGAAGTTCCTGAGTGCGCTTCAAGTCCTGACCGCGTAACGCATGATCTTGGAAAATCCTGGGCCTGGGCGAACTCCGCCCAGGCCATTTGTTTTGTGTTTGAAAAATAATCCGACCGATCTCACCGTCAGCCGGCGGTCGGCTCGCCCGTGACCAGGTCGTAGAAGGTGGTCTTGGCCGCATTGCCCTGCACGGTCATCACCTCGAAAACCGCTTTTCCGTTGCGAACTTTCTCTTTCACGGAGAAGACCGTACCCTGTGTCGCCGCTTTCTGGATGATCGCTGGAATCGTCATCTTGGTCAGCGATAGCAGTGTGTGGTACTGCGCCGAGCGGGCGATGTGCTTGAGGTCGGCGAACACCTCTTTCTTTGGCGCCCATGTCGCTGCGGTCGCCTCGCCGCCATATTCGTTGAAAGAGTTATCCTCGGCAGCAGTGTCAAACCCCTTGGCGGAGGTGTAGACCGACAACATGAGCTTGCCGTCTTCCATTTCGTATTTGGCTTCAGTCGGCACTTCCGTTCCCTTGGCGACCTGGGCGATCCCTTGCAGCAAGCTGATCTTGGCCCCGCCTATTGCCTTGATTAGAGCTGCCTGATCCGCATCGTCAGACCAGGCGGGAGCTATGCTTCCCAATGTCGCCAATCCGAGGGCGATAACGAGCAGCAGATTCCTTCTCATCATGTTGACCTCCATCGTGGACTTGCAGTTACCAGAAGACCATCTAATCCAACGCTTGATTGACAATTTTGAATTCGTCGCCCTTCAAGAGCAGCACGGAGGCGACAGCGCGGCCATCCTTCAAGTTAGGAACTACGCCCACTGCGCGGAAGCCAGCAGCTTCACCCGTGGCCTTGTCGATCGCCTCTTTCAACGAAGTCTTCGCCTTAGCCATCGCGGCGCTCTGCGATTGGGCGACCGCCACGTCGTCCGCTTGTGTGACCGGCGCGACCTTCGCGACGATACCGGTCGAGTAGTCGACCAGCACTTCGGAGAACTTCCCGTCCTTCGACGTATAGACCAAAAGCTGAAACGTGCCGCGATCGATCTCGAATTTGCCGGAGATCGGCTGGCCTTCTTGTTCGCTGACGGCAAGGCTTTGCTGCAAGCTGACCTTCGCGAAACGCAAGGCCCGGACCAGGGCACCTCGACCCTCATCTTCGTCATCGTCATCGTCGTCTTTCAGGATGCCATAGTGGCCGGCAATGCCGACCAAGGCCGCAACGCCAAGAACTGCCGCGGCTGCCCCGATCAGGATTTTTCTGCGGGTCATGTTGACCTCCGTCAAATACTCGCTCCGAATTGAAGCTCATGCGATTGATCCAGCCGGCTTGCTCGTTGCGAGCGCCGACTGACTGATGCTTGTGGGTAGCGGATATGGGCGCTCGATCCATCCGACGAGTGGCAGGATCACGAGGAAATGCAGGAAGTAATATGCGGCGCCCAATCGGCTCAGGACCAACCACGTTCCCTCCGGCGGCCGGCCCCCGGCGAAGGTGAGTAGCACGCAATCCGCGACCAGGAGCCAGAAGAACTGGCGGAAGACCGGCCTAAAGCGCGCCGACCGCACGGGACTCCTATCGAGCCAAGGCAGGGCGAAGAGGATGAAGATTGAGCCGAACATCGCCAGCACGCCGAGGAGCTTGTTCGGTATCGCACGAAGAATGGCGTAATAGGGTAGCAAGTACCATTCGGGGACGATGTGCGATGGCGTGACCGCCGGATTGGCAGGAATCGAATTGTCCGGGTTTAAGAGCTCACCGGGCTCATAAAAAACAAACCACGCATAGATGACCAGAAAGACCGCCAAGCCGAATGCATCCTTGACCGTAAAATACGGATGGAAGGGGATTGTATCCTGCGGCTCCTTGGTATCGATGCCCAGCGGATTGTTGGAACCAAACCGGTGCAACGCGATGAGGTGCAGGCCTACGACCGCTACGATCACGAACGGCAATAGGTAATGAAGCGCATAGAAGCGATGGAGCGTCGGATCGCCAACCGCATATCCGCCCCAGAGCCACGTCACGATGCTGTCTCCGACCACGGGAATTGCGGAAAACAGATTCGTAATCACGGTTGCCCCCCAGAAGCTCATTTGACCCCAGGGCAACGTGTAGCCAAAGAATGCGGTGGCCATCATCAAGAGCAAGATGACGATGCCGAGCCACCAAAGCAGCTCGCGCGGAGCCTTGTACGATCCATAGTAGAGACCACGAAAGATGTGGATGTAGACGACGGCAAAGAACATCGAGGCGCCTGTGGTGTGAACGTATCGGATGAGCCATCCGTAGCTCACGTCGCGCATGATGTATTCAACGGAATCGAAGGCTCCAGCAGTGGTGGGCGTGTAATGCATCGCCAGCACGATCCCGGTCACGATCATGATCACGAGCACAATGCCGGACAGAGATCCGAAATTCCAAAGGTAAGTGAGGTTCCGGGGCGTCGGATATTCGTGCAGCTCGCGGCGGAGAAATGTGAAGATCGGCAGCCGATAATCGATCCACTCGCTCACGCTGTTTGTGGGGCGAGATTTGATCGTTGTCGAGTGCTCCTGGCTGGGCAACATTGCACAAACGCCATTCAACTCGCGATCGTTCCCATCCGGTCGGTGGCTCGATTACGCGCCGCAGCGGCACGAGCCCTTCGCGCTGCAGCTGGACTGCTGTGATCATGCGCGTCTTTCAGTGCCCCGCCACTGAAGAATTTCTGAAATCTCTGTAAGAATGCTGCGGTGGCAAGGGGCCGCGTCTATAATGCCGGTGCGAGAGCAACTCTCGAACGGAGCGCACCGTGCGCATTCTGATCATCGAGGACGAAAAGAAGGTCGCGAATGCGTTGTGCGAGGGCCTTGAGGCGGAGCACTATGAAGTTACGATTGCGGCGACCGGAGAGGACGGATTCTTCCTCGCGAACCAAGGCTCCTTCGACCTTCTGCTGCTCGATCTCATGCTGCCGCGCCGCGACGGTATCGATGTCCTCGCCACGTTGCGCAAGTGCGGCATTCAGACGCCGGTATTCATCCTCACGGCGAAGGACGCCGTCGAGGATCGGGTGCTCGGCCTCGACCAAGGCGCCGACGATTACCTCACCAAACCGTTCGCGTTCTCCGAGTTGCTCGCACGCATCCGGGCGCTGCTGCGCCGGGGGCGCATGGATCAGATCCTCAAGCTGCAACACGAGGATCTCGAGATGGATCTGGTCACGCACAAAGTCTCTAGGGGAGCGCAGTGTCTCGAGCTGACCGCGAAGGAATTCGACATTCTCGAGTATCTTCTGCGCCACAGTGGCAACGTCGTGTCGCGGGAAATGCTGGCGCGCAACGTGTGGCACGCGACGGCGCGGGCCACGCCGCTCGACAACGTCATCGATGTCACGATTGCGCGGCTGCGTCGCAAGATCGATGAACCGTACGAAAGAAAGCTGCTGCACACGGTCCGTGGCGTTGGATTCATGCTTGTCGGGGGGCAGGGATGAGAATAGGCCTCCCGAGCGTGCGCGCGCGGCTTACGCTCTGGTACGCCGGTGTGTTGACGCTCATCGTCTGCATTTTTTCCGCGGGCATCCTACTTTTCGTTCAGGCGCGCCTCTACGCCGGGTTGGACGCGCAACTCGGCCGAGAGATCGCGACCATCGACAAGGTTTATCGCGAGGAACCTGAAGAACTGAAGGATTTGGCGTCCCACTGGGGCCTCACCCTGTTCCAGGTAGACGAGGGCGGCAGCATCCGTTATCAGACCGAAGCATGGGAGCGAGAAGGCCTTTCGCACGCGCTGCAACCAGATGGTCCAGCATCGGCGCTGTCTTGGAAGGCACCGAACGGCCGTCACTTTCGCGTACAGAACGTTTCTGGGTCGTCCCATCACGTCGCGGCTGCGATCGAGGAAACCTCCTTGCGGGACACGCTCTGGACGCTCGCCGTCATCCTTGCGATGGGCATCCCCTTCGCCGTTGGCCTAGCGATCGCGGGAGGCTACTTTCTCGCCGGCCGCGTACTCTCTCCGGTCGGAGCCATGGCCGACAAGGCGCGCGAGATTACCGCGGAATCGCTCGCCGAGCGGCTTCCCGTCGACAACGCCGAAGACGAGTTCGGGCGCCTCGCCACGGTGTTCAACGACACGCTGTCGCGGCTGCAAGATGCGTTTGAGCGGCTGCGCCGGTTCACGGCCGATGCGTCGCACGAGCTGCGCACCCCGCTGACCGCGATGCGCAGCGTGGGCGAAGTGGCACTACGGAATCCACTCGATGCCAGCGCGTACCGTGACGTCATCGGCAGCATGCTGGAGGAGGTCGACAGGCTCACGCGGCTCGTCGAGAGTCTCTTGACTCTCACGCGCGCCGACTCCGGAAAGATTCAGCTGGCGCCGGAGGCTCTGGACCTCGGAGCATTGGCGGGGAATGTGATCGATCAGCTGCGCGTGCTGGCCGACGAAAAACAGCAAGATCTCCAGCTTCGAGCCCCGGCCCCGGTCCATGCCATGGCTGACGGCGCGCTCATGCGCCACGCTCTCATGAATCTGATACACAACGCGATAAAATACACGCCGGCCGGCGGCACGATTAGCGTCGAACTGAAAGCGATGAATTCCGGGCAGGCGGTGATCGAGGTACGAGACACCGGACCGGGCATTCCCACAGCGCATCGGGATCGTATTTTCGATCGCTTCTATCGCGTGGACGCCAGCCGTTCCAGGGAAGAAGGCGGCGTAGGCCTGGGTCTCGCAATCGCGCGCTGGGCGATCCAGGCGAACCGCGGACAAATCGAGCTCGCAGGCGATGGTGGGAACGGAAGTTTATTCCGAATCCTCTTGCCGGCTGCAGATAACTCTTCCGTGCAGGGTAAAACCTGAAGTTTCCTTTGAACTGCGCAGGACGCGAAAAGCATGATCATCACTACGCAGGACTGCGGCCGTTTGACGCTCACAACCACGATATCTGTGCGCACAGGCGTCCTCTAGAAGGAATAAAAAATGATTAATCGTTTACAGGAAACCAGTCAATCAATCGCCGTCCAAGACACGACATTCGCTGTCGATGTCATGGGCCGCTACATTTGCAACACATGGGATGAAGCGGTGAACAACGGAGGAGTCGCTTTTGATGCGGTTGTCATCGGCGCTGGAATGTTCGGCGCGTACTGCGCGGAAAAGATTTACCGCCACGCAAATCTGCGTGTGCTGGTGCTTGATGCCGGCAGCTTTCTTGTCTCCGAGCACGTGCAGAATCTCTCGAAAATCGGGCTTAATCCCGGTGGTGCCACCGTGGTCGGGTCCAATACGCAGGATCCCGGGGTGAGAGAACTGGTGTGGGGTTCGCCGTGGCGCAGTCCGGTGGCTTTTCCGGGCCTGGCGTATTGTCTTGGCGGCAGGTCGCTTTATTGGGGTGGCTGGTCGCCCCGGCTAACTCCAGCGGATCTGGCACAATGGCCCGGCGATCTCGTGACGTTTTTCAATGACGCTCCGGCCGGCGCAGATGCCTACCGGCAAACCGAACGTGAGATAGGTGTTGATCCCGCAACAGACTACATATCAGGACCGCTCTACGACGAGTTGCACAAGAAGATGGATGCGGTCATCAAAGCACCAGGCGGCGTGCCTTCAGTCGATTCTGTTAACGATCACGACAAGGGTGCTCCGCTTGCAGTGCAGGCAGCGCCGCCAGCGTCTGGGTTGTTCAGTTTCGACAAATACAGCAGCGCTCCGATCTTGACCGAAGCGATCCGCGAGGCAGCGGGAAAACCCGACTGGCGCAGGAGACTGTTCCTTGTGCCGCACGCGCACGTGGTCAAGCTCTACACAAGCGGAGGAGTGGTGACTCAGATCGAGGTTTACGTGAACGGGCAGCAGAAATTCCTTCCGGTCGGCTCCAGCTGCGCTGTCGTTCTGGCCTCCAGCACGGTTGAATCCACCCGCCTCGCGCTGGAGTCCTTCGCGACACCGCGCATGGGACGCAATCTTATGGGCCATCTCCGCAGTAACACAGTCGTGCGCATCAAGCGCGCGGCATTTGGTCCGTTACCGAAGGATCTCCAAGCAGCAGCTTTGCTCGTTCGCGGTTCGACGCCGCAGCGACGATACCATCTCCAAGTCACTGCGGCCGCAGTGACCGGCGCCGATTCTGAATCGACCATGTTTCGAATGGTTCCAGATATCGAATTGCTCGACAAGATGATGGCCTCGCAAAACGCCGACTCCATTGTAATCACGTTTCGCGGCATTGGCGAAATGGTGGGAAATAAAGATCCAAACGCGGCCAAGAACACCGGCAATCCGCCCAACTTCATCGACCTCAGCGATCAGACTGATGAGTTCAACATGCGCCGGGCTTGGGTGAACCTGGTGAAAACCCAGCAGGACGATGATTTGTGGAAAGCGATGGATGAGGGCGCACTTGCGCTCGCTCTGAAAATGGCAGGCAGCGCCAACAACATCGAGTACTTCTACAATAAGAACGGCCCCCTGAACGCGCCCGCGAGCGATTTTGGCTGGCACAAAGACCCCCCGCCGCTGAGCCTCAGCAACGACCGGAACAACCCCAACAACAAAGTGCGCGATGGACTTGGCACCACGCACCACGAAGCCGGGACACTATGGATCGGAGCGGACACAAACGATTCGATAACGAATGCCGACGGACGCTTCCACCATATCGCCAACGCTTATGTCGCAGGCCCGGCGCTGTTCCCGACGCTCGGCTCGGCCAATCCCTCACTCACCGCGATCACGCTCGCCCGTCGCACAGCGGTCGCAATCGTCAAAAAATCGCTGCCGGTCGAGCCAGGCTTCAGAACGCTCGGCAGCGGCGGGCTCGACGGCTGGCAAATGGCAGGCTTTGGCGGTTTCATGGAACTCGGCGCCAACATTATCGAAACCATCGATGGCATCGGACTGCTTTGGTATACGCGCGAGCAGTTCGACAACTTCATCCTCAGGTTAGACTGGCGGGCGTCTTTCCCTGACGATAACTCAGGCGTCTTCATCCGGTTTCCTGCACTCGGCAATACCGATCCCGCAAACGACTGGAAACCTCCTGTCGATCAAGGCTACGAGATTCAGATCGATGACACCGGGAAGAACCCGGACGTTACTCCAAATGTCTTCAATGACCCGCTGCATCGAACCGGCGCGGTTTACAAACTCGCGCCCGCGAATAACCTTGCCTCCCTACCTCTTGGCCAGTGGAACACCTACCAGATCGAGGCCAATGGCAATGACATCAAGGTAACGCTCAACGGTCAGCTCGTCAGCCATCTGCAGAACGGCAATCGCTCGCTTAAAGGTTTCATAGGCCTGCAGAACCATCACTTCGGTTCGAAGGTGCAGTTCAAGAACATCCGAATCAGACCGCTTTGAAGAATGTTTTAGAAATTACTCGCTAGGCCGTGTTGACGGTTTTTGATAGAGGAATCGAGTTTTGATTCAAGGCTGCCTTTCTGAAGGAGGCAGCATTGATACCAAATCCCATTGATCAGAACCCGTGGGCCCATTGGCGCAGTCCGATGGACATGATGCGCCAAGGCTGGTCGGCGAGCTTGTTCCATGCCGCACAACAATGGTCGACGAGATCGTCGTAGGATTTGAAGATGCGGTTGGAGAGCCAGTTATCGCGCATGAGCTGCCAGACGTTCTCGACCGGGTTGAGCTCTGGGCACTTCGGCGGCAGCAGAATGATGGTGATATTGGTCGGCACGAGGAGGCGCGTGGACAAGTGCCAGCCGGCTTGGTCGACCAGGAGGATGGCGTGGGCAGCGGGCGCGACAGTTGCGGCGATCTCGGCGAGGTGCAAGTTCATCGCCTCGGTGTTGCAGGCCGGCATGATCAGGGCTGCACCCTTGCCCTCCTTCGGGCAGACTGCACCGAAGATGTAGGTGGAAGCGGTCCGTTGGTCC
>WNFX01028772.1_pt1 | contig 10245 bp, 10 predicted proteins | sample 5400111 | NCBI WGS metagenome assembly WNFX01 (sample SAMN13153363, study PRJNA577476) | soil metagenome | isolation source: 40 cm soil or saprolite under grassland replicate 1 | place: USA:California | collected 2016-06-15 | reverse complement strand
TCCGTCGCGCGTGGATCGATCCTTTCTTTCCGAGCGTCACCATTTTCTCCGCGAGCGGTCTAACCGCCTTCGCCTTGGCGAGCGTCGTCTTGATGCGTTGGTGTTCGATCAAGGCGCAAACCTGATTGGCCAGCAGCGCCTTGCGGTGCTCAGCCGTGCGGCCAAGCTTAAGCGCCTTTTTTTGGTGCCTCATGATTGGGCAGATTCAACGATGATTACTGCTCGGCAGCCGCGCCGTTCGGGCTAGCGCCATCACTACTCGCCGGGACGTCCACCAGACCTGGATCGAACTTCATCCCGAGGCTCAAACCAAGCTGTTGCAGTTTGTCTTTGATTTCGTTGAGCGATTTCTTGCCGAAATTGCGATACTTAAGCATCTCGGCCTCGGTTTTTTGTGCGAGCTGACCGACTGTCGTGATATTCGCGTTGTTTAGGCAATTGGCGGCGCGCACACTCAGCTCGATTTCGTTCACGCTCATGTTGAGCAGCTTCTTGAGCTTGATGTTCTCTTCGCTGACACCGGCCGGCCGCTCGTCGAATTCGATCACGTCCTCATTGAAGTTCACGAAAACATCAAGGTGATGGCGCAGAATCGCAGAGGCTTGGAGCAGGGCATCCTCCGGAGTCAATCGTCCGTCGGTCCAGATTTCCAAGATAAGTTTATCATAATCAGTCCGCTGACCGACGCGGGTATTTTCGACCGCGTACTTCACGCGCGTGACTGGCGAGAAGATCGAATCGATCGGGATCAAACCGATCGGTTGATCGGCGCGCTTGTTTTCTTCGCCCGTTGCGAAACCACGCCCGACACGCACTTCGAGTTCGGCGTCAAACTTATGTTTCTTGTCGAGCGTGCAGATCACCTGCTTTGGATTAAGCACGTCGTAACCCTGCACTACCTGGATGTCGCCAGCCGTGACTTCGCCTTCCCTGTTTAAGGTCAGCGAAAGTTTTTTCGGCTCATGATCCTCGGCTTTGAATTTCACCTTCTTGAGATTGAGGACGATGTCGGTCACGTCCTCGACCACGCCCGGAAGGGTGGCGAACTCATGTTGCGCGCCGCTGATCTTTACCGCTGTGATGGCTGCGCCTTCTAATGAAGAAAGCAGAACGCGGCGGAGTGAATTTCCAACGGTGTGACCGTAGCCGGCTTCAAACGGCTCGGCGACAAACTTGGCGTAGGTTTCTGTAGCAGTTTCCTCGTCTTTGACGAGAGTTTTCGGCATCTCAAAACGACCGTAACGGACTGGCATAATTTAAAACCGGAAAGCGGAGAGCAGAAACCGGAAGGCTAGAACCCGAAATCTAAAATCCGAAATCCGAGATATCTTTCTTCGCCGGGTTTCCCCTGACGAGTGCGGTTTCACGTCCAGCGACGGAAACCCAGGGACCAACGGCGTAACTTAAAAAACTCGCTGCGGACGACCAATGAACACCACGACGCACAAAAATGCAAGTCGCATTTCCTGGTAAGGCACACTGCTTCTGTCCGCAAAGGATCGGCCCGGAGGTGTGTGTCGCCACCGACTACGTCTCGATAATGTCATCCGGCAACTCCTTCCCGCCGGTCGACCTCTTTGGAAAATGCTCCGCAAGCATTTCGCCGGCTTCCCCGATCGCTTCGATGAGTGCGCGGCTGAATTTTTCATTCTGGAAATGCACGCGCATTCCATCAACAAGGTGCTGCCAGAATTGTTCCTCGCACTTTTCGTGGATAGCTTTATCACCCACCACAGCGAACTTATGCGCGCGGGGCGCAACGAAAATGAGCACGGCATTGCGTTCATGCGTTTTGTGCATGCCAAGGCGCTGAAATTTTTTCTGCGCGGCAATCAGTGGATCGGCGCTCAACTTGCCGCGCTGAACATAAACCCGGATTTGACTGGACGTTTTCGATTCCGCTTCCCGAATCGCCCCAACAATTCGATCGTGTTCGAGCCTGCTGAGAAATTCTTTCGTTCGCATTTGGGCTACCAGCTCGAACCTGCCCCACCTCCACCAAAGCTGCCGCCTCCGCCGCTGAATCCGCCGGATCCACCGTCGCCGGACGACCAACCGCCCCCGCCCCCACCCGTCGGGAAAAAAATGGGACCACCTCGGCCTGATGAATAGCCGTAACCGCCAAGTCGCCGCGCCACCCTCGAGATCACGATCAACACAATGATAAAGATGATGAAGAACAAAAAACTAGGAGCGCTGGCCCTGCCGTGTTGTTCCGCAACCGTTTTTCCCGATCCTTTGTACTCGCCCCGGATCGCTTTGCAGATCAAATCGATCCCGGTGGCGAGGGCGCCTTCATAATCGCCACTGCGGAAATGGGGCTTGATATGGTACTCGGTGATGTCGAATGCCGTAATGTCCGGCAGCGCACCTTCGAGCCCGTAGCCGACCTGAATAAACATCTTGCGGTCCTCAATGAAGACGAACAGCACGGCGCCGTTTCGTTTATCTTTTTGGCCGACGCCCCAGGATTGGGCGACACGCTGTGTGTAATCGTCGACCGACGAATCGCTTTGCATCTTCGGAAATACCGCGACCACGACTTGATTGGACGCTTCGCGCTCGAATTGTGCGAGCTGCTCGTTAAAGCGCAGCGCGGCTTCCTTCGAAAGAACGCCGGCGTAATCGTTAAAGTAGCGATCAGGCTTGGGCGGGATCACTTCCGCGGCGTGCACCGCTTGAACGAGTAAGGCAAGAAGCGCAACAGCAATCAGTTGGGTGGATCGACCGCATCGTCGGGCGATGCTAATTAATGCGCCTTCGCCGCCATATTTTAACATCGAGCAAGAGACTGCTCGATCCACCTTCTCAATCTGCGCGTGCAATGCGTTACGGTGTTGCCGCGGGCGTGGCCGCCGGCGACGGTGCAGGCGAACCGAAACTGGGAAAATTCACAGCCGGTGGTCGCTCCGCGCCTTGTTGCGCTGCGAAAAATGGGCGCTGCGCAAAACCGAACATTCCCGCGATGAAATTTGTCGGGAAACTTCGCACCGCCGTGTTGTAATTCTGCACCGCAGTATTAAAATTTCCGCGCTCGACGGAAATACGGTTCTCGGTTCCTTCAAGCTGCGCCTGCAAGCCGAGAAAATTCTGGTTCGCCTTTATCTCGGGATAACGCTCAACCACCACCAACAACCGAGAGAGCGCATTACTCAATTGCCCCTGTGCCGCTTGAAATTGCTGGAGCTGCGCGGCCTCGGTTGGCGCCTTGTTCGGATCGAGTTGCACGCGGCCGACGCTGGCGCGTGCATTCGTCACTTCGACCAGGGTTGCCGCCCAGCGCGAGGGCCGCAATAACGACAATGAAAAGCAGGATGGCTAGGACCACGCCGCAACCGAGCGCGAATTTGTTCATAAGATTGTGAATCGTTCAGGAAATGCTCTGCCAAGTCAACCCCCGCGGCCAAGCACCAGCCGTAGGAAATGCGCGTCTGAGAATTTTGCGTTTGATCCTTGCCGCACAATGATTGCCTTCAACGATGGAATGATGAAAAGCCGCTGATAGCCCGAGCCAAGTGCCACCACCATGTCTGTCGGCGCGTCCTTACAAATGCAAACATTCGTCCATTGCGCATTCTGCCATGGTAAGTCGAGCATTCGTTCCATGTCGCCCTCCGGTCCGTTCGGCGCCTGTTGATTTAGCCAAAATGTGAGGCCGTATGATGGGTTTGCCTGCGAGCCGGCAAACGCCTCGCGCAACAAAGTTGCCGGAACAATTTGGCGCCCGTGATAATTGCCGCGCCCGAGTACCAATTCGCCCAACCGCGCCCATTCCCGAGCAGTCAATTCAAATCCTGTTGCGGGCAGCGGATTGCCTCGGGCGTCTTTTTTGAAGTTGAGACGACCGAGTCCAAGGCGGTTCGAGGCATGTCCTTCGAGGTAGGCGGTGGTATCACGTCCTTTTAATTTTCGGCGCAGCAGTTCGGAAAAAATCTGGAGATGACTCGGGCCATAGATGAAAATCGAGCCGGGTTCAGCAACGGTCGGCAATCGAATCGCCGTGGCATTTCGGTCGCGGATCGATGCACGCTGAAGACGTGAAGCGCCTTCAATGCCATCGGTCTGGTTGAGTAACTGACGGATGGTGATCTGCGATTTGCGCGGGTCGCCCTTCCACTCAGTGATTGTGTCGGAGACAGGATCGTCGAGCTTAAGTAGTCCATCGCGTACCGCCGAGAGCGCGGCGATTCCCCAAAAACTTTTTGTTCCGCTGAAGATAGGCCATCTTCCGCGCGCCGATCCACCATTGGCATAATGCTCAAAAATCGTCCGGCCGTTTTGCATGACGAGCATGGAGACGCCTCGCTTGCTCTCGGAATATTTTGCGGCGCGGGCGCTATCAGCAGCGCGCAACTCTCCAAATGCAGTTGTCAATGTAGCGATGAGAAAAAAAACTGCGAGCAGCGCTAACGCTCTTATTTTTTGGAAAACCATCTGGCATTTGTAATCGGCACCGGTCTTGAGGACAACAAACCGTTCGATCAGCGCGAGGTGGATTGGATAGCGCACGCGTCTCAAGTGACGCCGAAAACGTCCCGTTTTCGCGGACTTGAGCGATGAGAAAGATTGTTTTGGCGAGACGCGCGCTATCCGGAATTTGCCGCGCCGACTCAACTCTTCGACGCCGGCGCAGCTTGATCGCTCGCAACCGGTGGCGCGGCCGACTCTTTCGACTGCGGGCGGGCGTCAGCGACGCCGACTACAGCGGGCTGCGAGCGCGCGCTTACGGGCAGATAACGCTTTCGCAACTCTTCCACATTTGGCAATTCATCCAGAGTGCGCAGTCCGAAGTGATCGAGAAAAAATTGCGTCGTTTCGTAGAGAAGCGGACGTCCGGGAATTTCCGCGCGACCGGCGATTTTCACGAGACCGCGTTCCATTAAGGTTTGCAGCACTCCATCGATGTTAACGCCGCGGACGGCTTCGACATCGGCACGTGTAATCGGTTGGCGGTAGGCAATGATTGCGAGCGTCTCGAGCGCGGGCGCGGTCAGGCGCGCCGGTTTGGGCGCTGGAAAAAGCTGGCGCACCCACCGGACGAAGGCTGGATCGGTGACGAGCTGCCAGCCTTCGGCTTTTTCGGCAATTTCAAAGGCGTGCTGCTCCTGAACGTATTCGATTTTCAATTGCTCGAGCGCCGCCGCGATTTCCGCTTCAGTCGCGCGTGCAAACTCGTTAGGCGAAAGTTCGTCTTCGGCACCCGCGCCCTTGATCGCTGCGGCCAGTTCACGGATTGATAGTGGCTTCTGCGCACTGAAAAGGAGCGCTTCAACAACACGCGACAAGTTCATTCAGAAAAGACTTTATCCAGGAACCAGGAGAGCAGGAAAGAGATTAATTGGCTCCTAATTGGTTCCGATGGCTTGTTGAATTGCGTCCGCGATACGGTTCGCTTGCTTATCGATCTTGTCGAATTCCCGGCCTTCGATGAGCAAGCGAATTTTTGGCTCGGTGCCGGAATAGCGCAAGAGCACACGGCCTTTGCCGGAAAGCTCTTTCTCGATTTCATTCACTAGCTTTATCACCGCCGGCAATTCGGCGAGCGGTGGTTTTTCTTTCACGAGCAGGTTGCGTTGGGCCTGTGGATATTTCTTCAGAGAGGTCTTTAACTTACTCAAGGGCTGACCGGTCTTGTGCATGATGCGCAAAATCTGGAGCGCGCTGACGGAAAATGATATGACCGCTTTGCTCGCCGCCGAGATTCAGTTTTCGCTGCACCATTTCTTCGATGACATACCGATCGCCAACTTTCGTGCGCACGACTTTTCCGCCCTGCGCGGCGAGTGTTTCATCGAGACCAAAGTTGCTCATGACGGTAGCGACAACGGTGTTCTGCTCAAGACGGTTGGTGCGCAAAAGATCGACAGACGCTATGGCGAGAATTTCGTCGCCATCGACAATCTCCCCATTTTCATCGCAAAGCAGGACGCGGTCCGCGTCGCCATCATGCGTGATACCGACGTCCGCGCCGGTCTCCTTGACGAGACGCTGAATTTCCTCGGGGTGAGTGCTGCCGCATTGCGCGTTGATGTTTGTGCCGTTCGGGTCGTTATGCGCAACTGTCACTTCCGCGCCAAGCTCGCGCAAAATGCACGGTGTCGATTTGTAAGCGGCGCCATTCGCCACATCCACAGCCACGTGCATTTCCTCGAGCGACATCCCACGAGGAAAGCTCGCCTTGGCAAATTCGACATAACGCCCGAGTGCGTCATCAATGCGGGCGGCACGGCCGATTCTTCCGGCGGTCGGCCGGATTGAATCGATTTCGCCTGCGAAAATGAGCTGCTCGATCTGTTGCTCGACCTGATCGTCGAGCTTGTAGCCATCATGCCGGAAAAATTTTATACCGTTATCTTCGTAGGGATTATGCGAAGCGGAGAGGATGATCCCGGCATCCGCTCGAAGCGATCGAGTGATATAAGCAACGCCTGGCGTCGGCAGCGGACCGATAATGAGAACATCGACGCCCAGTGAAGTAATTCCGGCAACGAGCGCGTTCTCCAGCATGTAACCCGAAAGCCGCGTGTCTTTCCCGAGCACAATTTTGGGACGCGTGCCCTGTGGGTTCTTGCGCGGATTGAGCTGCGTGAAAACGTGCGCGGCGGCGCGGCCAAGCTTCAACGATGTTTCGGCAGTGACGGGTTCGACGTTTGCCACCCCACGGACGCCGTCAGTACCGAATATTTTTTTTTCCTTTGTCACGGCTTAATTGAAAGGCTGAACGTGCGGTTCGCAAAAGAGAAACTTTCGCTGGATTTCCGATTTTCGCTGCTACCTGGCAGTTTCTGGCGAGGCTGCCTGCTCATTCTGAGCGGTGGTTGCATTCATCTCGTTGATTTTCCGATGCAGCGTTCGCCGGCTGATGCCGAGCTTTTTGGCGGCGGCGGTCACGTTTCCGTTCGTCGTGGCGAGCGCTTGCATGATCAGTCTTCTTTCCGTTTCGTGCAGATCGAGCGGACTCGATTTTTCTCCGAAAGCCTCTGCAGCGGAAATTCCGCGAGGAGGCATCGGTCTGGCTGCTTGTCGCACCGCTATCGGGAGATCACGGAGCGTGATCTTTTGACCTGTCGTCATCACGACGCCATGCTCGATGGCGGTGCGCAGTTCGCGAACATTACCGGGCCAGTTGTAGGTGAGCAGCGCATCCATCGCATCGCTTGTCAGATCGACAAGTTGCTTTTCGTTTACCTTGCAGAAGTGACGCAAAAAGCCGCGGACGAGAAGCGGGATATCTTCCTTTCGGTCGCGCAACGGCGGCATGGTAATGCGGACAACGTTCAGGCGAAAGAAAAGGTCGTCCCGAAATTTCCCCTCGCGCACGAGCGTCTCGAGATTCTTGTTTGTCGCCGCAATCAGCCGCACGTCCGCGCGCAGCGTTTGATTGCCGCCGACGCGCTCGAAAGCGCGTTCCTCGCTGATCACGCGCAGCAATTTCACCTGCGTGCTCGAACTGATTTCGGCGACTTCGTCGAGAAAAATTGTCCCGTCGTTTGCTTGTTCGAACCGGCCAATGCGCCGCTCATGCGCGCCAGTGAACGCGCCTTTCTCGTGACCGAATAATTCGCTTTCGAGCAGGGTTGGTGAGAGCGCAGCGCAATGCACCGTCACAAATTTCGCCTTGTTGCGCCGGCTCAAATTATGGATCGCGTGCGCGGCCAATTCTTTGCCGGTGCCGCTCTCGCCTTCGATCAGCACGTTGGCCGAAGAGGGCGCGACCTGCCGAATCGTGTCGAGCGCTTCATGCAACACCGCCGAGTCACCCCAAATGTTTTCGAGCCCGTAACGCTCGTCCACTTGCTGGCGAAGCGTGCGATTTTCCTGCTCCAGTCTTCGGCTTTGCAGAGCGCGCGCGATCAACAATTCAACATTGTCCAGATTGAGCGGCTTGGTGACAAAATCGTAGGCACCGCGTTTCATCGCCTCGACCGCGACATCAACGGAGCCGTACGCCGTCATCATGATGCAAATGGGAGCATGCGGCATTTTCAGAGCGCGATCGATCAACTTCATTCCATCTTCGCTGCCGAGGCGCAGATCAGTCAGCAAAAGATCGATTTGCTCGCGTTCGAGCACATTCACCGCGCCGGCGATATCCGCTGCAACATATACGTCGTACTCATCCTCGAGTAAACGCCGCAGGCCGTCGCGGGTATGCTTCTCATCATCGACAATTAGAATAGTCGGCTGCATCGAATTCATTTAACAAATTTGCAAACTAAGCGCGTTAATGACCCGGGCATTTCATTGTCCGCTAATCCCTCAATCGCTCAATTGCTAAAATCGCTGAATGCTTCGTGAGGGAAAATCCGACTGCCACTGCGGGACAATTCATGGAACTTAGCCCAGGCTAGGAAGAACTCTGTGGTCCGATAAATCGAACGGCGGTACACTGCCCCGGTTGTGAGCGTGTATTGATGATTGTCGATCTTCTTACTGGCCGCTCGGCGAATGAGCGCCGCTTCCCTTCGGGGGTCCGGGCGACTTGACCTGCACCTGCAAGCCCTCGCGTAGGTCGTCGGTCGGATTGACGACCACCTTTGTGTTCTCCGCCAAACCATCGAGCACTTCCAATTGCGTGCCGAAATCGCGCCCGACATGAATCGTTTGCCAGTGAATATGGTTGTCCTTAATCACGGTGGCGACTTGCGGCCCTTCTGTGCGAAAGAGAAACGCATTCGCTGGCACGACGATCGGCGCGTTTTCATCTGCCAAAAGAAATTTCACCTGCCCATACATTCCGGCGTAAAGTTTGCCTTCATGGTTTGGCACCTGCACTTCCACCTGCATGGTGCGTGATTGCGGATCCAGCGCGCCCGCTGTGCGTGTGACCGTGCCGTCGAATTCCTGACCGGGATATTCCTGGAGAACAATTTTCGCTGCGAGTCCTTCGTGGATCGACGGCGCATTTTCCTGCGGCGCGTACACGTAAACGCGAAGCAGATCGCTCTGCACGAGGCTGAAAAGCGGCGTGCCGGAATTTCCGGTCCCGGCGGTCACGAGCGTGCCAACATCGATATTTCGAGCAGCGATCTTTCCAGCGAACGGCGCGAGGATTTGCTGGAAACCCTGAATTTTCTCGACCTGCTGCAGGTTCGCTTTCGCTGCCTCATAGGCTTTTTCGTTTTGATCGTACTCCTGTTTGGATACGACGTTCTTCTGGACCAGATCGCGCCAGCGATCGGCGGTCACTTTGGCTATCTCTTCTTGTGCGCGCGCCTGCGCCAATTGCTGATCCACCTCCGGTGTAGCAATCTCCGCCAGCAATTGGCCGGACTGCACGTTGTCGCCGATATCGACCCTCCAGCTTTGCACGTATCCGTTGGACCGCGGATAAATCGTCGTCTGCTTGAATGCCTGGAATGTCCCGGGCAGAATTAATTCCTTCGGCTTACGGTCGCGCTGCGCGCTCACCACGTTCACCTCGAGCTGGATCGCTTGTTTGGTGAACGCCTTTTCCTGGCTGCGCTCCTGAACTCGCCGCCATACGCCGATTGTAACAAGGAACGCCAGCACTGTGACGGCGGCGATCGGTCCCCAAACGGCAACGCTCCGCACCGGCGGCCTGGTAGGAACGCTGCTCTGCGGTGTCCGCACGCCCGGCGATCGCGCCCAGCCTTCTCGGTCTTCTGTTTGTCGATCTTCCGCACCGTTGTGACGGTGTTCGCGATCTTCAGTATCATTCATCTTAGGGTTGTTTCTCGTCGGTGCTCGTTCGCCGCTCTTCGCGCTCAAACTCTTCGTCTTCCTCACAGGTGAACTCTGCTTTGCGCAACATGCTGTAAACCACAGGAACAAAAAACAGCGTCGCAAACGTAGCGAAAATCAAACCGCCGATGACAGCGCGGCCGAGCGGCGCGTTTTGCTCGCCGCCTTCGCCAAGGCCAAACGAGAACGGCAACATACCGATGATCATGGCGAGCGCAGTCATTGCGACCGGACGCAACCGCGTGAAGCCCGCCGAAAGCGCGGCCTCGTGCGAATTTTTCGGGTGCTCGCCGCAACGTTCGTCGTTGGCGAAACTGACAACCAAAATGCTGTTCGCGGTCGCGACGCCAATGGCCATGATCGCGCCCATGAGCGACGGCACATTGAGCGTCGTTCCGGTAATGAAGAGCATCCAGATGATGCCGCACAACGCGCCGGGCAACGCCATGATGATGATGAACGGATCGGTCCAGGATTGAAAATTGACCGCCATTAAAAAGTAAACGAGCACCACCGCAAAGAGGATGCCGGCGCCGATGC
>WNFX01012500.1_pt1 | contig 10245 bp, 5 predicted proteins | sample 5400111 | NCBI WGS metagenome assembly WNFX01 (sample SAMN13153363, study PRJNA577476) | soil metagenome | isolation source: 40 cm soil or saprolite under grassland replicate 1 | place: USA:California | collected 2016-06-15 | reverse complement strand
CAACGTCGATGCCCATTCCGAGCTCATGGACGCGTACCCGTGGGGGTTCACGACACCCGACCAGACCCAGTTCAACCTCCCCGATACCGCGGCGTTCAACGGCAAGCAGTTGGTCTTCCAGGAGGTAGGGACGCCGCCAGTCGCCAACGCCACGCCTCATGATTGGGCGGCCGTCGTCGGTGCGACCGGCCTCACCCCATCCTCTGGGACGACCGGCAGCGATTTCCGTGGCCCGCAGGATCCGCCGGTGATCTGCCCGGTTGGCTCGCAGCCTGACATTTATCGATGCGACGACACCGCCTACGGTAAGGGCGCAGGCGGTGAGCTGACCTATACGCTCAAGATCCAGGCCAATACCAGTATGACGGTCTGGTTCACGGTGGCCGGCTCGGACGAGGGGCTTGCCGCGGCCCAGACCGAGTACCAGGCGGCGAGTGCGGACCCAGCAAGCGAGCTACAGACCAAAGTCGCCTCGCGCCTCGCATTGGATAGCCAGACCCAGGTGTCACTACCGGGCGATCCGATGCTCGCCGCCGCGGTCACCTGGAGCAAGCAGGACATGGCTGACCTCACACAGCAGGCCGACAACCTGCAAATCCGCCGGACCGAGCAGGGCACTGTGTATCCACCTCCGGCAGGATCCCTGTCGAGTATCCGATTTGAGGGCGCCGGCTTCCCGGACTACCCGTGGATGTTTGCGACTGACCAGGAGTACACGATGTTCGCCTTGCTCGCCGCCGGGCAGTTTACTACTGCCGAAGATGGGCTCCGCTCGCTTGCTGCGGCGAGCGACATCGCCAACAACAAATCCGGCAAGGTTGTGCACGAGACCGTCACCGACGGCTCGGTGTACTTCGGGTTGAACGACGAGCCCGGTGACATCGACGAGACCGCCAAGTTCCCGACCGCGGTGGCGAATGTGTGGCGCTGGACGGGTGACTCGAACTTCCGCGACCAGATGTACGATTTCTCTAAGCGCAACATGCAGTACATGGTCAACCTGACCGCATCTGACGACGACGTGTGGCCGGACGGCTCAGGCAACGTGGAGGCCACTGGGCTGGGTGAGGATAAGCTTGACGTCGCCGTCTATACGATCCGCGGCCTGCTCGACCTCGCCGACATGGCGGCGAGCAAAGGTGACACAGCGACGGAGCACTATGCCCTGAGCCACGCCGCGACGATGGAGCGCCAATTCCAGGGCGCCTGGTGGATACCCAGCATCCCACAGTACGCTGACTCGCTCAAAGACCCTGCCAACTCGCAGATCTTACAGCGGTGGTGGATCGGCGTCACCTCGATGGAGGCTGAACTGTACCAGAACGGGGTGGAGCAGCCGGGGCTCGCGCTCCAGGCAGACGCGCTCCAGGCGCTCGCGCTGCGCGAAACCTCCTGCTACTCGGGAACGTATGGCATGTACGTCGAGGGTGGCCCGGGGTGCGACCCCGGTACCTTCCAGGGCCATATACAGCAGGCGTACACCCTTAACACCGGGGTGATGGCCGTGGGGCTCGGCAACTACGGTCTACTCGGTCCCAAAGACCAGCAGCGCTACACCGACGACCTGGCGCAGCTCCAGATTGGCTCGGTTGAAGAGCAGCCGGGCGCGATGCCGGAGATCGGCCCGTCGCCGGACTTCAACGCGAATGTCACTCAGCCGTTCAACGAGCGCTCGTCACTTGACCAGGCATGGGGTACCTACGGGGTGCTGTGGCCAGTCGTGCACCAGCAACTCGGCGTCGGCCCCCAGCTCGGTCATGGACTACTCGAAGTGCTCCCAAGCGTCCCGTCTGGTCAGTCGAACGTGTCGGGGAAAAATATTCTGATCGGCACAGGCTCTATCGACGTCACAGCCATCCACAGTGGTAACACCTGGACGACCTCAGTGACTTCCCGGCTCGCCTGTACTCTGAATGTTGGCGCGACCTTACCGGCGGGTAGCACCGTCCAGAGCGTGACGCTCAACGGCTCGCCGGTGGCTCACCCTTCCGTTCGCGACACCAACGCTGGACGCCAGGTGTTCGTCTCTACCTCCTGTGGATCCACCGCCAATGTGACGGTGATCGCGGGTTGACGAAAGGAAAGTTTCACTGCCTATCTCGATGCACGAACTAAAACACCTCTTCGTTCTCGGAAGTGCATGTGCTTAAGTCGAATATCAGGGCTTCTCAACGGGCGTATACCTCTCTCTATCCAGGCCTGGACGGAGAGAGGTATACGCCCGTTTTCTCACTGAGCTACTGCTACTCGGATCATCCTTTAAGCAATTCGTTTGGATGTGGCTATTCCCATCGCAGTCCGAAACTACCAAAGTAGTATGAGTAATCATAAGGTTACTCAATCGGCATCAACTTAAATTATCTCGCCTGTCATTCCAAACCACAAAGTGTCATCCTGAGCCAAAATGTGTCATCCTGAGCGCAGCGAAGGATCTCGCTCCTGCCTCCGCTTTTCCCTGCTACATCCCCCACTTGTCATCCTGTTATTCCACTTGTCATCCTGAGCGCAGCGAAGGATCTCGCCCCTGTTCTCGCTTGATTTCCTGCTATCCAGATAAAAAACCAACGAGTATTTACTGTGCAATCAAGCACAAGTCGTGTATACTTCCTGTATGTCAAACTGACGAGGTTCCAATAACTTCGTGGAGAGTAACGGGATGACAACAGCCAGAAATAGAATCACAAACCATTCTGTCGTATTGCAGAGCACATCAGTGAGGAAGTGCGAGAGATCCTGGCAGCCCTGGAGGCGGCAGCAGAATTGCTCACGCTGCGCCGCGATGCCATTCGAGTGATCGATGGAACTGCGACAATCGAGCCAGCAACCGAGCGTTTGGCAGGACTGCAACCAGGGTGAGTGTCAATCACAACATGCTCCTGGCTGATTCTATCTCATTCTGCTCTGGATGAGTTATCTCAGAATCCTTCATTTGCTGAACCAAAAAAGTGAGATACACTAACTATGCTACTCATGAGTTTGAATCGGCGGGCTTGCAGAGGAGGAGAAGCCGTCCTTTGACCAAACGGTGAAGATGACATTGACAGAATTGGAAGGGAGAGTTGTATGATCGATCTGATCGGACAACAGTTTGGCAACTATCGCCTGACTCAACTGCTTGGCCGGGGAGGTTTTGCCGATGTCTATTTGGGCAAGCACATCCATCTCGAAACGCAGGCCGCCATCAAAATTCTGCGTGACCGCCTGATTGCGGAAGAATTGGAAAGCTTTCGGCAAGAAGCGAAAATGATCGCCCGTCTCAAACACCCCAATATCGTACAGGTCTTTGATTTTGGCATCGAGGCTACCAATGGCACCCCATTTCTTGTCATGGATTACCTGCCCGCCGGGAATATTCTCCGGGTGCATCCAAGGGGACAGATTGTTCCATCTCCTAGCATTGTTGCCTATACCAAGCAGGCCGCCGCTGCTCTGCAACATGCTCACGACGCCAGGATCATTCACCGAGATGTCAAGCCTGAGAACCTGTTGCTGGGACCAGACCAGGAAGTCATTCTCAGCGACTTTGGCATTGCCGTGGTAGCTCATCGTACCGCTTCTATGACTACCCAGAATACTTACGGCACCATCCATTATATGGCGCCTGAGCACTGCAAAGGGCACCCGCAACCCGCCAGTGACCAGTATTCGCTGGCCGTGGTCGTATATGAATGGCTTTGTGGCACACGCCCGTTCAAGGGGACGTTTTTCGAGGTGTTCAACCACCAGTTGTTTACTCCCCCACCACCTTTACGCGGTTATGTTCTTTCCATCATCCCCGCAGTTGAGCAAGTAGTGCTCAAGGCTCTGGAAAAAGACCCACAGCTGCGATTTGCGAACGTACAGGCATTTGCGGAGGCGTTTGAACAGGCTTGTCAGCCAGTACTACCCGCCGTCAAGGTCGTCTCGCCAACTAGCCAACTGTCTCCACCAGCCCCGTCAGCACTTCCTCCAACACAGATCGCTTCGGCTCCCACGCCCATTAGCACAACGCTGCTCACTTACGAACATTTGGGAGGTTGGGTATACGCCGTAGCTTGGTCCCCTGATGGGAAGCATGTTGTATCGGGAGGCGAGGATGCAACTGTGCGCATCTGGGATGCTGCGACGGGTCGGACGCTGCTCACATTCCGAGGCCACTCATCCTCTGTGTATGCCGTGGCCTGGTCTCCCGATGGACGGCTACTGGCATCGGCTTCTGAGGACAAAAGCGTGCAGGTGTGGGAGGCAGCAAGTAGCACGCTGTTGCTGCGATATGAGGGTCACTCATCCTATGTGCAAGCGGTGGCCTGGTCCCCCGATGGACGATTGCTGGCATCAGCAGCTAGCGACAAAAGCGTGCAGGTGTGGGAGGCAGCGAGTGGCAGGCTGCTGCTGCGATATGAAGGTCATACCGATCGAGTGCAAGCGGTGGCCTGGTCCCCCAATGGACGGCTACTGGCATCGGCTTCTAGCGACTCCACTGTACAGGTGTGGGAGTCAGCAAGCGCCACGCAGTTGCTGCGGTATGAAGGCCATACCAGTCGGGTGCATGCCGTGGCCTGGTCCCCAGATGGACGATTGCTGGCATCGTCGGCTGCTAGTGACAAGAGTGTGCAAGTGTGGGAAGCAGCAAGTGGCAAACTGTTGCTGCTATATGAAGGCCACACCGGTTCTATATCCGCGGTGGCCTGGTCCCCAGATGGACGATTGCTGGCATCATCTGCTGGTGACGGGAGTGTGCAGGTGTGGGAAGCAGCAAGTGGCAAGCTACTACAGCGATATGAGGGCCATACGGGTAGAGTAGAAGCGGTGGCCTGGTCCCCCGATGGACGATTGCTGGCATCAGCAGCTAGCGACAAAAGCGTGCAGGTATGGGAAGTGCATACGAAAAAGGTGCTTTTGACATATCGCGGTCATTTTACCAGAGTAAGTGATGTGGCATGGTCTCCTGGTGGAAAACGGATTGCTTCGGCAGGGTATGAAGTGCGGATATGGGTGGCACCACATTGATCCTTGCGCGTAAAAGAAAAAATTCAGATTCAATCTTCCCCTACTACCACTGGTCAAAATGAATCGTTTACATGAATCTGCATTGGAACTGCAAAGTCTAGCAATTGGCAGCCACTAGCGTCCCGGGTCAGGCTCAATTTACAGTTGTCGTAGGCAAGAGCTTAGATCTGGAAGGGTATTTCCTAAAGGATGAACTGCCACATTCGAAGATTCCGTCGATTTTCGTTCATTCAGCCCACAACTCTTAGATTCTTGAGTCAAATTACCAGCTGTTTGTAAATGGTCCGCTCCATGGCTGTGCTTTTCATCCTGATGGGGAGCATCTAGTTGCGGTGGGGGCGGGCGGTGTGTATTTTTTGCGGTGGGTGAGGTAAAGAGCTGCGGCTTTGACGATTCTACCCTCAAAAACACCATCCTCACAAAAACCAATGGTTGGGCTTACAAATACTGTGCAAAATGAGCGCTATCTGCGCTGTATTTTCGACAACGAAGAGAAAATTGATGAGCAATAATCGTATCTACCTGATCAGGTGCAGTTCATAGACAAAACAACATAATCTACCTATGCTTTCAGAGCCTGCATCAGTGCAGCTAGTTTTTGTCCGGCTTCATCGGGTGTGCCGTTCGGTATACCCAGCAACGGCTCATCCACTCCTGCAGCGACCCACTGATCGAGTTTCACCACAATTTGTTGTGGTGTGCCAATGATAGAAGTGGCATCGAGTAGTTCGGGCGAAACGGCCTCTACACCACTTTTCATCCCCTGTTTCCAACCTTCCTGAACTGCCTCAACCTCTGCTCCATAGCCGTTGCGTGTGAGCATCTGCGCATAATAGACACCCATTTTGCCAATGTAATAAGCAAGGGGTGCAGCAGCAGCAAAACGCGCCGCCATTATTTCTTCCTCGCTTGCATTTTCGCCAAGAATGATACTTGTGATATAAGGGGCGATCATCGCGCTATGCGGAGGACGACCAGCTTTGCCTGCTCCTTCATCAAGTTGCTCTCGCAATTCTCCCCACTTATTGCTGGGCCAGTATACAGGCAGCACACCATCAGAAATTTCACCCGATTGCACCACGTTTTTCGGCCCCATGGCAGCGATATAAATAGGTATTTCAGTACGTGGAGGGGTAAAGCGTAGTTTAAAACCCCGCTCTAGATGGAATATTTCGCCGTTGTAGACCAGTTTTTCGCCGCGCAGGATCATTTTGATAATCTCAACGTATTCGCGGGTCCGCTGTACCGGCTTCTGGAAAGGTACACCATGCCAGTGTTCGATCACATTGGCTCCTGATGGGCCAAGACCGAGGAGGATGCGGCCACTAGAACGTTCATCCAACGTGGCAACAGTACTGGCGATCAATGCAGGTGTGCGTGAATAAATATTGGCGATGCCAGCCCCAATCTTGATACGTTTGGTGGCACGCACAAGATCGGACATAGAAGTAAAGAGTTCGTAGCCCCAGGATTCGCCGAGCCAGATCGAATCGTAACCCAGTTCGTCTGCAATTTTGACCTTTTCTACTACCTGGTCCCAGGCAGCGGGGAAATTCGGAGAATCAGCAATCAGTCCAATGCGGTTGCTGTACGCTCGTGTCATGCCTTGATCCATCTTTCTGTGGTATATAATTTTTTATCAATAGTTCTGATATTATACACCACAGAAAGATGTTTTTAACTCAGAAACGACGTCGCCAACTGATTAAACACCTCGGCACGCTCGATATGCGGACAATGCCCACAAGCCTCAAACACCTCTACTCTGCTCCCCGGCGTGCGACTCGCTTGCTGCGCGTGAGCAACAGGTATTACACTATCTTCATTTCCCCATACCACAAGCGCTTTGTTGTGTAGAGCAGCCAGGGTCTCTCGCAGGTCTATTTGCTGGCGATTGCCACCAAAAGCCGCTTCCATGGTTGCCAGCAATGCCTCCCGCGCACCTGGTTGCAAGCGTTGCTGATAGAGTTGCTCAACCAATGCCTGCTGCACCAGCCCTTGATGGGCAAAGAAATAGGTGAGTTCTGTATGTATTCCTTCAACAGTAGGTTCAGCTCGAATCAGGTCGAGTACTTCACCGCTAATCTCTAATCCCAATCCTGCGCTATCCACCACTACCAGCCGTTCAACGCGCTCTGGATAGCGAGATGCGATGGCAAGAGCTATGGCACCACCCAGTGAATGACCTACCAGGCTCACATTTTGCCAGTCTCCATCCAGAGTATCGAGAAAACGCGCCAGGAAATCGGCCAGCTTAGGAACGCTATAATCCATGGCTGGTTTATCGCTGCTTCCAGCACCAACAAGGTCGAGTGCGCAGATACGGAACCGCTCGGCAAATGCAGGCAGGTTCAAGGACCACGTTTCGTATGAGCCTCCCAGACCATGTACGAACACTACTCGTGGAGCACCTACAGGGCCAGCAATTAAACAATGGATAGCCACCCCTCCAACATCTACTACCTTCTCCTCGGCTTCTTCAGAAGAAACGGCTTTTGCTTCCTCGGCAGCACGTTGCACATCTTCGCGGCCAATCATCCCACCTGGGCCGGAGCCTACCAAAGTTGTTAGATCAACACCGAGTTCCTGAGCAAGCCGCCGTGCCGCTGGTGAAGCATTCACTCGTCCACCTGCACTAGTAGGTGCCCGAATCACTCTGGAAGTAGCATCTGTTGTTGCAGCTTTAGGCGCAGCATGCTGCTTCGTAAGCTTTTCTGCCCGCTGGCGTTTGATCTCAGCATCTTCACGCAGCAATTCTGCTACCTGTTCATCTGATAATTCTTCATCTGGCAAGGTAATCACAGCTATGGCTGCGCCAACAGGAGCACTATCCCCCTCTTGTATTTCAATAGTTCTCATAATGCCAGTAACAGGCGCTTCAACTTCATTGGTGGCCTTTTCGCTCTCAATCTCCACAATTGGTTCGCCCTCCTGGACAGGCTCCCCTGCTTTTTTGAGCCACTCCACAATTAGTCCCGTCTTCATCGACAAGCCCCATTTAGGCATACTCAAAATTGTTGCCACTATGCTTCTCCTCCTCTCTGCTACAGGCATAAACAAGATGAACTTACACAAACGATCAGGACGTCTCCTCCCGCGTAGGGACGCTTGCGTCGCCCTAGGCCCAACTCTAGACCGACCCCACCCCTATGTGCACTGTTATTCTCATCCAACTATAAGCTATCCCATCAATTCCAGGACAGTAGCAACAATACGCTCCGGACTGGGAATATAGAACTGCTCTAAAGGTGGACTGAAAGGCACCGGAGTGTGCGGAGCCGTAACAAGTTTGATAGGCGCATCCAACTCGGTGAAAGCTTTATCGGCAACGAGCGCGGCGATATCTGTGGCGGCGCTGCAACGCGGGTTATCTTCGTCAACCACAATCAGACGGTGCGTCTTCGCCACCGAAGTCAGTATGGTCTCTTCATCCAGAGGCGATAGTGTGCGTGGGTCAACTATCTCCGCTGAGATTCCTTGCTCTTGTAGTGTGTTAGCCGCTTCCAAAGCCTGGTGTACCATGCGCGAGATAGCCACTATCGTGACGTCTGTACCCTCACGCTTGATATCGGCTTTGCCTAAAGGGATGATATACTCACCATCCGGAACTTCACCTGATAAACCATAAAGCATCTTGTTCTCAAAGACCACCACAAGATCATCATCACGAATAGCAGCCTCCAGCAACCCTTTTGCATCTGCTGGAGTGCTCGGTACAACCGTTTTGATGCCAGGCATATGGGTAAAGACTGAGTAGTGGCAGCCGGAATGTTGACCAGCCGCACCCATACCAGCGCCAATCATTGTGCGAATGACGAGCGGGCAACTTGCCTTGCCACCAAACATATAGCGCAATTTGGCCCCCTGGTCGAAGATTTGATCCCAGCAAACGCCGAAGAAATCAACAAACATCAACTCGGCAATTGGGCGCATACCTGTTGCAGCGGCACCGACCGCTGCACCAATAAATCCTGCTTCGGTAATAGGCGTATCAAGGCCACGGTCACGTCCAAACTCCTGAACCAAACCTTTCGTGACCCCTAGTACACCACCCCATGCCTCGTCATCCTGGAGGTGATCGACAGTTGCTCCGCCTGCGACATCCTCGCCCATCAAAATAACGCGGGGATTACGGCGCATCTCCATGCGTATTGCTTCGTTGATTGCCTGAGCATAGGTCAATTGACGAATTGCGACAGCCATTGTCTCCTCCTTTACGGGTATTTCACATATACATCGGTAAGCGCATCTTCTGGAGCCGGATAGGGTGAGGCTTCGGCAAATTCCCAGGCAAGATCAATAGAATCATGCGCCTTTTTGTCGATAGCATCCAGTTCTGCATCCTGCGCAATGCCACGACCAACAAGAGAGCGACGCATCGCAGTGATCGGATCTCGAGCGCGATAAGACTCTTCCTCTTCTTTAGTACGATACAATATGGCATCGCCCTCGAAGTGCCCGAAGTAACGATACGTTTTACATTCGATCAGGCTGGGACCTTCACCACGCCTTGCGCGCGCAATGGCTTCACCCGCAGCTTCGTAAACCGCAAAGACATCCAGTCCATCAACGGTGACACCTGGCATGTTGTATCCTGCTGCCCTATCGGCGATATCACGACAGCTCATGTGATAGGTAACCGGCGTGGATTCAGCATAACCATTGTTTTCGGCAACAAAAATTACTGGAAGTTTCCAGATTCCGGCAAGATTGAGTCCTTCATGGAAGGTACCCTGATTGCCAGCACCGTCACCAAAGAAACAGACAGCGACCTGGCCTTTGCCATTGAACTTGGCGGTAAGCCCTGCCCCGGCCGCGAGGGGGAATCCACCACCTACAATGCCGTTGGCGCCTAGCATGCCTTTGTTTACATCCGCAATATGCATTGAGCCGCCTTTGCCACGACAGGCCCCTGCCTCGCGACCTAGCAATTCAGCCACCATTTCGCGCACGCTCACGCCTTTGGCGATGCAGTGACCATGACCACGGTGATGACTGGTAATGTAGTCATCGTCTGTCAGGTGTGAGCAGACACCAACAGCGACCGCTTCTTCGCCGGCATACAGATGCACGAAACCAGGAACTTTACCCGCAGCGAACTCCTTGCCAGCGCGTTCCTCGAACACACGAATGGTCTCCATCTGCTCATACATGCGAAGCAGTTGGGACTTATCCAGCGTTTGTGCACTAACACTACCCCGTTTGGTAACCATAGCTGCAAACCTCCTAACTGGTGAGTGAGATACCTCAAAAGAT
>WNFX01039197.1_pt1 | contig 10248 bp, 14 predicted proteins | sample 5400111 | NCBI WGS metagenome assembly WNFX01 (sample SAMN13153363, study PRJNA577476) | soil metagenome | isolation source: 40 cm soil or saprolite under grassland replicate 1 | place: USA:California | collected 2016-06-15 | reverse complement strand
GACCTTGGTCCAGCCGATGCCCTCGAACGCCGACCACGATATCTCCAGCTGCACCAGCTTCTTGTAAATTCCAGCGGCGCGCATGGCCTTGCTGTACGGGATGCCAAGGGCCTTCTCGACGTACTCGCGGAAGTTCTTATAACCCTCGAACTCGGACTTGGACTTATCGAACAGAGCCTGAGCTACGGCAATGGCGCCGCCGAGCTTGAAGAAGTTGAATTCTCTGGCATCAGCGAGGTCCTTGATGAACCTTTCGACCTCCGTCCGCGTGCAGACCTTTTCAATTTTGCTCGCGAACGTGATGATCGGGTCGTCATCTATGGACGCGTCGGTCAGGTTCATTAAGGCCATCGGCTCGTCCGTCAGGTTCTTTGGCAGGCTCTCTGCAGGCTTCAGCATAATGGGCATGTCGATCCTCCTATTCTGATCTGTAGAACACGGTCTGGTTACGCAGCGTCGGGTAGAGCGGGGTTCGTCGCTCGGTGTTGTGGATTGCGCCTTAGCCAATCCTCGATTTCGCTGATCCGGTATCTGACGCCGTGCACATTGCGCCGGCGAGGGGGACCCTTTCCTTGGTGGTGCCACCGAAGCAGGGTGCGGACGGTTATGCCGAGTATCTCGGCGGCGGTCGCCCGATCTGCCCACCCTTCTTCGAATTCCCGCCTATGCCACCTGGCCATGTGCTGCTCCTGTACAAAACAAGTCCGGTGCATTCCGGGCGTCCACTTTTCGCAACAATGCGAAAAAGCCTGAGGGACGCCTGTAGGCGGGTTAGCGGACGAGCCGCCCTCACCAACGATTACATCAGGCTGTGCTAGTGGTTTTCCGACGTAGTGCGCCGGCGGCGTCGGGCCACAAACGTAACCAAATCGTCCATCGAATACGCGACGCGCCTTCCAACCTTGATGAACGGAATAGCGTCAGGCCCGCCCAGACAGCGGCGCTTATTCAGCCATGATTTGCTAATGCGTAGAAATTCCGCCGCTTCGCTGACCGAGAGCATGCGGCTTGGTGTACGAGTCTGCACTTCCATTGCTCCATCCCGGGCACACCAGCAAGAACGCCGTGCACCAGGAGGAAACTATTGATACCAAAGTTGCCCACAAGTCACGCAAAGTGTTGTCTAACGAATTCGCGATTTATTTAGACAAAGAGCCCTTGTTGATCACCTCATAGTACGCCTTTTTCACTGTTGCTTTGCTGAGCCCAAATTGCTTGCTTACGTCGAACATCGCAGCTTCCAGATTCATGTTTGGCTTGGCTAAAGCGTCCTTTACCAGGAACGCTATTTTGAAATCGCGCAGCTCGGTCCGAAGCAGGTCCTTCGGGGGAGCGCCTTTCTGCTGCGGTCGGTGGAATTTTAAGGCCCACGGGTAATAAGGGTTCGGAACACCTTCAAACCGATCAGCTAAGACTTCCAGGGCCATCCGCTCGAGCGCATCCCCGAGCGAAGCAATTTGGCGCAATGCTTTGGCCGCCCCGATTTCGTCGCCGGCCGCGGCCGCCTCTAAAAAAGCGTCCACGGCCAGGAATTTGGCGATTTCGGTGTTCAATTCGCTGTCGTGCTCGGTCATCGCAAATCACGGCGGGCCTCACTGCCGCCGCCCTCCGCTGGAGAGTGTGCCGGTCCCGGGGATGGCCGCGCTCGGCCGCGGCTGCTACCGGGCGCATTGGCCCCGCCGTGCTCCCCCATCGCTTCGGCAATCCTTCGCGCAATCGATTCCGAAGCGCGCCGGAGTGGATCATTATCGAGATGGGCATACCGGGCAGTGGTTGCTGACTGGGTATGCCCGAGCAGCTTTCCAATGATCGGAAGCCCGAAGCCACCGCCTGCGCCAATGCTCGCATATGTGTGGCGGAGGTCGTGAATACGGACGCCGTCCAGCCTTGCGCGCTTCGCTACGGCCTGCCAGGGCCGCTTGAGGTCGGCACGCGGCTTCTCGGGATCGTCCCCGGCAATGACGTAGACGCTTGCCCGGGACAGACTCGTAAGCACTTTCAGGGCAGGGGGGTTCAGCACGATGGCTTTTTTGCCGGTCTTGCTATCAGCGAGGAGGAGCAGCCCACGATCAAGGTCAACATGCTCCCACCTGAGGTGCAGGATTTCCCGCAAGCGAGCCCCCGTGAACAGCAGCAGGCGCAGAGCGGCGGCGGCATGCGGACCGATCTTGGTTCGCCGCTTCTCTGGCCTCGGGGCGTGCTTTGCCTTCGGCTTGATCCCGTCCACATCGTATGGAATGCCGACTGTCTCGGCCTCGCGAATCGCCTCACCCAGGCGCATCAGCTCATCTACGGCCAGGAACCGCTCTCGGCCTTGCTCCGGGTACTTGTCAATCCCGCGGGCAGGGTTGATGCCGAATGCGAGGACGTGCCGCTTGCTGGCGAAGCTGTATAGACTTCCGACCACCGCCAGCACCCGGTTCGCCTGATAGGGGTGATCCTTCAGCTGGGTGTGCAGCCGCAGCCTTTCGGTTTCCCAGCTCCGGTAGCACCAGGCGTTCGAGCACGTCGCGGTAATGCGCAGCCGTGGAAGCCTTGCGCTTCGCCTCGGCATGCTCTTCGAGAAAGATGTCAGCAAGCTCCTGGAGGGTCGCCGCGCGTTTCTCCGCAGCCCTGACAGCCGCCGGGTCGGCTCCTTGTGCCACCGCTCCCAGAGTTTTGCGGGCCAGATCACGTGCTTCGTCGGGGGTGACCTTGCCGACGCGCGCGAGTGTTAAGCGACGAGTCGGCGCTGTCCGGCCCGAGCCAGCACGGTATTTCACAACGTAGGACTTCGCGCCTGAGGGGCGGACTCGCACGCCGAAGCCGACGAGCTTATCATCCCACACGAAGAATTCGGACCCGGTGGTCTTCAGGGCGTCTACAACGCGTTTGGTGATGCGCCGTCCAGCCATGTTCGTTTCCCCTGGGCTAAGTGGTTCCGGCGAAAAGGAACCACCGGGGAACCACGAAAACGGAAAATACAGGAACCAGAGGGAGTCACCATGTGCTCAAAATGGCGGGAGAACAAGCTTTCTGAGCAATTCGGTAGATCAGCAGCAATCTCCAGAATTTTTGGACCGTAAAACTTCGAATCTGGGGGTCAGGGGTTCGAATCCCTTCCGGCGCGCCACAGCGACCATCGTCCGACCCGGAGACATGGGTGACAACCTCGGGCCGAACGGGTTGTCGAGGGGCTGCAGGGTCCTCTGTTCGAGGTCGATATATCCAAGATCGTAGTGCAGGAAGCTGACGAGCCAAATGCCGTCTTCGACCTCTTTGATAAATAGCTCATTTGCTAGGACCTTATTTGAGGTCAGGTGGAAATAAGGGATTTTTGACCCAACACCTCTATCGTTCTTCGGGCTCAGCAGGCCCAAGCTGTAATACTGGCTGGCCTTCCACCTTCGGAAACTCCAACTCCTGGGACACAGCCGCTAATGTTTGGAACTGGCCGGCGCGAGCGACGTCCTCCGGCGCAGCCGCGTTTTCGTCTATCGGGGGCGGCAGACAGCGGATTTCGATTGTCATTCCCCGCTCAATTCGAGCCGCGAGCCCGGTCACGCTCTTTGTCAATCCAGCTTCCAGTTCATTTTTTCGACCTGGATCCCCGCGAAAATCCGCAAGCATTTCGGCAACCCTCTTGGAGACAGCCGCCTCAATTCTTTGCTCATTTCTGCATCGAAAATCGCGATCTCATCATTAGCAAAACCTGCTTTGCGCGCCAGCGTGATTATTTGTTTGATATCCAGAGTGCCTTTCAGCACATCAACTAGCCATTTCGCTGCCAATCCGAATAAAACGAGTGAGGTCACATCCATTCCGAAAAAGAACGTTGGATCGGATGTCGAAATTTGACGTACCGTGATCGGACCGGGCCCGACATTGGCGACCTCCTGAAAAAATCGAAATGTTCGGTGCAGCCATTTCAGTTCGTCTATTAGCCCTCCCAAATCATTGCCGAACAAATCACTGGGGAAACGAATTCCGACCTCCGAATCGCCGGGCGACAATTCGTCGGTCTGAATTCCGACGGCGGCCAAATCTCTGCTTAAGTTCGTCAGCACCGTAATAAAGTTGTTTCGACGATTAACCCAGTCCTGAACTGACTGCTGCACCACCGCTGGCGTCATAGCATTGGTTATCATTTGCTCCCGAATACTCCCCACCATCGAGGGGCTGAAATAAGGAGCTGCTCCAATCTCTTCGATATTCTTGACCTGCGCCGGGGACAGCGTCTGGTGCAGGCTGTCGACCGCTGTCTGCAACGCGTTTATGGCTTCGGCAGCCGCCGTCTGATATTGCTGCGCATTAGGCTGGCTCGCCAAATTTGTGATCGCCGTGAGAACCTCGTTCAGGCGCGCCTGAATGGCGTGTTTCTTTTCCTGAGCAAGCAGAGAATCCACGATCTCTTTTAGTCGCTGAGAATTCATCGCAGTGATCCCGAGTGCCACAGATGGGGTAGGGCGCGCGAACGGCTGGGCCGCCGCTCCCACTACCAGTTGCGTGGCGACATGGGTGTCCACTGCCAGACAAGCAAGAGCACCAAGGATCACTCGCGGCAAAAAGAAAGCCCGGCAAAAACGGCTGGGCCATCTTGACTTTCAGTTACAAATCAACTCAAGCGTTTGCGTCGATTCGCCAACACGGCCTCCATCGCCGCCTCCAGCCTATCGAGCATCCGGATCGCTGCCGCCCGGACCTCAAACGGCGACACGTGCTCCTTGAGCCACCAGAACGCCAATCCGAGCTTGCGCACCTGCGGAACCCGCGCGTTGAACTCCGCGGTCATCTCGCGGACGCTCTTGCCCGCACGTGCCACCGCCGCCTTCCGCATCCGGCGCCTGTTTGTTTGCTTCCGTGCTGCTCGCCTCTTCATCGCGCCCTCCTGTCGAGGTTGTATGGGCCTGAGGATTGCCAACTGGATTCTTCCAAGTCGTCTAGACCCCGCCTGTATGTTTATTTGTTTCTTTTTTCTTTTGTTTGTTTTACCCACCAAACAATGTCTGACGGTGACGCGCAAAATGTTACTTGCCAGAAAGATATTGTAGCTGTAAGACCGCTGCACGAAAATTGGGACGGAGGGGATCATGTTGACGGTACGCGAGCGGACGAAAGCACTTGGATCGTGGGGAGAAGCTAAAGCCCTCACCCTATTGAGACGGGCCGAATTTTCCAAGCTTCGCGATATGAACGCAGAGACGTTCAACCATCCATTTGGCGATATATATGCCGAGCGCGACGGAAAAAGGTACCTAATCGGGGTAAAGACCCGGAACAAATATCAAATTAGCGGCCCGCTAAATCCGACGTACAACGTTCGGAAAAAGGGGGCTGATGTTTGGGCCATCGCTCATCGTTACAACGCTCAGCTCGCGTGGGTCACTCTACAGGTAATTCCCGAAGGAAGGATATTTTGGAGCTACTTCGGCACGATTGCCCTGATTGAAGATCGCGCTGAACGCTTCTCAATCCCGATGCGCCCGTCGGACACGCCAAAGTATGAGTGCCTTGCTGATGAGGAAGTCGACGGCAGCATCTTCCCTAAATGGTCGAATGGAGGCTACCGCCGCCAAATGGGCTCCATGCGCGTGAAATAGGTCACCGAGCAGAGGGGCAACCCTAGTCGGGCAGTGGTGGGCTCGGCTCTTAGAAAGGTAGCCTGCGGTTCCCTTTGCTTGTGGTCGAAAGACCAGTCATAAGTCCGTTCAAGGCTACCAACCACCACATATTCATCTATTATCACGGGAATCGGGCCGAACGGGTTGTCGAGGGGCTGCAGGGTCCGCCTACGTCTCGGGCCGCTCACAATAGCTTAGCCCGTCCAGGCCCAGCTTTATGGCTCATGCCGGTTTTTGATGTGTCGGGTAAAACACATTTCTTTATCCCGAGGCGGAACGGTTTCGCCACATGGGCTGTTGGACCCTTGGGAGGCCTGGGGCTCGTGCACGAAAGCGGATACCCCCATGGGCACGGCGGAGGAATACAGGCACGTCGCTTGGGACTGCCTGAAATTGGCGGATGCCAGCTCGAACCCCCAAACGCACGCATCTTTGCTGAATTTGTCCCAATACTGGGTCAGGCTGGCGGAAGAAGCCGAGCGGTCTCGGGCGCAGAGCATCAACGATCCGGAGCGGCGCGCAGACATGCTCCGGTTCGCCGGGATGTGGATGAGCCTCACGGAACCGATACAGCACGAACTCCGGGGTGCGTATGAATTGCCGCCCCAGAGGGCGGCTTAAAATTATTTCGGGTCGTCATCGCGCTGGCCTGCCGGCCGCGGCACACGCTCGCGCCCGCGCTCCGGCGCATCCAGCATCGCTGTCCTTACGCTCCGTTTAGAATTTCGGCTTACTGTGGCCGGATGAAACCGATGCAATTGGTGGTCTTGGCACTGGCCTTGATGCTGGGGGATCAGTTCCTGTTTGAGGGCCGCTATCGGGATGCCGCTTGGCTTCAATTGAGAACAGCCGGCGGTCAGCTCAACTCCGAACTATCGCGCATCAGTCCATCCATGTTCGGCAATCGCTAGGTCGAAGATCGACCGCCACCTTTGCCTGGCGCCGACGCGCAATCGAGACCGTCTTTTCAAGAAAGCCCGCTGTCGAGAATCTTGCGCAGTTGCCGCCAGTATAGTTGAACGAGCCTGTCCTGCATTCAATCCCATCGCGGCCACGGCAAATCCACCGCGTGGGAGCTCCAACCAATGGAAGATGGCGCATGTCCCGAGCTCGGGCCCTCATCATCCCGGTCACTCCGTTTCAGCAGAACTGCACGCTGGTGTGGTCGGAGACGAGCAAGCGGGCCGCGGTGATCGATCCGGGCGGCGACCTCGCCCAGATCGAGCGCGCGATCGACGAGGCCGGCGTGACAGTGGAAAAGATCTGGCTCACCCACGGCCATGTCGACCACGCCAGCGGCGCGGCGGAATTGAAGGAGCGTTTGCGGGTGCCGATCGAGGGGCCGCACCGCGCCGACCTGTTCCTGCTGGAACACCTCGCCGACAGCGGCCGCGCCTTCGGCATCGCCGGGGCCCGCAACGTGACGCCGGATCGCTGGCTCGACGAAGGCGACCAGGTCGATGTCGACGATCTCGTGTTCGCGGTGCTGCATTGCCCGGGGCACTCGCCCGGAAGCGTGGCGTTCTTCCATGCGCAGCAGCGCTTTGCGATCGTGGGCGACGTGCTGTTCCGCGGCTCGGTCGGCCGCAGCGATATTCCGGGCGGCAATCACCAGACCCTGATCGCCTCGATCAAGAGCAAGCTGCTGCCGCTCGGCGACGACGTGTCGTTCGTGTGCGGCCACGGGCCCACGAGCACGTTCGGCGCGGAGCGCGCGACCAATCCGTTTCTTCGCTAGCCGCCGCTGATTCCCTGGCAGCGCCAAAGTTCGACAGAGAGCGGGACATCCCGTCCGCAGGCTTTTTGCCCTTGAGAATAGGCCGGCGTAACCGCCGAGTTGGCGATTGATATCAGTCAGATTTGGCCCGTAACTCATCAGGCCGCCACGCAAGACGCTCCCATCAGGGCCTTGATCGTGCCGAAGGGATGCTCGATGGTCTCGCGCCGTTGGTGCATCTTGTCGGGATGCTCGTCGAGCCGGCGCTGCACCGCTTCGAGAACGTGCTCATGCTCCGAGCGGGTGATCCGTCGCTCATGGCGGTGGGGCAGCTGTGCTTGATGGCGCAGCTCCGGCAGAATGATCGAGCGCGCCGGTATCGCCGCGGGTCATTGCATTGCCACCAGCTCCCAGGGGAAAGCCCGACTGAGTGAATTGGGCGTCGCGGTCGCGGGTCTACCCATTACTGCGCCTTTCGGCGCGCCATTGCCCGTTTCGCCGTTCTTGCCGGGAACTGGGAAGGCATAGCCTATGATGGCTTTGGCGATGAGCCGGTCCGATCCCGGGGTGAGCCCGTAGCCGATCCCGAGATCAATATCGAATTTGCCGAGCTTGAAATCAGTGACCGCGAACGGCATGTGCTGCTGCTCCCGCAGCGGCAGGAAATGTCCGATCTCGCCGAAGTCAGCGTAATATTCAAGTCCGACGAAGAAATCCTTGCCGAGCTTGCGGGCCAGTCGCGCCGCCGGCGCGAAATCCGCCTCCCCGTGCTGCCCGAAGGTGAGATCGACGATCGGATTGATGATGAATTCCCAGTCGGCGTTGCGCACGCCCAGAATTGGCCGCACCTCCATCCCGAATCTGCTTTGCGAGAACTTCGGCGTCGTATAGCTGAACTCGAAATTTACGCCGTAAAAGAAAGCGCGCTCGGCTGCATGCGGTGTTACGAAGAGGTGGCGAATCTTGAATCCGTTCGAGAGGAGATGGCCGCCGCTGTCGACCGCGAACGGCGCGTAAAATCCGACCTCCCACCAATCAGTGAGGCCGTAAGCCACTTCAGGCGTGCCGTTGAGCGAATGGTTCGGGACTAGCCCCCCGGAGAATTCCGGCTGGGTGCGCCCCTGCAGGGTGTAGTTGAGATGCTGTTGAAAGGTCCACTGGCCGACTTCGGCGATCTCGGCGTTATAGACCTGGATTTCGTCCGCCGCGTGCGCCGCTCGCGGCGCAAGCGCCAAATGCGCTGCGACGGCGACAAGGAGGAGGCTGCAAAAACTCCCGCCCATCTGTCATCCGGCCATGCCGACAGCGAGATTGCGGCCATTGACCAAGTCTTGCCAACTCGCAGCTATCAGTCGTAACCATTATTCGGCTGCAAAGCCACAACTCTCTCTATTAGACGCCGGGATGGCGCCAGGGATCAATTTGTCATCGTTCGTAACCTCGCGGACAGAATTGCGAGGACCTTCGACATTCTCTTTCCCCTCTCCGCGCGGGCCCGCCCCAGAGCGGTCTCATTTTCCCATAAAGGGGAGAAAGGAACTGTGGCAGTTTTGCACCATTCTCGATAATTTCCTCCCTAGGCGGTTCGAGAGCTGCGACCGATGGTCCGCGGCTGCGAGGGCGGCAAACGCTTCAGCGGCTCCCCATATTGAGCTGGACTTTCCCCCCATCCCCCATTCCCGAGTCCGGTTGGCAAGCGTAACCTGAAGCCCCCGGTCGTCGCGTAAGTCCGGGGGCTTTTCTTTTTCGACCGCCGCCGACCTTGTTCCCGTGCATCCCTGTGCCATGATCCGGGCGTGATGGAAGTCGATTTGTACTGGCGCACCCGGAGCATCGCCGAAGCCCAGGCTCAGGGTTACACCCATCTGCGAGCGACGTGCCCACGAGACGCCGAGGATGCGGTCTTTCCAGAGTTCCTGCGTCAGCACGGCGCACAGGGCATCGCCCTTTAGCGGGTGGCTGACGTTGTCGACCAGGATGGCCGGGTCGCCGCAGGCGAGCGCCGCGGTGATGCGCTTGCGCTCCTCGCCCTCATCTCCGGTGTAGGACATCGCCGGCAGGGTGCGGCCGGTAGCGGTGATCCCCATGATCTCTGCCAGCAGCGTCTTGCCGGACGCCATGACGGGCGCGTCGAAAATAAACAACGGCGCGGTGCGCAGCGACCGCCGGACGAGCACCGTGATCAGGCCCGACAGCGCGACCGCTTTCGCTGCTTTGTCGACGAACGTGAATTCGCGAATGACGTCGTGGAGCTGATGGAGCGCGCGCCGGGCGTCCTCCTTGGTCGGTGCTGATGGGATTTCCGGGAACGTCACCGGGCCTGGATCGAAGAACAGGCTGGTCTCGGAATCGTATCCGGGGCGGTCCAGGATCGTTCCGTCCGGTCGCATAGGATTCGAGTTGGCCCTGAAAAGGCTCGACGGCCAGAAGAAGCTCCGGTAATCTGTGAATTGCATCAAGAGTAGGGCTATGCCCTCGCCAACCTGCGTGCCCGCGCAAGGTGGCTCCCGAAAGGGGATGCGGCCGATCGGCAACAAACCGGGTCGCACGAGTGCTCGCCCTCCTCGGTCACCCGCAGGAGGTTTTTTATGTCCAAAGACAAGCCCGTTACCATCCTTCCCGATGGCGGCCCGGACGTCACCTCGGCTGGCGTCAACTGGAACGAGGTCCCAGAATTCGCCCGGCACCATGTTGCCTGGATCGACGGCCGCCACGGCTCGGCGCAGGCGGCGCTGCCGCCAATCGATGCCGAGCCAGTACCGAAGATTTTATACCGCCTTTCCGCTCTGCATCCGGATCGGCCGACCGGATCGAAGGCGATGCTCGACGCGCATGGTGCTCGGGCACGGCTAGCCGGTCGTCGTGCCGGCGCATGGATCGTCAGCCCCTTCACGGGTTGGACATGGACCGTGTTCCCTGACGGTGAGGTAC
>WNFX01030376.1_pt1 | contig 10249 bp, 8 predicted proteins | sample 5400111 | NCBI WGS metagenome assembly WNFX01 (sample SAMN13153363, study PRJNA577476) | soil metagenome | isolation source: 40 cm soil or saprolite under grassland replicate 1 | place: USA:California | collected 2016-06-15 | reverse complement strand
TCGTTGCAGCGATGGATTTCAAATAGGCTCCCTGCCACTTGCTCCAAAGCCGCAAATTGCTGGGAAATCTCATCTTCTCCTGCTCTTACTCGCCGCCTTCGTCGAAATCCTGAACTTCATTCCCTGCCGTTCTATAAATTCCTGAAAATAGGCGTAAAATTCCGCACGATCTTGCATCGAAATTACTGATACAGCATCAGCCGTTTCGATAGCGTAAGGATAGCCATTTCCGCCAGCGATCACCTCGGCACGTACAACATCCAACACAGGCTCTAATACACCATCGTCGAGCATCCAGCGCGGAAACTCTAAACGTGCGGGGGCATGAGAAGATGAGGTTTGCAGGTAGCAGAAAGCAACGCTTTCGCGGTAAGGCCCATACCCCTCCAAAACATCCCCGCGAGCGCAGATCAGCGCCGGTGTACGATCGCCCCAGCTCAATTGATCCTGCCAGAGCAGCGCGTCGTGAATCCTTTTTGTTTCACGCAATACAGGTCGATCTTCCATCGCATCAAGTCGCCTCAGCATTGTGATGATATCGCGTGCATAACTCGTATTGACGAAACCAATCAAGGGCACGCGCTGCTGTTCAGATGTGCGCAACAGCGAAACAGCAGCAGCGATATAGCGTTCGCGGTAAGGGCTGGGCATTGTCAAAGCAAATGAGACCACCAGTGAACCATCGAAGAAGACGACCGGACTATGGGCTGGATCTCCCACACGGCGCGCGCTGGCGTACTGCTCCATCTGGTTACAAAGTGTCTCGACTTCTAACATATAGCGGCGGAGCGTCACCTGCATTTCAGAGTAGGGATAGCTGTCAGGATCACTGCTCTCACTTTTCGACTCCTCTATTATCTCCTCGGGTGAAAGCACCTCCAGGTGTACATCCTTGGTATATGGCCGACCGTGGGCATGAGGGTTGGCAAAGAAACCAACCTGAATGAGGGCAACCGGAATAGACGCATCACGCCAGGGCTGCAACTGGCTGCCATCGACCGCCAGCGTCGTGATCCCCTCAATACACTCGGCCCACTGGCGAGCCTGTTCATGATTGGTAAACTCGCGCCCAAAGGGAAACATCGGGGTAACGTTCGTGCCCGGCCTATCTACCAAAGCCAGCCAGCGGTCAAATTCGATACTTGGACGTGCACCCGCAGGTACATTGAAATGCGACACTGCAACGCCGCTGTCGCGTCTACGCTTCGCGTCAGCAGTGTCGAAAGGAAGTACGTGGCTGTCCTCAGGTGGCAAGATATCTTCCAGGAGCTTACTCGACGGATACCGTTGGTGGAGCATTTCCAGTGCATGGCGGTAGGCTTGCAATTGTTCGCCAAATGAAGCATCATACAGACTAAATTGACCTTTTTTAAGTTGCAGAGCCGCGTGCAGTTTCCCTTTATGAAGCATTTGCCTGAACCTGCTCTCTATCCCTTACCATGGCCTCCCCTCCTTCGTGATCCTCCGTCATGAACCGCGTTTCCCCGTCCACCTTGCGCAAACGTACCAGGCTATCAAGTCCTTGTTCAAAGGTATCATCATGGCTGATGACAATCAGTTGATCAAAGCCGCGCACACGGCGAATCTGCTCGGCAAGGTTCATGCGCCGCAATTCATCCATACTCTGTGTCGGTTCGTCAAAAAATGCGATATTGAGTGAAGAGAGTTTCTTAAGTAATGCAAGACGCACCGAGAGCGCCGCACTCATCTGCTCTCCACCGCTCATCTGCGCAAAAGTGCGGTTCACTCCCTGACGGCGTAGTATTATTTCATAATCGTTTTGCCAGGATAGTTGAGCAGAGCGGTCGCCCATAATCTCCCCAAAGATGCGATTCGCTTCGGCTGAAATATCACCCAATATGGCTTTCAATACATGAGGAGCCGCCTCCTTCATCAACTTGCGGAACAGATCCATCATCTGCTGCAACTCTTCAAGCGTCGCCTTTTCCTTTCGAGCCGCTTCTAGCTCGAGTAGAAACGCCTCTGCTTTCTGGATATCTCCCTCAAGATCTCTCATTTCTTTCCGCGTCAGTTGTATTTTTTCCAAAAATGCACTGAACTGACCTCGCTTATCCTTAATGTCTCGATCAACACCCGTCAGTTCTGCCTGGTTATAAGCGGCCTTCGCCTTAAAGTACTCCTCTTCTGCTCTTTCAAAGTCCTGCTGTGCTTGTTCAACAGTGACCTGTATTGCATAAAACGCTTGCTCACGTTGGGGTAAGAGACGAGCCGTCTGCTCATTTAACATGTAAGCCTTGTATCCACCGTGAGTCTGTTGCAGCACAGCTTCTTGCTCACTAATACGTACATCCAGTTCTGCATAGCCTGCAAGTTGGTGCTCTAACTCATGCAACTGCTGTTCAACAGCATGTAGTTCTTGCTGCTGCTGCTCGAGTTGATGCCGGTAGGCCGGTTCCTGCTTGATTATGTCGCGTTGAGCCTTTGTCTCACCGCGCGGATCATTCAACTTGCCCAGTTCCAGTCCAACCTGTTTCAGTTGCTCATGACTGTACCCTAGTTCCTTTGCTTGCTGACGGCGTTCCTGAATGAGTGCATCACACTGTCGCGCTTGCTCCTGCAACTGCTGTAATTGCATGCGCAGCCCTTCTAAACCGCGCACCTGCTCGTCAGCCTTTTGACTCTCTTTCCGCGCAGCTTCCTCCATGGTAATCTGTTGATCAACGAGCCGTAGGGCCTCCAATTCATCCATCAGACCGGCTATTTCGCGCTCTAATCGAGCAATCTCAATAGCCAGCCGCTGTAAATACTCCACATAATTATCGCGTTGCTCTACATACTGACCCAGTTTATCGAGAGCTTCTGCGTATTTTTTGACAGCGTTGATGCGCTCTGCAAAAGTGCTTTGCTGCTGATCTATCGCAACCAACCGCGCTCTATCACTTTCTACCAAACCATCTGTTAAGACATGGCTCGTGGAGTAATGGACAGAGACCGCCAGCCGATTGCTGCCTCGATTTAGTATAGCCTTCGATATTGCCTTCCAGTCGATAGCGTTGCTCAGAAAATTGTTCATATTGCATTTGCAAGGTGGGCAGTTCTTCCGCCTCAGCGCGATGCTCTTCAATTTTTGCAATAGCACCCTCAGCCTTGCGCAATCGAGTCGCAATCGTCTCACGCTCTTCCTGCTTCTGCCGCAACAATTCGCGCTTCTCGTTTAACAATCTTTGCCTGGAAACGCGCTCATTCAACTGCGCTCGCAGGTGCGCGACCGTCTCAATACGTTCCTGCAACAGTGCCGCCACCGGCTGCAGAGGCTCAATCTCGCTAATCTGCCGTTGGAAAACCTCCTGCTGCTGGAGGAAACCTGCGTGTTGTTGCACCAGGCGTTTCCCTTCCTTCACCAACTCATCATACTGTGCTACTTTGCGCGTCAACTCATCACGCTGCTTCTCGAGTTCAATCTGTTCGTCTACCCTGGGCAGCAGTTCGATGATTGCTTGAGTGCTTCTTCCACCTCTTGATAGCGTTTATAATCCTTACTGCTCGTCTCTATCACCTGCTGGGCCTTACGGGCGTGATCAAGCTCTTGCTTCCGCTCCTGAAGACGCTCCTGCGCAGTTTCCAATGTGTGCTTGCTTTTGCTGTAATGACTCTCTAATTGCAATAATTCGTCACGCTGTTTCGTCAGCGCCGCGAATCGTTCTTCTAATTGCTTGAGCTGCTCTGTTAGCTCAGCGATTTGTGTTGTCTGCTGCTGATCGAGTGCGCGTTTCTCTTTCAGCTCCGCACGCCAGATATCTAGATCTCGCGTCTCAAATTCCAGGCGTTGAATCTCCTTGAGTTGTGTCAGTAGCTGCTCCTTATACTCTTTCTGCGCATCCAACAAATAATCCGCTGCGTTCTTGTAGTCTTCTATTTGCAAAAGGGTATCAAACGTTTGTTTGCGCACACTGGCATTCTGCAAAAAGATGGAAGTAAAAGTGCCCTGCTGCACGCCAAGTGCGTCTTCAAAGAGATTGTCGAGAGGCCGTTCACGATCTATACCAAAGAGCTCGTGCAGTTTATCTATTACATCGGTACGCTGCTCAACACGGTAATCGGCCTCCCGGTCATAAACAAACCAGTAAGCACCGGAACCACAACGCCGCTCAACCGTATAGGTGCGATCATCACTGCCAACCAGGTGAACGACGACTCTTCCAAACTTCTCGCCTTCACGTACAAACTGCGCCTGGTTATAAGGCAAGGATCCAAAGAGAGCGAAGCCAATAGCTTCAACAATGGTTGTTTTACCTGCACCATTGGCCCCACTAATAGCTGTTGTGCCACGTCGAAAATCCAGGTTGATCTGACGATAGCTTTTAATATTCTCCAACTCGACTCGTGTAATCAGCATGGTGATGTAACCCAACCTTCCCAACAAACAAGCAAACGAAAAGACATGAAAGAATAAAACCTCTCTCCCAACTGGCTATTCTCAGTCTCTGTGCGGAAAATGGAAATAACCCGTTCGTTCAGGCGCATTATAACATGATTGAGAAGAGATTCTACCTACGCCGAACGATCATTTTCACCCCATACTTCGGCCGGATTGTAAGGTTTTTATTCGGGTCAGGTACGATTTTCTGACCCTCGATCAGTTCAAAAGTAACATGTTGGGCCAGTGTCGCCAGTAAAAGATGCCCCTCCATCATGGCAAAATGATTGCCAATGCAGATACGAGGACCCGCTCCAAAAGGCAGGTAGGCGTAGCGCGGGAGACGCTTTTCATTCTCTGGTGTGAAGCGCTGCGGGTCAAACTTTTCCGGCACAGGGAAGTAGTCTGGGCAACGATGCAGCGTATAGGGGCAAACCACCACGTACCTGTTCTTAGGGATAAAGTAGCCATCTATTTCAAAATCGTGCAATGCTGCCCTCGATATCCCGTAGGCAGGCGGGTAGAGACGCATTGTTTCCTTGAAAACCTGTAGTGTGTAAGGAAGATGAGCAAGATCTGCATATGTAGGAGCACGGCCGTTGAGGACGCTATCCACCTCTTGCTGCATGTTTTTATACACATCCTGGTGAGTGGCAAGCAGATACCATGCCCATGCCAGAGCGGTTGCTGTTGTTTCGTGGCCCGCTCCGAAGAGGGTTAGCGCTTCATCGCTAATCTGCTCATCGCTCATGCGACTGCCATCTTCTCCCCTGGCTTGTAATAGAATGGAGAGCAGGTCATTCCTCTCTGCTGGGCTAGCCTGCCGCTCGTCTATCATCTTCTGAATTCTGCCTCTTAGCACCGCTATGGCACGCCTGGTACGCCTGGTACGCGGCGTCGGCCAACTGAGCGGAATGGGAAAAAGCGTCGAGAGGGTATGGGTCACATGTCCAAGCACGGTAGTCATTGCTGCGCCAATTTCGTCGGCTTCCGTGAAGACATCGGCATCAAAGAGCACTTTGCCGACGATGCTCATCGTCAACTGTGTCATCTCTTGACTGATATCAACCATCTCCCCTTCTCTCCAGCCTTGTTGAATTTGCTCGCTGTATTTGACCATAGTGTCAGCATAGCCGGTGATTTGCCGTGGCTGAAATGCGGGAGCTATCAGTTTGCGCTGCCGCCGGTGGAACGCCCCCTCGCTGGTGAAGATGCCATTACCAATCACAGGGCGGAATGCATTATGCGTTGCCTCTCCTTTATCAAAATCATAGGTGTGCTCAACAAAGATGCTATGCACGTACTCTGAAGTATTGAAGATTACGAGTGGGAATGGGCCAAAATGGAAAGAGCCAACATCACCGCATTCCTGGGTCACACGCAGGTAGAGGGCCAGGCGATCCCGCTTGTGTTCAAAAAGGCTACCTACTACCGGCGGTTCCTGGATGCACGGGATAGGCTTAGTTATATTTTTTGTCTGTGTTTGTGTTACCACAATGGTATTCTTTCTAATCCCTGCCACGCAAGGCGATACAGTTCATCTTTTTCACTCTAATGATATTCTACAGTAGGCATCCGCCCAAAAACCATCTTGTGAAGTGTGGATTTGCCGTGCTACACTACCACCATGTTAACAGTTCAGCTCGACACTCATCTCAACACCTTTCACCTCGACCTCGGCTTCACTGCCGAAGTAGGCAAGACCGCCGTTTTGCTGGGCGAAAGCGGCGCCGGCAAAAGTACCGTTCTGCGACTTCTGGCAGGCCTGCTTCATCCTGAACAAGGGTATATCTCTTTCGCAGGCGTCACCTATTTTGATAGCAAACGTCATATCATTATCCCACCCCAGGAACGACCCTTTGGCTATGTTTTCCAGGATTACGTCCTCTTCCCTCACATGAATGTCTTTGAGAATGTCGCTTTCGGCCTGCGTGCGCAACATCTCTCTCGGCAAATCACACGTCAGCGAGTAGGTGAAGCGCTCGAACAGGTGCACTTGACGGGGCTCGACCAGCGCCGCGCAACGCAGCTTTCGGGAGGACAACAACAGCGGGTCGCCATTGCCCGCGCGTTAGCCCTGCAACCCCAACTGCTCTTGCTCGATGAACCACTGGCTGCATTAGACGTGCAGACACGACGCGAGGTGCGGCAGGAACTGCGTCATATCCTGGCAAACATTGGGATAACAACCGTACTGGTTACCCATCAATACCTGGAGGCGTTGCTCTTTGGGCAGTCCATTCTCGTACTCGATTCTGGCCAGATTATCCAGCAAGGCAGCCAGCAGGACCTCTTACTACATCCCCGTTCAGCATACGTTGCAGAACTGGTAGGTATGAATTTCTTCCGTGGACATGTTGTACATTGTGAAGCCACTACCCTCTGCACTATTGAGCTACAGAATGGGAATCGTACTCTGGAGGTTATGGCAGCGCAAGAAGATCACCTCCCGGCTAACAGGGTTCCAGGAATTGGGGAGGAGGCGTTTGTCGTGGTGGACCCCCGCAGCATCACACTCTATCAAAGGCTGCCCGATAGCTCGGCCCGCAACATCTTCTCAGGCGAGATTGTGCAGATCTTGCACCTGGACACTGCCATCGACAGAGAAAGCAGCCATGATGGGCGAGTACGTGTGAGCATTCTGCTCGATACCACCATGCCTCCGCTTACAGCCGAAATTACTGAAGCCTCCGCTATGCGTATGGAGTTACAAGAGGGAAAAACCATCTACGCTACATTTAAGGCCACTGAAGCGAGAGCCTATTCATGAACCGTCTCGCTCTTCCATTCACACGTCTCAGGTATAGCCTGCCGGAGAGACGCAGCCAGGCCATCTATATCAGTAACATCGTCTCGATAGACTGCCCAAGCTTTTGTTTTTTCCTCCGGATTCGCCGGTTTACGATAAACAGTAATACTGATACGCTTCCCGTTAGGGAAAAATTCTTCTTTGACACGCGTCATCTGTTCCCAACCTACTGCTACTACTTCCCCACTCTTACTGCGTTTAATCAATACCTCTGGCCCAATCTCAATCGTAAATGGAACGGGAGCAATGATACGCAAGTAGATGATAAAACCCACAATAAACAAAATGGCGACAATTGTACTGCCTATCGCCGACACACCCTGGTGGATAGCGATCCATAAAACCAGGGAGGTTATCCCCAGCACGCCAATAATGGTAACGATGCGCTTGAGTGGACTCAGCCCAGGCCCAATGAAAATCTTGCTCTGGGTCGATGACGATGATGCCATTAGATGCTCCCGTTAGAAATGTTCTATGTATCTCCAAAGCTATTAAGTGTATCAGGTGTATCAGGTGTATCAGGTGTATCAGGTGTATCAGGCAAGTTTGAGTCGGGGTGGCTCACTGTATCAGGTGTTTCAGGTGTATCAGGTGTATCTGATAAGTTTGAGTCGGGGTGGCTCACTGTTTCAGGTGTATCAGGTGTATCAGGCAAGTTTGAGTCGGGGTGGCTCACTGTTTCAGTGTATCAGGTGTTTCAGCAGAGGCGAGGAAATCACGTTTGATGGTGTATGGCTCCTCAAAAATTAAGAGGCCCTGTATACATCTCCCAGGGCAATCGCATCTAATTTCCCAAGGAGCTTGCAGAACGTGTCTATACTTCGAGCCATTGTAAGCTGCTTAAATCTAACACGGCTTCTAGCCTCAGTTCTTGAATTTAGATGCGATTGTCCTGACCCCACCTCCTGGGATGGAAATTCTTGAATTAGCATACGCGCCGTAAGCTCCCTGGCCTTCCAGACAGGGGGATAGAAGGTGCATGGTGGGAGTAGATAACCTCGCAATATCTATTATTGTGTGCTATACTTCTCTCATGAAGTACGCACTACAAACCAACAACAACGTAGCCTATATCTGCCATTATCATGTAGTGTTTTGCCCAAAGTACCGGCGTAAGGTGCTTGTCTCACCCATAGACGAACGGCTAAAAACTATTATCCTAGAAACCATTGAGCAATGGGGACAAGAGTTTCTTGAGATGGAAGTCATGCCGGACCATGTGCATCTGCTGATAGGATGTGACCCACAATTCGGTATCCATCGACTGGTCAAGTACATCAAGGGGACCAGTAGCAGGTCCTTGCGGCAAGAGTTTCCGCAACTGAAGCGCAAGTTGCCGAGTTTGTGGACGAATAGCTATTTTGTCGCTACCGTGGGCGCTGTGACGGTGGAAACGCTCAAGCGCTATGTAGAAGGACAAAAAGGCAAATGAGGAAGGCGTATAAGTTTCGGCTCTACCCAACGAAGCAGCAGGAAAAGACGCTCTTCTGGACGCTCACGCGTTGCCGTGAGTTGTACAATGCGGCACTGGCTGAACGTCAAGAAGCCTACCGCATAGCGGGCAAGTCCATCACGTATTATGAGCAGAAAAGGGACCTGCCTGAAATCAAGGCAGAGCTACGGGAAGAGTACCAGCAGATACACTCCCAGGTCCTTCAGGATGTCCTCTTGCGTCTGAAGAGGGCCTTTGATGCCTTCTTTCGTCGTGTCGAAAAGGGGGAAGAGCCAGGGTATCCCAGGTTTCAGGGCCGCAACCGCTACAACTCGTTCACCTATCCCCAGGGAGGCTACAGCCTCACGCACGATAGCCGTCTGTGCCTCTCGAAGATTGGCTCCATCAAGATCACGTTGCATCGCCCGATGGAAGGCACCATCAAAACCTGCACCGTCAAGTATGAGGCAGGTCAGTGGTGTGCCGTCTTCTCGTGCGAGGTAGCGCAGCCTGAACCGTTGCCGCTGGTCGAGAGCGAGGTCGGGATAGACCTGGGCGTGACACACTTTGCCGCCTTGTCAGATGGCACCTTCATCGAGAACCCGCGCCACTATCGTCGTGCTCAAAAGAAGCTAGCGAAATTGCAGCAAGCTCTGTCCAGGAAGAAACGGGGGTCTCATCGCCGTGAGAAAGCACGAAAGGAGGTAGCGAAAGCGCACCGCAAGATAGCGAACCAACGGAGAGACTTCCATCACCAACAGTCCAAGCAGCTCGTCCAAGAGCATCAAACCATCGTGTTTGAAGCGCTTGAGATCACGCATGTCAGCAAGCGTGCCAAGCCCAAACAGGATGAGAACGGGACCTATCTTCCCAACGGCTCGGCGGCAAAGTCAGGACTCAACAAGAGCATCCTGGATGCAGGATGGGGACAATTCCAACAGATCGTGACGCACAAGGCAGCATGCGCCGGTCGCACGGTCCTGAAAGTGAACCCCCGCTATACCTCCCAGGTGTGCTCGCAATGCGGCACCGTGCGCAAAAAAGACCTCTCGGAGAGATGGCATTCCTGCGAGTGTGGAGCAGAACTCGATCGGGACACGAATGCCGCCATCAACATTCTACGGGTTGGAAGAACCCAACGCGGGGCAACCTGTGTAGAAGCCTCTTGTCTTTAGACATGGGGTACTTCACTACGAAGGTCATATCGCACAATTACACCGTAGATTTTTGCTTTGGGTGGGTGCTTTTCTGTATACTATTAGTAACGCTAAGGCGTAGTCCTTCATAAGAGGGTTTCCTCGTTGTAGGCATCCTTGAGTATTGTTCTGTTTCACAACTGAACATTATGCAGAGAGGAGTTTCTCAAGATGAGCAGCGTCCGTGCAAGCAGTTCTACCTCCGTCAACCGTTGGGTCATTGCTATTGCGGCCTTTTATATGCAGCTTGTCTGAGGTGCCGTTTATGCAAGAGCGTAGCTTGTTACCGGAGCCTGTGCAGGCGGTCATCTCACAGGCCCTGGAGGTTGGTATCAAAACGCAGCCCTTTAGCATCGAGAGTGTAGAGAAAGCTCCACGCATTCGCGATGCCAAGGTATTTAAGAGCGTCTGCCCTTATTGCGCTGTCGGCTGTA
>WNFX01025932.1_pt1 | contig 10250 bp, 11 predicted proteins | sample 5400111 | NCBI WGS metagenome assembly WNFX01 (sample SAMN13153363, study PRJNA577476) | soil metagenome | isolation source: 40 cm soil or saprolite under grassland replicate 1 | place: USA:California | collected 2016-06-15 | reverse complement strand
GGGCTGCCGTCGAGCTCCGTTCCTGCTTCGACCACGACCGGCGGTCCTCCGTCCTCGACTTGCAGCCGGGCGAGCGTCCCGGACGCCACAAGGGCATCGACATGGGGACGGACGCGCTCGACACCGCCGCGCAGTCGCCAGTGCTCCGCGATCGCGGACTCTGTCAGCGCCCCTCGGGCACGGACCGCGCGCAGGACGAGCTCGCGGACGGCATCGCGCTCGGCCGGCGCAGGCGTTTCGAGGAGGTGCCGCGGGAGCACGCGCTCCGGCAGGTCGTACACTCGCTGAAACCCGCTCACCCGGCCCGCGATGACGAGCTCGCCCGCGCTGAACAGGGCCTCCAGGATCTCCTTCGCCGGCTTCCAGCCCCACATCGCGCCCTTGCGGGCCGCACCGTCGAAGTCGCGCGAGGCGAGGGGGCCGCGCTCGCCGATCGCCTGCAGAACCTGCTCGGCCAAGCCCGGGTAGCGTGCGCGGACGTCGCCACGCCACGGGTGATGCGTGCGGAACTTCTCCCGCACCCAGCCGAAGAGCGGCCAGTCGTCGGCGGGCAAGAGACACGCCTCGTGCGCCCAGTATTCGATGACGTGACCCTGCCCGAGCAGCTGCGCAACGGTTCCGGCGGGGTAGACGCCGACACGTGCCGAGACGGCCACGCGGTGGCTTCGCTCGACGGTCGAGATCGAGTCGAGCTGGATGCACGACGCACGGGCAATAGCGGCCTCGACCTCGTCTGCGCCGGCTCGACGGGCTCGCGGAGCGTAGCCCTGGGCGGAGACGACGAGCCGTCGGAGCGCCGGCAAGGAGACGGTGCTCACGCGACGCACGCTAGCGATCGGACGGCGGCTAGCGACTCTTGCTCAGGGCCTCTCGGCTCACACGTAGCGGCCTGAGCGGCCGAGCGAGCGTTCGGAGCTCGAGCGAGACCCGATCGGGCATCCGATACCAGCGTCCCCGGCGGAAGCGGCCCAGATAGACGCCGTAGCTGAGGAAGCGGTCGAGCTCGGACGAGGCGACGATCCCGGTGACATAGCCGTTGCGGAATCGAAGCTCGAAGGCGGGTGCCCCAAGGCGGGGCGAACGAGTGACTGGCGCTCGCCGCGGGCCGTAAGAGACGGAGCTCAGTAACGGTATGACGCGACGATTCTCGACCGGGATGCAGCGCATCGCGTTGCAGAGGCGAAGGTCGCCGGGCCCGAAGTCCTTCGCGGACGCGCCGGACACGCAGACGAGCCCGAGCAGGAGAAGCCCGGCTGTGGCGAGCCGTCGCACACGCCTGCTACGCCTGTCGAGCGCTCGAGGGTTCCGGCCGTCAGCTCGGAACACGTCCAGCCAGGATCTCCGCGAGACGCGCGCCGTCGATGTTCCCGCCCGAGACGATGCACACGATCCGGTCTTCCTCGACTCCTCCCGAGAGCGCCGCGGCGACGGTCAGCGCGGCTGCTCCCTCGGCGACGATGTGCGCTCGCTCGAGCAGGAGCCGGATCGCCGCCGCTGCGTCCTCGAGCGAGACTGCGAACGAGCCGGCGACCAGCTCCCGCGCGTGTTCCCACATCACCTCGATGAGAGCGCCCGATCCCGCGCCGTCGACGAACGAGGGTGTGAACTCGACCGGCGTCGGAACCCCGCCGTTCGCAAGGGTCGCGGTCACGGGCGCGCCGGTCGCAGGCTCGCACACGTAGATCCTGGTGCTCGGACTGACCGCTTTCAAGGCGCTCGCTACGCCGCTCGTCAGGCCTCCCCCACCCCACGGAATCAGCACCGCGTCGATCTCGTCGAGCTGCTCGGCGAGCTCGAGCCCGATCGTCCCGTTTCCCGCCATCACGGGCTCGTCCTTCACCGGGTGGACGAAGTAGCCGTCGACTCCCTCCCCGAGATCCCGGTCACGGTCCGCGTCGACCGCCGCCCACCAGCGCTCCCAGGGCAGGCTCACGATCCGCCCGCCGAGCCGCTCGACAGCAGCCAGCTTCGCCGGGGAGGCGTTGTCCGGTACGACGATCGTCGCCGGAATGCCGAGCTCACGCGCCATGAACGCGACCCCCTGGGCCATGTTCCCGGTGCTCGTCGTCACGACTCCGCCGGCGAGCTCGGCGCGCGGCGCGCTCAGGATCGCGTTCGCCGCACCGCGCAGCTTGAAAGAGCCGATCGGCTGCAGACTCTCGAGCTTGAGCCAGATCTCGGCTGGCGTGTCGTCGACGTGGAGGCGGACGAGCGGGGTCACGTCGACCGTTCCCGCGATCCGCTCGCGCGCGCGTTCGATGTCCTCGAGCGGGATCAGAACGCGACCTCCGTCCCCACTCCCCGCTCGCGGGCTCGCCGCACGACGAGCTCGGCGGCGGCGAGGTCCTCGACCGCGATGCCGAGGGACTTGAAGATCGTGAACTCCTCCTCGTCCGCGCGTCCCGGCGCGAGACCGGCGAGGACCTCGCCGAGCTCGGCTCTGATCTGCTCCGGGCCGATCGCGCCTTCGGCCGCCGCGATGAGGTAGTCGCCTGCCTCGTTGAGTGCCGACTCGCGCCGGTCGACGAACAGCGCGCCGCGGCGCAGCGTCTCGGTGTCGAGCTCGCGCGCGGTCGGGATGCTCGAGCCGACCGCGTTCACATGGGCGCCCGGTGCGAGCCAGCGATGCTCGAGGACGGGCTCTCGCGCGGACGTCGTCGTGCAGACGACCTCGGCGCCGAAGAGGGCTGCGTCGGGCGAGGGCGAGGCGATTGCACCTACGTCGGCAGCCAGCTCCTCGGCCGCCTCGATCCTGCGTGCCCAGATGCGGATCTCCGGATCGTCGAGCACGGCCCGCATGGCGTCGACGTGCGCCCGAGCCTGGACCCCCGCGCCCAGGATCGCGACGCGCGCGGTGTCTGCTCGTGCGAGTGCCCTGGTTGCGACCGCGGAGACCGCGGCTGTGCGAATCGCAGTGATAGGCGAGGCGTTGAGCACGGCGACGAGCTCGCCGGTCACTCCGTCGTGGAGGAGGACGGCACCCTGGTGCGCGTCGAGCCCCCGGGTCGGATTGTCCGGCGTCACGACGATCTCCTTGAGCGCGTACACAGCCCGCTCACCACCCCGGTGGGCGGGCATGAGCCCGAGCAGCCCGTCCGTGTCGGGGGGACGAACCATCGAGCGCAGCGGCTGGTAGAGCTCACCGCGCGCGAGCGAGGTCAGCACCTCGGTCATCGCCTCGACGCACGACTCCATGTCGAGGAGCTCGCGCACTTCGGGCTCGGAGAGGACGAGAAGGCTCATGGGAAGAGCGCACCGAGGCTATCGCGCTCGGCCGGACTCAAGTCCAGCGCAAGGGCTTCCCGAACCGGATCGAGGTGGGCGGGACGCCTGGGGCCGAGAACCGCCGCCGTTACGTCGGGATGCGACAGCACCCACGCGAGCGCGAGCGCGGCCTTCGAGACGCCGCGTTCCCGCGCCTCCACGGAGAACGCCTCGAGCCCGTCGAAGACGCGGTCCTCGACGAGATGGAGGTACGGCTCGGGCCGGGTCGCCATGCGCGATCCCACTGGCGGTTCGCGCCCGCGCTCGTACTTGCCGGTGAGCCAGCCTCCGCATAGAGGTCCGAAAGGGGCGAAGCCGAGGCCGTGCTCCCGGCAGACGGGAAGGACGCTCTCTTCGGCGTCACGATCGAGCAGCGAGTAGGAGTTCTGCGCCCACTCGAGGCGTGCGAGCCCCTCGAGGCCGGAGATCTCGACCGCCTCGGCGAGCTGCCGCCCGGTGAAGTTCGACCCTCCGACTGCACCCACCTTGCCGTCACGGACGAGCTCGTCGAGCGCGAGCACCGTCTCCTCGAGACGTGTGTCCGGGTCCCAGGCGTGCGCCATGTACAGCGGGACTCGCTCGAGCCCGAGCCGTTCGAGGCTCGTATCGATCTGACGCAGGATCCGCGACCGCGAGAGACCGCGGTCGGCACCCTCCGCCATCGGGTTGAAGGTCTTCGTGGTCAGGACGAGCTTGTCCCGCACCTCGGAACTCTTCGTCCGGACCCACCTGCCGATGGCGAGCTCGCTTCGGCCACCGCCGTACGCGTCGGCTGTGTCGAAGGCGGTGATTCCCAGGTCCCAGGCGGCATCCATGATCGCGAACGCCTCTCTGTCGCTCTCGCCCTGGCCGAAGAACGCGGGCGCCGACCCGACGCCGCCGAAGTTCCCGCAGCCGAGGATGACACGCGAGACCTCGATCCCGCTTCGTCCGAGCTCGCGCTTCTCCATCGCCGACCTATGCGGCTTCCAGGGCCCGTACCGGAACGTGGGTCGGTAGGCGTGCAAGCACGACCATGCCGAACGCGGCGAAGCCGGCGCTGAACAGGAAGACTCCGTCGTAACCGACGAGCGACGCGACTCCACCAAGCGTCAGCGCGCCGAGGGCGAAGCCGACGTCGGCGCAAGCGCTGAAGGTGCCGACGACCGAACTGCGGTCGAAGTCGTCTGCTCCTGAGATCGCGAGCGTCATCAGGGCCGGGAAGGCGAGAGCGGCTCCGAGCGCGAAGATCGACGTTCCGAGGTAGAGCCCGATCGGCTGGTTCCAGAGGCCGATGGCGAGAAGGCCGACGGTCAGGAGGACGAGCGCCGAGCCGGCGGCGCGCTTCGCACCCCAGACGGCGTCATAGCGAGCGTCTCCGAGCACGGCTTCCCCGAGCACAGGCCCGAGCGCGAGCCCTCCCCAGAGCCCGAGAGAGTAGAGGCTCATCGCCTCGCCGCGCCGGTCCGCAGGGGCGAGGTCGGTGACGATGGTGGCGGCGCCGACATAGAGCAGAGCCTCGCCCAGACCACCCAGGAGCCGGAGTCCGACCAGCGCCCAGAGTGAGCTCGCGAGGGTGTAGGAGGCGACGGTTCCCGCGACGACGAGCGGCCCCGAGACGACGAGCAGCCGTCGCCCCCGGCGATCGCCGAGCTGACCGACGAGCGGCTGGAAGAGGAGGGCGGTCGGACTGACGGCTGCCACCGCGATGCCGATTCCGATGCTCCCGGCTCCCAGCTCGTCCTTGGCGTAGACGGGGAGCACGGGCAACAGCATCCCGATCGTGAGGAAGACCCCGAGCTCGGCGACGATCGTGAAGACGAAGGGTGGTGTGAGCAGTCGCTCGGGGCGGTCCATCGCCCGATACAACCAGATCCGCGCGGGAGCCCGGCAACGCTCTGATAGAAGCTCGCCGGTGCGCTACCGCAAGCCGGGAAGCAGCGAGCTCGAGGTGTCGGAGATCGCTCTCGGCTCCTGGCTCACGTACGGGGTGGGGGTCGGAACGAAGGCTGCGCGTGCGTGCGTGGACAAGGCGTTCGACGTCGGCATCACCTTCTTCGACACCGCCAACGTCTACGGTCGCGGCGCAGCCGAGACGGTTCTCGGCGAGGTGCTCGCGGGTCGCGAGCGCTCGTCGTACGTCCTCGCGACGAAGCTCTACTTCCCGATGTCGGACGAGGACCGGGGGCTCTCGGCCGAGCAGGTCCGCAAGCAGATCGACGGCTCGCTCGCCCGGCTTCGCACCGACTACGTCGACCTCTACCAGTGCCACCGCTACGACTCGGAGACGCCGCTCGAGGAGACGATGGAGGCGCTCACCGAGGTCGTTCGCCAGGGAAAAGCCCGGTACATCGGCTGCAGCGAGTGGAGTGCCGCTCAGATCAAGGCATCTCTCGACCTGCCCGGAGTCGAGCGGTTCACGACGAACCAGCCGCTCTACTCGATTCTCGTCCGCCGGGTCGAGGCGGAGGTCATCCCGCTCAGTACGGCGAGCGGCATCTCGCAGATCGTCTTCTCTCCGCTTGCGCAGGGTGCGCTGACCGGGAAGTACCGCCGCGACGAGGCTCCCCCCGAGGGTTCGCGGGCGACGTCGCAGCGGATGGGGTGGGCGATCGATCGCTACCTGCGCGACGACGTGCTCGCGGCGGTCGATCGACTCCGGCCGATCGCAGACGGGCTCGGGATCACGATGGCGCAGCTCGCGCTCGCCTGGGTTCTGCGCGAGCCAGGCGTGGCGTCCGCGATCGTGGGCGCGACGCAACCTGAGCAGGTGGAGGCGAACGCATCGGCATCCGGGATCGAGCTCGACCGCACGACCCTGGCGGCGATCGACGAGGCGGTCGCGGGCGTGGTCGAGTACTAGTTCGAGGGCGGTCCGGTCGACTCGCGGACGACGAGCCGGGTCGCCAGCTCGACCCGGAGCGTCTCGAACCGTTGCTTCTCGAGTAGCCGCATGAGGATGCTGACCGCCATTCGCCCCATCTCCTCGAGCGGCTGCCGGACGGTCGTGAGAGACGGAGTAACGATCGTCGCGTGCTCGATGTCGTCGAAGCCGACAACCGAGACGTCCTGCGGGACTCGCAGCCCGCGCGTTCGAGCGGCCGCGATGGTCCCGATCGCGAGGTTGCCGTAGTCGCGGCCGACTACGCGCCGCCCGTCATCTACGTGACGGAGAACGGCGCGGCGTTCGGAGACGTTCGCGGCCACGACGGTCGCGTGCGGGATCCGGAGCGGCAGGACTATCTCGAGTCGCACATCGATTCGGTTGCGCAGGCGGTCGCGGAGGGAGTGCCGGTCCAGGGCTACTTCGTCTGGAGCCTCCTCGACAACTTCGAGTGGGCGCACGGCTACTCGAAACGGTTCGGCCTCGTCTACGTCGACTATCCGACTCTCGAGCGGGTACCCAAGGACAGCTTCTACTGGTACCGCGACTTCATCGCGAGTCGGCGGGCGGCGCCGTCTCCTGCGGGACCGGTTGCCGCGGGCTCGAGCTGAGAGGATCCTGGAGCAAGGTCCGCGAATACGGCGGGCATGTCCAGCGTCGACCCCCGGTTCCGATACGAGGCTCGGCGTGAAGCCGCGCCCGCCGTCGTGGCCGCGCTCGGGGTGCTCGTCGTTTTGTCGATAGTGAGCCGCGTCGAGGGCTGGGAGGTGCTGCATCGCGTTCACTGGTGGGCCTGGCTCGTGCTTGCGCTCCCCGAGGTCGTTCTGCTCGTCGACTTCCTCTTCGGGGGCTCGCTCGTCCGCACGCGCCGCGTGGCGCTCGCCTTGCTCGGCGTGCTCGTCGTCGGAAACCTCGTAGGCCTCGCCATCCTGGTCGCCGGACTCGTCAGCACGAACACTTCCCAGCTCTCGGGCGGCGAGCTCCTCCTCACCGGCTCTGCGATCTGGATCACCAACGTCATCGTCTTCGGCCTCTGGTACTGGGAGATCGACGACGGCGGACCCGTCGCGCGTGCACGGCACTCTCGGACGCAGCCGGACTTCCAGTTCTCGCAGGACGAGAATCCCGGGCTCGCGCGCGAGGGCTGGGGCCCGCAGGTCTGGGACTACCTGTACGTGTCGCTCACGAACTCGATCGCCTTCAGCCCGACCGATGCGATGCCGCTGACGCGACACGCGAAGGCGTCGATGGCCTTGGGCTCGGTGATCTCGGTGGTCGCGGTTCTCCTTGTGGCCGCCCGTGCGGTGAACGTCCTCGGCGCCTGACCGCGCCGGTGTAGCGTTGTAGTCTCGTCGTAGCGTGACCGAGCCGATCAGCGTCGAAGAGCTCCAACTCGCAGCGCGGAATCATGGAATGCCGCTCGAGGCGCTCCGCTGGGATGTCACTCCGCTCGGCCTCCACTACCTTCTCACGCACTACGACATCCCGGAGGTCGATCCGGGTTCCTGGCGGCTCGAGGTCGACGGCCGCGTCGAGCGGCCGCTTTCGCTCACCCTCGAGGAGGTACGGGCCCGCTCGGCCGTCGAGCTCGCGTACTCCAGTGGGCGATCTTCTCGCCGAGGCCGGGGTCGAAAAGGACGCCGTGGAGGTCGTCTTCACCGGCCTCGACCGTGGGGTCGAAGGCGACGAGGAGCAGCTGTACGCGCGGAGCGTCGCTCTCGAGGAGCTACTCGGCGGGGAGGCGATCCTGGCGTACGAGGTCAACGGCGTCCCGTTGCCGCCGCAGCACGGATTTCCGTTGCGGCTCGTCGTTCCCGGCTGGTACGGCATGACGAGCGTCAAGTGGCTCGCCCGCCTCACCGCCGTCGACGAGCCGTTCGACGGGTACCAGATGCGGCACAGCTATCGACTCCGCGAGGAGGACGACGACGAGGGGATGCCGCTTACTCGGATGCGGCCCCGCTCGCTCCTCGTGCCGCCCGGGATTCCCGAGTTCCTGAGTCGGCGCCGGATCGTTGCGACCGGCCGCTGCGAGCTGCGCGGGCGTGCGTGGTCGGGAATTGCCGACATCTCGGGCGTCGAGGTCTCGACCGACGACGGCGAGTCCTGGTCGGACGCCGAGGTCGAGCGAGACGGTCTCGGGCGCTGGGCCTGGCGTGCATGGCGCCTGGAATGGGACGCTCGTCCCGGCGAGTTCGTTCTCTGCTCTCGTGCGCGGGACGCGGCGGGAAACGTGCAGCCCCTCGAGCCCTCCTGGAACGTCGGCGGCTACGCGAACAACGCGGTGCAGCGGGTCGCCGTCACGGTCACGGGCTGACGGCCGCAGCAGGGCTCGCAGGAGTGCGACGCCGATGCTCGCCATGACGATGAAGAAGGCGAAGATCGTCTGACCGCGGACCTCGGTCCGCCAATCGCCAGAATCTCCAGATGCCCGCGTTGGAGCATCGCCCGCTCGGCACATCCGGGATCGAGGTCTCAGCGCTCGCACTCGGCTCCTGGCGGACGTACGAGCGGATGTCCCGCGGCGACGGGCTCGCCGTGATGCGGGCGGCGCGCGAGGCCGGCATCGACTTCCTGGACGACGCACGCTACGACGACGAGACCGGTGAGGCGCCGATTCCCACCGGCTACTCGGAGGTCGTCTTCGGCGAGCTCTTCCGCGCGTCCGGTTGGAAGCGCGAGGAGGTCGTCATCTCCAACAAGCTCTGGTGGGAGTTCTGGCCCGAGCAGAGCGCAGCAGGGGAGATCGACGCGTCGCTCGGTCGAATGGGCTTGGACCATCTCGACCTCATCTACTCGGAAAAGCGGCCCGAGGGGCTTTCGGTCGCCGAAGTCGTCGAGTCCGCGACCGGGCTCATTGCCGCTGGAAAGGCGAGGGTCTGGGGCGTCCTCAACTGGCCTGCCGACGAGATCGCAGAGGCGGGTCACGTGGCGCTTGCGGAGGGTGTGCCCGCGCCGTGCGCGGCCCAGCTCGCCTACAACCTCGTCTGGCGCTCGACCGTAGAGGACGAGGCGGTCGTCGCCGCACTCGACTCGTCGGGCGCGAGCGTCGTCGCCTCGGCCGTGCTCGGCTTCGGGGCGCTGACCGGGCGCGGCAGGACCGGTCGCGCTGCGGAGACGCCGGATACGGCCGACTGGCAGAGGATGTTCGAGGTCGGTGAGCGGCTCCGTTTTCTCGCGGCCGAGCTCGATACGTCACCGGTTCGCCTGGCGATCGCCTTCGCGCTCTCGAACCCGCATGTCGCGGCGGTGCTCTTCGGCGCCAGCCGGCCGGAGCAGGTCGTCGAGAACGTCGGCGCGCTGGAGCTGCTCGAACGGCTGGGCGAGGACGAGCTGGCCGAGGTTCGGGCTCTCGCCGCATGAGGCTCGCGATCGTCCTCGGCGCGTCGATCGCCGGAGTGGCGGTGCTCGCGTCGCTGGCAGGCGCGGCGCGATCGCCCGTCATCGTGGTCGATCCCGGCCACGACGCGTACGCGAACCTGGCGACCGAGCCGATCGGCCCGGGCGCTTCGTTCCGCAAGATCAAGGACGGCGGGGGCACGCGCGGTGTCGTCTCCGGGCTCCCGGAGGCCATGCTGAATCTGCGCGTCGCCCTCCGGCTCCGGGCGTTGCTCGAGGGAGCAGGCGTTCGCGTCGTGATGACGAGGACGGCGACCGAGGGGACGAGCATGGGGAACATCGCCCGCGCCCGAATCGCGAACCGTGTGGACGCTGCGCTCTTCCTCCGCATTCACGCCGACGGCTCCGTCGATCCGAGGACGAGGGGCACGCACACGCTCTACCCGGCATTCCGCAACGGGTGGACGGACGACATCTACGCCGCGAGCAAACGCGCTGCGACGATCGTCCAGAGCGAGGAGGTGCGCGCACTCGGGTTCCCCGACGCCGGGCTCCAGGAGCGGACCGACTACACGGGCTTCAACTGGTCGAACGTGCCGGCGATCCTCGTCGAGATGGGGTTCATGACGAACCCGACCGAGGATCGCCTGCTCGCGACGGCCGTCTACGAGCAGCGAGCAGCGGTCGGCCTCTGCCGCGGGACGCTCCGCTTCCTGCGCCGATCGGACGTGAGGTGCGGATGACGACGAGCTCCCGCGACCGGGCGCGTCGTCGGCTGGGGATC
>WNFX01015927.1_pt1 | contig 10255 bp, 10 predicted proteins | sample 5400111 | NCBI WGS metagenome assembly WNFX01 (sample SAMN13153363, study PRJNA577476) | soil metagenome | isolation source: 40 cm soil or saprolite under grassland replicate 1 | place: USA:California | collected 2016-06-15 | reverse complement strand
GCGGCGTGCATTGCCAAAATGCAAACCAGCCAAAAGAATCGGGTCTTCTTCATCCAAATGAAAACTGGATAACCGACTTCGATCAGACAGATAGAAATTCCGAGGACGGGCAGGGCGTATTTGAATCGAACCAGAATGTCGGGGGAAATGAGATTAAACGGTGGCCGTATCAGCGATCGCCAGAGGTTGGACCCATTCCACCAGCCGCTGCCGAGAAATTTTGCCATGCCACCGAAAAAATAAACGAAGCACAGGTGTACTTGTAATACGCGCCGCCAAAAGCCCAAGAGCCGTGGGTTCCTCAGCTTTGTTTTTACCAGCCGGCTATCTACGGAGTATCGGTCTGGCAGCGGCGACAACATCAAATAAAAGAGTGCCATTGTCATGAAGTTGTCCGCGCCGTATGCGAGCAATCCCCCGCTCTCAGCAGCGCAGAGGTGAAGAAACCATGCAATGATCGCCGCCGGGCGACAGAGAATTCCCAGCAGCAGACAGCATCCCATGCAAAGCAAGCAGGCCCAGGCAACCGAAAGGACTGTTTCTTCCCCGAGGCCGATGTGCCGGCCGAGAAAAACGAGCCACCCAAGTTTCGGAATGAGCGGACTGTCGAACGAGGCGATTGCCTCTCCCAATTCGCGGCTGACGAGACCCTTGCCAGTCGCGGCGAATAAGTAGTGCCAATCACTTCTTAAGAACAGCGCATAAACAAGCACTTGCAGGCCCATGCCAGTACGGAAAACGGCAAGCCATGTGTCTGTTTCTGGCGAAAACAGAAATTCCATTACGCGTTTCCATACGCCTGAGGCGAAGCCCAGCGGGGTCATCGTGGTAATGGCTGTTTCCGGAAGGTTTTTTCAGAAGCTGATAAAGGAAACAGAGTTGCTCGAATTTGAAAAAACTTTGTTTTCTTCGTTTCCTTCTGTTCGGGTGACACGCCAGCGCGTCGCAGAAAAAGATTCTTACAGAAGGTAACGAAGTGAACCAAGATCGTAACTGGAGAAAAGTTTAGGCCCTTCATCATCTTCATTTCCTTTTTGTTCCTCTTTCTTTTATCCTCGCTTCCTTCTGCTTGATTTGCTCCAGGCAAAATCATCCGCGAGATCCCGTTTTTGAGAACCCCCTCATGAAAATTGATCAGCAAGCCGATCGGAACATCCAAGGATGTCGAAACGCAGCGGCTCATCAAAAACGAGGCCTTTGTATTCCACGCGGACCAATTTTTGAGTCGTTGCAGGAATCGAACGCAGTTCCAACTCGCGTAGCATGCATCGCTCGTAGATCGACTCAATTAGTCCAGGGCCTTTGTGCCGATGAACTTCTATTGCCGCCCCGATGACTTCCCGGCTAAGCTTGTCTGCCCTGTCGTAAAGTCTATGCATAGACGCAGATTCTAAACAGAAGAGGCAAATCGAATCCGGAGAACTCTTCGTTGTCTTCGTTTCCTTCTGTTGAGGAAAATTCTATTGCTTCTCCTCCTCACGCAGACTGAAATCGTAGCTGAACATGGGCTGGAACGATTCGCCTTTCCCATGCTCAAAATCGCTGATGCTCGGTGGGCTAACCGACCCGAAAGTGGCGCGAATTTTTTTTACGTCAGGGCGCTCGCGCCAGACAGACAAGGCGAGCATCTTTACCACCACTTCCCGCAACGGCTCGTAACGATTGTCTGCCAACCGGTCTAATAAACTGTCCAAACGCAGACCGGCTGCTTTCCCAGTCACTCGCGGCGACTCATATTCTACGCGCCCGTCTTCGTAATATAATTCCAAGGTTAACTTGTGGTAACCTGGAATGTTAGGCGCGAAAAAACTGTATCCCGCTTGGATACCGGCAGCGTGCAGATAGGTCGCTATACTCCGCCGCATCGGACTGGACGCGGCCGCTTCCTTTCCCAGAACGAATGCCGCAATCAGCTCAGCCTTGCGCGCGTACTTGTTTAGCGCTGACGGCAAAATGGTAGCGCCTTCCGCGACAAGCGAGAACAATCCAGCAAGACAAACAGCTGTTATGAGGAAGAAATGTACGCCGAACCAGGTCACGTAAATGCTCTTCGAAGTCACCTCAGAATATTTTTACAGAAGATAATGAAAGGAAACGAAGATTTCTTACCAATTACCTTAAAAACTTCTTCGTTGTCTTTGTTTTCTTCTGTTAGTTCTCTTTGTTCTGATCGATGCAGGAAAAAACGGCGCGTTCGGCGGTGGCGCATGCTGGCATCGGCATCTTCCCGGCACGCCGTAGCCTAGCCAAAGGCGGCTACCAATGGGGCACTGGCTGGAAAGTCAATGCCGCAGTACACGAGACCGCCAGTCCCGAGACTTTTCGGGACTGGCGCATCGGTCGTCAGCTAAACCAGCAGCTTAAAGGGCCGCTGCAACTGATTTCAAGTTCTCAGTCGCGGCCTTACTCTCGCTCGTTCCGGGCAGAACCTGCTCCACAAACCACATTCCGTTCGGCACCCGCTCGGCATAAAACAGCCTGGCTTTATCGGTTTGAATGCTGTTCAACGAGCGAGCCACAGAGTTTTGACTCGGCGTGTGGATTGTAAAGGCACTAACCCCGACAACGGCCACAGCCACGAGGATTCCCGCGACAAGACGTTTAGTGATTCCAGCTAAGTCTTTTTTCATAAGTTGGTATGGTGCGTATATGGTACGCATACTTGCGTGTGCAGTCAACAACAAAAATCGCTTTGCTCAAAACGGAGGTACTTGTTGCTCATTATTTTGGCGCGAGCGAAGCGGCGATCGCTTCGAACCGCGGATCGCCTCGTAGCGGATCCCAAAGTGGATTGAGACGCAAATCGCCATAGCTCAAATGGCTGGCCGGCAGCTTCACTACTGTAGCCAACCGTTCAATTGCGCGGTCCTTTTCGCCCGTCCACGCATAAATAACGATCAGATACTGCGCCAACATCGAACCCTCGACGGCACTCTTGCTAACTGGCATCAGCTCGACCGCGCGTTCACCTTCCCGAATCGCGTCCTCCTTGTTTCTCAGAGCAGCGTCAACCACACCGAGCGCACAAAGAGCTTGGGCGGAGTTTGGTTGATGACGCAAAATTTGCACGAGTTCTTTTCGCGCGTTCGTAAACGCGTCGCGGGCTGTCGGCCCATCGCCACGGATCCGGGCTACAAGACCCTTCCACCAATTGCAAGGGAATGGAATGTTCTCCTCATTGCATCCGTCCTCGGGCATCGCGTCCAGCGCGCGCTGGGCCGCAGCCGGATCGCGCTCGCGCAAGGCGAGGAAGAGCCAGTGGTACACGAGAACAGGTGCCGCGATTGGGTCCTCGGTCAGGATTGCCTCAATTGTGTTATGCAACGGTTTAGGGTCTGCGCGCCATTCCAGATCAACCCACGCGCGCCGTACCCGGCTAGGAATATCTTTTGGAGCTATGGCAAGCACCTGATCCAGAGTGGCAGCCATCTCCTTGTACCGGTGCAGAGCTTCGTAAGTAAGAGAGATTTGCTGGAGTATGGAGAAATTACGCGGGTCCAGCTCCAATGCCTGCTTCATTTCCTCGAGGGATTTCTCCCAGCGACCCTGCCTCCGGTAAATGTAGCCAGACATAAGGGGAATTCGTGATTCGTTCGGAAGCGTCCGCCGGGCGGCAGCCAGCTCCTCCCGGGCTAGATCGTAATCCGCATACGCCCAGTAAAGATGTTGAGCGAGAGCCAAATGCGTCTCTCCAGATTCAGCACTCAGGCGGCGAATGGATTGGATGGCTGTTTCGGCCAATTGAAGGCGGGCTTCGGTGTGATCGAAACCGAGGAAGTAAATCCGGTCATGCGCCCCAGCCAGCAGATCATAGGCCATAGCGAACGATGGGTCGCGCGCCGCAGCCTGCTCAAGCAGTCCCACGGCCTGGAGTAAATCTTCTCTTGCCCGCGTGCTAAACGAAATGCCATCGACCAGCTGTTTGCCTCGCAGGTAGAGATCGTACGCAACGAGGTCCGTCGTTGGCGGCTTTTGGATGGCGGCTTTCTCGACAGACGAGACTTTGGTATCAAACTTATCTGCGACTTTTAGGGCAATCTCGCTTTGGAGGGCAAACACGCGGGTCAAATCCCGGTCGTATTCCTCCGCCCAGACCTGAGTATCGGTGCGGGTATCAATCAATTTGGCGTTTAAATGGATTTTGCCAGCTTCCCGGCGCACGCTGCCTTCGAGCACATATGGGACGTTTAATGCGCGCCCGATTTCCTGTGTGTTATGCGCGCCACGATATCGTGCGACGCTCTGGTGGCTGATTACTTTAAGATTGGCTAATTTCGCCAGCTTACTCGAAACGCCGTCATAGACGCCATCAGCGAAGAACGTGTTTTCTTTATCTGGGCTGAGACTTTCAAAGGGCAGCACGGCAATGCCAGTTGTTGGCGGAGGGTTGGCGAATTGACCTTTCCAAATCAGTGTCCCCACCACAGCTGCGAGCGCCACCGACAGTACCGTCATCGCCGCAGTCATCCGATTACGCTTTGACCAGCGCCAGAGGCGCACGGGCAACGAGACAGGACGCGCGATAATCGATCGGCCGTCAAGCCAACGTTCGAGGTCTTCGGCCAGAGCGCCAGCGGACCGATAGCGCGCAGTCGGATCGCGCTCCAAACATTTTGCGCAGATTGTTTCCAGATCTCTGTCCAGCGTTGGGATAAGCGAACGCAATTTCGGCGCTGGTTTTTCGGATGCTTGCTGGATCACCGCCAGCGCGTGCTCGCCTAAAAACGGCGGACGCCCAGTCAAAAGGTCGAACAAGATCGCGCCCAGACTGTAGACATCAGCCGCAGGCGTAAGCTTCGCGGCTTCGGCCACTGCTGGATTCGCCTGCTCAGGCCCAATGTAACCAGGTGTCCCGAAAATGGTCAGGCTGCGCGTAAGATCGCTGACGCTATCTAGCCATTTGGCCAGACCAAAATCGCTCACCAACGGTTCGCCGTGTCCGTCGAGCAGAATGTTCGCCGGTTTCAGATCGCGATGCAGGATGCCTCTGGTGTGCGCGTATTGCACCGCGCGCGCCACCTTCACCATCAACGCCGCGGTACGGCGCGGCTCGCGACGCAGAGCCGGCCCAACTTTGACCAGGCTGCCGCCAGCGGCAAACTTCATGCTGAAGAACGGCAGCTCATCTTCGCACTTGCCCACTTCATAAATGGGTAGAATGTTTGGATGATCCAGGTGGGCCGCTGCCTCCGCTTCGCGCCGGAAACGCGCCAACGTCTCCTGCGAATCCGCGTGATAGGCAAGGATGCGTTTTAATGCAACGATGCGGCGCGAGTGCCGTTGCCGCGCCCGATAAATCACGCCCATCCCGCCGCGCCCGATCTCTTCCAGAATCTGATAATTGCCCAGCCGCCAGTCGGCGTCGCGCACGTCGATTTCACTAAGTACATCCTCCAGCGTTTCTCCGTTCTGGCCCTCGCGGTTTTGACTTGCCTCCGTCGGCGTTTCCTCAGGCAGGCCTTGAGAAAGCAAACAGCTCAGGCAAAGTCCCCGTTTGACGCGCGATCCCGATCCGCACTGCGGACAGGCGACTGGTTCCTTTTGCTGATGCCCTGAAAGAGGAATGCAGGTAGAGCTCATGGGGGGGCGGTCAGATTAGAGAAGGTTGCAAACGTTGCAATAAAAAAAGCGCAAATTTTTCACCAACTTATTAACACGGATATTCACAGCAGTTACGGCGCGAAGCTTAAAATACAAAAAAGCGCCCCGAGCACACCCGCGCACTCCAACTTCCGGGCCCCGCTTATGTATGCGCCTTCTATACGTATCTATAGCGCATGTCAAGAACAAATAGTCCCGCACTGCTGCACGAGAAACACAGCAAACGTCTCCCGCGCGTTTTGCACGAAGTGGCATTGGGGGGAAAGCCAAAAACATTGGCTTTAATGGTAGAACATCGCGCTATTGTGTCTATCAGGCTGCTATCTGATTGGGCGCCTGTTTTTGACCTAAGGCTGCGGTGCGAACTCCCCTAGGGAAGCAGTTGAGTTATTAACAGCAGCGCTTAGGGCGTTAGCAGTTCAAGCGGCTTACTTGGAGAGAAATTGAGCTAACGAATTACTGCTTGCTAAAAATTACGCAAATAAGATGATTAGCGCTCGTGAATCCAGCTGATGCTGCTGCCAATCGGCCCTCGTCCGGTCGTTTCGTTACGACACGCTGGAGCGTTGTGCTTTCTTGCGCCGATGCGCACGGCGACGACCAGAAGATGCACAAGGCGCTGGCGGAACTTTGCAAAATATACTGGCGACCGGTCTTTGCTTTCATTCGTCGCAAGGGACATTCGCCTCCCGATGCCCAAGACCTGACGCAAGATTTTTTTGTCACGGTGCTTAAAGGTCAGCTTCTGCAGCGCGCTAATCCGGCTCGCGGACGCTTCCGTTCGCTGATGCTCAAGGCGCTCCCGGACTTTTTGCGCGATGCGGAAACAAAGCGTTGCGCGTCGAAACGCGGTAGCGAGATGCGGTTTGTTTCCTGGGATGATTGGATGGCCGAAGCGCCATCGCATTTCTCGATCTCCCAGCAGGAATCGGAGGGATGGCCGGCGGAGCGGATTTTCGATGTGCGCTGGGCGGCGGCGATGGTCGAGCGCGCTTTAAGCCGACTGGGTGAGGAATGCGAGAGGCGCGGACGCCGGCGCGTCTTCGATATGCTAAGTCCTTGTCTGGCGGCAGAGCGGGACGATGTTTCTTATTCCAAGTTCTCAAAAACCCTCCGCATTCCCGAGGCCTCAGTGAAACGCCTCGTCAATCAGCTGCGGGTTCGTTACCGGGCGCTGCTCCGTGAAGAAGTCGGTCGGACCGTTGAGAAACCCGATGAGATCGACGACGAACTCCGTTATTTATCCGCGGCATTGACTGCCCCGGAATAGCTTAGGAAAACTCGAAATCCGGAACAAAACGTTTTCGGTGCGACGCGAATGACGCCGATTGACGCGACATAGAGAGGCGAAGATCTCGTTGTAGAGATACGGATGACGACGCGTTTTGCCCTCGCTGGCATCATCAAGCATCCAGTATCCAGCCCAGCGTCCCATCCGATTCTCGATAAAATCTGCAAATTCGGGATTGGGAGTTTAACCCTAGCGAGCGACGGCAACTCAATCGCGAACGCGAGCGGCTGCTGAAGAAATCCGAGTAACGCTGTGGGTCAGCCGGGTCGGCTACTTCCTTCTCTTGCAATTGCAGCCGACACGCCCGCCTTTACAGACGGTTTTTTGCTAAACGGGATTCGATCGTTTCGCATAGCACGTGGAGCAGAAGCTGGTGCGCTTCCTGAATTCTGGCAGTGGAATCGCTGCGAACCAAAAGATCGACATCGGCCATGCCAATGGTTGAACCGCCGTCGCGACCGAGGAAGGCAATCGTTTTCAGCTTGTGGGCTTTCGAGGCTGGGCGATCTTTTGTAAAGCGTACCACAAACTCTGTTGCAAAATGGGACGCATCAGCGGCGCTGCCGCCATTGCCGCAGACGAGCAATTTGTTTCCAGCGCGCAAAGATTCCTCGATCAGATCCGCAGCCTTCGCGACCTGCGCGTCGAGATCGAAAAGCGATTGAAGCGTCTGGTTCGCCGCAACGATTGCCCTCTTTAAAATTTTAGAAGAATTGCGCATGGACCATTAGCTAGCCCGACCAAATCGTAACTGGAACAACAGCACAGAAACCAGATTTTTCTTTCGCGCAGGTTTTTGGGGACTTCGCCCGCCAGTTTCCGTAGAACTTCTTGAAAGAATCAGCCCACTCCGCTGTGAAACTCTCGACTTTACACCTGATCTCCTTGGCGGCCGTAATGTCGCGCCGGCGCTCCTTCCGGGTGGAACTCGGTGGACTTTTGCCGGAGGCACGGTCTCTGGAATTTGAAAGTGGCTTAGTAGTACAAATTTCGGACGTTTCGCCCGAAAGCAACGAAACGGCCCTGCCCTCAGCGGAGGCCCCCGGCAAAGCCGCCCAGTCCGCGTTAACGGCAGGGCCGCTTGCTCACGAGCAAGCGACAATCCATGCGGTAGCGGACGCCTTGCGGTCGCGAGGCTGCGCTCCCGCTGGTAATTTGGCAGACCAGATTCCGCGCGGATCGCCTTGTGATAATGAACAAACGGAGCGAGTTGAGGGACCGGCGCATCGCCGTGATTTGGCCTTGCTCAACAAGGCGAATCTCACTAAAATCCCCGGTCTTGAGCTCAGCCAGTGCGAACGAAGGAACCGTCAGGCCGGGCGCGTTCGTCACCACGCGCTGGAGCCTGATTGTTTCCGGTGCCGGCTCCAAAAGCAAAGAGCAGGAAACCCGTGCAGCACTCGCCGAGCTTTGCCGCATCTATTGGCGGCCGATTTTTGCTTTCATCTGCCGACGTGGTTATTCGACCCAGGACGCCGAGGACCTCACGCAGGATTTCTTTGTGATGATACTGGAAGGTGATTGGCTTAAGAATGCAGACCCCAGCCGCGGCCGTTTCCGTTCGCTGCTGCTCAAGTCGCTGAAGAACTTTCTCAATGACGCCGCCGACAAAATTCATGCCCGCAAACGCGGAGGGGACGTGAGCTTCATTTCGTGGGACGCCTGGATGTCTGAGGCGCCGTCGGAATTGTCGATGTCAACGCAGACGCTTAATTCCTTGCCCGCGGAGCGACTCTTCGATGTGCGCTGGGCGGCGACGGTCGTGGAACGCGCGCTTCGACGCCTCCGCGAGGAATGCGAACGCAAGGGGCGGCGTCGAGTTTTCGATGTCTTAAGCGCCTACCTCACGGTGGAGCGGGACGATGTCTCGTGCGCGAGTTTGGCCACGAAGTCGGGGGTTCCCCAGGGTACGGTGAAAAAGTTACTTTATCGCATGCGGCAGCGCTACCGCTGGTTGTTGCGCGATGAAGTGGCCCAGACAGTGGAGAATCCTGCTGACATTGAGGATGAACTCCGCCACCTCTGCGGTGCGCTCGCGGCCAGTTCGGAGCAAGCCAGATAAATGATTTACCCTGCGCTGCTACGATTTGCCTTTCCCCACGTTATGTTTGAACAACGGACTTTGTCTTCTGTGTTTGCTCCAGGCCGGGCTGACTGAAGATGAAGACTCCAGAAGCGGGAGTCTCGACACACTCCTCTCCGAAATCGAATAAAGGCGCGATCCTCCGCCGAGGCTTCGACAGGCAGGCCAACTTGGCGCCTCGGGCGCCGCGGAAGTAGCCGCGCCACCTTCGTGGCAGAAGTATCCGAACGTTTTGCGCACGTTAATTGGAACTTCGCTGCCCATTTCTGTAAAAGGCCCCGGCCCACGACGGCCAGCCCGCAGGATCGCCTCCCCGACTACCGGTAAATTCTTCCGGGCCTGTAAAATATTTGGGACCTTCGCCCTCCAGTTTCCGTAGAAGTAAGCATGCGGGAGATTAAACGAACTCAACAGCGGCCTATCCCGACATATCGTGGCCCTTACTCTCCGGCGGGAGCGACACAAAGCTGGCCCCACTTGGTTTTCGTTCCCGGTTTTGGCGGCCGGTTTTCGCCCTTTTGAGAGGGAGCTTTCCCAGAATTTACTCCGTTGTCACATTTCCTTGATAGCCGAAAAAACTAAATGTGGTTCCCTCCTCGTTCTAGAGCCCTCGCCAGTTAGCGGGATACGAGCAGTTAAAGGAACTCACCAGATGAGGGCAGAAAGTCACCTCCCGGACGCGGGGGGCGCGACCAAGGGCGGCAGCCTGTCCTACAGCGCTTCGAACGGAAACGCTCCTCATGTTGCCAGCGAACTCTCGGCAACCTCTCTGCGCAGGGTACCTGGCTGGAAAGCCTGTCTCGATATTACGTGCATTCTGCTTTTACTGCCGCTCTGGCTGCCACTAATGATTTTGCTCATGCTGGTGACGCGAATCGCCTCGCCTGGTCCGATCTTCTACCGTCAGAAACGCGTTGGCTTGTGCGGCAGACATTTTTTCATCTGGAAGTTCCGCACCATGAGGTTGAGCGCGGAGACACAAACTCACGAGCGCTATTTCGAAAATTTGATGCGGGTTGATCGCCCAATGACGAAGCTGGATGCTTATGGCGACCCCCGCCTGGCTCCTTTCGGTCGGGTTCTGCGTGCAAGCGGTTTGGATGAGTTGCCTCAAATTTTCAACGTGCTCCGCGGTGAGATGAGTCTGGTGGGTCCGCGGCCGTGCACCCCAAATGAATTTGCCCACTATGAACCGTGGCAACGGCAACGCGTGAACTGTCTGCCGGGCCTGACCGGATACTGGCAGGTAAACGGGAAAAACAAAACCACGTTCCGCGAGA
>WNFX01007466.1_pt1 | contig 10255 bp, 10 predicted proteins | sample 5400111 | NCBI WGS metagenome assembly WNFX01 (sample SAMN13153363, study PRJNA577476) | soil metagenome | isolation source: 40 cm soil or saprolite under grassland replicate 1 | place: USA:California | collected 2016-06-15 | reverse complement strand
GGCAGCGGGGGTGACGCCCCTGGCCACGAGCCGGGCGGCGATCGGCACCGAGGCGCACTCGCAGCCGGGTAGCGCGATCCCGGCCAGGCCTGCCACCGGGACCGCCAGCAGCGGCCGGCCCGGTAGCGCCCGCGCCAGCCAGGCAGGGGGGACCAGCGCGGCCACGGCGCCGCTCAGCAGGACCCCGAGCACCAGGAACGGCAGCGCCTGGATGGAGATCGACACGAAGATCGTCGCCCAGGTCCGCAGGGCGGGCCCGTCGAGGACCCCCGCCACCAGGCCGCGGCTGCCGGCCGCGACCACCAGCAGCAGCACCAGGAAACGGGCGTCCAGCAGGCGCCGCTTGATCGCCGGTGCCGCCTCCACCCCAGTGTCGGTGGGCGACCCAGCCAAGGATGAATGCTGAATACGGACCAATGGCTAAGGATGCTACCGCGTGCGCCTGGGAAGAGCCCTATCCGGTCAGGCCCTCGGTCACGCCTTCGCTCAGGTCGGCGGGATCGGCGGCGGGCCGGCCGAGGGGAGGGTGACCGTGAAGGTAGAGCCCTTGCCGACCTCGGAGTCGACGGTGACGATGCCGCCGTGGGCCTCGGCGACGTGCCGCACGATCGCGAGGCCGAGCCCGGTGCCGCCGGTGCGGCGGGTGCGCGCCTTGTCGACCCGGTAGAAGCGCTCGAAGATGCGGGGCAGCTCGACCGTGGGGATGCCCTCTCCGGTGTCGGCGACCTGCAGGACCACGGTGCCGTCGGCGGCCTCGACCGAGACGCGCACCATGCCCCTGGAGTTGGTGTGGCGCAGGGCGTTGTCGAGCAGGTTCGAGAGCAGCAGGCTGAGCTGAGCGCGGTCGCCGCGCATGGTGGTGCCGGCCTGCAGCGCGGTGCGGAGCCGCACATGGCGCTCCTCGGCGCGCTCGGCGTAGGGCTCGACCACCTCCTTGACCAGGCCGACCAGGTCGAGCGGCTCGACGTCGAGGGTGCGGCCCTCCACCCGGGACAGGTCCAGCAGGTCGCGCACCAGCGCCTCCAGCCGCTCGGCCTCGCGGCCGACGCGGGCGGCGAAGCGGCGCGCCTGCGGCGGGTCGTCGCCGATGGCGCTCTCCAGGGATTCGGCCAGGGCGCGCAGCGCGGCCACCGGCGTCTTCAGCTCGTGCGAGGCGTTGGCCACGAAGTCGCGCCGCAGCACCTCCAGCCGGCGGCGCTGGGTGATGTCGGACAGCGTCACCACCGTGCGCCCGGTCGGCCCGCGGTCGGCCAGCGGGAAGGCGCGCAGCGCCAGGGTGCGGTACTCGGGCAGTACCACCGTGACGATGCCGGTCACCGGGGCCCGCTTGGCCGCCGCCTCGTCGGCCAGATCGGCGACTTGGGCGACGCCGAGCACGCGCCGCAGCGGCAGGCCGGGCCGCAGGTCGTCGGGCAGGCCGAACCAGGCACGCGCGGAGGGGTTGGCGACCAGCAGCCGCCCGGCGCCGTCCAGCAGCAGCACGCCGTCGGCGAGCGCGTCCAGGATCTGGCTGGCCCGGTCGCGTTCCTCGGTCAGCTCGTCGAGGCGGTCGCGCAGCCGCGGCACCATCGCGCCCAGCTCGCCAGCGATGCCGCCGAGGTCGTTCGGGTGGGTCCAGCGCCAGCCCGGCAGCGCGATCCGCGCCAGCCGGTCGACCGAGCGGGCCAGGCCCGGCAGCGGGCGCCCGAGCGTCCGGGCGGTGATCGCCGTGAGCGCCAGCGCCAGCCCGGCCAGGCCAACCCCGAGCGCCACCAGCGCCGCGACCGGGACCGAGGAGCCGGCGGCGGCGGCGATGAACCCGGCCAGGGCCAGCAGCGCCAGCGTGAGATAGCCAGCCAGCAGCGGCCCGACTGGCTTGGGGAGGTTCACTGTGCGCCTCCGCCCGTCGCCTGTCAGCGCTCCAGCCCGGCACGGACCGCCTTGGGCGGGACGAGCGTGCGGACTTCGCCGGTGACGATGAAGAAGACCTGCTCGCCGATGTCCACCGAGTGGTCGCCGATCCGCTCCAGGTAGCGAGCGACCAGGATCATGCGGCTGGCCCATTCGATGGCACCTTCGTAGTCAACGTCGATCTTCTCGGTTTGCCGGAAGATGCGCTCGTTGAGCTGGTCGAGGGGCTGGTCGAGGATGGGTAGCCGTTCAGCCAGGTCGAGGTCGCGGCGGGCGAAACTGGTCATGGCGGTGGCGACCATCCGCTGGGCGTGGGTGCCCATCTCGGTGAGGGTCGCCATGATCTCGGGAACCGGCGGGTAGCCCTTGACGAGGCGGACGAAGCGGGCCATGTTCACGCACAGGTCGCCCATGCGCTCGATGTGGGCGTTGATGTGCAGCACGCCCGCGACCAGCCGCAGGTCCTTGGCGACCGGCGCCTGCAGCGCCAGGGTGCGCAGGATCTCCTCCTCGACCTCGACATAGGACTGGTCGAGCTGGTCGTCGCGGACCACCACCTCGTCGGCGAGGGTCAGGTCGAAGGCGGCGAGCGCCTCCAGGGTGCGGTCGAGCTGCGACTGGACCATCTGGCCCATCTGCAGCAGCTTCGCCTCCAGGCCGTCGAGGCGTTGCTCGAAGGTGGTGCGCACGTTGCCTCCTGCCTGGCTCCTGCCTGGGGGTTCTCTGTTCTGTTACCAGTTCCAATCGTACGCCGTGGCCGTCGAACTCCCTGAGGGTGACAAGATGGCCAGGAGGCAAACGCCAGGTGAACCTTGCGGGCAAGGCGGGCGAGGGGAGCCCCGGCCCTTGCCGGTCTGGACGAAGCTGTGGAAGCGTACTGTTTGGACTGCCGCGCAAGAGGGCTGGTGTGCGTCGAACGGGGTGGTACGTGCCAAAGGTCTTGGTGGTTGACGACGAGGAATCGCTGCTCGACGCGATCCGCTACGCGCTTTCCCGCGAGGGCATGGAGGTCGTGACCGCCCGCGACGGCGCCGAGGCCATCAGCGACTTCGAGGCGGAGCGTCCCGATCTGGTGGTGCTCGACCTGATGCTGCCGACCCAGAGCGGCTGGGACGTCTGCCGCCGCATCCGGGCCTCCAGCGCAGTCCCGATCCTGATGCTGACCGCCCGCGACGCCGAGGTTGACCGCGTGGTCGGCCTGGAGATGGGCGCCGACGACTACGTCACCAAGCCCTTCTCCCTCCGCGAGCTGGTCGCCCGGGTGCGGGCCCTCCTGCGTCGCGCCGGTCCCTACCAGAACGGCCCCGCCGCCAGCCCCCCCGGCGCCGTGCTGGAGGTCGCCGGCATCCGCCTCGACCAGGAACGCCACGAGGTCTCGGTGCGCGGCGAGCCGGTCAGCCTCCCTCTCAAGGAATTCGAGCTGCTCGAGATCCTGATGGAGAACCGCAACCGGGTCCTCACCCGCCAGATGCTGATCGACCGCATCTGGGGCTTCGACTACGTGGGCGACACCAAGACCCTCGACGTCCACGTCAAGCGCCTCCGCGCCCGCCTCGAAGAGGATCGCCACGAGCCCAAGCTGATCGTCACCGTCCGTGGCGTCGGCTACCGCTTCGACGGCTGACCCTACCCTCTTCGCTTCAAGTTCAACTTCAGCCTCAACCTCAAGTTGAGGCTGGCCCCTTCGGGCGCGCGTTACGCTGTCTTTAACTGCCATTCTACTATGATCATAGTAGAGCAGTAAAAGTCAGGGTCGTGAAGTCGGGAAGGAGCCAGTCGCCAATGTATGAATTCCGCCTGGACGGCCGCTCGGGGGTGCCGCCCTACCTGCAGCTCGTGCAGCAGGTGAAGCAGGCCCTGCTGCTCGGCTACCTGCAGCCCGGGGACCAGCTCCCCACCGTCAAGGAGGTCGCCGCGACCCTCGCGATCAACCCCAACACAGTGGTGAAGGCTTACCGGCAACTTGAGCATGACGGCCTGGTGGTGCCCCGGCCAGGGCAGGGGACCTTCATCACCCGCACGCTCAACGGGGTCGAGCCCGGCGCCTACGCAGCGCTGCGCCGTTCGCTGGAACGCTGGTTGCGCAGCGCCTATGAGGCAGGGATGGACGAGGAGGCGGTCAACGCCCTTTTTTCCACCGCCCACCACGAGCTCCGCGCTGAGGGGGTCGCATGATGATCACAGACACCGCGTTCGCGCTCCAAACCGAGCGGCTCGGCAAGCGTTACGGCCGGTTGTGGGCGCTCCGTGACTGCACGCTCGCCACGCCGGAGGGCAGGATCATCGCCCTCGTCGGCCCCAACGGCGCCGGCAAGACCACCCTGCTCCAACTCGTCGCCGGGCTGCTGGCGCCGACCGAGGGGACCGTCCGGGTCTTCGGCGAGGCAGCCCGCGCCAACACCCCGGCCGCCCTCGCCCGGGTCGGGTTCGTCGCCCAGGACCACCCGCTCTACAAGGGTTTCACCGTCGCCGAGCTGCTCAGGATGGGCCGCCGGCTGAACCTGCGGGGCCAGTGGGACCAGGCGCTCGCCGAGCTGCGCCTGGCGGCCGTCGGCGTCCCGCTCAAGCAGCGCGCCGGCAAGCTCTCCGGCGGCCAGCAGGCCCAGGTCGCGCTCGCCATGGCGCTGGCCAAGCGGCCGCGGCTGCTGCTGCTCGACGAGCCGGTGGCCAGCCTCGACCCGCTCGCGCGCCGCGAGTTCATGCAGACGCTGATGGGCGCGGCGGTCGAGGACGGCCTCACCGTGGTGCTCTCCTCCCACGTCGTCGCCGAGCTGGAGCGGGTCTGCGACCACCTGGTCCTGCTCACCTCCGGCCGGGTCCGGCTCGCCGGCGAGGTCGATGAGCTGATCGCGAGCCACCGCCTCCTGACCGGCCCGCGCAGCGACCCCGCAGCCGCCGGCCGGATCCCCGGCGTGCTGCGGGCCACTCACGGCGACCGCCAGACCACCCTGCTGGTCCGCGGCGCCGCCGGGCCGGAACGGCCCCCTGTCCACCCCAACTGGCAGTCTCACCCCGTTACCTTGGAGGACCTCGTGCTCGCCTACCTCCAGCTCCCGAGCGAACCCGCCACCGATCCAAGCGCACGCCCCGAGCAAGTGGAGGTGGTGCGCTGATGGTCTGGCTCACCTGGCGCCAACACCGCGCCGAGGCCCTCGGCGGTCTGCTCGCGCTTGCGGCGGTCGCTGCGATCCTGCTTGCCGTCGGCCTGCCAGCGCACCACGCCTACGGCAACAACGGCGTCGCCACCTGCGCCGCCCAACTCCACACCAGCCAGAGCTGCAGCGACGTGATCAGGCAGTTCACCGTCCGCTACTACAACGGCGTCGCGACGCTGATCGGCTGGCTCAACTTTCTGCCAGCATTCATCGGCGTGTTTGTCGGTGCCCCGCTGCTCGCCCGAGAGTTCGAGCAGGGCACCTGGCGACTCGCCTGGACCCAGGCAGTGCCGCGTACCCGCTGGCTCGCCGTCAAGCTCGTCCTGCTGGTCGCCGCCGTCGTCGCGCTGGCCGCGGCGCTCACCGCCCTGTTCACCTGGTACCGCAGTCCCTTCGACCAACTGCAGGGGCGCATGGGCGCCGGAGCGTTCGACTTCGAGGGACTCGCCATCTTCGCGTACATGCTGTTCGCCTTCGGCCTCGGCACCCTCGCCGGCGTCCTGATCCGCCGTACCGTGGTCGCCATGGCCGCCACCCTTGGCGGCTTCATCGCCGTCCGCCTCCCGGTCGAGTTCTTGCTTCGACCCCACTACCAGCATCCCGTCACCCTGATCAGCGACTCGCCCGACAACACGGGAGTGGCCCGTACCGGATTCGAGATCAGCCACAACATGGTCGACTCCTCCGGCCGCGTCCTCACCGACTTCCAGGAGAGCCACGTCCTCAACACCGTTCCCCGGTCCGTCCACGACCCCAGGACCTGGCTCACCGCCCACGGCTACCACTGGCGCGAGGTCTTCCAGCCCGCCAGCCGCTTCTGGCACTTCCAGCTCATCGAAGCCGCCATCTTCATCGGCCTGGCAGCGATCCTTCTTATCGCCGCTGTCTGGCTACTCCGCCGCCGCGTCGGCTGACCTGGCCTCCGCGAACACGCGGGCGTGGAAGTGTGCTGTCAGGTTGGCGACGTCGGCGCCAAGAGAACGGCGGTCGGTGAGCGGCGGGAAGTGCTCGCGAGCGTCGGCGGCGAGGCGGGCAAGCTGCGAGGGCGGGTCCTGGTTGCTGCGGGCGAGCCAGTGGCCGGCGGCGGCGGCGACCAGGGCGAGGGCGGCGTCGAGGCTGGCGGCGGCGGTCTGTTCGCGGGACCAGGCGAGGAAGGACGGGGCGGTGACGTCGTTCTGGCCGGGGCCGGCGCGGGGGAGAAGCAGCGGCTGGGCGGCGGCGCGGGCTTCCTCGGAGTAGCCGACAGCGACCATTAGTAAGAGGTGGAGCAGCAGTTCGCCGCCGTCGGCGCGGGTGGCTGGGGGAGAGAGGGTGAAGGTGAGGTGCTCGACGTGGCGTTCGGCGAGCTGGCACAGCTCCGCCCAGCAGACCGTGAGGTCGTGCAGGGCGGCGGGGGCGGCGGCGTTGTGGTAGCCGCCGGTGGAGAGGACGCGGCCGTCGGGATGCTCCGGGTCCGGAGCGTCGGGTGCGGGTGGCAGGTACACCGGGTTGTCCGACACTGAGCGCAGCGACACGGTGGCGGCGTGTTCAGCGGCGTCGAGGACGCGCTCGGCCTGGCCGAGGACGCGGGGGAGGATGCGGTAGCTGACCGGTGCCTGGTAGGGCCGGCGCCCGTCCGGGCTGGCGGCTTCGGGCGCGCCCTCCACACGGTCCATAGGATCCATATCCAGCAGGTCCCGCAGCCGCCGCAGGGCCCGCGCCTCGTGCTCGTCGCCCCAGAGGGCGTCCAGGGCGGGGTCGTATGCGCCCAGCGGCGCGCGGAACGCCTCGGCCGACAGCGCGAAGACCTCATAGGCGAGGGCTAGGCGGGCGCGGGCGGCAAGGGCGGAGTCGGCGATCAGGGCGGCGGCACAGGGCGAGCCGTTGATCAGCGCCAGCCCCTCCTTCTCACCGAGGTCGCCAGTTTCGAGCAGCGGCGCGAACAGGTGCCCGAGCGCCAGGATCTCGCCAGAACCGCCATTGCCCTGCAGCGGCACCGCCGGCAGCGGACCGCGCCCGGGATCCAGCATCGCCGCGACCGCCTCCAGCAAGCGACCGCTGACCGCTGCATGCCCGTCGAGCAGGTTCGCCAGTCGCGCCAGCACGATCCCCCGGGCCACTCGCTCCGGCAGCGGCTCCCCGAAGGAGGCGTCCCGATGCGCCGCAGTCGCCGCATGCAGGCGGCGCTCCTCGGCGCTGAGCCGCAGCGCGGCCCGGTCGCCGTACCCGCTGGTGACCCCGTAGACCGTCACCCCGGGGCGCTCCAGCAGCCGCAGAAAGGCGGCCCGCGCCGCCTCCACTCGCTCCACCGCCTTGGCGGCGACCATGACCCCTTCGTCCCGCCACGCCACGCGCTCGAACAGCTCCAGGGTGATCTCCGAGCGCGACGAAAGCGTGACAGCCATGCCCTGCACGGTAGCGGACAGGGCCTGGCTGGCAGGTGCAGGATCAGGTTAGGGGTAACGATCTGATAACGGCGTTTGGACCTTCCGGGTGTAGTGGGCGCTACCTGCGAGAATCCCGCAGAACCGATCGCTAGACCGATTGCTTGCGCGACCAATCCGGGGGGGACATGCGGAGATTTGTGATGGCGACCCTGCTCGCTGGTGTCATGACGGCAGGACTTGGGGCCCCTGCGATGGCTAGTAGTGGCTGGTTGCGGTTGGCCCCGACGACGGTGACGCAAGGGCAGACTCTCTCCATCACCGCCCGCTGCACGGGCTCCGGCCGGTCCGTCACGGCATCCTCGTCAGCCTTCAGCCAAGACGCCAAGCTGACCCGTGATCGCCTCGGCATCTATTCGGGGGCGGCGACGATCTCCTCGACGGCACGTTTGGGAACGCATGTGGTGACTGTGCACTGCGTCCAGAGCGGGAGCCTCCCCAGTACCCCTCGCGGCAGCACCACGGTGGTCAGCAGCAGCTCGGGCAGGAGCACCGCCACCACCGGGGGCACGAGCACCTGGGTCTGGAATGGCAGCCAGTGGGTGCTCCTCCCTTCCGGGGGGGTCCCAGCCGGTGGCGGCTCGATGGCGGCAGGCTTTGGCAGCGGGCCGCTCACCGCTGCCGGGCTCGTGCTGGTGCTGCTCGGCATGCTCGCCAGCGTCCTGCTGTGGCAGCGCCGTCCCAGCGCGCGCCGCGGCTAGGACTAGGAACGGATTCGAGGATCCGCTCGACGCAGCCCGGCCGCCGCATCCTCGGTGCGGTGGCCGGGCTGTTCATGTTTGGCGGCGTGGTTGTCGGCGCCTACGGGCTGCACCGTCACGCGGGACCGCCCGAACCGCCCCCTGGCGCGGCCCGGCCCGTTCCGGCAGTGCTGCCTCCTGGACTGGCGGCGGCGCCGCTGGCGGCCTCGCCGCCGCAGCGAGTCGAGGTGCCCGCCATCGGCGTCGCCGCTCCGCTCCTGCGGCTCGGCCTCGACCGGGACGGGGCCCTGCAGGTGCCGCCTCTGCAGCAGGCGAGCCTGGCCGGTTGGTACGCGCAGGGGCCGACCCCGGGCGAGCTGGGACCGGCGGTGATCGTCGGCCACGTCGATTCGGTACGGTCGGGTCCTGGGGTGTTCTATCGCCTCGGCCAGCTCCGGCCTGGCGACACCGTACAAGTGCGGCGGAGGGACGGCATCACGGCGGTCTTCACCGTGCAGTCGGTCCAGCGAGTCCCGAAGGCCGCGTTCCCCACCCAGCAGGTCTACGGCCCCCTCGCCTACCCGGGCCTGCGCCTGGTCACCTGCGGGGGGTCGTTCGATCGCGGCAGCGGACACTACCGCGACAACACCGTTGTCTTCGCCTACCTGAGCGGGATCAGCCGAAGCGGCCGCTGATGTAGCGCTCGGTGGTGGGGTTGCTGGGTTTGGTGAAGATGGTGGCGGTGTCGTCGTGTTCGATCAGGCGGCCGGGTTCGCCGGCCTTCTCGATGGTGAGGAAGGCGGTGGAGTCGGAGACGCGGGCGGCCTGCTGCATGTTGTGAGTCACGATCACGATCGTGTAGGACTCGCGCAGCTCGCGGATCAGGTCCTCGATCTTGAGGGTGGAGATCGGGTCGAGGGAGGAGCAGGGCTCGTCCATCAGCAGGACCTCGGGTTCGACCGCGAGGGCGCGGGCGATGCAGAGGCGCTGCTGCTGGCCGCCGGACAGGGCGCTGCCCGGCTGGTCCAGGCGGTCCTTCACCTCTTTCCACAGACCGGCTCGGGTGAGGCACTGCTCCACCAGCTGCTCCTTGGCATCCCCGTGCACCCGCACCCCGGTGAGCCTCAAGCCCGCGGTGACGTTGTCGGTGATGGACATGGCGGGGAAGGGGTTGGGCTTCTGGAAGACCATGCCGATACGGCGGCGCGTCTCGGTCACCTTGCGGCCGGGAGCGTAGATGTCCTCGCCGTTGAGGCGCACCTCGCCGGCCATCTTCGCCGAGGCGATGGTCTCGTGCATCCGGTTGAGGATCCGGATGAACGTGGACTTGCCGCAACCCGACGGCCCGATCAGCGCGGTGACCGTGGCGTCGGGCATGGAAAGGCAGACGCGGTCCAGCACCTTTTTCGTCCCGAACCATGCCGATACGTTCACGGCTTCGAGATTGGCCTGGACAACGGCCCCCTGCGCCAATGCGGTGCCCTTGGGTGGGGCCGCTATGGCCACCGGAGATTCTCCATTCGCGATGGTGGCAGTGCGAGTCGTTCGCGGATCACGTGGCCTCCCCCGAGCCTCACCGCCGCCGCGTTCCCAGCACGACGCAGTGAGACCGAATCGGTTTTTTCCGGCGTTATCGCGCGGTAATTAACGCTCGAGGATACCTGCGTATCCTGTTCGTTCGGTGAACAAGACCTGAACAGAGCGTGACGGTTTGCAGTATCGGCTCAGCGTGATGTGGCCGTGGCGGTTGGGGCTGGCGACGGCGGGGGCGGCGTCCCCACCAGTGAGGACACCGCACTGCCCGAGTCACACGCGACGTCGCCACCGCGCACGACGGTCCAGGTATCACCCTTGACCTGGATATCGGTGGCCGGGTACCGCGCGTTGTAGGTGGGCTCCCCCGGGACGCCGAGGTAGAGCCGCAACTCGACGAAGCCGTTCCACTGTGGCGGGGAGGCCTGGACGAAGTCCTTCAGCACCGCGCCGTCGCCGCTCGTCGCCTCGACCATGGGATGGGCGGGGTTCGAGTAGTACGCGGCGGCGCTGATCTGCTCGCCGAGCCAGTCCTCAGGCGGATAGCCCGGCTTGGGGACGAAGGCATACAGCG